>Ga0123354_10000463_pt1 | contig 40216 bp, 32 predicted proteins | sample TergutLab28metaG_2_FD_97872 | JGI IMG/M metagenome (GOLD analysis project Ga0123354, IMG submission 97872) | Labiotermes labralis P4 segment gut microbial communities from Petit-Saut dam, French Guiana - Lab288 P4 | ecosystem: Host-associated > Arthropoda: Insects > Digestive system > Gut ... | reverse complement strand
GACCTCTGCTCTTGCCGCCATCGACAACCCGCTTCCCATGCCCCACACGGTGCCGCCCGTTCGCGGGCATCCTTACGTGAGGCACGGGAGCGGCCTCGCGGGCATTTTTGGTGAGTCTCGTCGAGCCCTTGCGGATGCAATTCGTTGCCTCTATGATGCTAGGTAGGTGCAACCGCAGGAAGGCTCGCGCATGACGGCTACCGTAGGTTTTGCAGTCTCGGACGACGACCGTGCCGAGCTGGACGAGCTCGTCGAGTACTTCGGAGCAGGTAACCGTTCGGCCTACCTGCGGGCCACGCTGAAGGTGATGCGTTCGGTCCAGCTGGCTGAACAGCTGCGCCAAGCCCAGGCATACGGGCAGTCCAAGCTGGCCGAGGCAGGCCTGGCCCTCGACGACATCCCTGCGCTGGTGCGCGCCTCGCGGCCGACCCGATGATTCCAGGACCATCTCCCATCCCGGTGGTCTTCGACGTCAACGTCCTGGTCACCGCTGCCGCAGGCGGAAACTCCCCCTTCCGTTCCTGGCCGTCGCCGCCACCGGTCTCAGGCAACCCGGCCGCAGACAGCCTGGGAGTCGTCGTCGATGCCGCCGAGTTTGCCCTGTGGCTGTCCCCGCACATCCTCGACGAGACCCGGCGCGTGCTCGTCGAGGCGCTGGCCTGGGCACCCGAGCACGCCGACACGTACCTGTTGGCAGTCCAGTCCGCCGCCGACCACTCCGGCGGCGGACTGACCGACCCGCCCCACACTGTGGGCGACTGTCCAGACTGGGAAGACAACTTCGTCCTCGACCTGGTCACCGACACCGGCGCTCTGATGCTCGTCTCCGCCGACTGCGACCTGCTGACGATGTCACCGTGGCGAGGCGTGCCGATCCTCACACCCGCCCAGTTCGCCTCTCGGGTCGACGCCATGCGTCGACACCGTCGTCGCTGACCCACTGTCCCTGCCGGCGACCGAGGGCTCAGTCCAGATTGCAGGCTGACCAGGAAAGACACAGGAACCGTCCCCAGTGTCGGTGCCCAGTGTCCCACTCACGGCGCCAGGCATGTGATGGGTAGGACGTACACCCCGTCGGGCCGTCGGTAGGCAAAACCCGTCGCGGTGACCACCGCGAGGAAAGCAGGAGGTCCGCCGTGCTGGGAACGCACGAGGCGGTTCACCGTGAGCAGTGTGTCGGCGGCCGCGTCAGCGTGACGCGGGTCGATCTTGACCTCGATGGCTCCCCAGCGGCCGTCGGGCCACTCGACGATGGCGTCGCACTCCAGGTCGCGGGAGTCACGGTAGCCGAAGACCCCTGCGCCGAGTGCCTCTGCGTACACACGCAGGTCCCTCACGCACAGCGACTCGAAGAGCAGGCCGAACGTGCTGTAGTCGACGACGAGCGTGTCTGGGGTGAGCCCGAGCAGGGCCGCGGCGATTGACGGGTCGCAGAACCGACGCACAGGCGACGTGCGGATCGCCGCCTTGGAACGGACCGCTGGCGCCCATGCTTCTTGGTCGTCCACGACGTACAGCCGCCGCAACGCAGCCAGGTACACGGCGATGGTGTTGGTCGACAGGCCGTTGCCAGACGCCGCCTCGTCAGTGCGCATATCCGCGGCGAGGGTGGTCATGGCGGCCTGTGTCGCCTCGTTGCGCGCCAGAGAGCGCATCAACAGCCGGACCCGGCGCGGGTTCTTCTCCACCTCGTCGACCCGGGAGATGTCCGACTCGACCAGAGATGTGACATAGTCGCTGGCCAGCGCCCCCCAGGTGTCCGGTTCGCGTCGCAGCGCGGCAGGCCACCCGCCCCGGCAGATCGCCGCTGCGACGTCGCCGATCCCCCCGAGACCCTGTCCGGCGATATCTGCCCCGTCGGCCAGCTGGGCCAACGACACCGCACCACCAGACTCGCCCGACTCGAACAGCGTCATCGGCCTCATGACGACCTTGGCGATCCGGCCTGTCCCGGTGTGCTTGATCTCGTCGCTGTCGGCGACGCACGACCCGGTGAGCACGTACTGGCCGGGGCTGGGATCGCGGTCTACAGCGAAACGGACCGCGTCCCACACGGTAGGAACGTCCTGCCACTCGTCCAACAACTTCGGCTTGCGACCCGCGAGCAGCGCGGACGGTTGTACGCTCGCCAGCTGCTGGTAACCAGCCCGCCGGTCAGGGTCTTGGAAGTACACCGCGTCCACGGTCGCCTGCTGGGCGGTCGTGGTCTTGCCGCACCACTTGGGCCCCACCACCTGCACCGCCCCTGCCCGCCGCAGAGCAGCACCGAGCAGCTGGTCAGCGATCCGTGGCCGGTAGGTCTGCATACCTGTCACCGTACGGGCAAGTAGACAACTCGGCAAGTGATTTGCCGACATGTCGGCAAGTTGCTTGCCGAGTTGTCTACCTCTGTGAGGGACGTGGGCCCGGACGCCAGACGGCCCCGGTCCGCTGGACGCGGACCGGGGCCGTGGGGGGCCTCGTCGTCAGGAGCGGTCGACGAGGAACTGTGTGTAGGCAGGGATGGTCAGGAAGGCGGGGAAGTCGTCGCAGAGCGAGACTTCGTTGAGCAGGTGGGCGGCGTCGTCGTAACGGTCGCCGTCGAACCTGTCCAGGTCGGACAGGACGTCTTCGACGACGCCCCGCACCGAGGCGCGGTCGATGCGCGTGCCTTCGGCGGTGACGACCTTCTGGTGGATCCACTGCCAGATCATCCCGCGGGAGATCTCGGCGGTCGCGGCGTCCTCCATGAGGTTGTCGATCGCCACGGCACCGGTGCCCCGGAGCCAGGCTTCGAGGTAGCAGATACCGATGTACACGTTCTGCCGCAGGCCGAAGTCGGTGATGGCGCCAGGTGTGGTGCCGCCGGCCGAGGCGATGTCGAGCAGGTCTTCGCGGGTGACGTCGACGTCCTCGCGCATCATGTGCCGGTTGGAGATCCGGTCGCCGAACGCCTTGTCGAAGATCTCCATGGCGACCGGGACCAGGTCCGGGTGGGCGACCCACGTGCCGTCGTAGCCTTGCGACGACTCGCGCTCCTTGTCGGCCCGCACCTTCTCCAGAGCGCGTTCGGTGACCTCCGGCTCACGCCGGTTGGGGATGAACGCGCTCATACCACCGACGGCCTGCGCACCACGGGCGTGGGCGGTCTTGACCAACAACTCGGCGTACGACTGCATGAACGGCACACCCATGGTGACGTGCCCGCGGTCAGGCATGAGGTACTCGGGGCCCCGGTCACGGAAGTTCTTGATGACCGAGAAGATGTAGTCCCAGCGTCCTGCGTTCAGACCCGCGATGTGGTCGCGCATCTCCCACAAGATCTCGTCCATCTCGAACGCCGCGGTGAGGACCTCGATGAGGACCGTGACGCGGACCGTGCCGTGAGGCAGGCCCAGGTACTCCTCGGCGAACGTGATGACCTGGTCCCACAGCCGCGCCTCGAGGTGCGACTCCATCTTGGGCAGGTACAGGTACGGCCCGCGGCCTGCGTCCACCAGCGCCTGGGCGTTGTGGAACAGGTACAGGCCGCCGTCGATCAGCGAACCAGAGGTTGGCTCGCCCACCCCGTCGGGGTGGTGGTAGACGATGTGGTGCTCTTCGAGGTGCCACCCGCGCGGACGGAAGGCGATCGTCGGAGTGGTCGCCCCGACCTTGTACTCCTTGCCCTCGGGGCTGGTGAACTCCAGCTGCCCGCGGATCGCGTCGTACAGGTTGGCCTGGCCGCCGACGACGTACGGCCACGCAGGCGAGCCAGCGTCCTCGTGGTCGGCCAGCCACACCTTCGCGCCAGAGTTCAGCGCGTTGATGGTCATCTTCTTGTCGGTGGGGCCGGTGATCTCCACCCGGCGGTCCTCCAGTGCGGGCCCTGGGCCGACGACCTTCCACGACTTGTCGTCGCGGATGTGCTTGGTCTCGGCCAAGAAGTCCGGGTTCACCCCGGAGGCGAACTCCTCGCGTCGGCGTGAGCGGGCGTCCAGGCGGTTGATGCGCTCCTGGGCGAACCGCACGTGCAGCTGTGTGAGGAACTCCAGCGCCTCGGGGGTCAAGATACGTGCTGAGTCCGGCAACGCCGGGCCGACGACCTCAAGGGTCGCGGGCCCGGCGTTCCGACGAGCGTCAGTGCTCATGTGTGGGTGCTCCTGATCTGCTCAGACCAAGCCGCGGCGGCTCAGAACTGGTGCTCCTCGGTGGAGCCCTTCAGCGCCAGCGTCGTGGCGGCAGGGTTCAGCGCCGTGGCGACGCGGTCGAAGTAGCCAGTGCCGACCTCGGCCTGGTGGCGCGTGGCGGTGTAGCCGTCCTTCTCTGCAGCGAACTCGTCTTCCTGCAGCCGGACGTACGCGGTCATGTCCTCGGTCGAGTAGCCCTTGGCCAGCTGGAACATCGAGAAGTTCAGCGCGTGGAAGCCGGCCAGCGTGATGAACTGGAAGGCGTAGCCGTGCGAACCCAGCTCGCGCTGGAACTTGGCGATCTCAGCGTCAGACAGCTTGGACTTCCAGTTGAACGACGGCGAGCAGTTGTACGCCAGGAGCTTGCCGGGGAACTTCTCGTGGACGCGCTCGGCGAACTCGATGGCCTCGGCCAGGTCCGGGGTGCCGGTCTCGACCCACAGCAGGTCGGCGTAGCGGGCGTACTGCAGCTGGCGGGCGACCACGATGTCCAGGCCCGGACGGATCCGGTAGAAGCCCTCGTCGGTGCGCTCGGTGCTGGTGACGAACTCCTGGTCGATCGGGTCGACGTCGGAGGTCAGCAGGTCGGCGCCCAGGGCGTCGGTGCGCGCCACGATGAGCGTGGGCACGTCCAGGACGTCAGAGGCCAGACGCGCGGCGTTGAGCGTCACCACGTGCTGCTTGGTGGGGATGAGGACCTTGCCGCCCAGGTGGCCACACTTCTTGGCCGACGACAGCTGGTCTTCCCAGTGCACACCAGCGGCACCGGCGAAGACCATGGCCTTCTGCAGCTCGAACGCGTTGAGCGGGCCACCGAAGCCAGCCTCGGCGTCTGCCACGATCGGCACATACCAGTCACGCGACGCCTTGCCGTTGTTCGAAACGTCGATCTGGTCGGCGCGGGCCAGGGCGTTGTTGATGCGGCGCACGACGGCCGGTACCGAGTTGGCCGGGTACAGCGACTGGTCCGGGTAGGTCTGGGCAGCGAGGTTCGCGTCGGCGGCGACCTGCCAGCCGGACAGGTAGATGGCCTCAAGACCAGCCTTGACCTGCTGCACTGCCTGGTTGCCGGTGAGGGCGCCCAGCGCGTGGACGTACGGCTGCTCGTGGATCATCTTCCACAGCCGCTCGGCGCCGCGCCGCGCCAAGGTGTTCTCCTCGATGACCGAGCCGCGCAGCGCGACCACGTCCTCGGCAGTGTAGGTCCGTTCGATGCCCGCCCAGCGCTCGTCGTTCTTCCAGCTCGCCGCAAGTTGTTCGGCTGTCTGGTTCATGGCCATGAGTACATCCTCCGCTTGACTTGCTCCCGACCCGGCATCGCCACCGGGTATAACTAAGCCTGGTACTCCTGGCTCCGACACGCACAGGCTGGATGTGGAGAAGAACACGTCAAATTTCTCTAGACAGAACACGGCGGTTGTGAGACCTTGGTCCCATGGCGACCCCATCCCACCCCTCGCGACCAGGAACTCCAGACGCAGGACGTACGGTGGGTGGCCGGATTCGCGCAGTCTCGACACCTCGCCCCGGGACGGCAGCTAGGAAGAAAGTCCCAGTCTCGACCCCTAAGACGTCAGGTAAACCGACGGCCAGCACCCCCGAACCTGGGGCTTTGGACACTTTGGTGCTCGGCAGACGAATACGCCACCTGCGCACAGCCCGGGGGATGACCCTCGACGACCTGGGCCGCAAGATCAGCCGTGCAGCCTCCCAGGTGTCGATGCTGGAGAACGGGCACCGCGAACCCAAGCTGTCGCTGCTGGCGTCCGTCGCCGAAGCCCTCGACGTGCCGTTGACCGAGCTGTTGCGCACCGACCCGCCGACGCGCCGCGCCGCCCTCGAGGTCGAGCTCGAACGGGCTGTGCGCGGCCCCCTGTTCGGATCGTTGGGCATCCCGCAGGTCAAGGTCGGCAAGTCCCTGCCCGCCGACGCCCTCGAAGCCCTCGTGTCGCTGTCAGCCAACGTGCAGCGGCTGCTCACCGAGAACGCCGCCACCCCCGAAGAGGCCCGCCGCGCCAACACCGAGCTACGGGCCCAGATGCGCAGCCGGGACAACTACTTCACCGACCTGGAAGCCCAGGCCCGCTGCCTGCTCGACGCGATCAACTACACCGCCGGGCCGTTGGGGCAGCGCGCCTGCGCCGACATCGCCGCCCACCTGGGCTTCCGGCTGCACTACGTACGCGACCTGCCGCACTCGACACGTACGGTGACCGACCTGAAGAACGGGCGGATCTACCTGCCGCAGGGCAACCCCAACGTCGTCGACTCGCGTTCGCCGCTGTTGCAGGCGCTGGCCAGCCACGTGCTCGGGCACGTCGAGCCGAAGGACTACGCAGACTTCCTGCGCCAGCGTGTCGAGGCGAACTACCTGGCCGCGGCGTTGATGCTGCCTGAGCACACCGTGCTGCCCGTGCTGGCCGACGCCAAGGCCGAACGGCGGCTGTCCGTCGAAGACCTGCGCGACGCGACCTCTGTGCCCTACGAGACCGCCGCTCACCGTTTCACCAACCTGGCGACCAAACACCTGGACATTCCGGTGCATTTCATGAAGGTGCACGAGGGTGGCACCTTGCACAAGGCGTACGAGAACGACGGGATACGCTTTCCCCAAGACCCTCTGGGCGCTGTCGAGGGCCAGCCGGTGTGCCGCCAGTGGGCCGCACGGGTCATCTTCGGCCTCGACGACCGTTTCTCGCCTTTCTACCAGTACACCGACACTGACGCCGGGACGTACTGGTGCACCTCACGGGTGCAGATCTCCTCCTCCCAAGGTGCGTTCAGCCTCGCTGTGGGGGCGCCGTTCGCCCACGCGCGGTGGTTCCGCGGACGAGAGACCAAAGAGCGGCGCGGCTCGCGCTGCCCAGACTCCACGTGCTGCCGACGTCCCCCCGCTGACCTGGCCGCACGCTGGGACTCCTACGCCTGGCCGTCAGCGCGTCCGCACTCGTCCTTGCTCGCAGCCCTGCCTGTGGGAGTTTTCCCCGGGGTCGACACCACCGAGGTCTACCAGTTCCTCGACCGCCACGCCCCACGCGAGGACTGAGCCCGGCGCCCGGAGGGCGACGCTCGGCGGCGCCAACGGTTGGGCAACAACCTGGGCGATGTCGAGGTTCGCCTTAGGCTCAGCAGGCCTCCACAGGTACCGTCAACCCCATGAGCTACCCCCAGCAGCCGTACCCGCAACAGCCGTACCCGCAGCAGCCCTATCCACAGCAGCCGTACCCGCAACAGCCGTACCCACAACAGCAGTCCTACCCCGCCGCCGGGTACCAGCCGCCGCCGCGGCCCGCGCCCAAGACGTCGACCGGCGGTCCGAAAGTGATGTTCCTCATCGGGCTCGTCATCGTCGTGCTGTCGACCGCCGGAGGGATCGCCGGCATCTTCATGGCCAAGTCAGGCGTCGACTCACTCACACAGCTGGCCAACCTCAATACCGACGTCGACGTTGCATCTGTCAGGACGATTGACGCAGGTGTGCCGACGACGGTTGAGCTGGGTGCAAACACGGCCTACGTGATGTGGATCGGAGACGACACGTATTCTGCTTCTGCTGGATCGGCGCCGTCCGTCACCGGTCCCGACGGGCCCGTCACGGTTGACCGCAAGTCGTACACCCCCTTCGGCGTGACGGTGTACGGGTGGACGTTCCAGACAGGGCCCGCCGGCAGCTACGAGATCACCACGTCCAGCACCAGCCCATCGGCCCAGCTGCTGCCCGACGGCGCTCTCGAGACGCTCATCGACGGGATGGACGCGTGGAACGGACTCGGCGCGATAGGCCTCGGTGCCACCATCATTGTCGTCACCGTGGGGTTGGGCGCCATCGGCCTGGGCCTGTTCATCGGCGGGTGGGGCTGGTGGGCGTCACGGGCAAAGAAGAAGCGGCGCTTGGCTGCCGCCACCTGACCAGGCCGTGGCAGCCACTGCGCTGCCACGCCTGGCACGCTCACGGCGTCGGCCTGTCCAGCGCGTCCGGGGCCTAGCGCCCCGGACGGCTGCGTGCCAGCAATACCCTCCCCGGGCTGGGCGGGTACTGTCTTGCTATGAGCTACCCCAACTACCCGAGCCAGCCGGACTCCGGCCAGCCCGGCTACTCACCTGGGTACACCCCACCCACAGACCCTGCCCAGCCGGCGCCTGCGCCGCCGGGGTACTCCCCGGACACCCCATCGGGCTACCCTCCGCAGACCCCCGGGTACACCCCTGCGGCCGAGCCTGCCCAACCCGGCTACACCCCCCAAGCACCCGGTTACCCGCCAGAGCCGCCATCGCCGGGCTACTCCCCGCAGGCACCGGGGTACGCCCCGCCAGACCAGCCTGGTTTCCCCCCGCCGCAGCCGTTCTCCCCAGACGGTGGCCAGCAGGCATACCCCCCGCCGGGTTACTCGCCCGCAGGCCCCCAGCCTGGGTACCCGCAGCCCAGCGGTTCGCGGCCCTCGACCACCGGCGGCAAAGTCATGGCGATCTTGGGCCTGGTGTGCCTGCTGGGGGGCGTGGTGGGGCTCGTCGTCGGGATCATCTTCATGGCGCAGCCCATCGGGACCCTGACCTCCGAAGGGATCGGTTCCGGCGTGGTCGCCGAGGTCCCCAGCGCCGGGACCACCACCACCGAGCTGAAGGCGAACACGACCTACGAGGTGTGGATCGTCTCGAACGACTCCGGAGGTGAGTACACAGGCGACCTGCAGGTGACAAGCCCTGGCGGCCGGAACATGGACGTGTCGAAGGGCACCTACGCCAGCGGCAGCGCCAACGGCATGACGGCGACGTTCCAGTGGAAGTTCACCACCGACGGTGCAGGTAACTACGAGATCGCCGCACCTGCGCTGCCTTCGGGCGCGGTCGTGGTCGCGACAGGCCTGTCGTCGAAGATCAGCACAGGCGTGGTCCTGCTCGTCGTCGGGATCGTCGGCATGGTCCTGGGCTTCCTCCTGACGCTCATCGGTGTGATCGTGTGGATCTCGCGCAAGAAGAAGGCGGCCGCTTTCGCCCCTTCATACGCCTGACCAGCACGCCCATCGAGGACACCCGCACCGGACCAGGGCCGGTTTCCCCACGGACGGGTGAACCTGCATCGACTGGCTTTTTCGCCGGACAAGGTGCCGTAGGCTCTGCCTCAGCAGCCCGTCGCGACCGCCCCCTGCCGCGACGGGCTGCCTCGTCGTTCGGGCCGTCGTCGTTCGGGGCCTTGTCGTTCGGGTGGCATCACTCCCGGGCGGTCAGGACCAGCGGACCAGCCTCGGTCAACGCGATGGTGTGCTCGAAGTGGGCTGCCAAAGAGCCGTCGGCCGAGCGGATCGTCCAGCCGTCGTCGTCGATGACGTAGTCTTCGGTCTCGGCCATGAACCACGGTTCGACCGCGATGACCAGGCCCTTCTTCAACCGCGGACCGGTCCCGCGACGGCCCCGGTTGGGCACGTGCGGGTCCTCGTGCATCGTGCGGCCCACCCCGTGGCCTCCGAAGTCGCTGTTCACCCCGTAGCCCGCGTCCTGGCCGACCTTGCCGATCGCCGCAGAGATATCGCCCATCCGCCCTCCGACACGGGCCATAGCGATCCCCGCCTCCAACGCCGCAGCGGTCGTGGCGAGCAGACGTTGGGCCTCGGTGGTCGTCGGAGGCAGCTGGAAGGTCACCGCCGAGTCGGCCACCCAACCGTCGACCTGTGCGGCGAAGTCCACCGAGACCACGTCACCACCGGCGAGCACCTGGTCCGACGGCAGCCCGTGCAGCGCCGCGTCGTTGACCGACGTGCACAGCACCCCCGGGTAGGGCATCGCACCGAACGACGGGTGATACCCCAGGTAGACCGACCGCGCCCCGGCGGCGCGGATCATCTGGTGCGCGTGCGCGTCCAGGTCCCGGGTGGTCATCCCCACCTCGGCCACCTGCTCCAGCTCGCTCAGCACGGCCGCGACGAACCGTCCTGCCGGACGCATCTGCTCGATCTCTGCTGCTCTCTTCAGTCCCACACCCCCACCCTGCCACTGTCTGGCCCGTCAGCCGTGCACGATCAGCGCTTGGCGTCGCCGAGCATCTGGCGGATCTGCTCCACCACCTGGTCGGCCGCGGCTTCGAGCTCGCACAGGCAGGTTTCGAAGTCGCGGGGTCCGCCGTACCACGGGTCGGCGATATCGAGCCGGTGCTCGTCACGCTCGCTGACCTGGGGAGCAGACGGGTCGAAGCTGCGGTACATCACCACGGGAACGTCCGCCCCACGCGCCAGACGACGCACCGCCCGGGCGTGCGCCGCAGTCATGGCCAGCACCAGGTCGCAACCGGGCAGCTCAGACGCGGTGACCTGCCGTGCGACATGACCCTCCCCGCCGCCATACCCGTGCGCCCGCAGCACCGTACGGGCCCGCCGGTCGATCGGGTTACCCTCCTCCTCGTCACTGACCCCCCGCGAGCAGACCTCCACCTGCTCGTCGAGCCCGGCTGCCTGGAGCCGTTCGCGCAGCACCACCTCGGCCATCGCCGACCGACAGATGTTCCCAGTACACACCGTCATCACCAGCACCCCCCGATCTTGCCGCACCCAGGCGTCGTCGACCCGTATCACCGCGGCTGCGGCGCGTCCGGTGAGCTGGCCCTGGCGCACGCCCGTGGCAGACGCCTCGCTGCGGGTGCCGAGCACGAGAGTGCGCTGCAACATGATCGAGCCGATCACGAGCATGTCTCTTCAGACGTGATCGTTTACGAGGACTTCGGAGCAGTAGCTCTCGTCATCGGGCCGATCACGAGAACTTGCGCGCCCCGGCGCGGACAACCACCCGTGGTCACGGCGACCTTCGCGTTCCGGCTCGGATCGGCCGACGACGGTTCCCGTCGTCCTCCGCAAGACAATAGGAACCGTCCCCATTGTCCCCTCGCTAGTCGTGCACGCGCACCGTGATCTTGCCGGCGGCATGGCCTTGGCTGAGGTAGTCGAATGCGTCGGCGACCTGGGCCATCGGGTAGCTGCGGTCCATGACCGGGACGATCTGGCCAGACTCCACCATGGTGCCCAGCGTGCGCAGGTGTTGGGGGTCGGTGTTGTCGGCAACCACCAGGACGACCCTTCGAGGGGCCTTCTTGCGGGCAGCGGCCACGCTGAAGCCGATGATCTGGCGCATACCGGCGGCCCCGACCCACGCGATCACACCGCCTGGTCGGACCACCCGGCGCAGGTCCCGCACCGACCGGCTGGCCGCCACGTCGATCACCGCGTCGTACCGTTCTCCCTGCGCGACGAAGTCCTCGGTGGTGTAGTCGACCACGAGGTCAGCACCGATGCGGGTCGTCTGTTCGACGTGGTTGGTGGCGCACACCCCGGTCACCTGCGCGCCGAAAGCCTTGGCGATCTGCACCGCGAACGTCCCCACCCCACCAGCTGCCCCGTTGACCAGGACGTCCATACCTGGGGCGACCTTGGCGACGTCTCGTACCGCGATCAGCGCGGTCACGCCCGCCATGGGCAGGGCAGCGGCCTGCTCGAACGACAGCCCGGCCGGAACGGGCACGAACACGTCGTGCCTGGCGGCGACGAGCTCGGCCAACCCCCCGGCCGCGAGCCCGCCAGCCCCGCAGCCCTCCAGGCAGGCGAACACCTCATCACCTGGCCGGAGGCTGGTCACGTTTGGGCCGACGTCCGCGACCACCCCGGCGACATCAGCGCCCAGGACGCGGTTCTTCGGCCGGAACCAGCCCTGCTTGGCACGTACCAGGGCCGGACTGGCCTTCAGCATCCGCCAGTCGTAGGAGTTCAGCCCGGCAGCATGCACCTTGACGAGCACCTCGGCCGACCCTGGGACCGGAGGGTCGATCTGCGACAGCGTGAGCCGGTCGGTCCCGCCGTACCGGTCGTAGGTCACTGCCTTCATAGTGCGCTCCTTGTTCTCTCGGGTTTTCGGTCGGGCCTGGATCAGCAACCAGTTGAATGGCTGGCGGAGCGGGCAAGCCCGCAGAGTCGACGCTGGACCTATGGCGCACGACCGTCCGGGCGATGGCCTGTTCGCTGGTCATTCAACCATGAGCTACGTCACCGGCAGGACGTTCGACTACGACTTCGAACACCTCCCGATCAAAGGACAGGAACCGGACTATGTTTCATAGCGGCCATCGTTGACGAGAACTTCGGAGCGGAAACTCTCGTCATCGGGCCAATCACGAGAACTTGCGGACGGGTTGGGGGTCAGGTCTCGCCGACGAGCACCACCTCGGACATCGCCGACCGACAGATGTTCCCGGTACACACCGTCATCACCAGCACCCGATCTTGCCGCACCCAACCGTCCAGCAGCGGCGCAGGCCTCTCGCCGGCGGCGGGCCACGGCTCGCCGATGAGATCGAGACACTGTCCACTCCTTGGAGACTGAGCATTCCGGTGAAAACTGACGTAGCGAGGTCAGCTCTCGCCGGAAGACTCAGCTTTCAACGCTGGGATGTTGGTCTGTACCCCTGCACGCACGAAGCCCCGCCGCGGGTGGGATGTCGCGACGGGGCGGTCTTCGTGCGGCTGGCTCACCCGTACGACAGGCGGCGTGCCTTCTTGACGCGGCGGTGGCGCCACACCAGGCCCCAGATGAGCTGGATGGTGCCCAGGGCTCCGAGCACAGCCCCGCCGATGACCAGGACCAGGGCAACCACACCGTCTTGTTTTGTCGTGTCGATCGGGGGGGTGACCAGGTACCGGCTGGAGTAGATCGAGATACCGGTGATCTGGTACGTCCCGGCCTTCCCCGTGGTGAAGTACCACGCGTACTGGGCCCGCGCGGGGCTCCGCAGCGAGTACGCGTTGTCGGGGTCAAAGTGGACCACGACGTCTGTGCCGTCGGGCCCGACCACTGTCAGGGCATTGCCCAGCACGATGCTGCCGTTGTCGGAGTCGTCACGGGGTGTGGCCGGCGGGGTTTCTTGGTCTTGGCGCGGCGGTGAGGTCTCGTCGCCCTGGCTCGGCTGTGGTTCGTTGCTGGGGCTCCGGGTCGTGGGATCGGTACCCGGCAGCGGACCCCTGGAAGGTGTCGGCAGAACCGGGGGCGGTGTGCGGTCTGGTTGCGGCGTCGCGAACGCCACGGCACGCGCCTGTGGAGCGCTCGTGCTCGGCCCTGCAGCGTCGGGCAGCTCGGCCAGGGCTTTCATACACTCGTCGCTGAACAGCAACCACACCCCGTAGGTCGTGTTGGCCTTGAGCTCAGCCGTTCCGGCGGTGCTGGCCTCGATGACCGCGAACACGTCAGACCCGGGCTCGTCGTCCTCGTTGATGATGGAGGTGTCGACGGCGAGCAGCTTGGGCACCCCAACGACCAGACCGCCCACACCGATCAAGATCCCGATGATGGCCAAGGTGATGAACACCTTCGGCCCGGTGGTGCGCGGGCGCACCGGTTGGGGTGGCAGGTACCCAGGTCGCGGGTACTGTCCGGCAGGTGCGTATCCGGGCGGTTGCCCGGCAGGCGCGTATCCGTGCGGTTGCCCCGGTGGCGGGTAGCCCTGCGGGTATGGGTAGCTCATGTGCTGGCTCCGTCCGGTCTGGCTCGACGACTGCACCTTCGATCGGCGCAGCGGCCGAAATGTTCCCTGCTCCCGCGCGGCCAGCTACTTTCGCGTGTAGACCTCGGTCAAGGGGTTGTCCGACTCAGGGTCCTGGAGCCTCAGGGTGGAGCCGGAACAGCTGAAGCTCCCGCGTACCTCAGGGTTGTCGTCTTTGTCTGTGAGGGGGCCGGTGAGACCCATGATGGTCATCTCCCCGTCGAACAGGACGATCTCGTTGCCCTCGATGCGGTAGCTTGCTTTGACTTCCGACGGTACTTTCATCTCACCGAAGCGCGTCTCGGTCTTGTTGGTGTACCCGCCGCCGCTGGTGAAGGTCCTGACCTGGTGGGCCTCGTAGTCCAGCTCCTTGTCGACGAGGTCGTAGACCCACGTTCCCGTGAGGCACGAAGCGTCCCCGCCGGTGAACTCGCCACCGTCGTCGGCACCGTTCCCACCGAAACCAGCACCTGGGTCGGCGGTCCTTCCACCCCTGGGGGGGCCGTCGCTCTTCTCGCCAGAGTCGCACGCCGCGACCAGAGCGAGCACGAGGACAGACGAGAAGACAAGTGCAGCTGCACTGCGCATGACTGAGATCCTTCCGCTGGTAGAACAGAGCCGTGTGCTAGGAGCATCTCCACCCAGCACGCACCCAGACGTTCTGCCGGACCCGCGGTCGGGCACCGTGGACGCTGACGTGCACAGGTCACGCTAGATACCCGTCCGGTGATCAGCCCACCTCCTGTGGGTGTACCGGGACATATCGATCGATCACATGGGCACAGCCGACGCCGCCGCAGACGTCCGTCCTCGCGCAGGCCTCGTCGTGGTGGTGCGGGCCAGGGCGCTGCACACCAGCTCGTAGGCGCGGCGGGAACATGTGCGGGGCGCCGAGAATCGTAGTCGTAGGGCGACGACCAGCCAGCGGCGACGGAACGGATCGCTGGACGGCCGTTCTGCTCGACCAGGGTTCAGCGTGTGTGGGAACACGTGGGGAGGGAACAGTGATGAAGAGGACAGCAGCTGTTCGTATCACGGCGGTCATCGGGGCGGTGGTCGTCGTTGCAGGGTGCACGTCTGGGTCTGGGAAGGACCCGACGAACCCGACAGCGGGGCAGACAGCGGGGCAGACAGCGGGCAAGCCGGGCGCGGGTCCGCTCAGCCTGTCCATCTGCGAGCCAGGGCCAGGCAAGACGGTGACCATGCTCGACGACGTGGTCATCGAAGCCCAGGAGATCCCAGAGGTCGAGGGAGACAGCGTCACCATCGGCGACCTGACCATCGTGATCCCGGGGGTCCCGGCGGCGCAGATCCCTGAACGGGTCGGTCACGCTGGGTGCATCGTGGAGTACGACGCCCCCGGTGGTTGCCTCGGGGCGGTGGCGATCAGCGAGGCGTTCATCCCTGCGTACACCATCCCTGAGCGTCGGCTGCCACAGGTGAAGCTGCCTGACGGCACTGTGCTGGACGAGGTCGTCCTGCCCGCGCAGACCGTCAACGAGGTTCGCGTGGCGGGGGTCCGCGCTGAAGAGGTGTGCCAGGTCACCGCCGACAAGAAGGAGGGCGACTTCGTCTCGTCCGTCACTCGCCCCTCGCTCACCCGGTCTTCTCTCACGCAGTCGTCGGCGACCCAGGCCTCCGGCACGCGGCCCAGCGCCCGGTCCGACGGGCAGTACATCGCCCGCCTCTACATCCCTCGCACCTACGCCGAGCGCATGTACATGGAGCGCCGCTGCGTGCCCCACGCATACCTCTCGTGGTACCGGCTGACCGACGACGTCGAGACCTCCTCCGACGACGACAAGACGACATACACCGCTACCGGCGACGTGCTGTTCGACTCCGACAAGGACACGCTGCGCCCCGAAGCTGACCCGGCGCTCACAGCGATCCTCCGCGATATCCAGGCCATGCCTGACAGCTCGACAGTGCTCGTCGAAGGCCACACCGACAATGTGGACACCGCCGAGTACAACCAGGACCTGTCGCGCCGTCGCGCCGAGACAGTCGCGGCGTGGCTCGTCGACCACGGTGTGGACCGTTCGCGGATCACCACCGTGGGGCACGGGTTGACCCACCCACGTGCAGACAACTCCACCGCGGAAGGACGGGCGCTCAACCGTCGCGTCGTCATCACTGTCACCCGGTGACACGAGTCGGTTCCTCTGCCTCGCCAGGACAGTGGGTGCAAGACAGTGGGGACGGTTCCTCTGTCTCGGTGGGACCTGCGCCGGTGGCGCAGTTCCACGAGACAGCAGGAACCGTCCCCACTGTCTTGCACCCACTGTCTCCACCGCCCCGCGGGCGACCAAGCAGGGAACTTTTGCAGCGACGGTATGGTCAGACCGTGCCCCGTGCGACGACAGGCGGTGATGGACGATGCAGACCCCCCGCAGGGTCCCGCGTGGGAAGGCGACGATCGGCGGGACCATCGGGGCCGTGGTGATGGGGGTTGCCTGGGCCGGCGCCGCGGTGGTGATCTTGGTCGTCTCCGTGGCCCGACGGGTTGGCGCCTGGGTGCGCTCCCGAGGCACAGCCGGCTGACGTTCCAGAGCCAGAGGCCCGAACGCTTCGACGGGTCGTATGTCGACGCGTATACGGCGCGAGGCCGGGCCAGTAGCCTGCGGGGGTGGACGGGTCGGGTCGGTCGACGGGGGCTCGGGTGCGGGTGCTCGAGGACCTCGTGGGGTTGGCGCGGACGGCCGGGTTCCGGCGGCTGTTCACGGTGCGGGTGGTCTCGCAGGCAGGCGACGGGGTGTTCCAGGTGGGGCTGGCGACGTTGTTCTTCTTCTCGCCGGAGCGGATGACGACAGCTGGTGGGGTCGCGGCGGCTTTTGCGGTGCTGTTGTTGCCGTTCACCGTGGTGGGGCCGTTCGCCGGACCGTTGCTGGACCGGTGGCGGCGGCGGCAGGTGCTGGTCGCGGCGAACCTCGTGCGGATGGTGCTCACGGGGGTGCTGGCAGCGGTGATCGCCACCACGGGGGTCAACCTGGTGGTGTACGTGCTGGCGTTGGTGATCGTGGGGGTGAACCGGTTCTTGTTGTCGGCGCTGTCGGCGGGGCAGCCGTTGGTGGTGCCTGGGCCGCTGTTGCTGACGGCGAACTCGTTGACACCGACGCTGGGGGCGGTGGCAGCCGTGACAGGGGCGGCGGTGGGTTTCGTCGTGGGGCGGGCGCTGCCCGCCGGGGCGGTGCGCAACGGGTGGACGCTGGCGGCGGCGGCGGTGCTGTTCGGCGGGGCGGCGGTGCTGGCGCTGCGGATCGGTGCCGACCAGCTCGGGCCGCAGCGCTGCGGCCGCGGACCGTCGCGGTGGCGTGGGCTTGCCGCCAACCTCGCGGCGACCTGGAACGACCTGGCCGCGGCGGGGCGGTACCTCGTGGCCCGGCGCACCCCTGGGGCGGCGATCGCGGTGATGGGGGTGCAGCGGTTTGTCTATGGCGTGAACTTTTTGGCGTTGGTGCTGCTCAGCCGGAACTTGCTGTCAGACCCGGCAGACGTCGACGCGGGGCTGGTGACCTTCGCTGTGCTGCTGGGGGTCTCGTTCGTGGGTAACGGGTTGGCGGTGCTGGTCACGCCGGTCGTGCACAGCGACCCGGCCCGGTGGGTGGTGGGGTGCTTGGCGCTGGGGGCCGTGGCGCAGGGGGTGCTGGCGACCGGTCCGAGCTGGCCGGTGGTCGCTGCCAGCGCTGTGGTGCTCGGGGCGTCGGTGCAGGGCACGAAGATCGCGGTCGACACGATCGTCCAGCGCGACACCGGCGACCTGTTCCGAGGACGGGCGTTCGCGCTGTACGACGTGACCTTCAACGCAGCGTTCGTCGTGGCGGCGGGGCTGGCGGCGCTCGTCCTGCCCGACACGGGCTGGTCAGCACCGGTGTTCGTGGTGCTGACGGCCGGGTATGTGGCCGTGGCACTGGTGTACCGGACAGTGCCACGGTTCCCAGCCCAGAGTGAGGGCACGGGCTGATACCGGTGGGGGTGGGGACGGTGGGGACGGTTCCTCTGTCTCGTTAGGACCTGCGCCGGTGGCGCAGGTCCACGAGACAGCAGGAACCGTCCCCACTGTCTCCACCGTCCCCACTGTCTCCACACCACTTTCTGCAAGCGACGAGGCTGCACCGTAGAGTGACTACTGGGAGTTGTTGGAGGTTCACTGTGGTCACACACCCAACCGACCGGGCATCGGTCTGGCGTGCGCTGGCTACCAGGTGCTGCATTCGGGAGCGGCGCGTTAGTTGAGTACAACCGGAGTGGACGACGTGTACGCCGTCCGCTCCCCGATGCGACCGAGCAAGGTGATCGCGTGTCCGAACCTGTCCCCCTGTGGGACTCCAACGTGCTGTACGGCCTTGCCGGACGGGCCCTGAACTCCGCGCGCACAGCGATCGTCGTGACGCAGGCCGCCGGGGACCACCCGATCGTCTGGGCGAACAAAGGGTTCACAGCGCTGACGGGGTACTCGCGGTCGGAGGTGCTGGGCCGTAACCCCCGGTTCCTCCAGGGTCCGCACACCGACCGGGCCGCGGTGCAGCGGATGAACCAAGAGCTCGCCGCGGGCAGCACTGTGACCACAGCGCTGCTGAACTACCGCAAAGACGGCACCGCGTTCTGGAACCGCCTGGTCATCACCCCGATCTCCGACGACGACGACCACATCACCCACCACGCCGCCGTGCTCGTCGATGCCACCGCTGACGTGGTCTCCGAACGCGCCCGTGCCGCCGAGGCGGCCGTGGCGAACCAGGCTGACCGGCTGGCGCTGATCACCCGGGTCGTCGATGCCATGACCGAGCACACCGACTACCACGAGGCTGCCGACGCCCTGGCCACCGCTGTGGTCCCCGAGCTCGCGGACTGGGGTTTCGTCGTGTTGTTCGACGAGCACGACCGCCCTGAGCACTACGCGGTCGCCGTCGCCGACTCCTCCAAGGCCGAGTCCTGGCGAGTCGTGCAGCAGAACCTTCCTCACTGGGTGGCCCGCGCCCTGGCCAGCCCGACGTCGTGGGTGCGCGACACCCTCATGGCCAGCCACGAGGACCTCCTGCTGCCCGAGGTCGTCGACATCGGCATGCTCAGCCGACTCGTACCGGCCAAACGCCACCTCGACGCGTTGTTCGACCTGGGGATCGGCACGCGTCTGGCCGTGCCGTTGTTCGCCCGCAACCAGATGCTGGGGCTCATGGCGCTCGAGGCGCGCGACCCCGACCGGTTCGACGTGCCCACGGTCGTCACCACGACGTTGCTGCGCGCCCGTGTGGGGATCGCCTTGGACAACACCCGCCTGTACCGGGCTGAACGGGCCACCGCCTTGACGTTGCAGCACCGCTTCTTGCCCACAGCGGTGACTGTCGCCGACCTGGACACCGCGGCGGCCTACCGCCCGTCGGGGAACTCGGCAGAGATCGGCGGCGACTGGTACGACGTGTTCCCGCTCGCTGACGGGTCCACCATGCTCGCCGTCGGTGACGTCGTGGGCCACGACATGAGCGCTGCGGCCACCATGGGCCAGCTGTCGGTGCTGCTGCGCGCCCACAGCTGGCTCGGCGGATCTCCGTCGGAGGTGTTCAAGACCGTCGCCGACGCCCTGCACGGTATGCACTGGAACGACGTGGCGTCGGTGACGTACATGCGCTGGGTGACCACGCCCACCGGCGGGCAGCTGCAGTACGCCAACCTCGGGCACCCTGCGCCTTTCGTACGCCTGCCCGACGGCGCTGTCTACCAGATGCGCCCGGCCCGTGGGGCGCCGCTGGGCCTGCACGACCCCGCCACAGACATCGGCGAGGACGAGCTGGAGCTGCCGTCGGGGTCGGTCGTCGTGCTCTACACCGACGGGCTCGTCGAACGCCGCGACCGGCCGCTGGAAGACGGGCTGGCAGCCCTGGCCCGCGCCCTGCGGTCAGCCCCCGACGGCACTGCCGCCCAGGTTCGCGACCACCTGCTGACCACGTTGGTCCAAGACCACCCCGAAGACGACGTGTGCCTGCTCGTCGTGCGCGGACGAGGCACCCGCGAGCGCCCGGTCGACCGGCGGGTGAACGTCGTACCCGCTCCGCTGCTGCCCGTCGACGACGCGGGGAAGGTCGTCCGGAGCCGCTGAACCGGGTCATAGTTAGCATTTCGCCACAACACTGCTTGTCTGACCAATTGCATTGACTTGTGCTTCGACAAGTGGGTCTTGTGATGACTCGGCACCGGCGGTGCGGGTGAAATCCGGTGGCAGAACCACTGGTGCCAGCCGTGCCCACACGGCGGGCTCCCGCCGAACGCCCTGATCATTTGCGCAATGTGCGTGAATGTCGAGCCGCGTTACGGTAGCCTCGAGGTGATGGATGTGGGCAACCGGGAACCAGACCGGGACACACCGCCGCTGCTCGACGAAGAGGCCGAGCCGACGGCGTCGGTGACGGCGCCAGCGCTGACAGTCGTGGTCACCGACGACGACCACATGAGCATCCAACCTGATATGCGGCCCGCGCCCACCACCGTCAACCGGCTAGAGCTGCTCGCCCGGGTCTCCGACGCGGTCTCTGAACACCTGGACTACCACCAGGCCGCCGACGCCTTGGTCGAGATCGCGGTGCCGCCGCTGGCCCAGTGGGGCTTCGTGGCGCTGCTGGCCGAGCGAGGGGGGGCGTTCGAGCACGTGCGTATCGCCACCGGCGAACCGGCGAAGGCCGCGGCCGCCCGCGGCCTGGAAAACCTGGACCACTCCTGGCTGGTGATGTCCGACGCGGTCCGCGAGGCGGTGCACGCCGACCCTGACGACGTGCTCGTGCCCCGGGTCATGGACACCGACCTGCTGGCCCGCAAGGTCAGCGCCGACCACTACGCCCTGCTCGAAGAGCTCGGGCTGGGGCACTGGCTGCTGGTGCCGCTGTGCGCCCGGGACCGGACCATCGGCCTGCTGGGCTTGGTGCACCCGGACCCTGGTGCGCTCGACATCGACACCATCGTGACCGCCACCCACCTGGGACGCGTCGGCCTGGCGCTCGACAACGTCCGGCTCTACCTGTCCGAACGCCGTTCTGCGCTGACCTTGCAGCACCGGTTGCTGCCGAGGGCGACCGACGTGCCGGGTATCGACGTGTCGGCGACCTACCTGCCCTCAGGCCAGCGCGCCGAGGTCGGCGGCGACTGGTACGACGTGCTGCCTGTCGAACGTGGCGCGGTGTTCACCGTCGGCGACATCGTCGGGCACGACATGACCGCCGCGGCAGCCATGGGCCAGGTCTCCAGCCTGCTGCGGGCCCGCCAGTGGGGCGGGGAGTCCCCGGCCCAGGCCCTGGGGGCGCTGGCGTCGTTGGTCGAAGGCCTGGGGTGGGACGACGTGGCGTCCATCGTGTGCCTGCGCATCACCATGGACGAAGGCGCCGACCATGTGAGCGCCGAGTACGTCAACGCCGGGCACCCCGCACCGTTCGTGTGCCGGCCCGACGGCAAGGTCTACCAGCTCGAGCGGGCCCAGACCCTGCCGGTGGGGTTGCTCAACCCCGGAGCCGTCCAGCAAGAAGAGCTGACGCTGCCGCTGGGGTCGACGGTCGTGCTGTACACCGACGGGCTCGTCGAACGCCGGGGCCGGTCCCTGGCCGACGGTCTGCAGGCCCTGGAGCAGGCGCTGCGCGGCTCGTGCGGGACCACAGCACGCGAGGTGCGCGACCACCTGGTCTCTGCGCTCGTCGACGAGCACCACGAGGACGACCTGTGCCTGCTCGTCGTACGCTGCCCCACCGCTGAGCAGAGCGGGCACCCTGAGCACAGCAGTCGCAACGAGCACAGCGGTCACAACGAGCAGAGCGGACACCAGCAGGGCGGACGTCAGCCGCGCGCGGCCCACCAGGCCCGCAGCGCGGCGGCTGCGGCCTCTTCGCCCAACGGTCCGCGTTCGAGGCGCAGGTCCAGCAAGAACCGGTAGGCCTCGCCGACGACAGGACCAGGTTCGACCTCCAGCAACGCCATGATCGCCCGGCCGTCGAGGTCCGGGCGGATGGCGTCGAGCTCTTCGGCGGCACGCAGCGCGGCGATACGGCGCTCCAGGTCGTCGTAGGAGGCCCACAGCCGCGTGGCTTTGCGCCGGTTCCGCGTCGTGCAGTCCGAACGGGTCAGCCTGTGCAGACGTTCGAGCTCGTCACCGGCGTCGGTGACGTAGCGGCGCACCGCAGAGTCGGTCCAGCCGCCGTCGGCATAACCGTGGAACCGCAGGTGCAGCTCGACCAGGTGCGAGACCGCTGTGGTGGTCGCCTTGTCGAAACGCAGCTCGGCCATCCGTTTGCGGGCCATCTTCGCCCCGACCACCTCGTGGTGGTGGAAGCTGACCGCACCACCAGGCTCGAACCGCCGTGTGCGGGGTTTGCCGATGTCGTGCAGCAGCGCAGCCAGGCGCAGCACCAGGTCCGGTCCGGGTACCGGGCCGGTCTCGTCGGTCTCCAGGGCGACGGCCTGCTCCAGCACCGTCAGGGTGTGCTCGTAGACGTCTTTGTGGTGGTGGTGCTCGTCAGCCTCCAGCCGCAGCGCAGGCAGCTCGGGCAGCACGTGGTCGGCCAGACCGGTGGTGACCAGGACCTCCAGCCCGGCACGTGGCCGTGGCGCCAGCACCAGCTTGACCAGCTCGTCGCGCACCCGTTCGGCCGACACGATGGTGATCCGTTCGGCCATCGCTGCGGTCGCCTGGCGGGCCGCGCTGTCCAGGCCCAGCCCGAGCGTGGCGGCAAAACGCGCGCCGCGCATCATACGCAACGGGTCGTCGTCGAAGGACTGCTCCGGGGCGACCGGGGTCCGCAAGACCCCAGCGGCAAGGTCCGACAGACCGTCGAACGGGTCGACGAACTGCAACGACGGTACCCGCACCGCCATGGCGTTGACGGTGAAGTCGCGCCGGGCCAGGTCACCTTCGAGCCTGTCGCCGAACTCCACCACAGGTTTGCGCGACTGCGGGTCGTACTGGTCGGACCGGTACGTCGTGACCTCGACCACGACGTCGTCACCGCCGTCGTGGGCGTACTGGCGCGCACCGATGGTCCCGAACTTGCGCCCGATGTCCCAGTGCGCGTCGCCCCACTTCTTGAGCAGGCGCTCGGTGACCTCAGGGACGGCCGACGTGGCGAAGTCCAGGTCATGGCTCGCCCGGCCCAAGAACGCGTCACGCACCGGTCCGCCGACCAGCGCCAGCTCGTGGCCGGCGGCGGCGAACGCCTCACCGAGCGCGAGCGCCTGGGGCGGCAGCGCGGCCAGCACCTGGGCGGCGTTACGCCGCAGGGCACGCGCGCCTGGAGGGTCAGCACCCGGGTCGCGCCGTTCGGTGCGCAGAAGGTCTTCAGACATCAGAACCCAAGCCTGCCAGACCGACGCGGTACAGATACACCCGATTGCCGTCCACAGTCGTGACCTCCACCCGCCACGGTCGGCGACTTCCAGCACTAGAGTGGCCTCATGTCCACCCCTGCCGGGCCTTCCGAGCCCGTCCGCGTCCCGGCGCCGCCCGGTGGGCATCCCCTGCACATCGACCCGGACAAGACGGCTGCGGCAGCGCCACGGGTGGAGGAGACCTCAGCAGGTGGGCTGGTTGTGGGGGTGCACGACGGTACCCCCCGCGCGGCGATCATCGCGCGGCGCAACCGGGCCGGACGCCTGGAGTGGTGCCTGCCCAAAGGGCACCTGGAAGGCGAGGAGACCCCCGAAGAAGCGGCGGTGCGCGAGATCGCCGAGGAGACCGGGATCCTCGGGGAGGTCCGCCACCGCCTCGGGGTGATCGACTACTGGTTCGGCGGCGACGACCGGCGGGTCCACAAAGTGGTGCACCACTTCTTGCTCGCGGCTGTCGACGGCGACCTGACCAACGAGCACGACCCCGACCAGGAGGTCGAGGAAGTCGAGTGGGTCCCGCTCGACGACCTGGGCACACGGCTGTCGTACCCCAACGAACGGCGGCTCGCCGCTTCCGCGGCGCAGTTCTGGTCGGCCTCACCATGACGTTGCGCTGGCCGGGGACGTTGCGCTGGCCGGGCCGCAGGTGGTGGCGCGCAGCGCTCGTCAGCGGGTTGCTCGCGACCCTCACCGTGGGGCTCGCGCCGCAAGGACAGGCACACGGCCCGTCCCCAGCCGCACCCCAGACCACACGGGCAGTCCCGGCGACGACGAGCCAGGCGCCGCTGCGGGCGACGGTCACGGTCACGAACGTCATTCCGCAGGTCCTGGACGTGACCAGCGACCAACGCCTCACCGTCATCGTCGAGGTCACCAACACCACCGCACAACCGCTACCTGGGCGTGTGGTGCTGTCGCTGGCGCCGCTGAACATGCGCACCCGCGCGGACGTGGAGCGCTGGGCTTCGGGCACCTTGGCCGTGGACGTCACCGAGCTGGTCGCCGTCGACCTGGCTGCTCCTTTGGCGGCGGGTACTTCCACACAGGTCACGCTGGCCGTCCCGCGCACCGCGCGGCAGATGCTCGACGGCACCTTGGTCAACGAGTGGGGGCCACGTGGTCTGGTCGTCACGTTCGAGGAGGCGGGCACCGTCCGCGGCCAGGTCCGCACCTTCTTGCTCGTGCAGTCCAACCAGCAGATCCCTGCCGCGCCGGTGGCGCTGCTCGCCGCGCTCACCGGGCCGCCGGTCGCACCGGTGCTGCCCGACGTGGGCGAACCTGGCGACACCACCGTGGCCAGCGCGACCGTCGACCGGGTGGACCAGGTGCTCGGCGCCGTGCGCTGGTCGCCGCAGGTCGCCGTGGCCATCGACCCCGCCCTGGTGACCGGACCGGACCAGTCGCTGGCAGCCGTCCTGCCAGACCGGGAGGTGTTCGTGCTGCCGTGGGGCGACCCGGACCTCCAGGCGCTCACCGCGAGCCGCACCACCCACCTGCTGACCCGTGGACGCCAGCTCGCGCAAGGCCCCGACCGGACCAACATCGTGTGGTCCGTGGACCCGCTCGACGCCCAGACCGCCGCCGCGGTGCGCGGGTCGGGGGCGACCTGGGTCGTGGCCCCGTGGTCGGCGCGCAGCACCCGCACCCTGACCTACGAGACGACCGACAACGGCGACCTGGTGGTGCTCCACCCAGACGCGGACGTGTCGGCTTTGTTCGACGGGTCAGCAGACATGGAGTGGGCGCGGGCTTTCCAGCAGGCCCTGGCCCTGCTGGCCACCGCTGCCCGTGGCGGTGAGGACAGCAAGGGACCCACAGCGGTGCTGGTGGCCACCAGCCGCGACTGGCGGGCTGACCCGGACTGGACCCAGGGGTTCGTCGCGGCGCTGGAGGCCGCACCGTGGGTCGACCTGACGAGCACCACCGACCTCATGGCCACCGGTCAGGACCTGCCCCGGGCAGCAACCGAGGCACCTTTGACCCATGTGGTACCCCTGGCTGGGCTCGATGGCGCCCGCCAGGACCTGTCGGTGTTCGCGACCGTCACCGACCGCCCTGGGGTGATCACCGCCGGTGTGGACGAGGCGACGCTCCAGGTGTCGTCTTACGCGTGGCGCACCGACCCACAAGGCCAGGTGACAGCGCTCCGGACAGTCAGGTCAGCGATCGACAAACGCCGCAACGGGTTGCGGCTGACCCAGCCGGGGACGTTGAACCTCTTGGGATCCACCGGTGAGATCCGGTTCAACGTGCGCAACGACCTGCCGGTGACCGCGACGGTCCGCATACGCATGGACCCAGAGAAGGGGTGCCTGGCCGGAGACAAACGGGCTGCCCCAGCCGAAGAGTCCGACGCCCGGGTCGCGCCGATCTGGTCACAAGCGGTGACTGTCGCCCCCTACTCCGACACCCCTGTCGCTGTCGCACTGTTCGCCCGGGCCAACTGCGACGTCACCATCTCGGCGGTGCTGGTCGCCGCCGACGGTTCCACGGTGACGACCAGCCCGGTGGTGTTCTCGGCCCGGGTGCGGGCCCAGATCGAGAGCGTGGGCACAACCGTCGTGCTGGCGCTCGTCGCCCTCGGCCTGATGCTGGGTGTTGTGCGCACCGTGCGGCGTGGGCAGTCTGCCCGGCGCGGGAACCGCACCACCACCGAACCGGTACGTGTGGGGGTGCTCGGCGGCGAGACGCCGATCGCCGGTATCCCTGTGGTCAAGATGCTCACACCGATCGCGGGTATCCCCATGGCCAAGCTGTTCACTCCCGTCGGCGGAACCCCTGAGGTCGAGCCACCCGACCCTGCGGACACCACATGAGCGACGACCGCATCGGCTGGCGTCCACAACGACGCCCCCCGCCGCCTGCCACACCACCTGGACCGGAGACGCCAGACGCGTCACGCCCGGGAACACCATCGCCGTACCCGGTGTATTCCCGGCCGCCGTCGTCTGCGGCGCCCACCCCGCCAGAGCCTGCCTTCCCTGCGCCGTTAGGCGCGCCCCCGCAACCGTCCGACGGACCTTGGCCGCCGCCTGCCACGCCTGCACCACACGTGCACGTGCCACCGGCGCTGCCGCAGCCTGCGGCGCCCAGCGGACCGCCGCCTGCACCTGGTCGTCACGCGGCCCCGGCGCTGGGGCCACCGAGCGAACCTGGGCCGTCGGTCGACTGGGGTGCGTGGCAACCACCGGACCTCACCGGCGCGGTCAGTGTGGTCCCGCCGCCGGTCCCGTGGTCTGGCCCGTTCGACCGGCGCGAAGAGGACCAGAGCCTGACACAGGTGCTGCCTGCGGTCTTTGGCCCCTCGCCGGTGCCCGAGCCCAGCCCAGCGCCTGACGGCGGCGGACCGGCGGCCAGCCGGGGCTCGTCGGTCCGTGGTGGTGCCGCTGTCATGGCGGTCGGGACCGCGGTGTCGCGGGTCCTCGGCCAGGCCCGTTCGGCCATCCTCGTGTGGATCATCGGCGCCTCGACCATGGCCGCCGACTCTTTCGAGGTCGCCAACACCCTGCCCACCATCTTGTACAACCTGCTCATCTCCGGGGCCCTGTCAGCAGTGCTCATCCCCCAGGTGGTGCGGGCCTACAAACGCAACGCCGGCCAGGACTACGTCAACCGTCTGCTGACCTTGGGGTTCGTCGTCCTCGGGGTGCTGACGACCGTGCTGACCGCTGCTGTGCCGTTGCTCATCCGGCTGTACGGACAAGGCGACGGAGACCCGGCCCGTATCTCCTTGGCCGTGGCCTTCGGGTACTGGACGATGCCACAGCTGTTCTTCTACGGCATGTACGCGCTCATCGGGCAGGTGCTCAACGCCCGAGGGTCCTTCGGGCCGTACATGTGGGCGCCTGTGGTCAACAACCTCGTGTCCATCACGACCATGGTCGTGTTCGTGTGGCAGTTCCACGCCTGGGGTGCTGACGCGCCAACGGTGTGGACGTCGTCGCAGGTCATGCTGCTCGCCGGAGGGGCCACGCTGGGGATCGTCGCCCAGGCGCTCGTCCTGCTGCCCGCCATGCGCAAGGCAGGGGTGAAGTACCGGCCGAAGTGGGGCTTCCGCGGGGTGGGGCTGGCCACCGCAGGCAAGGTCGCCGTGTGGACGTTCGCCGCGCTGGCCATCGGCCAGGTCGGCACGATCGTCGTCAGCCAGGTCGCTGCCGCCGCCCGTGACGCGTACCCCGGCGTCACCGGCGTCGCAGGACGGGCCGCGTACAACTACGCGTTCATGATCTTCATGCTCCCCCACTCGTTGGTCACCGTGTCGCTGCTGACAGCGCTGTTCCCACGGCTGTCGGCGCAGGCCGCCGACCGGGCGCACAAAGACGTCGCCCGGACGTTCTCCTCCGGTGCCCGGGTGGTCGGGCTGTTCACCGTCCTGGCCGCGACGCTGGGCCTGCTGCTGGCAGCCCCGCTGGTGCGGGCGGTGCTCCCGACGATCAACCCCGGCGACGTCGACGCCATGTCCCGTGTGGTGATGGCGTTCATGGTGGGGCTGCCCGCGTTCGGGATCTGGTCGGCCTGCCAACGGGTGTACTACGCCTACGAAGACGCCCGGTCGCTGGTCCCTGTCGCCGTCGGGTCGGCGGCGGTGGTGCTGCTCGGGACGCTCGGGGTGTGGAAGATGCTGGACCCGCACCTGTGGGTGTTCGGCGCAGCGCTGTCCATGTCCGCCTCGTACCTGCTGTCGACGGGGATGGCGTTGTCGGGGCTCAAGATGCGTATCGGAGCGATCGGCGGCGGGTCGATACTGCGCACCTACATGCGCGCCACCTTGGCGGTCGTCGTGGCGGCTGTGGCTGGCTACGTGGTGCTGCGGGGGCTGCGGCACGTCGGCATGGTCGACAGTCCTGGCCTCCACGGATGGCTGGTGGCCGTCGGGGTGTGCGTCGCGGTGGGCACAGTCGTCGCCGGGATCTACGTGGCCTTGCTCAAGGTGCTGCACGTGCGCGAGCTCGACCTGCTGACAGGAAGCGTCCGCAAGGTCGTCTCGCGACGCCGCTGACCGCTCTTCGTGCCCCCTGCAACCCGTGGCAGGCCTCAGGCGTTGACCAGGGTATGGGTCCTGGTCTGCTGGCACGCCACGGACGTGCTGGGGGTGCTCGCGGTTGACCGGACCAGGACCCGCTGAGGTGCCGCGAGAACCCGGGTGCCCGGTGGTCGTGCCCGAGCACCAGGTCGCGCCCGCCGTCGTCCCTGCGGACGACCCGTGGGTGGACTGGGGTGCGTGGCAGCCACCGGAGCCCACGGCGTCCACCCAGGTCGTTCCACCGCCGGTGTCGTGGGGTGCTGGGCCGCCCGATGACCAGACGGCGGCAGCGGCGGGCCCTTGCCTGCCTGCGGAACCCTCCGCGTCCGGCGCCGGCAACCACAGCGAGGCTGGCCCCACGGGCTCGGTGCGCGCTGGAGCAGCCGTCATGAGTCTGGGGACCGCAGTGTCGCGGGTGCTCGGGCAGGTCCGCGTCGCGGTCCTCGTGTGGATCGTCGGCACCACGAGCCTTGCTGCCAACGCCTTCCAGTACGCCAACGCCCTGCCCTCCCAGCTGCAGACCCTGCTGATCTCTGGGGCCTTGTCGGCTGTGCTCATCCCACAGGTGGTGCGTGCCTACAAACGCGGAGCCGGGGCCGAGTACGTCAACCGTCTGCTGACCTTCGGGTTCGTCGTCCTCGCGGTGGTGACGCTCGTGGCCACCGCCGCTGTCCCGCTGCTCGTCATGGTGTACGCGCGAGGAGACGCCGACCCGACCCGTATCGCCCTGACCGTGGCTTTCGGGTACTGGACCATGCCGCAGCTGTTCTTCTACGGCGTGTACGCGCTCGTCGGGCAGGTCCTCAACGCCCGGGGGTCGTTCGGGCCGTACATGTGGGCGCCGGCGGTCAACAACGTCGTGGCGATCACCACCATGGTCGTGTTCGTCTGGCAGTTCCACGCCTGGGGAAACCAGGCTCCGAGGCAGTGGACGGCGTCGCAGGTCGCGCTGCTCGCCGGAGGGGCCACACTGGGCATCGTCGCCCAGGCCCTCGTCTTGGTGCCCGCGCTGCGCCGAGCAGGGGTGCGCTACCGGCCGCAGTGGGGGTTCCGCGGGGCAGGGCTGGCCAGCGCCGGCAAGGTCGCGCTGTGGACGTTCGTGGCGCTGGCCATCGCCCAGGTCACGGTCGTCGCCGTCAGCCAGGTTGCCGCCGCGGTCCCCGATGTCCCTGGTACGGCGGGCAAGGCCGTCTACGACTACGGCCTCATGATCTTCATGCTCCCGCACTCGTTGGTCACCGTGTCGCTGCTGACAGCGCTGTTCCCGCGGCTGTCGGCGCAGGCCGCCGACCGGGCGCACACAGACGTCGCCCGGACCTTTTCGTCCACCGTCCGGGTGGTCGGCCTGTTCACCGTCCTGGTCGCGACGCTGGGCCTGCTGCTGGCCGGACCGGTAGCACGGGTGGTCATCCCGACGATCAACCCCGTCGACGTGGCAGCCATGTCGAAGGTGGTCATGGCGTTCATGGTGGGACTGCCTGCGTACGGTGTGTGGTCAGCCTGCCAGCGTGTGTACTACGCCTACGAAGATGCCCGGTCGTTGGTCCCGGTGGCCGTCGGGTCGGCTGCGGTGGTGCTGCTCGGGACGCTCGGGGTGTGGCGCCTGCTGGACCCGCACCTGTGGGTGTTCGGCGCGGCACTGTCCATGTCCGCCTCGTACCTGCTGTCCATGGCTATGGCCCTGTCAGGTCTCAAGGTGCGTATCGGCGCTGTTGGCGGCGCCGCGATACTGCGTACCTACCTTCGTGCCACCTTTGCTGTCGCCGTGGCAGCCAGCAGCGGCTTGGCGGCGCTGCGGGGGCTGCGGTACCTCGGCATGGTCGACAGCACAGGGTTGCGGGGATGGCTCGTGGCCGTCGGGGTCTGCGTCATCGTCGGCGCTGTCTGCGCCGGGACCTACCTGGTGCTGCTCAAGCTATTGCGCGTGCGTGAGCTCGACCTGCTCATCGGAAGCGTCCGAAAGGGGATTACACGCCTGAAACGTCGCCGATCCGACTAGCATCAACCCTGGGACTTCACACCCACAGGAGGCGCTCGTGGTTGACGACGTGATCGCAGGACGCTATCGCGTCGACGAAGTGCTGCCCGACGACATCCCAGACACCACGACGTCGCGGGCCACCGACACGATCTTGGGCCGCAGTGTGCTTGTTCGGCTGCTGCCGGCCGGACGGCCTGCTCTGCTGGACGCCGCCCGCCGGGCCGCTCTGGTCACTGACGCACGTCTGGCCCGGGTGCTGGATGTGGGGAACCTGCCCGACGGACGTGGGTACGTCATCAACGAGCAGGTCTCTGGCACGTCTTTGGCCTCCATGCTCCAGCGCGGACCGCTCGCGTCCAACGTGGCGCGGTCGGTGGCTGGCGAGGCGGCGGCGGCGGTCGACGTGGCCCGGCGCCGGGGGGTGCACCACCTGGCGTTGCGTCCGTCCGTGGTCCACGTCGCCTCCGACGGGCGGGTGGTGCTGACGGGGCTGGCCCTGGACGCTGCCCTGCTCGACCTGCGCCTGGCCGACAACGAGGCGACCCGGGCTGACACCGAAGACCTCGTCCGCCTGCTGTACACCGCGCTGACCGGGCAGTGGCCGTCACGTCCCGACGAGGCGATCACCCCGGACCTGCCGTTGGCACCGACCGAAGGCACACGGTGGGCCGCACCCACCACTGTGGCGCCCCGGGCAGGTATCCCCGACGACCTGGACCGGTTGTGCCGCACCCTCAGCGGCAGTGGGCGCGCTCTGACCACCCCAGCGGAGGTGGTCCAGGCCCTCGAACCCTGGGCCCAGATCAAGGTGCAGTCGGCGTCCGACATGCCGACACCTGGCCGTGTCCCCAACGGCCCCCGACCCACAGCACCAGCAGCCACCCCACCGGCCTCGGCGGTCTCGTCGGTGTCGACCTCACGTGCCTCGTCTGGGTCGACCTCACCTGCGCCCGCCACGGGCGCTCCCAAGCGTGGCGCTGGCCAGCCGGCCACTCCCGTCCGGGGGGCTGCACGTGTGCACCCTGGACCCCCACCGGCGCCTGCACCTGTTCCTCCCGCTCCGCCTGTGGCTGCGCCGCGTCCGGCTCCACCGGCACCTCCGGTTCCCGCCCAGGCCGTCGGCCCTGCACCTGCACCACCGGTCCCAACCGCTGTTCCACCCACCCCGGCTCCTGCCCCACCGGCACCTCCCGTTCCCGCCCAGGCTGCCGCTCCCGTTCCTCCCGTCCCAGCCGCTGCTCCACCCGCGCCTGCGTCGTCGGTCCGGCAGTCCACACCCGGCCCTGCGGTCCCCCCGATCGCACCCGGCGCACCGGCCGGACCCGCACCTGCCGTCGCGGCCGCCCCCAACGAGGCCTCCGCTGCACGGCCTTCACCTGCCCCGAAGGCTCAACCTGCTGCGGCCCAGCCCGTGCCTGCCCAGCCTGTGCCTGCCCCGGCTGTGCCCGCACCAGCCGTCGATCCCACAGTCGTGCTGCCCAAGCCTTCGCCTGGTCCGGCTCAACCCGTCGCGCAGCCTGCACCTGCACAGCCCGCACCTGCCGTCGCCCCTGCTGCGGCACAGGTTGTTCCTGAACAGGCTCCTGTGCCGGTTGCCGCACCGGCCCTTGCGGACGAGCATCAGAACATGCTTCCCGCCAAACAAGCCCCCCCAACCACGATCGCCCCACCCCCGGGCGCGATCCTGCCTTCCGGCGCAGTCCAACCGGCACAGCCCACACCCGCCGAGTGGCTGGGCCAGCCTTCCGCGGACCCGTCTGCGTCTCCGGGCCCGGCGCCATCACCGACGGTCCCGCCGTGGGGGCACGTCCAGCCAGACCCACCCACCGCTGCGGCACCGTCGGGACCCTCCTGGTTGACCCAGTTCGACGGCACGCCACCACCGACGCAGCGCTGGACCGGCGGGGGACCACCGGTCGTCGGACCTCAAGACGCCCCGCCTCCGCGCGCGACGACGACCCGTACCTACGGCCAGCCGCCGTCGGGGCAGACCGGTCGGTACGTCCTCGTCGGCGCCGCGATCATCGTGCTCGTCGTCGCGGTTATCGGTGCTACAGCGTTCTTCGCGCAGCCCGGCGTCCCCGCGGCCACAACCCCTGCCCAGCCGGCGACGACGACCCAGGCTGCCGTACCAGGTACCCCGGCGGTGACGGGCACGCCCTCGCCTGGTACACCCTCGCCAGCGGGGAACCGTGCCGTCATCGCGTCGGTGACGACGTACGACCCGTCCGGTGGTCACGAGCACGAAGAGGCAGTCGGCCGGCTCTGGGACGGTGACCCGACGACCTCGTGGAGCACCTTCACCTACACCCAGCCGAACTTTGGCCAGCTCAAAGACGGCGTGGCGATCATCGTGACGCTGAAGCAGCCTTCCACGGTCTCGTCCGTGACCATCCGTACCCCCCAGACCGGCGGCATGGTCGAGGTCCGTGCCACCAACCCCAACGACAAGGCAGGCGGAAAGGTCCTGGCTTCGGGCCCCGTGTCGTCGCCCACCACGACGTTCACCCTCAAATCCCCCCAGACCATGGACTCGTTCGTCGTGTGGCTCGCTGACCTCCCCCGCAGCTCTGGCGGCTACGTCCTGGAGATCTCTGAGCTTGAGGTCGGGTAGTCGGTCCAACCCCCGCGACTGTGTCCTGAGGCCCTGCGGTGGTGGCAGACTGGGACCCGGCGGTGCGGCCGGTGGGAGTCTCCTGACGGGCTGGCCGGTTGAACACGACGACACTACTCTCGAGGACGCGTCATGACCGATAATTTCATCGACCTCACCTCAGCCCTCCAGCCTGCCGCGGCTTCCGGCGACCCGAGCGTCGTGCACGATGTGGTCATAGTCGGCTCTGGTCCAGCCGGGTACACCGCTGCGATCTACACCGGCCGCGCGGGGCTGGGTCCCGTGGTGGTCGCGGGTGAGCTGTCCCCTGGTGGCGCTTTGATGACCACCACCGAGGTGGAGAACTACCCCGGCTTCCCCGACGGTATCCAGGGCCCTGAGCTCATGGACGCTATGCGGGCCCAGGCCGAGAAGTTCGGCGCCACGATCATGTACGAGGACGCGGCGTCCGTCGAGCTCGCTGGCGAGGTCAAGACGGTCACCACCAGCGGTGGATCGGTCCTGCGGGCACGGGCTGTGGTCCTGGCGACCGGTTCGGTGTTCCGCCACCTGGGCCTGCCCGAAGAGGACCGCCTCAGCGGCCGCGGCCTGTCGTGGTGCGCGACCTGCGACGGGTTCTTCTTCCGCGACCGTGAGGTCGTGGTCGTCGGCGGCGGCGACTCGGCCGTCGAAGAGGCGCAGTTCCTGACCCGCTTCGCCTCCAAGGTCACCCTCGTCCACCGCCGTGACCAGCTGCGCGCCTCGCAGATCGTCGCTGACCGTGCCGCCGCCGACCCCAAGATCGAGTTCGCCTGGAACTCCACGGTCGTGGCCATCCTCGGTGACGACGTCGTCACCGGTATCACCCTTGCCGACACTGTCACCGGCGAGACCCGCGAGATGTCCACCGACGGTGTCTTCGTCGCCATCGGCCACGACCCACGCACAGAGCTCTTCGCCGACCAGCTCGCCCTCGACGACGCTGGCTACGTGGCCGTCAGCCACCAAGGTGCCCAGACCAGCCTGCCTGGTGTCTTCGCGTGCGGCGATGTCGTCGACCACACCTACCGCCAGGCCATCACCGCCGCCGGTTCGGGCTGCCGCGCCGCTCTCGACGTCCAGCACTACCTCGCTGAGGCATGACCGTTGATGGGGGCGTGACCGGTATGTCTGGACAGATGCGGTGCTGGGCGGGACGTGGCGCCAGGCGGGCAGTCGCAGCGCCGCTGCGGCCGACGGTCGACAACGCCGCGCCTCGTCCTCGCCGTGCCGGCGGTGTCCAGGCATACCGATCACGCCGCACGAGGAACCTCCTCGTGGCAGTCCTCGTCGCGGCGCTGCCTGCGGTCGCCGGGTGCCACCAGGACGACTCGTCGCGTGACGCTCCGACCTCTGTCCCGTGTACCCAAGCCCTGGCCTTCTTCGACCAGACCTCCTTGCCGACCGGTGCCACCGGGGCCCGGTGCAGCACCCAGCACTTCCTGGACACAGTGGTGTACCTCGAGTTCGAGGCCGACCACGACGCTGTCGACCAATGGCTGGCCGCGTTGCCCGACGCCCCGCAGCTCGACGACCACGGCTGTTCCTCGTCGGTCCTGTGCGCCGAGGCCAGTTTCACGCCACGCGCCGCCGGTGGCGCCGACTACGTACGCCTGTACGCAGATTCCATCCCCGGTTCTGACAACCGTCTTGCTGTCACGATCCAGTCGTTCAACACCTGAGGCGCGCTATCCCGGCGAACCTGGGCTCAGCCCTTGAGCAGGCCTGGGTCCTCAGGAGCCAGCACCGCAAGGATCCGGTTCAGGTCAGACACGGACGCGAACTCGATCGTCACCCGCCCCCGGGCTTTGCCCAGCGCCACCTTCACACGTGTGTCGAAACGGTCGGCCAGACGCGACGCGAGCGCGTCGACGGCCTCGTTGTGCGACCCCGGCCTGGGCGTGGCTCGTTTCTTGGCAGGCTGGATCCCGCCGAGCGCGACGATCTCCTCCACCGCACGGACCGACAGCCCTTCGGCCACGATCCGCTGCGCGAGGCGTTCGATCTCGGCACCGTCAGACAGGCCCAGCAGCGCCCGGGCGTGACCGGCCGACAGCACCCCCGCCGCGACGCGCTTCTGCACTGGCGCGGGCAGGCGCAACAGCCGCAACGTGTTGGTGATCTGGGGCCGTGACCGCTGGATCCGCGATGCGAGGTCTTCTTGGGTGCACCCGAAGTCGTCGAGCAGCTGCTGGTAGGCGGCTGCTTCTTCGAGCGGGTTCAGCTGGGCGCGGTGCAGGTTCTCCAGCAGGGCGTCGCGCAGCAGGTTCCCGTCGGCAGTCTCGCGGACGATCGCCGGGATCGTCTCCATCCCCGCCCGCTGGGACGCCCGCCACCGACGCTCCCCCATCACCAGCTCGTACCCGTCGTCGACAGGACGCACCACCACCGGCTGGAGCACACCGACTTCCTGGATCGACCCGACGAGCTCGGCCAGGTCGTCGTCGTCGAACACCCGCCGCGGCTGGCGCGGGTTGGGCCGGACCGCCGAGACCGGGATCTCGGCGAAACGCGCGCCCGGCACCTCGACCAGCTCAGGCTCCAGCACCGCCGTCGCGGTCGCCGTCGCCGGCGCGGGGGCGGGGGTGTCAGGGAAGAACACGTCCACCGGCCGGTTCCCTGTCGCGGCGACCTCAGCCCCCGTCGGGATGAGGGCCCCGAGCCCGCGACCCAGGCCGCGTCGTTTCTCGCTCACTTGGCCTCCTCCAGTGCTTCGTCAGCGCCAGAATACGTGGCTTGGGCGGTTGCGGTGAGCGCACCACGCTCGGCGATCTCTTTGGCGGCTTCGAGGTAGGCCAGCGCGCCGGAGGAGCCAGCGTCCCAGGTGATGACGGTCTGGCTGTTGCTCGGCGCCTCAGAGACCCGCACCGAGCGCGGGACGGTCGTCGCCAGCGTCTGGTCCGGGAAGTGCTGACGCACGTTGTCGGCGACCTCCCGCGCGAGGATGGTGCGCGAGTCGTACATGGTGAGCAGGACGGTCGAGATGACCAGCCCTGGGTTGAGGTGGCTCTTGATCATGCCGATCGTGCGCGTCAGCTGGGCGACGCCTTCCAGAGCGTAGAACTCGCACTGGATCGGGATGAGCACCTCACGCCCGGCGACGAACGCGTTGACCGTGAGCAGGCCCAGGCTCGGCGGGCAGTCGATGAGCACGTAGTTGATCGTGCGTCCTGCGGCCTGCTCGCCAGCCAGGAACTCGTCGATCGCCTTCCGCAACCGGGTCTCGCGGGCCACCATCGAGACCAGCTCGATCTCCGCGCCTGACAGCTCGAGCGTCGCCGGGACACAACGCAGGTTGGGCACGTCCGGGCAGTCCTGCACGGTCTCGGCCATAGGCATCCCGTCCACCAGGATGTCGTAGACCGACGGCGTCCCTTCGGTGTGCTCGACACCCAGGGCAGTGGACGCGTTGCCCTGCGGGTCGTTGTCCACGACGAGAACCGTCAGCCCACCCTGGGCCAGCGCGGCGGCGAGGTTCACCGCGGTGGTGGTCTTGCCCACCCCACCCTTCTGGTTCGCGACCGTCATGACCCTCGTCGTCGTTGGCCGGGGGAACATGCGTCCTTGCAGCTCGATGCGGCGCTGGGCATCCTGGCGGAGCTCAGCCATCACCGGTGTTTCCTCCGTGGCCGAAGGAAGGCTGGCGACGAGGCTCTGGCGCGCTTCGTCCGTGTCAGGACGGACCGAAGGCTGGGGCATGACACTCACTTGTGTTCCTTCTGTCGACAGTTCAGCGCCAGGTTCTGGCGGCGTAGGTGCCTCGGCGCCAGACTGCTCGGCAGCCGGAGCGAGTGTAGTAGGTGACGACGCTTCAGAGGCTAGCGCGGACTCGGCTTCTGGGGCGGGCGTTTCAGCCGGCTCCTGCGACTCCACTCCCCGGGCTGGGGTGTCGGCGGGTTCGTCCAGCGTGTCGTCCGGCTCGGCGCCGGACTGCTCGGCAGCCGGAGCGAGTGTAGTAGGTGACGACGCTTCAGGGGCTAGCGCGGACTCGGCTTCTGGGGCGGGCGTTTCAGCCGGCTCCTGCGACTCCTCTCCCCGGGCTGGGGTGTCGACGGGTTCGTCCTGCGTGGCGTCCGGCTCGGCGGCGGGGGTCTCCGTCTTTGGGGGCTCTGCTGCTTGGGGCGCAGGATCGGCCTGCGCTGGCTCTGTCTCGGCGGCGGTCTCAGCGGCGGTGTCGCCGACCTCCTGCCGTGGTTCGGAGTCGACTGCGGACGCTTTCGGTGTTTCACGTGAAACGTCCGGTGTCGCAGTCGGCTCTGGCGCTGGTGCGCTCGTGGCGTCCGGTGTCGCCGGTTCGGGCTCGGCCACCTCCGCAGCTGCTCCAGGTTCGGGCGCCGGCACCGGCGCGAAGGCCAAGGGGTCGGCGGCAGACACCGGAACCTCGGCCGAGCCCGACACCACGCCCACCGACACCGGGATCTTGGCCTCTTCGCGCACCTGCGCGAGCCGTTCGGCCTCGGCCGCCTCGGCCGCCTTTCGCCGAGACCGGCGTTTCCACGGCCACCACCATCGGAATGCCATCTCAGTCTCCGTCCTTCGCCCGTCGTGCGACGACCACCGTGGTCGGCGCCATCCCTTCGATCGTCGGTGCCGTGTGCACGACGACCGCTGTCAAACCTGCGCGCTGCGCTGCCTTACGGCCGGAGTCCACCTCGTCGGCAGCACGTTCGCCTTTCAGTGCGACCAGCCGGCCCTTCGCCGTCAGCAACGGCGCCGCCCACCCGTACAGCCGGTCCAGCGGACCCACCGCGCGAGCAATCACCGCCTCTGCGCTCAGCTGCCCGGCGACGTCCTCGGCCCGTCCGCGTACGACGGTCGTGTTCGTCAACCCCAGCCCGTCGACGACCTCGGCCAACCACCGCACCCGTCGTTCCTTCGGTTCCAGGAGCGTCACCGGCGTCGTGGTGAGCATCGCTGCGACAACCACCCCCGGCAGTCCCGCCCCCGACCCGAGGTCGATCACCGACGCCGCCTCAGCGACGAACGGCACCACCGCGGCGCTGTTGAGCAGGTGCCGTTCCCACAACCGGGACGTCTCCCGCGGCCCGAGCAACCCACGCTGCTCGCCATGTGCCCGCAACATCGCGTCGAACTGTTGCACCGTCGGCCACGCCTGCCCGAAGAACCCGGGCAGCCTCGGGTCATCGGCCAGTGGATCCCAGCCGGCTGGGCTCTCGTCCAGGCCCATCGCTACCCGTCCTTCGTCGCGGTTGGCACGCAACGTTACAGCCGATCTACGCACAATTGTGCGCAAATCTCCCGTCCCGACCTCCGCTCAGCGCTGCACCCCGCCACCCGTCCCGTCCGACCAGCACCATCACCAACCCCTGCTCCCCTCCACTCGTTTTTCCATCCGCGACGCGCTCCGGCGTGTCGCACCCCTTGTTCCACCCCCGTCCGGCCCCCGACCCACCAGTGCCTCGACTTTTGCCACCACCTCTCACACAACCAAACACCCGACGGCCAAGGCCGGGCCACCCACAGCACCAGAGCGGCCGGGCCACCCAGACGCGGCACAGCGGCGCCCGTGCACGGCCAAGCCCAACCCGTTCGTCCTCGGAACAGGAGCCTGCCGGAATCGTCAAGCCTCCGCTTCGACCCACAGGTATGCCTCCTCCTCGCCAGCTTCGCCGGGCCGAACCCTCGTCTGCGGTCGACGCGCCGGAGCCGGGACGAGCCACCCAGGCGCGGCGCCGCGCACCGGACCGTCGACTGGTGACACGCGCGGCCAAGCCCAACGCCTCCGTTGCACGGCCACGCGAGCACGGTGTCTGCTGGCAGCCGAACCCGGACCCCGCCGGCGACGCCCCTTCCGTCGCCAGTCGCACCGACTGCACGCGCCCACGATCGTGCCGCACGCGACGGCTGCGTCCCTTGCACCCACAAGCAGCCGGACCGACCGGGCACCGCATGACCTCACGCCAAACGATCCCCAGCACCAACGCTCCTTGGGTCATGCCGACTGCCCCGCGTGCACCAGGATCGGGGCAGGCCGCCCCGGCCGTCTTTGCGGGCCGTCGGAACCAGTCCTTTACGCATGCGCGCCACCGAGCCGCAGCCCCGGCCCGAGCCGTGCGACGCAACACCGAGGCGCCGGGGCTCGGCCCGGCAGTTCGGACGTTTCACGTGAAACATGACGAGCCGCTCCAGCTTTGAGGTCTCTCCCCCCGCTGCTCAGCTTCTACGCACGGCCGCCGGCCCGCGACGATCCTCGCCGCCGTCGGCCAGGCAGAGCATGCCCAGGTCGCGACCGCCATCGCCGCCGCTCTGGGCACGCTCGCGTCCGGGCTGGCCGTGGCGTACGACCCCGACCGTCGGCCGCTGGCCGACGAACCGGCGGTCGACGACGGACCGACCATCACCTCGGTGGACTAGGAGCACGACGTCATGGGACCAGAGGCCCCGGACCCGCCGACCACCGAGACGCCGGCACGCCGGCCGGTTCACCACGACCCCGCTCATCTCGGTAGCGGTGTCCAACGTCTCTGGCGCGACGACGACCGGCCAGGGGCTCATGACCGCCGGCGCGACTGCCGCTGCTCGTGCGCTGCTCGACGTGCCCAGCACGTCCGAGGCGACCGGCACCGTCGGGCCGCAGGGTCCCCCAGGGTCGCCTGGCACGGCGGCGACCCCGGGCAAGGCTTCGACACCGCCGCCCGTCCTTCGGCGAGCACGCGCACCGCGACCGGGCCGCTTGCCCGCCAGCAGGGGTGGGCAGGTTGACGAAGGCGTTGACCCAGATCCCCACAACGCACCGGCGCCACACCAGCCTTCCGGTCTCTGCCATCGATGTCCTGCCGTGTCTTCCGCGTCGGGGCGACAGCGATGCGCAGCATTCGCCGGAGGCGTCCGCCGCTACGCCGACGCGCCACGGCTCGGCCCGGCAGTTCGGATGTTTCACGTGAAACATGACGAGCTGCCCCCAATCTGTGGTGCGACGCCGCCTGTCGCCCCCGTCCCCCGCCGCGCGGCACCCCCTTTCTCAGTGCGACCGACGACTCCTCTCTGGGCCGGCGCACGACCCGCCAGCCCAACCCACGCCGTGCGAGCTCTGGCGTGGCTGGTCGATGGATCGTCCGCTTGCCCAGGTGAAGACCGGCGCCTGGTGTACGTGACCGACCAGCGCCGCCCCACGACCGACGGACCGGTCGCATCACGAAAGACCGTACGGGGCACGACATGGCCTGGTTGCGCCGAGACAGACGGGTCCGTGACCACCGTGCCGACCACAACCACCCACGCCAGCTCGACTCGGACCCGCAGACCAAGGGCGACGCACTGTGGCTCCAGACCCAACGGTGACAGGCCCGACGCGGGACCTTGCCACCACGACGGCGGCTCAGCCTCAGCGGTGGACCGAGGCTCAGACCGCGAATAGCGGGGCGCCGTCGGCCAGCTGTGAGCACTGGGCTGGGTCGTAGGGCAGCCGAGCCTCACAGAAGGCGTTGGAGTTGTTGCCCATAGTTGGGTCCCACGCGTCGGTGATGGCGACGAGGCCCGCCAGGAACCTGCGCTGGTCGGGATCGAGCTGTTCGCCGACGGTTGCGCCAGCCATGATCGG
>Ga0123354_10000462_pt1 | contig 40231 bp, 23 predicted proteins | sample TergutLab28metaG_2_FD_97872 | JGI IMG/M metagenome (GOLD analysis project Ga0123354, IMG submission 97872) | Labiotermes labralis P4 segment gut microbial communities from Petit-Saut dam, French Guiana - Lab288 P4 | ecosystem: Host-associated > Arthropoda: Insects > Digestive system > Gut ... | reverse complement strand
AAGCTTGGGTACTGAAGAAAAGAGAGGAACAACGTTTAGAAGCAGCACAGATGAAATTTTTGAGACACTTACTTGGAATAACAAAACTAGATAAAGAAAAGAATCATTGTATTAGGCAAAAAACGGGAGTACAGAACATAGTAAAGGAAATAAAACAGTACCAGAAAAAGTGGCTACAACACGTACAGAGGATGGACACAAACAGGCTACCAAAACAAGCACTACAATATAAAACATAAGGACGAAGGAACATAGGACGACCGAGGAAGAGATGGAGGGACCAACTTCATCTTGAGGATCAAGGAACAGGAAACACATCTAACCCTTCAGGAACATGATGATGATGATGATGATGAAGTATACCATCAAACTTTATTGGGCTAGCAGCAGCGTCATGTGGTTGAAAATGAGTGAACCAACTTTTCTAGAACAATCTCTCTTTTCGTCATCATAGAGCTGTATATACAGTATACACATGAAACGGCATATTCAGTTTCTTCATGAGAACAGCAATGGTCTTCGAAACGGCGGTTTATACACCCGAGAATATTTTATTGAACTTTGTCGCCATGAAACTTGAAATGATGTCAAACAAATATGCATTTGTATAGGAGCTGTTCTGAGCCTGAGTGAATTGGTGAATACAGCACGCTTAGAATAAATTGTTGAGGGAACAGATAATTCGAGAAAGTAAAGTGTATGTAGCCAATAAATGAAGCGATTCGTAAATCCTTATGTGACTGAATTATGTTTTTTGGACACAGCGACCAAAATTGGCGTGTTTATGTAATCGTCATGGGCAGGTAGGACATGGAAAGACCAGCTTGTAGACGACAACAGTAGTTTTGAAATTTCCGAAAATTGGAACGAGCTTATATCTCCCAGTGCTTGAGCTGATGTAATAATAATAATAATAATAATAATAATAATAATAATAACTGGAAGGGGTTTAGAATTGGTAATGGTTGAAGGAGTGAGTTAAGGAATAGTATAGTACAGGGATAAATAAGTGAAGACAAAGTTTAGTCTATATTTGAATGAGTAAACGAAACATGGATTCAGTATACTGTCATTAAATGGTAAAAACAGAATGGATTGTAGAAGAACACGGGCGGGGTGTTTAAGAACAGAGTGCTGAGGAGAGTGTTTGGACCTAAAATGGAGGTAGTGACAGGAGGCTGGAGGAAAACTGAGTAATGAGAAACTTCGTAGTACTTATCGCAGAATAGGCCCACTATTGGATGATAGAATGAAGTAGGATGAGATGGAGCATGCGAGATTCATGGGATGGGAAAGGCACTCTTACAAAGTTGAATTCAGAACAAAAAAATACCAGAAAGGAAGAGACAACACGGGAAGAAGCGCACGTATATGGGAGGATAATATGAAAATTGATCTGAGAGAAATCAGGTGAGAGTATTTATTGTAATCAGAACACGAACAGATGTTGAGCTGTTGTTGACACGGTAATGAATATTCGCATTCCATATAGACAGGAATTTCTTGTCGCAGTGATTAAGTGTTAACTTGGAGAGGATCTGATGTTTGTCCTTATTTATTTGTGAATTAACGGAGTAGAGTCCAGCTGATTAGTTAACTCTCGGCTGAGTGTTGGTAAGGCTGCTTGTTAAATACTGCGGCTTTGCAACGTTGCACCCTCTCTTCTAAGTGCGTATAAGGCAGCTGCAAGATGAAATGGGAGTTGTGAAGATTACCTGCTCTTGCGTGCAGTATAGCGGTACCAGTTGAATAAGAACAGCCCAACATGACCTTGGTCGAGCGGTGGGCCGTGGCTGAACGATGGGCCATTGTTTCGTTATTACATAGAAATTAATTGCTTTTAAAATAAGGTGAAATTACAAAATTACGTAGCATTTATCTCTGCTGATGTCAGATCACATTACAAACGGAACTCTTTTCGATTATGTACTTTATATTAGCAATGGACGCTCGGCAATTCATATTAAGCCCTATTGTTTGGAAAGCAGTACATATGCAAATAGCTTTTAGCGTTTCAGAACACACCCTTGATACAACTAGAGCATTCTAGCGGTACGCGAAGGCGACTATCATGCTGATGCACGAATGTTCCAAGTATACGTCACGTCATGGTTACTGCTCATCGTGCTCCACCATTAACCTCTCGTACGACGGAGTCATTTTGCAAGATGTAACGTGTAAAAACTGTGATCATGTAGGCTGCTGTTCTGCGGCCATTGGAAAATGGCGTTCAACTCTTGCTACATACCTGTTTGATAAATAAAATTTTCTTAAATATTGTAATACAGGAAAAAGAAGTAGCGCTAGATAGAAGATAGCAAAACGTATCACAGAAGGAGAAGGTGTGATAGACGGGGGATAAGAATGCTTATGAAAATCAGAAAAAAAACGTAGTGGAGAAAAGACCAAGACCAGTTTCAGAGGTAAAAGAAATCTTTTAGATCGAATTTGAAGAATCAAGAAGAAATGGCACGAAGAAGAGGAAGAAAAAGGTGTTTAATGAAAAGAACAAAGAGGTCTTCAATGAAGGAAGAATACAGGAGACTGAGTGATAGTTTTTTAAGAAGGCCTTGTCACATGGTTACCTAGCATGATCACCCAGCTTGTAGACGCATGAAACAACAATGCTCGCATCCACTAATTTGTCGTCGGCATCCGGTATATTGACTGCTAAAACTTTCGCCTTCATGGCTACTTCAATTAAGATCGGTGCAACAGATAATCCGCCGCGTGTTCAGTAGAACCGGGCCGTATTCGTTCAGTTGTGTAAAACTGACGATTGACCGCGGTACTGAGACCACTTGGAGATATAGGCCAGCGTTTGAAGATATTATTAAAGTAGGTGAGGCAACATCTGAGAGTGTGGAGATGAAGACGCTTCTGATGATGACATCTTAGTAATGTTTTTGACCCCATTCTGAGAGAACTTTTATATCTTGAAATAAGAAGAATGACTTTAATGTTATTGTGTTGTAGTGACTAGATGCGCAGTGTAAATCATCCCTTTGTCTCAGTCTTAGAATCACTTTCACAATTGACCGAGTTATAGCGGTATAATCATTAAATCTTAGGTGGAGAAAATTTTGTTACCAGGTTTAGGAACAGTTTCTTTAACTCTGGTTCTTAAGTTTTGGCGTACTTTTGCGCCTTATTTATAAAGATACTTCGTCGTATCTGTAGGGTGATGAGTGTGTAATGAACTGGAAAGACTGTGGAAGAAGGCGGTTTTTCTAATATGTTCTCGGGAGGTCTTAAGAAACACCACAATAATCCTCAGGCTAGCCAATCTCCATGCTGAGGTATGAAGCCAGGATCTCCCAAATCGGAATTAGGAATTCTATTCCACTCTACAGTGATGTTCGGAGTTTAACCCTTTAAAAGCCTGTGGTTCGTATGTATACCATAAGTTTTAATACTTAAAAACTCTGTATTTTGCCACTGTCTTTGTGTGTTGCATACCAACTATAGGGTGTTTATTTTCCTACTTGACCGATAAGGGCCTGCCCGACGCTCTAGTGAGTTTTTTACTAGACTTTCTAAATGTTATTATCACTGCGATCGTTTGTCTTGCTCCCGTCATCGACTGTTAAAATTCCCCGAGGCTTGACGTAGGACGGAACGCTGGCAGTGTCGGGCAGAGCGTTGGGCCGGCGCTTATCGGCCAAGCACGAAAAGAAAGAACGCCCTGCACTATTTCCATGTGGCTGCAACATTAAGTGATTGGTCTCTGTAATGGAGACCGCATTTGTTGTGTGAGGTAGGAAGTGAATAAATAAATATTGTCTCATCCTCCTCCTCCTTCCCCTTCTTCCTCCTCTTCTTCCTCTTCCTTCTCTTCTTCTACTCCTCCTCCTTCTTCTTCCTCTTCTTCTTCTCCTCTTCCTCCTCTTTTCTTCTTCTCCTCCTTCCTCTTCTTCTTCATCCTCCTCGTCTTCTTCCTCTTCCTTCTCCTCCTCCTCCCCCTCCTCTTCCTCCTTCTATGGCGAATCAGCCCGATATCAGGCCTTGTCCTCCTGATTATATACTCTACATCAACGTCAGTCTTTTCCTGTATTGACTCATGACATTACAACTCAATCGACTGTAATCCCCCCCCAATGTCATTTTCGCTCTACCTCTCTTACCAGTGATGTTCTTCTTTGAGACGTTACTAGGCCCTGTTAACTGATACCGTTAAATAAATGTGCCTTTCTTCAGACCTCTTTTTAAATGTCGTTATTTGTTGATGCTCAGTGACCTTTATAGACTTTGAATGTTGACATTGCGCTGAGTTTTTCAAATTATAGACAGCAGACTGCAAAACTGAGAAGAGCAGCTTTATGCTAATCGCATCGCGTTCTTCAACTGCTCCAATATTCTTGGGCTATTTTATACGTAAATTCTCGCTTCCACGCTTCTGAAGATGAATTCCTTTTGTAGCACCCGACATGGCTTCCTTCCCTCTCTTACGACTATCCCCGTTTTCATCCATCTGGAAATTTCATAATGAAAATTGCGTCGCCATGGAATATTGGCTTAATTGTGCATGTTTTGATGAATAATTAGAAGGTAGCACTCGTTAACCAGTCCTCGGAACTGCTAATTTCTTAGTAAGTTTTGTTTTTGGCGGATGTGGGTCGCGGAGAGCCGGGGGAGTCGTAGTGTTATTTATTGAGAAGAAAAGAATTTTTAAGCGTCTGTAAACATCCCCCTTCCACAGCTCTGTAGTTAAGAAATGGCGCTATTGTAGAAACGTTTTTATTTCAGTTGTAAATTATAAACTGTCTGCTTTTATATGCGAACAGGCCTCTTTACGTAGGGGTGCCCAAAACACTCATATAATCTAAGCCTTCGGCGATTATGCAGCCCACTTATTTAACAGGCTAAGAAAGTTCTAATTTTAATGATTATGTATTTTCATCATCAGGGTTACTAAGTTCTGTCGCTAACGTCTGTAGTATATCTTACCTCGGGCATGTCTTTGTGCTTGTCTGTGACTTTTGCTATTTTCAAATTGAATTTGCTGCGTGTTGCATTCTTTTAAATTGTGACCGTCTAAACTGGTAAGGTGTGAACCAGCGCCCCCCCTCCCACCCCACCCCCACATCCCACCTTCGGAATACTGTTAAAGTTACTTTCACTGTAAAGAATGACGCAACATTTTCTTTCGAAATGTTAGTACCCACCTACCACACCACTGGGGCCGCACACTCCTAAACCCCATAATCTTAATATTCGTCATCGTGGAATCTTAACCTTTTAAAGCCTACCGGTCACGTGATGCACCAACAGGTTTAACATTCAACAATCTTACGCTCTGCCCACACTGTGTTTATGTGTTTTGCATTTACCCGAGAACAAACAGCGACTTGTGCCACTTACAGCTTAAACTGATTGGTTTTTATAACCGAGATGAAAAGTGTTTACTGCGCGGTGCGGACTGGGTCTTTAAATAAAACAGTCTGCGCTTCGTCTTTAAAGGGTTAAATATAAAAAAATAAAATTCTTGCACGTTTATCGAAATTGAATGTTTATAATAAAACCGAAACATGTTGTCCACCAGCCATATTATTTCCAAGATAAACTAAAACAGATTGCTTATGCGTTTCATCCTAACTGTATGCTTATAATTAAACTGAAATGTGTTTTCCAGCAACAGAATTCATTCCCAAATAAAGCCAGTTCCTTATAGATTACGGAACGACATGCTAACCGCTGAAGAGGTGAATTGTCGCCGAATGAAATGGCGTGTATAGCGTAGGATACATTGGCCACCGTAAAGAGGAAGGCCGTCGTGACCTGTTTCGAGATACTTTCCTAGCATTTCTTTGAAACTGCAGAGCAAAGCCACAAATTAAGTCAGTAATATCCGGCACCGAGGCAGAGACGTGAATCAAGTAACCTCCCAAATGGAAGTTGACCCGTCACCGCTAAGCCTACCACCTCTGTATTTTATGCTGAAAGTATGTTTACGTAATCCAGAGATATGATTTCTGATATCGCGGTGCTAGACGTATCGTTGGTTAGGTTTAACAGCGTGTTTTTGTTTCAGATTGCCTGCATCTGCAGCTGTACAGGGACAGCAAAGACCGCTACAAACAGGGACAGACCAAAGCGTCCCTCTCTCTTCAGCATTTCCTGGGAGTGGAGTCCGGTGAGTTGGGTGGCTGTGGAGGACAGTAGCTAAGAGTAGGAAAAATATAATGACTAATTGTTTAATATAATCGACAGTGAATGTTTAACGAATAGAGCACATATTACAGTTATAAAAAAAAAACTAAAGAAAAAACTTGTACAACCCTTTCCGATCTACGCACAACACATCTCGATTAGACGAACTACACTTATTTGTAATAATTCACCAACAGTCTTAGTATTTACACAGTTACATTACTTTAAACCATTGAACGAACTATACTTCTTGGAGTTTGGGATATTCAGCCAGACAAACGTGGCCCGCCTTCGTTCAGCAGTTAAAGTCAGTCTTTGTAAATAACCAACTTGACGCACAAATCTTTTCCGTGTATGTCTATTTCTATTCTCTGCATGTTTGTGCGTCAAGTTGGTTATTTACAAAGATTATAACGAGATGCACGGTCAACAAAACATAAAGTTAAAGTCAGCTATTCCAGTTTTTAAACAATAGATGTTAGGTTTACATCTTACAATGGAAGAATTCTTTAAATAGCATTCCCCTGCTTGCAGGCTTTACTCTAGACAAGGAATCCAATACAATCGCCATTATCTGCCAGGATGTTACTGTAATTCTTGCATTCGATACCAGGGAGAGACTTATCCAATGGCAGGTCAAGATTTCCAGCAACCTAGGAGAAGGTAAGTGACGTTATTCAATGTACCGTTTTCTGGCACGCGATGTCGCGTAGTGTGGTATAAATATGTGGACGTTTCGGAAGAACATATTTTCCTCCATCATAATGTAAAATTTACAAAAGCGTCCGTTTGTGAGTCCCAGCAGCTATATGAATTGTGTCGCTATAATAACTTACGACTCTGGATGCAGAGGGAACTGATCACGGATGATCTTTCCAACAGATCAGCAGTTTCTGATACAGATAACATCAGCACCCCCCAAGGCAAAGATAGCCAGCGGTCCCGCCCGCCTTCACGTACAGGATCAGCGTTTCTGCATCACTACCGGAGTGCCGCCCCGATTGATCGGCTTCTGGGAGATTGGGCAGCTTAGGTGAGTATCTGCCACTGGTATAAGTGGTCCTTGTGGAGCTCTGGAATCCACTGGACAATACATGTTTCTTGAAGCTTCAGAAATGGAATGAAAATGTGAACCGTTTGGGTACGTAATTATGGTGCATCCTTCGTCTGTGGTCTCTGAACTTATTTTGGTATAAAAACTTTTAAATACCGGATATCTGGAGAGCGTCTTAGAGTTGTTCTTTTTAGATACAAATATATTTTATTCGGAAATTAAACCATTTTCATTGTCACATATTACATTCTTCAAAACATTACAGTGAGTTTAGATGCTGTTTTTTTTTTTGGGGGGGGGGCTTTTATGAGTTTCGTGCCACCCCTCTTCAGAATTCCTTAACTTTTTGTTGTAAAGATTACGAACGTGAGTGCAAAATGAACCTCTGAGGTGGAAGCAGAAGGTAACCAATGAATGCCGGCCAGGCAATGAAGAAACGAAATGAAATCTTGGGTTCACTACTGCCAAAAAATTGTTTTAATTCTCTACTGGCAAAGCTGTCTTCCTCACATTCGCATTGTCACCTTTTCAAGGCGCTACGGAGTGGTTGAAGGGCGATTCTGTTTCGAGGGCGGTTCACGCTGCGGTAGGGGCGAAGGCCTCCATGTTTGTGTGACAGACCAGGGGGAGGAAATCACCCAGACCTTCCAACTGGCAGCGCAGGGAAAACTGGCTACTCGACGGAGACCTGTGTCCAGGAAAATGTCTGCCATGGACAGTCCTCGTAAGCAGATACACTCCAGACCCGACACTAGACACTCCGATCTCAGTTGCACAGAGTCCTTCCAGCAGCAGGTCCTACCCTCTGCCGACATGAATCGCAGTCTGTTCTGTGAGACTGAGACGTGCTGCGCATGCTCTGCCACTGAGAGCGCCCACGAAGCGTCGCGACACGCCAGCGCCGAAGATCTTTTGTGTCCTTGTAGGTGAGTTTGCGTTGAGTGCAGCAGAAGTTAGGTGTTTCTGAAGTTTTAAAGTTGTAGCTGGACTGTAATAAGCGTGTTCTCTGCCCCATCCGAGGTCCTATTAAAGATTATTTTCCTACGCCCATCTGTCATTAAACGCGATAAGAACTTGAGAAGTGATGGACAAATTTTCATGAGATTTTTAAGTTTAAAAGTGTTTGGTCCATTCCATTTTCGGTTAAAATCGGACAAAAATTACCTACATTTGACCCACGTGAAGTGACTTATCAGCATTTCAGCTGTCATCGATCTTGTAACTCGCAAAACATTTTCAAGGCGAAAAATCTAAATAATGAAAGTTGCAGAGCAAAATGAAAGACATAGTTTATGAGTAGCACATTTTTGTATGTGAGGGAATGCACTGTTGTATGCTGTTCATTACTGTGATTGCATGAAGCAAAATATTTAAAAATTTAGTTTCCAAGCGACTGGGATGTGAAGCTGACCACTCACCCCAGTGCAGTGCCCAGGTCAGGAATGGGTGAAGCTGTGTCCACAGTACAGCCAGCATACACTGTTTATAATGAGAAAGTTTAAAATTCAACCAATTCTCTAGGTGTGTGTTGCATATGGTTATTAAGCTATCTCATTCAGTATGCTGGATAAACAAGGAAACAGGTTTCAGTTCTTCCAGGCAGGCAAAGGAGATTATTTTCTTCTTCAAATCTTCCAGACTGTCTCTGGAGACTAACCAAACTCCTGTTTAATGGATATTAGGATCTTTTTCCCCAGAGTGTGACACTGATGCCTTACCTCCAACAAGTGTGAGTTTAAGAAGGAAGGGCTGTGTGTCTACTTTCCTTACTTGCCTTCGTGGTATGATGTTCAACAAAGCATAGCCTTGTACTCTACTGCAATTAATTACAGGGGTTCAGGAAAGGACAAAAAGTTTTAGAACAGCCAGTAATCCAACCCCTGTTTGAACCAGGTGCTTCCCAATTGCAAGTTTAGGACATTACAGTTAAATATGCGCAAATGATTCCATCATGAATTATTGTTCCAGGACTACTGTATAAGAAGGTGTGTGTGTTTGTGTGTGTGTGTGTGTGTATAAGCATGCATGCATACTTAATTAAACCCAGCCTTTCTAATATAAAAATACCTAAACAAACAAACTCCAAGGTGGAGCTAATGTGAAACTTCATTTTTTTATCCTGTAGAGCAACACATGATTGATTGCTTTTCATTCAATAATGCAACAGAATTGTTACCTGGAAATCTGAATAAATGCTGCATTATTGAACCCATTTAGTGGCTGCATGGAGCCACTGTGATGTATGTATACACCATCACAATAAAATGGTAATTGAGTCAGTCTGATTGTTCAATCCATTGTGTTCTAATGTATTATGTTTTTATGGATGAAGCTGAAATTGAAAAAGTATACAAGATTTTAATTAACTAAATGTTTCCATCTGTTGGTAAATTACTTTAATAGCATTTTAAAAACAGGGTTCATCGAGGCAGTAGTTCACCATTCTGGTCTTCAGCTGAATCTGCAGCTGGGCACCACCATGCAGACTTGGACAGCAACTATGGCTGTGGTGATACAGCATCTGTCACAGAACTTCCAGATCACTTCCACCATCAGGTATGATTTATGTCATACAATTACATAATGGAATATGTATTCCTAGAATTTGCCTTGTTAACCAAAACTACTCTTATATGTTTGTTAATACATCATGTCCCCATATCATACTCATTTGTTCAATGAATTTTCCATTTTTTTGATAACTTTGATGAATAACACAATTTATGTTCTTCTTAAATCCCAGTAGCATTAGGAGAGCTACTGGCAGCATCTTCCTTGCCAGACTTACTGAGAGGTAGACACTAGACTAGAACAAATCAGTTTAGTGGTTGTGTGGATAATTTGGTAACTCTCCACTAAAAAAATTCAAAGAACATTCATAATTTCAGACCTTGAAAAGATGGAATCAGTATGTGAAGTTGTTACCATGCTTGATGGCCATGAAATGTAGTAATAAAAGAGCAGTGAGAAGGAGATGAAATGGTAAAGAGAAGAGAAATTCTACCATATCTTATTGTTCTCTATCATAGTGGCAAAGCTAGTTTGTGTTTTATTATAAAGTTCTGTGTCTTGCAAAGCAGTGTTCACAGCTTCTTATCTGTATGCACAACTGTACTTATATCTGTTTCTCTTTACATTGCGTTTTTGTGTGTCATTGTTTGTTTAACAGTTGTGCCATAAATCTGGAACTATAGGCAAAAAAGTTGGAATTGGCTCATATTCATAGAATGTGTTCTGTGTGGCCACCATTGTGATTGATTTGCAAATGCATATGAGGTATCCAGTCAGCAGTCACATGGTAAATGGTGTCAGAGGTGACATTGTTACATGTGTTGATGATGCACTTCAAAAAATGTGCTACACTCTGAGTTTCCTCTGTGCAGAACAACGCCCGCAAGGAACCCAAGATATAAAAATCGAACAGGATGAGAATGATGCACCAGCCATTCCATGGGCCCATGACTTCATGTCAAATGACCAGGGAATTGCCAGTGCAGCCATTCTGTTCCATATCCTGTGGTTCCAGACTTATGGGACATTTTGTATATCAAGCCACTGCCCATAAATGACTTATGCTGTTTTGGTTTATTTGATTTAATTCAGCTGTTCATTTACATGAAGATACATATGCAATAATTACTCTAAAAATAAGGCCATTTTGGAGGTTCTGACAGCAGTGACATGGATTGTTGTCTTCTAGGATGCTCCATTATGTAGTGGGGTGGAAGTTTACAGAATTTCAGATGAAGATGATGCCCCATTGTATGTTGCTTGTATTGGCAACATATTTCTGTGAAATGTATGTACACTTTTACAAGACCACACAGCATCACTTCCTAGAAGGCTTCAAACACAAGTTACTGTTTGTAGAGTCTATTGATATGTGTTTTTTATAATTTTATACCTTAATCTTCAAATCCTGTCACCCAACTCACATTAATGTGAATTGTCATCATTTTTGCCCCCCACCCCCACCCCCACCCCCCTTCCCCCCTCCAAAAATAAACCACCTTACTGTCAGTTGCTTGTCATAAAAGTATGAAACTGAATCTCTGATTTCCTTTTCCTTGTTGTGCCTTTTCTTCCTTCATCTACATTTTATGTCTTTAGAATCACCAAAACATAAATTATCAAACAAGAATGCACAGATATATTTGGTTTTGTATAGACTTGTCATGCTGTGAATTCGATAAATGTAAATGATTTCTTCTCCTGCAGAGTTTTGTAAGCCATATTAATATCCTACACTATCACTTTCCCTTTAGTTAGTTTATGACTTGTGTTGATATTATCATTTCAGCTATTTCTAGAGCTTTCAGGTGGCCCCTTCCCTACCAAAATTGCATATATTTCAGTCTCCAACATGCTACATGTCCTGTTCATGTCATCATCCTTGCTTTATCACCATGGTGCTATTATTATCTGTATCATCCTTTTCATGCTACAGAAATGTGTGTTGCAGGACTCTGGCTGGTCCATGATGGCACCAGATATGGACCGCCGCGCAGTACCTTCAGGCTTAGAGCGCTGTGCTAGCTGTATCAGTAAGCTGGGGGCTCCATCCATGTCAAGATCATCTACTGTCACCAATACGAACACCCCTACAGGAGCCCCCTTTAGCCCTGCCTGGACAATGGACAGCATGACAAATGTAACGGCACCCCCCATCCCCTGTCAACATCACTACCATGCCCACCACCCCCAACATCTCTATCCACGTGCAAACACCAGTTGTGACCGCATGTCCCTATCTTCGCATGGTAGTGGAGGAAGCAGTGGAAACTCAGAGTATTCTGTCCCACGGTTTGTCACCCCTGCTCATGCACCACCTGGAGGGGGTGAGTCTTGCCTGTATGATCGTCCCCGTACAATAACTGCAACCCCCGCACCCTCACATCCACCCATACCACCAAAGAGTCCAAAAAGTCCACCAGTTTCACAAGTAAATGTTCAGCCAAATCCTGCCAATGGACTGCCAACACACCCTCCACTGATAAATCTCTCAGAGGCATGCAGATGTTCCTGCTGTCCACCCTCAAGGCCTCCAAAGCCTTTGCAACTGTCTGCAGCCAGCAACACATCTGATTCACCAAGCAAAAAGAAAATCAAGAAACCTCCAATGCCATTGCCAATACCTGATCCACCTGCAGTTCAGCAGCACCCTGCCTCCTTATGTACATGCCATCACCCACAACATCAGCAGAAGGCAGATGTCAACCCTTATGAGAACTATGATGTTCCCAAGTCTTTGCTTGGGCATTCAAAGCCTAGGGTGAGTTTACTGTTGTAAGCATGCCTGTTGTGTGTGAAACAAGTTTCAAAAATGAGTGCACTTGTTGACAGTTTGTGAGGATATGCAACTGGGTTCATTTCTCCCTGGTGTAATATATGATAACAATAGTATTTAAAGCAAAAGTGTTTGCATAAAATTTGTTTTAACATTAAATGGTGACATTGCTAGAGAATAAAACTGTTTCACTCAAATGCAACATTGGGTATTCTGCTAGGAAGGTACCAAGGCAGCAAGCTCCTCAAAAACTTTGATACTTTGTGTCACATCCCAGGGCTAATAATATTCATACTTACTGCAATAGGAATCTCAAATTACACTTACAATTTTTTGTCTGAAAAGTTTTAAAGTAACATTGTGTATATCCGATCAGAATGAAATCTTGTTTCTGAAGTTTAGCCAGTGCTCACACCACCACCATTTTACACACACACATACTCCAATGTAATATTCTTAAACCTTATTTTTTTTGTAAAGAATACTGTCTTACAGAACATAGTGCTATGTAATCTGGTATAGATGTGTAGGATTTTGGGGGAACCTATGGTCTCCATCTAATACACCACAGATTAAAGTAACATTCTACTAGACCATATTTCATCATTTCCCAGAAGACAATGTTTGCCGTAGTTACCAGTCTGAGAATGGCATCTCTTTCTCTCTTTTTTTATGTGGCACATATCTTTGTTCCACACATATTCCAGGGCTTACATTGTAATATTTCTAACATAAGGTTGTTAATTGTTTTTAAAACCCTGTGAAAGTCATAATGTAAAACTCTGTAATTACCTGGAGAACTTACAAAACTGGTTGGCAAACAGCAAAGAAAATATGGTTTGGATAGTCCCATAGTGCATATTCTGTTGAATTTGACAGTCAATTTGAAATGAATTTTTGACAGTACAGTGCATGAACAGTGTAAAGTAGAATTTACTTCACTGTTCTGTGATCTACCTCAAGTGTACTCACGGCTGTCTTATCAATATATGTAAGGCCAATCCCAGATATGAGGTTTTTGATTCTCATGGTAGTGACAGTGAAGATTCCTGCCTTCTGGAATGTGATGGTGTATAGTCCAGTAGTTTTGTAATATACCTTCCAGTTACATGTAAATTCTTAAATTACACGGATAATTGTGTTGCTTACAGTAACATATTTACTAGTTCCTGTAAATTAGGCCTGGATTTTCAGCAGCTTTTATCTTGTTATGGTATTGTGGAAAGAGTTTGATGGAGTAAGTAATGCATTTAAGTATGTAACATTATTTGTGTTTGCAGGAACCCAAAGAAGACCCAAATCTTGGAGACATTCACAGCAGGATGGTGATGAGTACAATGGATTATTATGATACCCCAAAGAATGTGAAAGAGTGTCTAGTAACATCAGTAAGTGACCCACAATATGGCAACTATGACACCCCTCCTGCAGCAATGACTGTACGGAAATCATGTGGTTGTGTCGTGAAATATACCAAGAAATCAGTGGGAGTCGTGCCAGAGCCAGTACCTCCAGCCAAGGTAGAGGTGGCTGAGGACTCTAGAGGAGGGGAATGTCCATGCCAGCGGGTCATGTGTTGGGCAGAAAACTGGATGATGTTGCCTTATTGCAGACGTGGGAATGGCATGGAGAATACGGGTGTCCCAATTCACAAGGTGAAGCTCAGTGGAGAGGGAAAGATGCCTGTCATGAACCCCAGTGGTGAGATCGCCATCTATGCCACTGTTGACAAATCCAAGAAGACTAATAGGTGAGAGTCAGCTAAAATATGTTGCATTCCTCTTTTTAGTAGTTACTCTATAGCTTGTGTGTTTTATGTAGTTTTATAGAAATATAAAGTGCACTGAAATGTAAATGGGAAAAGTTTAGAAACAAGCTTTATCAAAGATACTGAAATTCAGTAACTTGGAATGTTCTTGATGGATAGCTGAATCTGTTCCTGTTAATACTAAATTTGATATAACATTGATATGCATTAAGGAGTGCTTTTGTCTAGTGGTCTTTTTTTTTTGGCAGCTGTAGACACTGAGTGTGTGTGTGTGTGTGTGTTTGTGTTTATTAGCTTGTCCTGTGGTATGCCATTAACTTAAGAATTCAGACTGCCTATGCACAGACAGTAGATCAATCACTGAATATTAGGCATACAAAAGAATTTATTAGTCATTTGCTATTCATTCACATGCATTAAGTCTGTTAGTCAGAGTAGATAGTATTTCATCTGTCTCCCTTTAGCCCGGGATTGCACATCAGCCTCTATATGGCATTGTATGCTCATGCTAAAAACTTCGACCCTGAAGATGGAGGCAGAATAACCTCCCAAAACGTCAGTAATGCAGCCCATTTCCACATGTCGCAAAAGCCCGAAAATAAGGCCAACATTGATAATGAAGAGGTTATTAGTTATATCTTGGAGTTAGTTACAGAAACTGATGTTTCATTAATGGGTGACATGCCAAAGCATTCAATCTCTTCTCTTCATTGTAAAAGCTTTATTGTTCAGTGACCCAGAAAGAGATAACCAGTGGATTTTATTAAGTGAGCAGTAGATGGCTTTTTCATTATGTGAGCTGTAAGGACCTCTGAAGCATTTTGTGTCATATCAGAAAGGCTATTACTTTTCAGTGTTTTGATAAGTTGACATGAAAAAAATGTTAATTGATTATCCCACAAACTGAAGAATACAGCAGTTTTTCAAACATGAAATACAACCGTTAATGAATCTGTTCTTCAATTGAAGATTTCTGTCTTCTGGATGTAATGCCACATGCTGTAGTAGAGTGTACTGACATTCTGAGGAGCTTGCTGCCTCCACCATCAGGGTAGTTCTGAAATCTCTACTGCCTCAGTCATGAAGAAATAGGCAATATTTATGTTCTCTCATTTTTTTAAAAACAATTATGTCTTGTAAATTTTTAAGGTACATGAACTGCCTCGGAGATGAAAGCAACAGATTTTTCTGAACTGTCTATATACTTCTTCCAGGCTATGCAGCATTACATTTTAGAAGATAGGATTTGTTATAATCTCTGCCTTGAGAAACTTTTGAGTGTTGAACACCAACATAGTGTAACACCTAACTGAGTGTTCCCAAACCTTAAATACAGGAATGTTATTTATTCTTTTTCTTTTCCCCCTTCTGTTGATTTATTCATTCACCACCACCACCTACTTGATGATGATGGTGATGACGGTGACATTATCAATGATGACAGTGACAAGAACTGTCATTTTCATTGTCACCACATATTAGACGTATAACAGACTAGCAAACAGCATATCCCATATGGCTACAAACACATACTAACAGAATGCTACAGCAAAATCAATAAAAATGCTACTGGAATTACTGGGAGGACATAGTGCAGGATGGCAAGTTTGTAACATACTTTATGAGTTAGGTGTAAGAGTTGAGTAACTGTGTACTGTTTTTTTCAGTTATTGGGTAATTTCAGTCTTTGTCTAGATACTAGATGCTTTGTGCAGCAGTATCTTTCTCCTGTTGGTTCAAGCTTTCATAATGGCTTCAAAAGTTTCACACATGAGTAAACAAGGTACTGCTGGCAAGCACAAACATTGAACTTGAATGATTCCACAGAAACTTAAAATAATTATGAGGCTTGAAAGTGGTGACAATCAAAGAGAGGTTATGGATTTATACAATGTTGGATTATAAACTATGATATAAATAAACACAAGGACCTATTGTGATTGCTTATGGCATAAAGTAAAAGTATGGAGGACCTTTCTAAGTGACAGACATTGAAACCATAACGTCTGACTTTACAGAACCTGTCTGGTCCCATGCATGCCAGATTGACAGAATTTTACTGTACATGCCAGGCACAAACAGTATTTGGATATTTCATTTTTCACATAAAATTGTTTCAGGGCTTTCACTAATGGAATCAGCAGTCCCTCCTCATTCCACTGTCAGTAATCACTGTACCTAACTGTTTCTCTCCCCCCCCCCTTACTGTCAGTGTTTACTTATGTGACTGTAATACTGTAATTGTAGGCGGCAGTGCTCCTGTCCAAAACAGCAGCCCCATCAGCAGGATTGTCCTCAGCAGCAGCTGGAAAGCACTTCACAACCAGATGGATCCAACTATGTCAATGTGGAGGCTATTGAAAATGTGGCAGTACCTACAACTGAGGCTCCACAGACTTGTGATGATGCTGCTTGCAGCCTCAACTACGAAAATATTGATTTTGCTCAGTCACTTGAATATTATGAAAACTCCAAAGACTTGCTGCAGAGAGTTGGTATCAGCAAAGAGGCCACGGAATGCAGTGAGCCACCAGTGCCAGAAGTACCTGTGGCAGAGGTGGCTGTATCATACACAGTCACCAATGGAGTAACATTCTGCAACAAATGTGGCCATGCCTGTCATTTGTACTCTCCCCAGCAGATTCCACAGCAACCCTTACCAGTGGACAATGAGGCAGATGTTTCAGGTGAAGCAGCTGCATTGGTGCAAAGTGCTGAAGCTAATACATGTGAACAGGATGACTATCTGATGATGGAACCAGCAAAGAATGTGAATTCCTCCTCTGAAGCTGCCAGAGTTCATGGAAAGAACTTCCCAGGTTACTTGCCCATGTCTCCCATTACAAATGCCACACCTAGCAAGGCAGACATGCTGAAGCTTCGGATGGACAGGGCAGGTCTTCCTTCAGAGAAGTCAGCCAGCATCCCCAGCCTTGTATGTCCAGTTGGTCCAGCAGTGGACAGAAGTCGGAAGAGATCAGAGTCTGAGTTCCCTAGAGTTCCGGGGTCTGCAATGATGATGCACCACTCTGCTAACAGCCCATACCTGAGACGACTGTTTCATGATTCCGGAGATGAGATTCACAGACTACCTGTTGCCAGCAGACGCAGGTCAAGTTCAGCTGACTCATCTAGGTACCTAGATAATCTTGAAGATCTAGAACACTCTAGAGTTATAGAGAGGGATATTTCTTCATCACATACAAAGCTAAGTGACCCAGATTTTGGCCAGAAGTCTCCAGTCCCACTACCTGATGAAACTGTTGGTCAGAATGACATATTTGAAACCCCATCTAGGCATGAAGAAAGTCCTGGTGTTAAAGCTGTTGAAACAGACTCAACTGTGGTGGTGCCAGAAGTTGAGGAGACTGTAGTAGATGATGTAGCAAGCACAAGCAGTGGAAGTGGTTCCTTGAGGACGTTAGTCAGAGAGTGTCTTGCTGACACACCACACCCTCCAGTGACTGGCTCATCAGTATCAGCAGGTGTTCATATCCGGCGCTCATCTAGTGTCCCTTGCAAATCAGGAAACAATCGGGACTCATCAAGTTCTAATGATTCTGGTGTGTCAACTGGTTCCCTCAAGCACAGAGGTGCAGACTTTGCTGAGTTTGAGTTACCGCTTACAACATCCATGTCCACCAGGAGGCACTACCATGCACTGCAAGCAAGACATAATGCTGGCATGCCTCTTACCAGCTGTTTACATGCCTCATTACCGAGACGTTCCAAATCTGTGGATCCTCTCCGGGAAATAACCTTCCAGTTCCAGAAGGTTAAGGTTCCAGCAAAATCATCATCAGCTGAGGCAGAAGTACCCATTTGTCCAGGGAAGAAGGACTGTTCGAAAGGTAATGGTAGCTGCTGTCTTTTCACAATATTTCATCAAGTGAATTTGTATAAGTCAAGGTTGAGTTGGGCCATCTACCCCTAGTATTTCATCGCGGAAAAGTGCTAGTGGGATTTGGTACTTAAAGTGCTGAATATTGCCACCTCTATTTGTTTTTTGGTTTATATTGATTCAATATAAGACCAAAAAAGTTTCTTTTTACTTCTCCTGTTTATCCATATGTTCATAATATTTCTTCGATTCCACGTTTTCCTTTTTCTGCTCTTCCAACTCTTCATCTTCCACTTCCTCCATATCCACTTCTCTTCATCAGCCTCATGTTTTGAGTTTTCCCTATAAAATCTTGCTTTTGTACTACTGTCAGTCAGTCATTCATTCAGATCAAAACATATTTTACAAAATTTGAGGTTCTCATGACAGTGAACATCAAGATTGCTGTATTATGGTATGTGATGTCGTACAGTTTGGTAGACAAGCAGCAGAGTTTTGAAGGATCCTGCTGCCTCCATCATCAGAGTAGAAAGGTCTCTTACCATAGTATGTATCTAACAAACAATATGGTGTCACATCCCAGAAGACCATTATCTGAAGACTTACCACCATGGGAATCTCAGATTTATAACTCAAAGAGTACTGTATTTTCAGCTTTGAATTGGAACAGTTACATTGTGTTTTGAGTGAAATGTTCATTTTACAGGATTTTCAAGTCCTGGGGCTGATGGAGCAATTGTTGTCCCATACATGGATTCTCGAAGCACAAGCAGTGGGACATCTGACATGTCAGATTATATTGAGACATTATCTCTTTCATCTCACAGCTCATCTGACACCCCAGACAGTCTCAGGTATATGTACCACCTAACAGACTTTCTTGTCTCACACACTACATATTTATTTATAAATTGCAATCATTAATGTCAAGTCATTAGGATGATTAAATCAAGGGGGATGGGTTGGGCAGTGCATGCATGTTGTGTGTGGGAGGGAAGATGTTGTCATGCAGGATTTTGGTGGGAAAATGTGTCTTACAGAAATTTAACTGGATTAATCTGGCTCATGTTGGAGATTGGTGGTTGGCTCCTGTAAACACAATAATAAAACTCTGGGTTCTTTAAAATGTGGAGAATTTCTTGACTAGCTGAGCTAATTCTGCTCATGGTGTTGGTTGGTTAAATGGTTAATGTCATCTGAGATGACAGAGCAACAATTTATGGTTAACTTGAAACAATGTGTGGGCAAGCAACCATGTTGTATTTCATGGTACCATCGTAGCAATTGTTTGGAAAGACAGAGAAAGCCACATAAAATTCCTTAGAATCAATGAAATTGTGAATATTTAAATATACTTTATTTATTTATTTATTTATTTATGGTGTATTTAAAAACACTGTCAGTAGCTCATACAATTTGGCATTTAAGGGTATGATCATCAGTGAATAATGAATTGGAAAGGATTTGGAAAAAAACAGTCATGGTCTAATTTGAGGCATTTGCATGGAGGGAATGAAGAAATCCTCTAAGTATGTGTGACCTGAGTGAGTATCCTAATGAACCTGGCAACCTTCCACATGAAAGTCACAAACATTATTGGTGCAGCTGACTTTCGTGAGGGTTCTTTCTATTATATCCCCTGAATACTAATGTATTACCACTTCAAGTAACCTACTCTTTGTGAACATGAAAGCCTATGGTCTTCTGTGTTATGACATATGTAGTTCAGTAGATAGGTTCCAGCATTTTGGAGCAACATACTGCCTAAATCTCCAAGGTAGAAGTGAACATGTCTGTGCAACAGTAACAGTCTGTACCCATGTCATAGAAGCTGTCAGTTTGGGTGTTGGTCTGGTTGCTGACTATTGTGGCAGACATTTTGTTTTGTGTTTTCCAGTTGTGTGTAAACATATGCCAGGAGAGCATCTTGAAATAAGTCATTCCCCATCATGTTCTTGAAATGTCATTCCACATCATCTTCTTGAAATAAGTCATTCCCCTGATGTTCTCCCTAATACAGCATAATGTGTGAAGTTAAAACACCGCATTTTAATTGCCTAAGAATTAGTCAATCAACCACAGTGGATTATGATGGTGGACAGATACATTAGATTTTTTTTCTTCTTCCAAAAATGCAAATGTTTTGTTATTTGCAGTTCATTTAATGGCACAAAAGAGTAGCTCAGAGTATATGGCATTTAAATTAATTTATTAAAATAATCTCATATTGTTGAATATTTCCCAGTCACTTGTCCTTGTGGTTTATTTAACACTGCTCTTAATTCTTGCTGTAAGAGTATAAGTAATTTTCTGCCTATCATTGTTCCACATACAAATATCATGGCAGTGAATATCAAGGGCTGCAGTCTTCTGGGATGTGCTACTGTGTACTGTGGTGCAGAGAGTCTTTTCTAATTTTTCCCTGAGTACAGCAGCTGTTGTGGGATACCCCTGCAGATACAGTCTTGCTGTGTGATGAAGCTGCTGTGTGCAGGGTAGTGATAAAAGAGGCACTTTATAGGTAGGTGTGGAGTTTGATGGTTCCATCAATGCAAAAGTAAAATATTATTCGAAAAAGACCAAAAATAATTAAAATCAACTAAATTATACCTGCACATCAGAACAGTGAAAGGTAATGTGCTGAATGCTAGTGAAACCTCAAAAGGAGTAGTTTTAGGTAGTGCACACATGCACAGTAATAAAGAATGATTGAAATTAGAAGTTTGCCCAGAATACTGCTATCATAAAACTCTCTATCTCCTATGATAAACGGTGACATCTTTTCATTAGCAGGCTAGGGCGCCAAGCCACAACCACCCTGAGACCACGATCAGGGAAGGAGTACCAACTTATTGACCGCTCCATCCTGGATGGGGACATGAAGGTAAACTAGTATGTAAGTTGTGTGCTTCTGTAATAACAGTGACACCACATAATGTTGTCATGGTAGTTTCTTGTTTAATATTTGCCTGGCAGTAATGGAAGAGCTGTATCTCCTTTGAGTTGAAGAAGAAAGCACATAGGCTACTCTGTAATCTGATAAAACTGCACTTTTCATTAGGCTTTACTATGAGATTTGTTTAATGAGCCCCACATAGCAGGTACCATTTTCTTCTACCAAAAGACTACCCCTGAAACACTGTACATTTTTCTTGGCAGATGGTTTTGCAAGAAAATACTCCATCATTGACAGCAAACTGCTAATAGAAACCCAAAACTACACACAGTTATGTTGTTATAACTTTCAATGACGCTTGTACTGACAACAAAATTTTTTCTAAAAATCTTTGTCTTTCTTTCCAAACTGCATTTGTGACCACAACATTATTTTTTGAAGTAGTTATAGCTTCCACTTCAGAGTGTAACTCCAGCATGCAATTTTTGGGTACAGGGTCCCCTTGGAAGTGATAAGGCTCCACACCAGTTGAGGGGTCTTATTGCTCATTATGCCAACATCACACCTGTGCCAGAGAAGTCAGAGTCGCCATCCCCTGGTTACATGAGCAGTTCTCCAGGACAGGAGAGAGAAGACCAACCCCTCATTCCTCACCCACACACATGAATGTGACTGGGAAACTTGGACCAATAACTTGGTGATGTTTGTAACTTTTTGAGGAGGCTGCAATGATCATCAGCCACCGAGAATGTCTAAATGCCATAGTTTCATCTGTCAGGCTTTTTCAGTTTGTTACCTGAGGAAGACCACAGTAAGAATTATTCAGCTCATTCATCGTCGTCGTCGTCGTCGTCGTCGTCGTCATCATCATCATCATCATCATCATCATCATCATCATCGTCATCTGTTGTAACTACATACATAACCTGCAGGGTTTGGTCTGAGCTTGCATTCTCCTGGTATGAGCGGCAGGCTTTCTCACTGACTGAGGACATTAAATTTCCATAGACTGTAGATTGTCTTAGGTGAGGAATTCTATTGAACAGTGCCAGCAACTTATTATGTATTGAATATTGTACTTTATATAGGTTTAGCAGTGTGATTTTCAACCTTTTATAAATGGAAACAAATCATGAAAACAGCTTATTGTCTGTTTCCAGTAAGTATCCTGAGGTGCAGGTTTTTCAGGTTAGGGAAAAAGAAACAAAAAAGAACAGTGGTATGCTCACTTGGTATCAACAAGGTATTTCCAAATATCCTGAATCTGAGCTTATCAATACATTGTCATAATGTCGATTCTAACTTCCCATTACATTTGCTCCCTTCACCCTAACATGTGCATTATATTTTGATATACAGCTGCAGATATAGATAGCATGCAGTTTGTACCTATACACCCATTGTATCTTCTTGTAAATGAGCTGTAAGAATTGGCTTTTGGTTTTTTTCTTGTTGGGTTCCATATGGGGAGCTTTTTTCTACTCTGATAACTCCTGACTGATGTTTTCTTGTTGGGATTAGTATTTTATCACTCTGATGAACGGTACTGTATTTTCTACTACCAAAACTTAATGACGAAAAATATTAGTCAGTATGTATGAATGTATGATAGGTTTGTATAATCCAGTGTTGTGCTAGTCATGTGTTCGGTTGATGTTAGCTCTTGGGTAGGAATGAAAAAGTTTGTATTTGTGTCTATTCGTATGATAAGAATTAATAATACCAATAGTGTTTGTTCATGTTTTATGTAACAGGTCATAAGCTTGTTTAAAAAACATGACAAAAGTTCTAAATAAATAAGCCTGAGAATTGGGTTGTTACCCCTGCATGTTTTCATAGTTCCTTGACAGTTTATGGGATACTTGACTGAAACATAATACATACAGCAACGAAGGTAAAACTCCAGGACACTTTGTGCCGAGACAACACCCTGTCATCCCCTGTGGACAGTGTGTCTCTCCCTCCAAACTGTGAACCAGATGTGTCTGACCCCCTGAGGCACAATGGAACCTGCCAACCAATCATCATTCTTTAATAAATGATTGTGAACTTTCTTCTGTGTATGCTGTCCCTGAAATATTTGTTTTTGTGACACAAATCTTTATAGCATAAATGTTAAATGAATAACCAAGGACAGGGCTTTATATATATATATATGACAATATGTAGCACTAAAACTTGTTACATTCTTATATCTAGTCAATAAGTTGTATTGTTTAATCAGTGTTCACTAATTTAATAATTTAAAAAGTAGCCAATAAGTTTCTGAATCAAGTGAATCTGAGAATTACATTAATTGAGAGGCCATACTTATTTGAGAGAATATAATTAATAATAATAATATTAATTAGAACAACAACAACACCACACCTACAAATTATGCACAAAGGGTACCTGCGCAAGTTTACAAAGGGAGAAATAAGGCATTGTGCCATAGACAAGAATAAATAAATAAACAAATAAATAACAAAAAGAAATAAAGAAGGTATAAGCACCTTAACATGAAGCTGTAGATTGGAGCTGGAGATTGCTGTGTTATGGTGTATGACACCCCATATCTTGTAGAAGTGAACTGACCTTACAAAGCCTGTAAAACATTAGGACACTCCTACCTGACTACACAGAACCACATACCAAAAAACAGTGGTCAGCAGTCACCACTATTAAAACCTTAAATCACAGTTTGTGTTTATTTACATCGAAACTTGCTTAAGATATTCCTGATTACATTAGAAGATTTCCTGCCACAGACAACAGGATAATATAATACCAAAATTCTCCTATATGATTGATGTACACATTGCCCTTTTAATATGTTTCTCACATAACAATTTTCCACCTATTTGATATGTTTTCCATGTCAAAGTTTTAAGCAATTTTTCCTAGTTTTCATTCATTGAGTCTGTTCCCATCAGTTGAGTGGTCAGATACAGGTGAGAATGTGTTCAGACTCTTATGTATCTGAAACTGCTGCAAATTACACAAATTCAGCATACATATGCAGCCATCTCAGCTTAATTTTAACACTTCTATAAATTGCATTTTCCAGACTAGTCAGTCATGGACTCCATAACTTCACAAAATATACATGGTCATTACATTTCTTAGTATCAGTTCAAAAATGCATTTTATCCATGTTGTGTAACAAATTATTGATTCACTTTATCATAAAATTTTGCAGTTAAATAAGAAATTAAATAAACTCTGTGGTTTATAATTACATTACTCACCTGATATATCTAAACAAAACAAGCATGGCGACTTCACACTACAACATAAAACATACAATATATATCTAATAATGTAATTAAATTACAATCCATAGTATACATTACAGTTACATTATAAAATATATTAATTAACTTGTTGAAATCTGAACTAGATGTGGATTATTACATGTGTGTAGTAAGTTCTCAAAAACAAAACAACAAATGGAATTTTCATTCTTACACTTCTAGGAGGTTGTCCACTTAATAAGTGTGATTTGTTGAATTTTTCTGAATACGCCTTAAGCAAGTTTCACTGTGCGTATAATTTTTACATTCTTTTGGCGCCTGAATTAATTATGTAATCTAACAAACTCTTCCCTTTTACTTACTCAAATGCACATAAAAACAGCTGACTTGATGTCCCATGCATTTACATGTGCAGGTCATATGTTTGCTTACATACCTAGATACTAGCCTTAAAGCTAGAATTGTTTTAACAGTTAAACTGGATGGATCTTCAAATTTTATGATTTGGGGTATTACTGTACCCAGAATGTATAAAAGCTGTTAGTGATAGCATATAATTCAGAAATGCAAATGCTGATATAAAATGCAATAGTTCCCAGATACTGGCAATACGTGTCACTTCAGTGAGGATTGTGTGGGTTCTGACATTTCAGAGGAATGTGCTTCCTTTGTCTTTGTGGTGATAGAATTGGTTTTGGTGAATGCTAAGTTGTTGGAACTAACTCATTATCCCACACGTGTAAGAACCCAAGGGACCACCATTTGAGTATGTCAAGTATTAACACTTTCATGAAAATTAAATTCTAGGACTTAAACACTTAAAACATAATATGGGCAGCAAGTGCCAGTGACAGATTTTATGTTTCATCTGTTTTCTGTGTCTTGCTGTAGACATTATAGTTTCTAATAAAATTAACATGCTAAAATTCTCCAAATGAATATAGTACTTGAAATTTATCTTGGAGTTTCCTTTCAAATCTCTGTCTTATCATGCCTGAATTATGTATAATCCTGCAATTACCAGCTGTTATTTCAAAACTGCTTGATTTAAATGTGTTGACTGTCAGACAGTAACTCTCACGCAAGACAAACAGTTAAATAACTGGACTGATTCTGTGAAATATCTGTGTATTGTGAGGTCTGAGGCTGATGTGAGTGCATCTGTGAAGATTGCTGCTTTCTGGAAAGTGATGCCATGTAGTTTGATAGAAATTGACTGACATTTTAGAGGAACCTGCATCTATCATCAGGGTAGAAGAGTACCTATTACCAGACGGCAGGTATCGCAACCCAGAAGATGAAAATTTTAATTCTCACCACTGTGAGAGGCTCATATCTTAATGGGAATAATCCTGCAAAAGTCATTCCACCCAGTAGCTTCAATTGTTTCATAATAAATCAGTTGAAGGAACACTAATATGGGGCTAAATGAATCAAGTATTGTGAGTGTTCCAATACTGCTATTTATTTCTTTAGTTTATTATCTAAAAATCACTTTCTCAAAAATACTTGGGAGAAGTTACTTTGTAATGATGCAAGGGCCATTTTTATGGCAAAATATTAGACCATTTTCAACTAGTGAACTGCAGTAAACTTTCCAAAACTTTTAAGGCAGAAATTACTGTTGACTGTTTTGTAGGCATTAATTCATAATGGGTAAGTTCCTTTGATATCAAGAAAGGCTAATTGCCATGGTTTTGGCCTTCATGTTTAACATTCACACTGGACCTGGACTTCTGATTGAATCCTAACATTTTTTTTCTAAATAATTCTGATGACCTAAGGTTTAACCTCAATCATTAATATTTTACAAAAGAATCAGCTAATTCCAGCTCTCTTTCTGGGCTGGGCAAATTTTTCTCATTTCATGCTTGTCACCAATATTTGTAATTGGTCACAAGCTTTATATTCAGATCTGTGATCAGAATCACTTCTCACAATATGAGTCACTTTGCTCATAATGGAATGACATGGTGTCAGTAGTGTCTCCCACTCTGTAGGAATTGCTTATCCACCTCAAAGTTATATGCATTATTTATTCATTATAAAAAGGCTTTTTATTCCAAGGAATACAACGTGCTGGGAACATGTGTCCATATATTGTAGTCAGACATGACAGTGGTCACAGAAAGCTGAAACATTTCATCCGTGTAATTCTTTATAGTACTGTGCTTAACAAAATTTTCCTTGTCATTAGTTCAAACATTGGAATGCATCCCATTAATACAGAAAAATAAAATCCATTTTTATTAACATTTTTAGTACTTTATGGTATGCATGTAAAATTGGTTGAAAAGCACTTAAGATGAGAAAAATTGAATGAAAATCCAAATTAATGGAGATCCAAGAAACAGTAGCACAAGAATACAAGATAATATGAAAGCCAATTAAAGAATGAAAAAACTGAAAATGTACACAGGAATTGCAAATTCATTGCCTCAGTTTTCAAAGAAATGTTTCAAAGATTCTTCTTGAGCTCCATTAACAGCCATCGTCTTCTTAATTAAGTCAGCATACATGGCATTTAACTCTGCAAAGTATGCTTTCACTTGCTCAGCAACAGCTAGCATATGATCTTTAATTAAATAACTTGTCTCCTCACTTTCCTTCAGTTTACAACCTTCCCCTTGAAGACCTGAGCTAATTTCATCACGACTTCCGCACTTACCATGTACCCCTCTTAAGATCATGTTTCATTCTCTGTTTCTCCTGCTTTATTTCTTCTTTTATGTTGGCAATCTCTATGTCCTCCCCTCCTTGCAGCATTGTTGTACTCTTCAGTGGTTGTAAACTTCAACTCAACTACCTTTCTTTCTGTTTTTCTTGTTCTCTAACACATTTTCCAACTCATTCAACTTTGTCTTTAATTCTGTCCTGATGTCCATCTGATTCAGAATGTCTTGCATGGTTCAGTAAGATTCTCTGTGCAGGGTGTTCACTGGCATGTTTGAAAGGTTCAACTTTGGAAGTGTAGTATTAAATAAGGGTGGCACTGTCAGCAACCTCGTTGGTCTTTGACTCATTCATCAATTTGGCTATCTGCAGATCGTCTGCATACACTGACTTCAAGTGGGTATCACAGCAAGCCCGGTCCATATCAGTGCTCTCCTCAAACTTTCTGTACTCCGTTCCAGTTTGTTTCCTATCCTCAAGAGTAATACTGTGATTATCTACAATGTTTATTCTACCTGCACTTTTCAGCATCAGTGTTTCCAGTTCCTGGACAGAATTATCAGTGTGGTGGTTATTTAATTCTCATAATGGAAAAAAGAATCATAATCATATGCACATGCATTTCTGAGATATTCAGAATGGTTTTAGAAGTCTTACATGCATTTGTGAACATCACAGCTGTAATTTGATATAATTCATCTTACTCATTACATAGTTATTATAACTTTCCAGCCATTAGAAACCTTATGTACATCTTAGTATACCTAGCAACCTTATAGATAGACCTAACCATTGAATGTGACATTTGATATCATGGCCCCTTTCCCTGCTGCACTTTCTGTTCCCATTTTATCACTGCTTGCGTAACATGTTGTATGTATAATCTAAAAAACCATCAAGACATCAATTATTTATGGCTGAACTCTCAGAATCATTGCTGTGTGCTGTCAGGTGATAGAATAGTGAGACTTAATTGATTGGTCATCCTAGTCAGTTGCAGTTTAACAGAACTTTATGGATATCCAGTGCCAAATATTGCAGCTTTTACTGTTCACTCTTTACACTTCAGTAGTTTATTTTAAGTTCAAAGTGTAGTAACCTAATAAAGATTGGAACTTGAAGGCTTTTACACATGCCTGATGACATTTTCAGCATCTAATTGTTCAAAAAAATCTTAGATTGCAGGCCAAGCACATTGAGTTAGGATAATCCTAAATTTCTAATAACATTTCCAGCATCTAACTGCACAGAGAAGTTGTAGATGATAGGCCAAGCAAATAATTTATTATGATCGTCAGGGTGATAAAAGTATCTCTGTTGCCTGGTTAGGTCTTTTTTTTTTCACAGTTGGCAGTGCTAGGATTACAAAAATTGTTTAAGAAAACAGTTTTGTTCTGTGTTTGCACTGGGAGTTGCATATACTTCAATAAGAAGGAACTTCTATGCATCTTGAAAGTTAACTGTCTGCTTGGCATGATTATATTTGAATTACTGAGTTTCATTGGCTGATATGTCACAGATTTTAATAAATAATAATGTCACAGTTGTAATCTGGTTCAGTTTTACTTAATGGTTATAGTGTTTGCTGTGGATTATGCAGGGAATAGGCGTGGTTGAATACATACAGCTGGTATATCTACAAACAAATTTGAAGTGCTGTGCCCAACTACTGAACAAGTAGAATGTACCTGGTACCATGTATGTACTTATTCAAAGAGGACTGTCAAAGAATGACAAATTAGCCAGTGTTTAAAGAATTGCCAGCACTGTTTGATCTCTACACACAATAAGTATAATGTGTTTGTAACTCTTAATTTGTATCTAAGACACCCATGTGCAAATTGGGTTTCTCTTTCCCAGTACACAGTTAAGAGAAGTCAAAATAATCTGTTGTGGCTATTAGAAATTTAAGTATCTCCATGATCATATACTTTTTGCAATATATCGTGACCCAAGTCATGCAGAATTTATATACCTGAGAACCTTATTGTTAACAATTTGAACGAAGTCATCCCATTGTGTATTGATTCTGTATATTCACTTTATTATATATATTTCAGTCAACTCAACTATATAATAAAAGCATAGGTTAAAGCGACATGTTTCGACTTAAAAGTCATTGTCAGGCTAAGCTAAGAACCATGGAGTTCTTTACAATGTGGCTGCGCGCATTTGGGATCCCAGATGGCTCACAATGTGTGCTGTGATTCGTACCATGTATATAACATGACATATCTATTATACTATTGTAATTATATTGGGGTCAAGTATGTGACGTGTGCTGTTTCCTAGGGCCATTGTTCACTGATTGGGCTTCTGGTTGTTATGTCCATTGGGTTTGTATTGGTTCTCCTGCTTTTTAGTTTTCCGGTGGATTGGGGGTGGGGGGTGCCTGTCCACTTGTTCTTTGTAGTCAGTTACTGCTGTCTGTTTTGGATCGGTTGCATCTTGTCTATTTTTTATTTTATCTCTGCTGAGGTGACACAGGGTAAATATAAGCAGTTTTATGACTTACCCTACTGTGTGATATGAAATTCTGAATTGTTCTTGGAGCTATTTGTGTACTCTGCTGTCTTTGGCAGTTCTCCATGAATATCTCCATTACTTAGTGAAAATTAAGACTTGAAGCTTGTAGTAACAAAAAACTCATTGGATGATACAGTATGTGTCTGTTATACTGGATGTTATACAGGTGCCCAAAACCACATTAAATACATCACAATAGACAAAGGTTGGCAGCATCCATTGTGCCCCACTTTATTGTTGTGTATCTGAACAGCCTTAATGGATGACTGCTATATGGACTGCAGGCAGAAATGACATACTGAGTTGATGGATAAGTTATAATTTGCCAGTATGCCAAATGATTGTGTTTAGTAGAGTTCAAGTTTTGTCCTTTTCACTCTCTTTTCTGGAATGCAGTCTGTAATTGTAACAAACTAAAGGTTGAACACAACTAAGTTTTATGTTATGTTATTATATAACCTTAATGCGCAACATGTTTCAGCTTAAGTACAAAAAAACCATCATCAGGTAAAATTAGAGTACCAAATAGCAGTTATGTAAACTACATTAATTAATTGTTTTTGTTGGTATGTATGATCTTCATAAGATAAAATAAGCTGCAATTTTGTCATCATCAGAAGTAAACAGATTTGTTTTGTCATAATTCATTCATTTTGAGACCTGGTTCAAGTCATTTTCACAATAGGATTTGCCTTTGCACCAAGCATGGTCTGATGTGTTTGCATCTACTACTAAAATGATTAAATTCTCTGAGATATGTCACCTGGATTCAGCTGTTTCCTTATGGCTGATTGTAAAAACCCTCCTAAACAAACTGTATTAAATCTCACTCTCAACAGAAATATCTGTTTACCCTCTGAAAACGTTCTTCTAGCTTATCTAGCAAATACAGCTGGCAAATTGTCCTTTAACTGCCTGGCAGGAATGTGGTATTTTACACAAGAAATGTTTTTAAACAACCCAATATACAGCTGCTGTTAAACTTCCACATTTAGAGATGCTTGTATTTAGTTCTGAAAGACTAGCTTACATTATAAAACAGACCAGTCTGTAAGGTGTTCATGTATACTGGAGTAATATGTAGTTCAGAACATTCCACACAACTGTATGTCATGTTAACTTGAGCCCTATCCATATTCATACACCTAATAAGAAAGAAATACCAGCAAATTTACAGATGTATGGACTGGAATATTCAATGTCTCTGAGTTGGTTACTGACTCATTACAGTGGCAGGTCATAACAAGCATTGGCAGTAGTGTGTTTTGTCTGTAGCAATGAATTGAAGGTATCGTTTGCTCATACCAAAGCCAAGGAAAAGAACCCCACTTATTGTTTCCAGCCACATCTACTTCAAGCTGTTGTGTGTCTGGCATACTTCCTGTATTGGCATGCAGTTGTTTAACCATTCTTTAGTGAAAACCATGCTCTTCAGGCTGTTTTATGCATGCCATATGAGGGTGGAGGGAAACAATAGTAGCCAGAAATTGGGCAGCATCCAGTGCTATCATCCACAGAATTTATAGGATTTTTTTTTCCAAGGCTTCAAAATAGTTAGTGACAACTTTTTACTATCACTGTGTAATTAGCATATTGTGGGTATCAGGGGCCGTTTCTTTGGGGGCAAAGGACCTAGAACCTGAAGCTGGCTATTCATCTTCATTTATTACCAGCTCAGTAATGTGTGTGTGGAACTATACCTCCACTACCCTCCATGCTTAATTAGACACAGGTTTAAATGGCCACCCCACCAATCTGTGGTACTGAAAGGCTCTGCTTCATTCATATCTGACAGAATTTTCTTCAGTTAACTATTTGAACATATTTATAAAATTTTCTGGAGGAAACAGCTGTTTCAGTTACGGAGTTGCAATCGAATGTTTTGAAAATATGCTCTGTCTCAGTCATCAGGTTATAGTTTCATGTTGCCAAGAGACATCATATTGCTTGAAATTGGATATTCACTTTGTTTCCCTGTCTTTAATTCTCATTAAAGAATGCTGAGTTAATTAAATTTAATACTCTTAATTTTAATCATTTTTAAATCCCAGCTATTTTTGTTTCAGGCAGATAATTTTGTTTCCTGCAGTTTTTACCAAAGAAAATTGAAGCAGAAATATTCATATGAAATTGCAAATGCAGAGTTATTTAAGTCATGGGATACCAACCTATTTAACTGTTTGTCACTAAAACTTGGGTGTTTGTTTTCCAGCCGGAAGTTAAACACATATGCATTGCAGGAAAGTCTGAAGTGTCATATGATATAGATAATAAATTCTGATTTGAATACCGCACTGCTTGATGCAAAGTGGGAAAAATGTTGGCATGGGGTGGCTTTCCTTTGTCCATACTTCTAACACTGTGTAAGACGGGGAGAAGGCCATGCCACGGTGCGGGCAGTTAAGATTTGTTTTTTTACTACAGAAACCTGGAATTCAATCTTGAGTGTCTACATGTGAGATTTATTGCAGAAAAAGTGTAACTGGACCAGGTTTATCCCTGAATTTCTTCCATTTTCGCTTGCTAATCATAATTTTATCATTACTTCAGATGGATCTGTCTTTGCAGCCTGAGATGTGTAATGGCCATTGATCAGGCAGTACATATCACAACCACTGCCTGTGGGCTTCATTTCTGACTCAGTGTGTGGCTAGTCACAGAGTTTGGTTGAATAAAGCAAGATAGAGGGAAAATTAAGTACCTACAATTACAAGTTAATCCCTCTGGCAGAACTGCTGTTATAAATAGCTGCAGTTTCTGTCTGCAGTCCGTAGCTATGAACTCAAATCTTGTATTGTGTGTGCTGCAATGTACAAGTAAAAATACATGCACTGGGGGCTGTACTGAACTGTACAATTACATTGGTCCCCAGGGAAGAAGTGACTGAGTCATGTATGATCATTATCTTAAACATATTACCATATTATTATTATTATTATTACAATTATTATCATGATGCTCTGTACAAAGATTTAGAAGTTATAGCAGAACATTAAATTATTGGATTTAGCACTAGCAGTGTGTGATTTCCTTTTTCTGCCCCCTTCCCCCCCACCTGGCAGGTCCTCTATATTTGTGACTCACCAGTTGATTATGCACTGAAGACACCACTTCAGACACTTAGACACAGATGGTAGTTTAATATTAAAATCAGTCTTAAAGAAATATGTTACAGTGTGAATGCTCTAATGAGCTTTCTTTATACCAACTACTGACGTTGTTGTTGGTGGTGGTGGTGTTGCTGCTGCTCCTCTTTAACAGATTAGTACTTATGACCTGTGGAAATTAAGATTTAATTTGTGATTATGAATCTGTCACACATTTGGTATGACTGCTGACTGGGCATTGGCCCATCGTAGGGTCTGCACCAACGCACGACAGGCTAGTTGCAGAACCAGAAACGCAGACATAATTCATACCACGAGTGAGATACAAACCCGTAATCCCACTACAATATACGAACAGTGAGTGAGTGAATGCGCTGTAAGTTGCGCGGACATTTTTTTCGACGTTGTTGTTGTTTGTTGTTGCTGTTGTTGTCGTCGTCGTCGTCGTAATCATCGTCATCGGTACAGTAGCTTGCTAGGGCCCGATGATTGGATTTTATATTGGGCCAAGAAATGTTTCGCGTCTTCAAAGATCTGGACCCCACCCATTCTTCTATTCAGTGGGTACCAGGGTTAAAATGGCCGGGATATGAAGCTGACCAGTCACCATGTAATGCCACGGTTAAGAATCCTAGGAGTTGTACCTCCACTTCCCCGTAAGTCTTCACGGCTTATTGCTTACCTGAGCACTTGGGTCAGCTTTTTAAGTACAACTACTACGACCACTACTACTACTATCACCACCATCATCATCATCACTAATTAATTCGTGGACCTCCATTCCTCCATACGTCTTCACGCCATGGGGCTTAAGCAATCTCAGTGAATTTATCTTACATTTTTACTCATTCTTATCATTTTACTACTACTGCCATTACTAAATACTAGTACTAGTTCTATTTATACCATTACCACCAGAATTTCACCGCATGTTGCTGTCCAGTGGACAGTATTCGTGCTTAGTATCATAACGTTCGGCGATCAGACTCGGTCTGACCACCCACTTTTCTTTGGGTTTGTCGTGATTTTGCTTGTGCCTACGGAAAAATGCAGTGATGTTTCATAAAATTAGGTCAGGACCACATCGTTCCACGCCATTCCAGTTCATTTATTCAGCAATTAACCCACAATTCCGAGGTATGCATTGCGAAGTACTGAAAGCGCCATTAAATAAGCCATAAATAATATATGTATGAGTAAACCACTCTCCGCGTGCTGCCTCTCACTCACTGGGCGCTTCGCCCGCCACCTGTAAGCAGGCAGGTGAATGAGATAACTGTGTTGTGTCAGTCCACTGCCTGTAGCAAGGTGGAGCGGTTGTGTGCAGTGGTATCAAGTGTTGTGTTGACAAGCGAACAGCAGGAGGGACTTAGCCGTTGAGACGGGTAGACTGAATGTTCTTGCAGTACGGCTATGTGAACAGTTGATGTATCGAAAGACGTCGTTATGAAGAAAGCAACTTGGCTTGCAGAATAGACAACAAAACTTCACAAAAAATTTCGTGGCCCCTTAAGGTAAGTTATAATCGTTTATTTTATTTAGTAGCTACGTAAAGCGTGACTTCAAGACTGGTCTTGAGCTGTATACACAATGCATTAGTTTACTGGATCAAATACATAAGTATAACACAAATTCAGGGACAGGTTGTCAGGTTAATCAAATAGGCTTACGTACCTAACATGTTACTTCCCTGTCTTGCTCCCAGTCCTACTTCGACCTGATACAGAGCATCAGATACGAAATTAACATTGTATGCTTGCTAATCTGTACCGTAACAACAACTATTAAAGTAATATGCAGTTATTGTGGTAGAGTTTTTGGGTGCGATTTGGATCCTCGTGCCCAGTTTGAATAAATTTTAATTCCCTAATTAGAGTGTCATAATTTCTTGTAAAGTTGTAACTATAGTGTGCTATAATAATGAGAAGAAAAGCGATCATATCGTTGGGCGAAGGAAAGAAAGGGCATTTCTGTTTAATACAAATAAACCATAAAGGAAAGGGGAGGACATATTAAAGGATTCGGGTAAAGGTTTTTTAATAGGTGGGGGGGGGGGAGGCACGTTTGAACGTTTTAAATCATGCGGTTATTTGGAATGTTTTCGGAAAACCACCACTACTGCGATGTGGGAGAATCATTCGTCTTTCGTGTCACACAGAGTGCAGTTCAGTTGCGTCATTTGGGTGTGATACGGCTGTTGTTTATTTTGAGGTATAAATATTATTTCTGTTGCTGTTACGCACTAGTTCGCAATATTTTCTAGAGGTATGCTGCAAAAACTTCCCATACAGTGTTGAAGAAGTGAGTTTTTAAGCTATCATTTACATATTCAAGGAAGATGATAATCATAACCAGTGAAGTGTAGTGTTACGTAATAATATCTCGTGACATGAGGAGCACGTTTGAACATAAAAGCGGGAGCACGTTTGAACAGCAGTAATGTCGTATTTCTTTAACGAATCATATTATATTTTGTAAATGTATGATCTGTAAGGAAGGAAACCAGTTGAAAGCAGGGAAATCTATTTAAAACTGCAGCATACAATAAAGAACAGAACGACTTATTCTCAACTGCTATAAGTAATGAAATTTGTCAGTGATGTCAATAAAAGCGTAGGTTATAGCAACGGGGCATATTTGTTTTCTGCTGGCTGTTTTCCTCATTTTAGCAAAACATTCCTTGCCAATCTTCCACCGCACTGAACACATCACCTCCATCCTCTTGATGTTACTGTCATGCGGCCTCGTAAGACAAAATATGCTGATGGTCAGTCCTGGAAAAAAATCAGTATCCTGGATCTCTAATCTCACAAGTAGGGCTGTAATCGCCTCTGCACACCCGGTTTCAGTTATGATTAAGACTATTATGGCGGGGTGTGAATATGTAGGTATTTGGCCATTTTCAAGAAATGCTTTTAGTGATGAAAGTTCTAAAGCGGCATCTGTTTATGTGGTGGGAGTAATGAACCTTCTGTCCCAAGAGTACGGCTTGACAACATGATCAATGGCACAAGTAGGCAGCTCTTTGGAGAAGAAAGTGACTGCAGAAAAGGTTCGTCCATATCCAAGGCTGCATCCAGCGTAAGCAGAAGTGGTAGACGGCTGAAGGAAAAAATCAGTAATTCTAACACTGACACCTGAGAAGGAAGGTATTCACGACCTTGCTTCCAAGATAAGTCCAAGTGGGACTCCCAGTCCCAACCTTAGGAAGAAAGTCAAAACGTGTGTTTCAAAACTGTATAATACAGACTCCGACATGTCTGATTCAGATATTACCACACACAAAATTGGCGTATTTACAGAGGAAGGTGACTGCGGAACTGTTGTGTACTGCATTACCCAGCCACTTGAGCCAAACGATTTTGTAGTAATAAATTAACAACATAGAAAACTGTGAAATATGTTGTTGGGCTAATCCAAGAAATGGAGCCTGATTTCTGAATAAGCGACCCACATATTGCATATTTTGTCTTCCAAAGACTGAAGACGGTGCAGTAGTAGATCTCACTGACATTGTTTTGAAATTATGACATCCAGTGATATCAGGAAGAAATTGTAGAATAGTTAGATCCTATGATTTTGGCATGAACATGTCAGGTTACAGTTTTAGCTAACTGATGTTTCTGAAGTTGAGTGTAAACATTTCTGCCATATGAGGTCAAATGTCGAACAGTACTGTGTACTGCCGTAACTATACATAAGCTTGTCACATACATATTATCCCTTAATAACATGTTTCTTCATGAGACTAATACATTTTACTGTGTAACAGGTGACTTATCTGTTGAAAACTGTGAGTGTTCAAAGGTGCCCACTGCTGGTACAAAGGTGCACCCTGGTTGGGGTAGCTTTAAACAAACTATAGGGGTTATTAAGATTGGTTCTGCAATTAAAATGATCAGACATGGGCAGTTTGCATGCTACGGAAATACTGTAGTATACATTCCTTTTAGTTGGTGAATATATAAAGATTTAAAAAACATGTCCATACGTGTTTCCTTTCCACTATATGATTTAAATGAAACCAGAATTCATGTTTATGTATGCAGGCGGCAGTTGTGTAGAGCATACATACACATTTTTAGTCGGAAATCCTATAGGAGAAAGAGAATTTTGGATATTTAGTCATACATGACAAGAATATGTTAAAAGTGGATTTTTAGACACTAGAATGTGTAGATGTGAGCTGGATTTATGCCGCTAAAGGCAGGGTTAATGGGTTTGCTGTTGAAGACAGCCATAAATTTTGTGATTGCAAAAACGGTTTTTTTTTAAGCTGCGGTACTGATAGACTGTCAAGGACACTGTGCTGCATGGAGTTAGTTGGGTCTGGGAAAGTAAATAAGACCAGATTTCGAAGCTTAAGTAGATACAAAAGATTTATTTTACTATTTTCCCCGTTGGCGCATCGGCCCCATTCCGGGTCATGACCTCCCTCTACACGGGTTAGTGATCACACTCATTGGACACGCCACAGTCGATAGGACTTCCCTGGACGAGTGATCAGCTGGACGCAGATATCTCTACCTGAAAAACACAACAATCACAACAGACAAATATCCATGCCTCTGGCGGTATTCGAACCTAAAATCCCAGAAAGCGAGTGGCCGCAGACTTGCTTCGGCTTACATTACGTATATTAACTGTAAATTTAAACGTTAAATAAGGCCAGACTACAGGGTTTAAGTAGTTTGGAATGGGATTTTTAGGTCTGGTAGCTGTAAATGAAACGAAAAACAGTAATTTAGTCTGGTTGGGAGGTGTAAGTTAACTTCTTTCTAATGGCTTGTTGGTCTAGTTCACTCTACATTAAAACTTGATTAAGTATTCATACAGTATAAACCAACGAAATGCACATTTCCTAAATTAATATTTTAATTTTTAATTTAATTTAATTAAACATTAAAATATTAATTTAGAAAATGTACATTTCGTTGGTGTATATTATAAAATTATATTACAATGTACAGTGCAAAAAACATAGAACTTATATATGCTATGGTGGTTATAATGTTTACTCTTGTGGCTAATGAATTCACATAAAACCCGAATTCAGGAAGTGTATTTTTGTTTATCGTGCCGTTTTTTGGGCTGTATCGCGGTTTTTCACCGGCTGCCCCGGCGGTGGCCCAGCTTCGTTCCTACAGGAGTCCTTGTGTGATTTGTGGTGCACCGAGTGACACTGGGGCATATTGTGCTGAGAGCGCTTCGGTCTTCTCTGTTCATTATCGTTCCACCAATACTGAATGTTCATGTCACACTGAGGATGAGCAGTCGGACCACTAATGACCCCACTTCCACCGTGACATCTGGTCCCATATAAGGGGGTAAAATATATTTGTCTTATCTGTGGGTGCTTTCGCTCCTTAAGTGAAATAATAATAATAATAATAATAATAATAGGAATATCCAGCTAAACTGATGTAAAATAAGGAAAATTAATAATAATAATATCCAGCTAAACTGATGTAAAATAAGGAAAATTAATAATAATAATAATAATAATAATAATAGGAATATCCAGATAAACTGATGTAAAATAAGGAAAATTAATAATAATAATAGGAATATCCAGCTAAACTGATTTAACATAAGGAAAATTGCTACTACTACTACTACTACTACTACTAATAATAATAATAATAATAATAATTAAGGAACTGCATAAAACAGCCGTATTGGACACTGCACACACACTAGGGAAAGTGCTAATATAAAAGTACAAAGCATATTTCACAGGCGAAATAACATTACGTGTAGCACAAATTGTAAATACAGAACAGCTGCAACACTACATACCCTAGAAACATGACTTGTTTCAGGTATGTAATTGTACATACTCTGCATAAAAGTGACAAAAAGGATGGTGATAATGATGATGATGGTGATGATGATGATGATGATAATAATAATAATAATGTAAAGCCTGTAGGAAGTATTAATTTTACGCTGGTTCCTCGAATATTCCTTAAAGCTTATAAATTATGATTAATATTGAGAGAGAGGTAGAAAATTCCTGCGGAAAATTCTGTAAATTTTAACCAGACCGCAAGTTGTCATATCCCCCCCCCCCACAAAAAAAAAACAGTACTGTGTATACTATACGTGCTGTATAATAAGATATTCTGTTCACGAACAACATAAATACAATTTCATATTCTTTATGAATGCAGATTTTTTAATCACAATTACGTATTCGTTCATTCATGTAACCAGCCACTCGTTCATACAGTAACGATTATTTGCCTGTTTGCTGAGAGTCGGGAAGAAAACCATTCAGTCGCTGCAAGTCATTCACTCAGCCGTTCATTGCCACTGCCTTAATCACTTTGTCACTCATTCACTCTTTACTCATTTTAATTTCCCTATCATTTTTACGGTAACGAATAATCATATTTCTGTCTTCTGTTCCGCAGAACCGTGACAGACTGACACAATTTAACGACAACATATTTATGAGTATTAAACAGACGCTGACGACGCGAATAAATACAAAATTTGACGCCATGCCCTCAATAGTACTTTTCCAAGTTCTCACGCCATGTGCGTCAGTGACGTAACATCAGTGGCGGGTTGCTGTACTCGGAGAACGTAGTAAGTGCTTTAATTAAAGCAGCTATCAGTTGCTACGTGGACCGGGATAGCTCTGTCGGTATAGCGAGTCGCTACTAGCTGGACGGTCGGGGGATCGAATCCCGGTGGGGGCGAGTTTTTCCACACCCTTCCAGACCGGCCCTGGGGCTCACCCAGCCTCCAGGGCATTCCCAGGGGTAAAGCGGCCGGGGCGTAACTTTGACCACCCATCTCATCTAGCGCCAAGGTTAAAGAAAGCGTGGGCCATCATAGCCTGCTCTAGGGTAAACGTTATGTTTTATCATTCGGTACGACGTTATGTTGTCGGTGATGGATAAACGACTTAGCATAAGGCATTGTTGAAATGATACTGACAGGGGAAAGCCGAATCCTCGGGAAAAAAAACCAGCCCCAGTGCCAATTTACACACCAAAAATCCCAGGTGGACTGGCGTGGGTTCCATCTAGGGTCTCCGCAATGAGAGGGCGAAAAGTTAAGCAGAGGTGCTGAGGTTCGCCAGCGTATCGACTATGCTAAATGTGTTCTGGTTCATTCAGTTCTGTTTTGTTCTATTCCATTCTATTCTGTTCTCTCCTGGCTTCCTCTGTTTATTCTATCCCCTCCTCTCCATTCCTTTCCTCTTCTGCCCTGCCTTCGTTTTGTCTTTCCTTCTTCTATCTTGTCCTCTCGTTCTCCTTCGTTTCATTTCCTGCTCTCCACTGTTCTGTCCTGTTGTCTTGTACTTTTCTGTCCCATACTCCGTTGTGATTTTTCTCCTACTCCCCATTGCCCTGTCTGATCATCTGAACAACATTGCCTATACTTCGAAATGTTTAAGCCACTGAAGTGTCTTAACCGTTGGTTAGTAGAGTCTGAACGTGACGTAGGACGTAACAGACGCATCAACTGACAAGGTTTTTTTTTTCGGACCGTCCATTTGCGCCTGAGATCCTTAAGTAGCTTCTGCCGGTTTGTTACAAAATTTAATAACCGAGAGACGCAAGTCTTAAGTTCATTCTTGGTGAAAATACGAATGCAATCTTCTATTAGTAGTTTTATTTAATGTAATTTCGGCACGTTCGTGTAGTTACGTGTGGGACATCTTTGTTCATAACGGTTT
>Ga0123354_10000461_pt1 | contig 40278 bp, 20 predicted proteins | sample TergutLab28metaG_2_FD_97872 | JGI IMG/M metagenome (GOLD analysis project Ga0123354, IMG submission 97872) | Labiotermes labralis P4 segment gut microbial communities from Petit-Saut dam, French Guiana - Lab288 P4 | ecosystem: Host-associated > Arthropoda: Insects > Digestive system > Gut ... | reverse complement strand
TTATATTCTGATGATATATTGTTAAATTTTTTCTGCTATTGCTATCCTTATGTGTACTACCAGGAAAATTTTGATTACTATCATTCATACCCATAAAAAATCAGGATTTTTCTTTGTTGGGCAGTTTCTTCGAGGATATGAAGGAGGAGCCAATTTGGTTGGTTCCTCATTTTCTTTTCCATCTAGGGATTTATGGTTAAGAGAGGTCCAAAGCCCTACTCCCTCCCAACAGATAACAAGTTTCACTGAATATGTATGGCTACAAATATGAGGATGAATGGACAAATGGAGAAATTATCTGACCAATACACACTAATTTTAAGAACATTTTGTGTAAATGCAGAAAATATCTTATTTTTGCATGAAGTTCCTTTAAATATTACTAGATAGAACTGAATTTAAATGTAGTTTTGTTAAGTTCTAACAGAAAGTTGCTAGTAGGAAACATAACATTTGTCTACTATTTTATGAAATGTATGCAGTCAATTTTGTACTCACATTTTTTAAGCATGTGCCACACCTAATTTGTATGTTAGCTGTCACAGCCAACAACTGTGTTCCATTCACATGAGAAAAGTGTGTTTGTACTGTGTTTAACTTTAATTTCAATTCCAACAGTGAAATTAATAATTAAACCTTGAAAGCCCTGTGATTACTTCATGTACCACTGTATTTAACATTTAAAAATTTGTCATACTGCTCACAGAGTGTATTTGTTTGCTTTGTACGGATCTCAGAACAAGCAGAGATCTTTTACCTACACAGCACTGAGTGTATAGTTTTTATAATGGAAATGGAGTGTGTTCACTGTGGCTAAATCTGTAAATAGAGCTCAGGTTCATTTTTATCTTTGAAGGGGTAAATGAATTATCTAAAAGTAAGACAACGACTCCTACTTGTAGAACATCTACTGTGTTAGATAAAACAAAGAGTTGAAGAAAAACAGCAATCAAGAATTTTGTTCAGAATATAATTTTAAAGTTCTTGCACACTACACTTCTCCACATATGTTACAGGTCAGATGACAGCACAGAACATGGTCAGCAGACATCATACTGTGTGCAACTGGAAAGCATTGACGAAGACAGCATTTATGCTGTTTTTGTCAGCTGTGTAGAAATTTACAACAATGCAGTTTATGATCTGCTGGAACACTGTCCATATCAGGAGAAGCTCAAGTAAGGATCACAACTCTATAAATATTTACAACTGACATTACATACCATGTAGATCAAATTAATCACATTGTATATCAACAGGCCTCCACCACAAAGAAAGCTGGTACGTGAGGATGGTGCCCATAATATGTATGCTCATGGTGTGGTGGAGGTAGAAGTAAAGTCAAGCAAAGAAGCACGTGAAATATTCTACAAGGGGATGCATAGAAAGCGCACAGCATTCACCACCCTCAATTCTGATTCCAGTCGTAGTCATTCTGTCTTTACTATAAGAGTTGTTCAGGTTAGTGTGAAATTGTAAGACAAACATTCATTTTTCAGGATTATTTCTTGTAACTTGATGGTCTGTGTCGATATTATTATTTGCAGCTCAAATATGCATGAAACCAAAAAACTGATTGTGAGCTGCTGAAATATGAATACATATTTTATGTTATGAAATATTTTCAACCTTTGCAATTGAATTCTTCACTTGATGTGCATGTGATTTCATTCTTGTGTACGAGGTTTAAGACTGCATAAGTGACACAGTTAACAATGGTTCTTTGGGATCCAGACATGTGTGCTATGGTATGTAATTGCAGGCAGTACTTCACCAATCTGGAGGTGCCCCAGAACAGAAACAAGCCTGCTGTGTTAGCCAGCTTTGTCTTGTGGACTTAGCAGGTATTGAAAGGACAAGCCGCACAAAGAACACTGGCCAGAGACTCAAGGAATTGGGTACCAAACACTGAAAAATTTATTAGTATTATGAGTATGTTTAGAATTATGTACATAGAAGGTTGACAGCTCTGAATTATGTGACAGTAAATTTTTGATACAAATAAAATCTTAATCATAATCCGGAGTTTCAAAGCGTTTACTAACACTGTCATAAGAGTTTACAGCATTTAATTTGTGATCAAAAGTCAACTGCAGTAATCTTTCTTTTAACTAACAATATAAAAAATTATTAAATTATTACTGTTATTTTAATTTAAAATATGTCATGTTTTCTGTCTGCTTCATTTATTCATTTAATGATCATTCCAGAATTCATTACTGGTACAGGACCAATGGATATAGAACTTGTTGTAGACATAAGAGGGAATTGTACTCCATAGAAAGAAATAGTAATAATTTGGAATTAAAAAGACACTACCAAGTATACTGTAAAATACTGTCTAATGTAATTAAGGAGGGAAAAAGAATATATTATGACAAAAAAATCCAAAAATCAAGCAATGAAGGTAAAATTACTTGGGATATCATTAAGAAGCTAACTAACAATCAACACTCTCATACTGATATACAAGAGTTAACGATGGACAGTGAACACTTAAAAGATCAAAAAGATATAGCTGATGCCTTTAACTACTACTTCGAAACTATAATTGATAAAGCGAGTAAAAATAATGTAAATAACAAGAACAATAATGAAAAGGCTCGTACTTTCCATTATTATCTAGAACAAAATTACGTTTATCCTTCCCCACCTCTGGTTATCAAGACATTTTCAACCAAGGAAATTACTTCAATAATTAAAGCACTAAAAACAAAAAAACTCTCATGAGTCTGATGAGCTCTACATTAAATTATTAAAAATTAGTGCCACTTATGTATGTTCACCACTTACTTATATTTGAAATAAGTCTATCTTCTCAGGAATTTTTCCTGACCATATGAAGTTTTAAATTATAAAACCTATATATAAGAAAGGAAACAAAATGAATCCTACAAACTATAGGCCTATATCATTATTGACTTCTTTCTCGAAGACTAACTGAATATTTTAATACTAATAAATTACTTGTGGGAAACCAGTTTGGTTTTAGGAGAGGCATAGCAACTGAAGATGCCATTTTTAAAATAACAAATGAAATATTAAATGTTTTAAACAATAAAGATGGCTGGTAGCATCTTCTGTGATCTGGAGAAGGCTTTCGATTCTGTGAATCATGATATATTACAGTCCAAGCTAACGTATTATGGGATAAGTGGCAAGGCTAAATTATTACTTGAATCTTATCTTCAGAATAGATATCAAAGAGTTCACATCACTAACTCATATTTAAACTCCAAAATAGTTTCAAAATGGACCAAAATAAAATATGGGGTGCTGCAGGGCTCAATTTTAGGCCCATTGTTATTCTTAACATACATTAATGACTTACCCAAGGCTGTAGAACATAAAGCTCTTCCTATTTTATTTGCTGATGATACCAGTATTTTACTCACAAGCCCTAACAATATTCAAATGCACAGCGATATTAATTTAGGTTTTGAACAACTAAATAAGTGATTAAAAAACAATCAGCTTTTTTTTAATTTTGATAAAACTTATTTTATTCAGTTTTCTAATAAAAGTAAATGCACCTCTGACATACAAATTAAATATGAAGATAAAAAACTACGTTTAGCTAATGAAACACAATTTCTTGGGCTGTTTATTAATAATAATGTTTTGTGGAAAACACACACTGAATGCATTAAGTCTAAACTAAGTTCAGCTTGTTATGCTATGAGGTTAGTAAAACCATTTGTAACAATAAATACCTTGAGAATGATTTAGTATTCTTACTTCCACACTGTAATGGCCTATGGTTTGTTATTCTGGGGGAACTCCCCCAGACTGTATAAAGACATTCAGGTTGCAAAAGAAGATTATTAGAATTATGATAGGCTGTAGAAGTACCGATTCATGTAGAAAATTGTTTATTAACTTGAAAATCTTACCTCTCCAGTCTCAATACATTATTTCCCTTCTTTTGTTTATGATAAGAAACAAGAATCAATTCCTGGTAAATTCTGAGATACATCACAATGACACCAGACAACGTGCACACTTCCACCAACCTTCCGAAAATGTGACTAAATACCAGAAGGGAGAGTACTGTTTAGGTGTAAAAGTGTTTAATATGTTTCCCTCTTACATAAAAGAAGAGTGTGATAATCCCAAGAAATTTAAAGTGGTTTTACAAAAATTTTTACATAAAAATTCCTTTTATTCCTTGGATGAATTTTTTTAACTTCAAAAAAGTTAATTTCACATATGATTTGGATAAACATATGAAAGATTTGGCACACATGTTCCTCTTTTTTATCTATCTATCTGTACCATTTATTAGTTTGTATATACAATTAGCTGAAGGTTCTAGTCATTATTTGTAATGCAGTGTACTTATTTGTTTTCAGTAAGTACCCTTACATGGTACTAGTGCACGCCACTATTTTTACTACATTTTATCATACTGAAAAATTCCTATTTTGCTGAAACATCAAATACTGTATTAGATCATGTGACTGTTGTACATTTTTGTGATGGTTTCACCTGTTGATTCCTAAAAATGTGACTATTTCCATATCCATATGGATTTTTGTAATCCTATACAGATCTATGAAAGGAAAGAAATGATATGATATATGATATGACAAACATAGTTCATAATGCATACTGTTCCAGTATATACATAAAAAATTAACCATAATATAAAATTAACTTATATATATTTTATACTATAATTAATTAACTATTAAAAACTAGTCAAACAGTCATGTAAATAAAGTTACAAAAAATCGAATGTACCTTAAAAAATACATGGAAAATTCTGTACAAGTTGAAATAAAAGTAAAAAGATGTCTACACCTTTGTATGTAAAACAATTTAGAATGATTGTGTTACAAATTTCTAAACTAATCATACATATAGGTAGTTAAAACTATTCACAGAATTAATTTTTATTGTAGTTAAAGTACGTATTCAGATAAAGTATCAAAGGAATTTAGTATTAGAAAATTTATAAGAGCTGTCTTGAATGGCTTAATATTATATGATAACATTATTATATGCAGATATCATTATAATTTGTTCCAAGTACTTCATTGTTCAGATTAATCACATTTCAGGTAATTGAAGTTGGGGAAAGATAATCGTGAACATCCAGCACTTTCTTTTAGATAACCTCAAAATGACTTTTTTTGCAGACAATATAAACAACTCATTGATGATACTGAAGATTTGTCTGGAGACTCTGCGAGAAAACCAAGTGCTGGGGACAAGAAAGCTGGTTCCTTATCGTGACTCAAAACTAACCTACCTCTTTAAGAATTTCTTTGAAAGAGAGAGTTGTATACATACTCTTGTTTGTTTGAATCCCAGAGTTGCAGATTCTGATGAGACCATTGTAAGTGAAACAACTGTAACTCCAGGCATAGATGTTTGAAAATTGTAAGCCTGAATGTAAGATTACTGGAGGCATCTCTTTAAATTTACACAGGATGTCCAGGTGAATGTGAGACTTGTTCATAGAATCTACTTAACTGCTCATAACTGCATTACTGTGTAGTGTCAGATAAGCCACCAAATCTGCAGTTCTGATTCCAATGTTAACATGGAACTGTGTACCACAGAGAAGGCAACATCAGTTTCTCAGGAACCAATGCATCTGCTGACTGGTCTTAAGCAATTTTGTGTTAAAAATAACTGTCTGTACATATACACAGAATTTTAGTCTATATCATCATCATCATCATCTTCTTCTTCCTTTCCAGTAAGAGGCCTAGTGGTCTGTTACAGTCTCCTGCCATCTCTTTGGAGGTCTCTCACTCTTTACCATCTTACTTTTGGGATGCAGTGAAGCATTCGTCCTGGTAGTCTGCAATGTCCTTTTGATTTACATGTTGCAGCCAATTTATTTTGCATTGTTGTAATTTTTAGTCTATATAAACATTAAAATAACAATACTACTATCCACTAGTAACAATACTAACAACGAAATTTTCCATTATCTAATAAAAGCATACTCTACAGACATTAACATTTCAAGAATTCAATTTACATTTCAAGTTTAGGAAAAATATTATTCCACACGGCAGTCGCTCTAATGCAACATTTTCAGAAGCAAATGAGTATGAACAGAACTAAGTAATGAAGTTTTAATCTGTTTACACTAAAACAATAGTAATTCATTTGGAGGAAGTTCTACTTTATAACATATAAAGTGAAAGAAATCTGTACACTTATGTGAAGACATATGCACTGACTCGTGTAAACATTTACCTTGTAATATAACGAGTCATTTAATTATTAATATTTCAATTTATTAAATCTTACTTACAACCACATTCCATGCTTATGAACAACAATCTTCTCTATTTATTTTTTCATGGTTGTAGCATGTTACGAACTTGGCAGACACAGTAAAAGAGGTGCAAGCTCAGCATCCATCATCTACTGTACAAAATCCAGTTTTTCCAGTTGGTAGGAGAAGAGCCAATCAAGTGAGTCATTACATCACCAATTTGCATAAGAGCTATTTATGATTTATTATTTGAGTTATTCCAGACTGAATAAATGAAGCAAATATAGAACTATTTATGAAAATGAACATATGGACTATCCAGTGGAGCAAAGTGACAAGCATTTTGCACTGTCATATTTTTTTTTTCTGGAAGGGGGATAGTTCTGCATAGCCATCACATTTTCCAGTTGCATGCATGTCTCTACTAACAAGCAATCAAGGGAGTACTGAAAATAAATGCTGCACCAACATAGACTGCCTTGATTCTCAATCTCCTGATCAGCAGTACAAAGGTGGAATTGGGTGAAATTTGAAATAGATGTATCATCAATGCCATTAAATGCAGTATTCTGAAAATTTTTAAATTAAGGTAGTTATTTAAAATGTCATAAATTTATTTGAATCATGTTCTTTACGAATGGGGAAAATGTCTTTGTCCTACAGATTGCATTTTCACTACGGTAAGTCATAACAAAACTGTTAGCAACAGATCAATGAAATCTTATAGGATGGAAAATTGGATACACTTACAGGTTTTGCACAGTAACATTTTGTGAATGTAACCTAAGTCTTAGACTCATAGAAAAGTTTCTAAAAAATAGTCACTAATTTGTATAGCATGTTACTGAGTAGATGGATAGTAATGCCTTTTTTGGTATATTTTATGATGGGTAAACACCCCTGAAATATGTCTTCTGAACTTCAAATTGAGCAGGACAGTTCTGCAATGCCCCACCTTTTACATTTATTAAACAGCAGCATGGCTACAGGTGAATAAATATTAATGCGCAAAATAATCATAATGCTTTAATTGCGACTGTCCAACATCCACATACTGAGTAGTATTGCAAATAGTTCAGTTGGACTTTTTAGAATCTATGAGTGAAGAAACAGATAGCAATTCCACTTTTAATTTTTCTGTAGCATGCAGCACAGATGCAGATACCCATTAACTCTGTTATGACTCATGACCCTTGAGTATTTGGTAAACGTTCACCTGATTGAAAATTTCCTGTCATCATGGCACAAACAAGCACAGCATATGAACTCAGAACCTGTTTTTGAACTCTGCCCTAGACCTTCCTCCTATACTTCACAACTGCTCAACTTACTTTCTGAAATTCATTCTATTCTCACAGTCAGTCTCAGATGCGTTTCTTCTCTTGGAATTTTGCAATCAAAATTCTGTGAGCATTTGTTTTAATCTTCTCATTGTGCAGTTTTTCAAGAATAAATACAACCTGATTTCAATGTATAAATGTATATGTTTGTCTAATTTCTTAATCTTTAGTTTTCACAAATCATACTGAAAAATAAAATGCTCTGAGCTGAACATTTTTCTTTTCATCTATTTTATATTCTGTATGAATCCCATATTATCTTCTTTATGAATTTCATAATAATATACTGTATTGTTACATTATTGATATTGTCTGTTTGTCAGCAGTGAAATTTTTTAGTACTGTATATTTTTCAGGATGCATTACAGAAGATGGAACAAGATAACCAAGTACACAGTTCTAAGGGAATAAGCAGGTGCAGTAGTTAAAAGAAGTTACATGGAAAAGCATATCTTAATGAAATGGCTTACAGATAGAGTAATAGCAGATTTTCTTTTGTAAATTAAACTTTTTTGCTGGTGAATATAATTGCAATAAAGACAGGAAAATGTCATACATTAAAGTAATATGTGTTGGTCTGATTGTTCAGTTGAAATGTGAAATTTGATGAACGTTGGCATAGAAGAAAATTTAACTGGTGGTTGCAGACGATTGTACACAAATATGTACTAGTACAAGACAAAAGACTTAGGGCAATAAGTCAGAAACAGAGTTAAGATACAACACTGTTATAAACGTTTCAGAATCCACTAGAGTCTTTGTCAAACTGCATGCCAGGTGAAAGAACTGTTGCACTGACAAAGACAGGGATAGATTTTGCTATTGCCAAACTTCTGAGCCCTTAAGTGCCTCTGACATTAGGAACTAAAATACTCTAGAATTGTGTCTTACCGTATCAATGTTTAATCCAAATTTATGCTGTAGTTACTATAATTAACAGCTTTAGATGCCTGGAGAGTGATGAGTTTCAGGTTCATCATCATCATCATCATAATCATTATCATCATATTCTTCTTCTCCTCCTCTTCCTCCTTCTCCTTCTCCTCCTCCTTCTTCTACTTCGCCTTCTTCTCCTCCTTCTCCTTCTTCTCTTCTTCCCCTTCTCCTTCTCCTCTTTCTCCTCCTCATCATTCTTCTTCTCCTCCTTCTCCTCATCATTCTTCTCCTCCTCATTCTTCTTCTTCTCCCCCTCCTTCTCCTCCTCCTTCACCTTCTTTGTCTTGTCCTTCTCCTCCTCCTTCTTCTTCTAGTCCAATGCAGACTTTCACCTCCTTAATGGACTTCTCCCAGTCAGCCATACTTATATCCAGTGGTGCAGGGTGGCCCAGCTATGCACCCAGTCAGTAGGGTACCCATTTCAGTCACCTTTATTGACCAGTACGGCCTGCAGTGGGACTATTATTTTCCCGGTCACTACATAGAGCAGGTCCAACATTTTATCTCTCACATTATCCTCCCACAAACTCATCCATTTGCTGACCACACTTTGGTCACCCATAAACAGAAATGCTGGAAATATCATATTGGAAAATTAAATCCAACACTTGTAATTTGATTTTTCTCTATAATACTTTTTTTGTTGTTGTCAGTTTTCACATACTGTACTTAAAAAAAAAGTTACCCCAGATTTCTGTAAATGATGAAGTTACTCCATGGATGTACAATTAGTGCAACACATTTCACATTCCAGGTTTTTATTGTAGGATATTTGCTTCTGTCATATACTTCAAACACATGTCTCCTAGCAGGCACATATTTATTAACATGATCTGAGTTTGTAACTCTTTTGTGTATTGGTATATTGTTGATATTTTACAGGAGAGAGCAAATGTGAACTTGCTACAGAACACCCTTGATAGATTTTCTTAAAATTTACTGCATAGTTCTCATCCTGACATCAGTCACAATTGGTATTCATTCCTCAGACTTGCAATATCAGTGACTGATCACCTCCTGATTATTCTTAAAGTAGATTTATACATGTAAAGCAATTTCTGTGTCTTGCTTATGCACTATTATTCTGATTGATTTGCAAGAATGTTTTAAAATATTTAAACACGCTAGAACTGTTCTTAAAATAATCATCAATGGGGGGAGGGGGGGGACACCAAGACAAGGTCAGCATGTGATAGATAATTTCATTAATGGGGGACAGCCTTAATTGGAACTGACTGGGCAAACCATTTCTTCTCTTCAATGTAGGTAGTCTATCTGAAGCATTCAAGAATGTTAGATTTTAAACTAAGTTTAATATCATACTACTCTGTTAATGTTTTGTAGTCTTTTAAGATATCTTATACTTTTCAGTTTGAGTTCAGCTGTTCCCTGCTTGGAACTGCAAGATCCAATGGATGACAAGTTGATTAATGAGCTCGTGGTGTTTTTGGAGCACAAAAATGAGCAATACCATCTGCTGAGACAGTCCTGGATACATAAAGGTGACTTGCAAAATTTACACTATTGTACAGTGTTCGTCCACAACAGGATTACTTTTGTGCTATTAATGAAGATGATAATTTACATTTTATGATGTGGAAAATGACGTTATGTTTACAATGTGATAGAAAGATGTTACAAAATTAAGCTTATGAGGCTGAATGATATGTTGGCTTTTTAAGTTATCAGTGTGTCCTGTCCTGAACTATCAATTTACTCACTTGCTCGCATGACAGTTTCCAGCTCGCTGTGTACAGTGGCAACAATAAAAATAATTAAATAAATGGGCGTTGCATTTAAATAATTAAAAATTCTATAACTAATAATTATAAGTACACAAACCATAATTTCAATGCATTATATTATGAAAATAAAATTGCAGTGGCTAAATATTTTATTGACTTAAATTTAAAAACACAATAAAAGTTAAAATCAACAAAATCTTTCACAAAATATTAAATTCACTTTTTGTGTTCTTATAAATAATGAAGCTGATATTGCTGAAAGGGTGGAAAAGAAATGTTGTACTTAATGAACCTATGACAATGATTACATTAAAGGTTATGGAAGCTCTTTAGATTTAAAGCTGCACCAGAAGCCTTGAATTGTTCAGGTTTTATGTTAAAAAGTGGTGATTTGTAATTGTTTGTTTGTTTGTTTGTGTGGGTTGGGGGCACCCACATGCATGTTTATGCATGACTTCAATGTACTAAAAATGAATTCCTGCATCAATCATAATTTTTTTTATTATATTTTGCATTTTTCTCCACCCTTTTCTCCATAATTACAGAATATCAGTTCTGCCTCTTACGTTTGATGCAATTCCCTTTCTTGTAAGTAATTTCAAGAACATTTCTCCTGCTGAACACATTAAGTGTACACTCTACATTTTCTCTTATTTTAAATTTACATAACATTGTATTTCACTTTGTTATTGGTGCAGTGGTTGCAGGTTGTGCCTTAAATATGTCACTAGGCTTTCTTTAATCTCAGTATTTGGAGAAGTATTAAAAGAAAATCTCAAACAGCCTTGAATATAAATGTATTCACTTACTCTGATAAGGAAGTTAGCAGGTTTCCTTGCAGTGTTAGTACATATCTTACCAGACTACATAGTATAACATCCCATTAAAGACTGATATTTCCATAGTCACCACCATTAGAATCTCAAATCAGAAATGTGTGATTAAAGATGTGATTTTTTCTTATCACTGCAATTGACAGAATTTTACCGAGCTATTAGCAAAATTAATTAATATTTCGAATTATTGAATTAGGTTATTCCTCTCTCTCTTTTTTTTATACTAAGGTGTGTTCCACATACAAGGTATTGTACATCATCACAGTTGCAAAATTTGAAGCCCTTAGAATTCTTATGCTGGAATGGATCTTGAGTGATATGGCAACACTGAATTTTTGTCATGAAATAATATACAAATAAAAATGATAATTTTTTCCAGAAAAAAAATTAATGGCCAGAATTATAAGGCCGTGTCAAAACTTTGTCTTTCCACAAACTGATAATACTGAACTTGAAACTGGAATGTTATTCATTTGTTCACAATTTTTTTACTGTTGTGTCAACAGCATTAATATTTTAGAAACATTTAATGTCGAATTTTTAATCCAGTGTGCTGGAAGTGATTATCCATTCATGTTGTCATATTTACTGATTTGGAAGAATGTTTCAGACTAAGCCATCAGAATGTGGTGCACACAGAAAAATGTTATATCTAACATACCACAACTCAGACAGCCTGATTAACACTATTTTGTTTGTATTTATCCCACATTTCTGAAGTAAAATGTAAATTTTGCTTTAATAAGTGGAATGGTCAAAGGCATAAAACAACACATGAATCTGAGTTGCAGAGAAGGAATTTCGTAACCAATTGGAAGCAGTTTTGCAGGAAAATAACCTGGCAGTTCATGAAACTACTAAACTGCGTGCCTCTCTTCACTCTCAAAAGAGTAAGGTATGTTATTTAAAAACTCCTGTCTTATTACAAGTTTACAAAACTCTAGTTTTTGAACACTGAGTGTATACACATACTTCATATATAAAATAAAATATGCTCATAGGCACTATGAATTCATAGTGATGAAGTATTTGAACTTAATATTTTATACTTTGTTCTCATGTCTAGTGTTTGTATTTACTCATGGCATATACTGTGTTTATTTGCCAAGTTGTTTCACAGACATACTTGGCCCATTTTATTGACGGTGAAAAATAAAGTCTTTTACTGGAACTGTATATTTACCTTCTCTTTTACCTTGACACAATTGTTGTTGGTGGTTGTGATTCACACACACACACTCTTTGTATTCCAAATTGCTATGGCTACTGAAGTCAGTAGTATTACTTGCTTTTATGCTGCAATTGCTCTTCCACTTGCTCTCTGCCATTCCAAGAGACAAACTGCCTGCCAGCCTATGTTGTGAAACAAGTTCCCAAGGATATCTTGAATCAGCATGGTTGAATGCCCTGACATTTTTTTATCTTTATTCTAATATCCAGTATCCAGAGAGTTTTTGGAGTGATCCTACATCTTGAATGAATATGAATGAATGACGCTATCTGTAAATTAAATAATTAATGAAGAACTTGCAAGTATCATAAAACCAATCACACTGAGACAGGAGCAGAACTAACTCTCAAAACAATGTTGACAACAACAACAAAGATAATGATAATGATGATGATTATGACACCTGTGTGTGCGTGTGTGGCACGCGCGCACATAAACATAGTTCTGACCATCTGACCCAAATGAGAGTACAGGAAAACCAGTTATCCCAAATGTCTGATTATATGGAAGACATGCAAAAGACAAGGGTTAATATCAGTGCCATGTGTAAGTCAATTTACTTCTAAATTCCAAACATGACAATGAGGCTGAAATAAATATATCTCAGATAAAAATAGTATTCCACATAATGCAAACTTGTAAATGACAGTGCATTTTTGAGCAACAGATATTTACTTCTGTGTCTTCTTTCTTTTCTTAGTGGCAAAGTATATATCAGGACTAATGTCTTGGCCAGAATACACACTAGTCACCTTGTGTGTGTAAGTTAGACACACTACTTTCATTTCATCCATTGCAGCATTATTATCATGAATCTTCAGGCTAATCAGAGTGTCTAGACAGTAAGCAGACAAATGTTTCACTTATGGGACATGAACCAAATTATGTTTTCATTGAAGTATTCAGGAAACATGTGATGGTAGCCTGTGTTTGTAAGAAGTGTCTGGCAAAACATGCCTAATATGATGCTTGTTTTCAGAGGATTGCCTTGGAGTTAAATATGAACAAATTGTGCTCATCTATTCAGCAATGCCAGCAGGAACTTGACAACAAAAATAAAGCTATCAGTATGATGAAAAGAAGGGTAAGTATGAAATAACTTCATTCAGATTGGCTGATGCTCTTTACATGATGACCAAGCTATTGGGTGAAAGTGTACTCATCACTTGATTATTGTGTAAGTCTCGCATGCTAGTTATTATTTCTAATACTGAAGCAGATCTTCTGGTAAATGGTGATTAAACACAAACATTCAGCAGCACTAAAACAAAAGATTGGCTTCAGACTCTAATTTAAGTCATGTGAGATGCATTTACACAGTCACAAATTATTAGATGGCTGAAGATACATTTTAATATTTAAAGCTGTTAGTTAGTTAGTTAGTTAGTTAGCTTTATTTTTCCATAAATCCAATCGAAATACAATTTCATGTGGATGTGGAAATTGTCAATATAAACAACACATAGTTAACACATACATGGAAGAGCTATCAATAAAATTTACTTGAAGGAAGAATATAAATGTTGTCAAATAAATAATAAATAAATATGAACACATACAGATTTAACAAACAATAAAGAAATACAATAAATGAATAGTTTAATTATTAAAACTGCAATATCAGCAATCAATAATTACTGGTAAAGTCCCTTTACTAGGATTGCTCAGTAAGTTCCAGTCAATGTATTCTTGAATAGTATAAAATGAACCTTCCAAAAGAAACCTTTTTAAGGCTGATTTAAATTTCCTCGTGTAATTAGATAAACTTTTTATCCATGGAGGCAAGCAATTGAAGACTTTGATTCCTGAGTGATACACTCCCTTGTGTACCTTAGACAAATGCAATGAAGGCAGATACAGGTCTGAACAGTGTCTTGTATTAATAGAATCTATCACTGAATTGGATTTGAACATATTTATATTTTTAACTATGAAGAGTAATAAGGAAAGTATGTACTGTGATTATAGGGGTAGAATGTTTAATTTTTTAAACAGCTCACGGCAGGATTCTCTGTTTCCAGCATTCATCATAATTCTTATTACTGGTACTCTCTTCTGTAATTTAAAGATGATATTAATGTAAGTGGAGTTACCCCCAAAAATTATACCGTAAGATATGATGGAATGCACACTAGAGAAGTAGATCATTCTTAGATTCTCCAAGGGAATGATGGACTTCAAAGACCTGATTATGTAACATGCTGAATTTAGCTTGGAAATAAGTTGGTCTATTATGTGGTTTCCAGGATAGTGTGCTGTCTAATGTCAAACCTAAAAATTTAATGTAATGTACATTATTAATTCGATCAGTTTTATAATTTATATTCACATTAACTGCATAATTAGTTTTGACATAAACTGCATATAGTAAGTTTTGTTTAAATTCAGTGACAGTAAATTGTTTTGAAACCATATTATTATCTTCTCAAAGACTTTATTGATTTCTTCCTTAAATTCAATAAGATTTGGATGTGTAAAAATTATATTGGTATCATCTGCAAACAGCATTGGTTTAGATAAATTATTTATTGAACCTGGTAAATCATAGATGTAAAGGACCTGGAAATGACCCTTGTGGGACTCCTGACTTGACTTTTTCTCTCTCAGAAAGATAATTTTTAGAGTTAGTATTTTTTATTAGTACTCTTTGATATCTGTCATTTAGGTATGTTTTCATTAAGTTATAAGCATTTCCCGTAATGCCATAGAATTATAATTTGGAAAGTAAAATAGTATGATTTACACAGTCAAATGCTTTAGTTAGGTCACAGAAGATCCCCCCCCAACAGTAGATTTATTTTCAAAAGCTTCCAAGATATTATTTATAAGGTTATACGAGGCTGTTTCCATAGATGAGTTATTTCTAAAGCCATACTGTTCATGTGCTAAAATATTGTTATTATTAACATGATTACATAATCTATTCAAGATTATCTTCTCTAATATTTTAGAAAAGGATGTGAGTAAGGATATTGGTCTATAATTGTATATTTTTGGGTTTTTTTTTTTTCCATTGTGGGATTATTTGGAAAAATTTTAGCCATGTTGGAAATATGCCCTTAATTAATGACTTGTTACGTATATAAATGAGGGGAGATGTTATAATGGGAAGACTGAGTTTCAATATTTTAATTGGTATTTCGTCATAACCATTTGAATATTTTGATTTAAGTGATTTGACTATTTCAATAATTTCTTTAGCAGATGTCAGTGTTAGTTTTATTCTTGGAAACGGTCTAGTGAATACTTGTATTCCAGCTGAGGCTTGCATGTGGATGCTTTTTAAATAGTTTCCAATTTCCAGACCAAAAACTTGATAAGTATTTCCAGTTTCCTTCATCTGTAACTATCTTGATATTAGTATCCTAACGACATAAAGATAACAGTGAATCATAAATGTGTTATGTAATTTTCCAGTATCCAGTTACTTATTTAGTCAATCATAGCTCCATACATTTCTTGATACTGTGTTTCCATGTTATGTTTACTTTAATGTGTGTATGGTTTTTGGAAGCACAAATGTAAATTTTTATAATTGTTAACATAGCCATGTCCTTCATTTATTTTTACCTTAATTACAGTAAATAATAATCTCACATTTTATTGTATTTCTTTTATCTAAGTGCATAAAGAGATATTTTTCCCTAAAAATTACCACTTACTGTCACCAGTAAAGGGGTCATTATGCCTGTCTATCTATGCATGTCAATTTGAAAACTTCTTGGTGAATTTTGATGAAATCTTTGAAAATTTTATGCCTTAGGAGTCCACCCTGAACAAATATTCTTTAATTTTATATGATCAATAATATCAGTTTGTGAGGTTGGAATGCAGTAACAATCATAACTGGTACTAATAGGGGTCTCTGTTGTCCTGATGTTACTGGGACTGTCCCAGCTTTATGGATTTTGAAGAGCTCTGTCTCAGAGTCTGATAAAATTCCTTTCGGGAGACCGATGTCCCAGGTTTTTCCAAGTCATAAAAATTTGATGTTTCTGATTATGCATACAAAAATTGCGATTCTTCCCGTGTTGGGCAAAACATCTATAGGAGTGGGACAGACATCAATCAGCCACTGACAGGAAGCAATAGGAGAGGGAGAGGAAGATGGTTAAATTAGTGATTGTAGAGTTTGTTCTGAGAATCTGAAGCTTAAGGAATGAAATGTACAGAAAAATCAGTAAGTGAACTGATTATCTAAGCACAAGTAGCAGTTAGATTGTAGCATGTAAAATAATACAAGATGAATGTGCAACTGGAGAATTAGTGAAGAAATTACAGTATCTGAATAACTAGGAGCATTAAGAAAGCATAAGTGTGAAATATGCATGTGGAAACTGTATGAGCAGTGTGTGGGTTGCACATTTACAGTCTTTTTACTAGTGTGTAGTTTAGTGTCACATTTCTTAAAACATTTTCCAATTCATTACCTTTATGGTATGAGTTTTTTTATATTTAATTTTTGCAAGACATAATTGCAACAGATATTTAAATTTTTTTTCCTGATTTATCAGTGCATTTGTGTTCAGTATAGTAATAATTGGCAATTAAATACCTAGGGTTTAATTAGACCATTCAGTATTAGCCATTCCTGTTAACTAATGTGTTTCCTTTATTACATATTCTAAAGAAATATTATAACTTATTACTGTTAATGTATCGACATATCTTCTGTGATCATAGTGAGCTGGAAGTGTATCAGACAAATAACTGCCTACACAAAATAGGATTTTGTGCTTTTAGACTTACCACAATTTAATTAATTAAACAAAACATGTTACGTCCATTACAATTTTTCCATAAACGTTGCTGTTTTCAAGATAACAGAAGTGAGCAAGTGCACAAAAATTTTCATAACATGCTTCAAACTGTTCTACTGTTTTAACATTAGGTCTCTTGTAATGTATTTATTTGACAGGTTTCTATAACTGTACTATGTTCATATATGTGTTGTAATGTACTCAGATTTATCCCACATTCTGGTTACTAGAAACTGCAAAAAGCTACATGGACCACTGTTGCTCTAAATAGTCTGCCCAGAACAGTGGAATTAAGCTTATGCTTGAAACAGACATGCATGACATGCAGGAGTTACCAAATTCAGTGCATAACCTTGAAAAGATTTTTTATCTCAGTTTGTCCATGTAAAAGCAAAGTACCAGGAAGCATAATATGTTGTAGGTTTTGCATTCTTAAAGTAACGTATATGTCAGTTCTTTCCTCACGATCTCTTCGAGTGTTATCAGTTTTGTTTCATCATGTCCAAAAAAAAATATTAAAAGCTGAATAAATTAAAACCAGTTTCTGAATAAATACTTATCATTTCTTCATGATAAAACATATTCTCCCTCTTTGTAAACTCTACTATAGAGAGGCTTTTTTTTTTGCGCTTGGATTTTCAGTTGGAGGAAAGGGGGAGGCTACTACGCTCCCTGATCCTAGATAATTCACAGACAGCAGATGTGTGTGATGCTAAGCTGCCTACTGAGATATACAAAGGTGCATGCAACTTACAGGTTCTACAGAACAAGCAGGAACACAAAGTGAAGGTAACACCCACAACCTTTATGTCATTTTTGTGGTGCATCTTTCTTACTGTTGAACAGATTTTCTTTTTCTTTTTTAATCCTTTGGTTTGTAGATTATTTCTTATATGGTGAAAAACAAACTTCCAGACATAGTACAACCCTTGATTTCTAGATTGGTTACACGATGAATAACAATCCTCCAAACATATTAACCCCAAACTGCAGCTGACAATGCTTCAATAGATAAAACTACTCTAAATGTACAGCTGTTGACTTCCTATCAGACGAGAAACACAGTGTATTTTTGCATTTTTTAAAAATAGTTTCCTGGGTCTTTGCAAGCTGCAGCTAACAACTACTTGGATGGATAAGCCTGCTATAAAAGATAAGTGTAAATGTCAGTAGAGTATTTGGAACTCTGCTCTTCTGAGAAAGAATCTATTTGCTATTACAATATATGCTGCTGCTTTTAAAACTCAGTAATGAAATAAATAAAATATAGGTATTTATATGCAATTCAAATAAAACACAAGCTACATGATAAGTAAATCACTATTATGTTAACTGGAACTATTTGGCACATGCTGATGATTGTTTTCAGAGAACAGCAGAAGAAAAGATCAAGTCACTGGCAAAGTTGAAACATATTTCGATGGATGAGCTTAATTATTCTGCACCATCTTCATCATCCCCTACTGAACATAAGTCTGCAGAGGTTACAATGCATGCCACTGAAAGTGAGCTCCAGAATTCAGAATCCTCACGTGTTGCAAGTCTTCATTCTGTTCAGCATCATGCCCAAGCACTTGCAACAGTATTGTCAGAGAAGAAAATAACAGTAAGTTTCTGATTTGCCAGCAGGCAGCAAATTAATTTGCACCATTTACTGACAGGCATTATTCATAAAAATAAATTAATCCATTTATATATCCTAAGAAAGTGAGGCATATTTCTCAGGTACTTTTCCAGTCATACAAATAGGTATATTGCAGCATAAGTGTCATTTTACATTTTAATAAGCCACAAAAATGCACTGATTGGAGAAACTCAAGAAGAAACATGTCCACTCTCTTTGTAATTATTTGCTCTGCCAGACGTGTGCTCTGTTTTTGTATTGCATTGTTTGCTCCAAATCTTAATCCCATGTCTCCAAAGTCAGTCATGGACTAGCATTTAGGACAAATAATACCAGAAAAACACCTACAGAGTACAGTGCTGGCAGAACGAGCGGGCTATACAAATTAAAATATTTAGATTTTGTTCTCCAATATGGAGGATAAACTTTCCATGCAAGCCTGATGATGGTAGAGCCATGGCAAAATGCATGTTAGTATACATTTGTATATCATATTAATAATGTTTTAGTTGACTAAAACATATATTATTGAATGAATAAAATATAATTTTGTGTAATATTGATTAATTGGGGTGACCCATGCTAGCCAAAATACATCTGACACAATTTATACAAAGATCCCATTTTTTGCCCCTGCCCTCATTGGTGCATTGTTTTTATAAGGTTTAGAAACTGGTTGTGTATAACACATTAATTTGACAACTCCTTTTTCACTATAAAATTTTATGAAACAGGATGTCAGTGTTAATCTATTCAATACATCTGACAGACACTTGTGTTTGACATACAGAACTAATGTTTTAGCCATAAGAGCAAGGGATCAAAGGGCAAAATTATCAATGACTGGTGTTTCCATCTGGAAGAGTCATCGTACAATGTCTCCATTCTTCTGTTTCCTTCCACAAATGCTTATTTTGTGTCTGTCTAATCTTTCCTCACTCGGTTCTGTAGTTTCTTCCTTACTTGACTTCTCCACATTGTACTTGTTCCACGTGCCATCATCTTATTTAATACTACCAAGGAATATGTGGTTACATTCATGTGTACAAACCACTGTACCCTTAATTCAGTAATAACTGTTTTATAGATATAATTTAAGAAATATAAGGCATTCTTCATAAAGGTTTACCAATTGTGTTCATTATTGAATAACTCACTGTAATTGGTTCTCTGCCATATTTCTGATATCAGTTTCGTTACAAAACAATCTACTTAGCAAGTTAATCCACATCTTCAACTAAATGTTTGTAAAAAGCTTGTTGTGTCAGCAGAGTTTATAAGTTTGGTGGCATTGCAGTGTTCAGAGTAGCACATGAAATGACATGTATGTTTATTAATTTGGCAGGCACAGACCTGGCAGATTAGTCCTGTGCATGTTAAAAAGTTCAAAAGTGGATATGGTTTGGAAATTTTCATTCTTTTGCAAACTTTAATATATAAAATTGCTGTAAGCAGTTAAGGGGTGTTTGACAATAAAAAACCCATTATGTATATAGTCTTTGCCAAAACAGTGCTTCAGAACAGAATTTTCTGTTGTACTTCAGATGTCTCTTAAATATATTTGTGCATGTGTGAACAGTTCTCTTAGATTAGAACAATGGAAATTTCATTACCTGGGGCTGCTACAAGAAAACAGGACAAATTATACTCTATCAGATCCAGTACAAAATTTAACAGAAGCAAACCAGGTGATAGTAAAAGAAGTAGAAAGGCCCTGCAATTTTAAAAAAACAATCAAGCTACAGGGCTGGGAGGTATACAAATGAATTACTTAAATATGAAGGGGAATATGTACTAACCCTGTTAAAAGACAGCTGTAATGATACTAACAGGAGATGATATTCCACATGAATGGAATTCTGCATATATGCGCTGTATATATGTGTGTGTGTATATACACACACATATATATATATATATATATATATATACACAAGTAAATACAAAATTTTGTAAGAATTACAGGGGAATAAGTATTATAAACTCAACTGGAAGATTTATGTAGTGAAGTAGAAAAGGACAAATCAGAGAATATCAGGAGGAGGAGGAGAAGAAATAGGAGGAGAAAGAGGAAGTGGAGGAGGAGGAGATGAAGATGAGGAGGATAAGAGGGAGAAGGAGGAGGGGGGGAAGTAGTATTATTATTAGTAGTAGTAGTAGTAGTAGTAGTGGCAGTAGTAGTCATAGTAGTACACAGTAGTAGTAGCAGTGGTGGTGGTGGTGGTAGTAGTAGTAGTAGTAGTAGTAGTGGTACTGGTAGTGGGATTTACAACAAGGAAATCTTGTTTAGATAGTATTTTTTTCTTCAACAAATTATATCAAAACAAGCTGAGAATAAGGAAATTCATGTGGTTTTTGTAGATTCACAAAGGTTTATGACATGATACCAAGGAAACTATTGTGGCATACAATCAGAATAAGGGGAATTCCACAGGAAAGTATTGTAGTTCTACAGAAAGTGTATGAAAATAATGAAGTGCAAGTGAAAGTTGGAAATACAGTATCAACAAGCTGTAGAACAACTAAAGGATTAAAACAGGGGCATGGATTATCACCAACCTTATTTAAGATCTATTTAGAAAGTGTACTTTACACTTTGAAGAAGAGATGCAGAAATATGGGATTACCAATAGGAGCAATAACAATACATCATCTTTTTTGCAGATAACCCATTTATAGGATAGGATAAAGAAGATGCAGAATACATGATAAAAAAAATTAACAGAAGAATATCAGCCATGGGGTTTTAATGTCCTTAAAACAGAATAAATATAGCAAGTGACATACAAATTATGAAAACAGAAGCTAATGCTGAAATTAAAGGCACTACAGCATTTAAGTACTTAGGATCTGTTTTTACACACTTGGGAAAATGTAAAGAAAAAGTGTTAAATAGAAATGAGTGAGTCAGGAGAGCAACAAGAACACTATATAGCCTACTTTGGAGTCAGTACATTTCACTAAATACAAAGAAATGAATATTTTACACAGCGGTGGAAAGCATTTCAAGCTATGGTTGTGAAATCTTGACACTGGATTAAAGATTTAAAAAAAAAAAAGCTTTTAAGCACAGAAATGGATTTTGGAGAAGAGCTGCAAGAACATCCAAAATATTAAAAGTAAGAAATGAATTAAGAGAGTAAATGGGAGTACGACAATTTTGGAAACAATGGAAAATAACATGTTAAAATGGCAAGGACATGTGTTACACATGGTGGATAACAGATGACCAAAGAAAATACTGACCTACCCTGGATGATGGATGGGAGAAACTGAAGAGAAAGCCCCAAAATGAAGTGGGAAAGAGCAACGAAACAAAGAATCTAACAACTGTAGGCACAGTAAACTGGCAAATATGGCAAAAAGTGACTGAAAACCAGTAACCAGTGTAATACTGGACAACTCTTATAGATTTTGGAAAAGAAAGTTAACTGAACGGTATAGCAATTCATTACTATTTCCATGACACTCCTGTGTAGAGTTTAGAATTCCACATAACCACAAAATTTTGAATGCATCATACAAATCTTACTGTACAAATAGGCTGTGCTTGGTGAAAAATGTATCATAGGTTTACTTCATTATATTACAGGTAAGAGTACTAATGCAAGATGCCACGTGATTCCTTTCATGCAGTTATATTACACTGATAATGTTCCAGTGTCACCAACTTACACACATCTTGCTATTTCATTTTTGCTCCAATCACTTCTGTCTTTAACATTCAAAGCATACCTTTGTGTTCCTTCAGATCAGGACTGCACTGTCCCCAACATGAATAAGAGACTAACTAAATCAGTGTGCATGACACGAAATGGAAAACTGTATTTTGTTTAATTTTTATAGGCTAATGTGGTTCCTGAGGCTCAAAATGGAATGGAAAATATGAGTAAACACTCCCCTTTTTCATCTTCTTCAAGAAGAAGGAACTCTATTGCATCTCCAGTTACTTTGGCAGAAGATGCGAGAAATACGAGTGCTGTAGCTTAAAGTACAATATTATCGGATAAGAATCTGTAACAGTGTGTGTCCTCATTGTGAATCTGTAGCACTTCTACTCTTTCAGATAAGTTCATATATTATCATTTGTATCTTCAATCCTGAATCTATTCTATCTATGCTATGTCTTAAAATCAAATTTTCACTGATACCTATATTTTACCAGCTAATTTTAAGCCATAACATGGAACAACTTAAGGATTCAAATCACTGTCTTGAATATAGAGGGGAATATGTGAACTAAACATGAAACGGCAGAATCTTAGCAGGAGGTTTGGAACTCCCCTTGAATCACACTTTTCCAGATCACTTCACATATGTAATTTGTAATGAAGGTTTAGTTACTTCATACATGATATAATGCTACTACTTTTTAAACATGCTTAGGTTTAATTTGTGCTGCATTTTTTATTTTTCTTATATTGTTTGCTGTTGGTGACCTATTCATAAGTTCTCTCACACCGATGTGTTTTTTTTTTTTAATGTTCTGTTATTGCATTACGTTAAGATTACATAACAACAGTATAATTACTTTCAAGTTATAATTGCCATAGTTTAAGAAATTTCATTTTTGTTTCATATGAGTTGGCAGTATTTAAGTTATTTATGTAAACTGCACATAATCAATGAGATGTTATTCCAGTCTGCATTTACATGATGAAAAAACAAACATTATTTTTCTCCAAATATTTCAGGCATACAAAGTCCTGTTTTTAATTTATTTGAGAAATATGGACATGCTTTTACATGGACTTGTGTCCACGTTGAATACCACAGTTGACTGAAAAGACAGATTATGAACTTAAAAAGTTTTCAGACCCTGGAATGATGTTTTTATATCTGTTTTTAATTCTCAGCATCTTATTACCATTTTTTAAAATTTCTTGTAAAGAATGCCTAAAGTGATCTTAAATATGTCTCTGGAAGTTAGAAGTTTATTAAAGCTATTAATAAATATTTAGGAAATAAGAAGAATTTATTGCAAGAAGTATGTAAATGTGGAAAACAGAACAAACTAGTAATGTAGGTTACATGCTGTTAAATTTGATTGCTATTGATTTATTACTGTGCAATTCTGTCCAAAAGAGAATAATACAAAGGATGAATGTTTGGCGGGTCTCAATTTATGGTACACCGAATTGTTTACATTCCTTTCCTTTTTCCAAACCTCAGTATATGTAGACTGTCATGGTCATTTCCATCACAATGACATGTACTCTACTGTAATTTCTATTACTTTCCTGTTCTAATCATGCTGTTTGCAATATAAATACTGAATTATTTGGCTATAAAGTACATTCAAATTAATTTAAGCTGCACTGCAACTTAACTGCTGAAACTGTTGCATTTTACTTAAATTACTTTTTTGTTCATAATTCCACATTATGTTTTCTTAGTAACAGAGACTCCACTTTATATTATCTTATGAGATTCATCTAGTGTGGTAAGCATTAAAACATTCTTCTGTTCCTAATCTCACACCATAATCTTGAGAGCAGTAACAGCTTTCAAGAAGCCGACTACAAGTGACATTGTTAATAAGTTCAACCCATACATACTCTGCACACAAAATTTGAAACTGTACCTGCATTTAGTGGTATGACTGCTGAAGGAATGGTTATTAAACCTCCACACCATGCATCTTATGTTTACATATCTGGTCAGAACAGAAAACAAGATAGGAGCCAGGCTAATAGATTATGATTTTAACACAAGCCATATGCCAGTGCATGGTGTAAGTGCATATTGTCTATGCACCATGTCAGTGGACTTAACATTTTTGTTAAATTTGATATTTCATTGTAAAACCTGTTCAACCTTCTGATAAAAAATATTAGAAAGTAACTAGACAGGTATTAGACACACCCATGTTTACATCAATAACACTAGCCTCTAACTTGGTGTAAAAGCCATATTTTCTGCCTCCATAAGAACAGTATTTAATGACAGGTCAGGAGGTGGGACCATAAGGTCACTGCCTGAACCAGGTGAAGGGTGCCCACATATAACACGGTTGTCAGAAAAATATATGTGGTCTGGTTTCAATTAACCATAACAAGGATCAATGAAACAACCATTTGATCAGACATATTATTAATAAGCTGAACACCATTTGGCCAAACATATTATTAATAAGCTAAACACTGTCCCAAAAACAGCAGGGAAAGCATAAAATTTAAAAGTACATTTCAGCCTCATGATAACAAGTAAAGTAAGCATCAACTGCTCTTGTAAAACCATTTTTCAATGTAACAAGTAGAAATATCAGCACAAAATTGAGAAAAAAATGTTCTTTTAACTGTTTTTGAAATCATGAGAAGAGAAAAGGAGGTTCCATACCCCAATCATAAATGTTCTGTTCATAACAGATTATGTTGGAGTGTTAGGGATTTCCTTGCAAGACATGACCATGTTATAATATAGGGCTGTCTATTATGTCACTTCCCAGCATGTTGATGAACTGTGGACAGTTAATAAACCAGTTGCACTCAACCATGAAAATCTCCTTTAAAAATATGCTTATCCTTGCACAGAAACTTCCTCAGATAATTTTAATACAATTTCAACAGTGTTCTCCACTACTTTAATGAAGCAAACCACCAAGATTAACAATCCTAAGTTCAGGGACCCACAGTTCTTAATCTTTAGAAAGATGGTTTCTCTTCATCTTCTTAGCTATTTCAGTTGTAGATATACATCTCAAAGAGCAAATAGGAATGTCTGCAACTCCTTCGCACAAGATGCATTTTTATGTGTGGATTCACAATTAACAATATAACATATATTCTGTTACTCACTTGCAAAAAGGATAGATGAAACCTTGTACAAGAAGTTCCACTGCACCATAAAACAGGAATTTTTGCTTCCACAACAGGGATCTTTTTGTACACATTACAAAAATCCTTGCTTATGGTCACTTTTAGGCAAGGCAGACAGCAGTCTCTCAGCCGACACATGTACGGTAAACACAACACAAGAATACCAAGGTATTGAAATCCAGTGGTATAAATCAACTTCCAGTCTATGATGTTTATGATAAGTTAGAGACTGAAAACAATCACACAACAGCAAAACACAAAGTCCTGTTGGACACCAGTGCTAGTAAATGCTGAGAAAACCAAGGATGCCTACCATGTCTCATCACAGGATGGAAAACAAAATGAAAGTAAGAAGATAAAAAGTGACATAGGTCACATATTTTGGAACACCACTAACAAATAAAATTACATTTACAGATTAAATATAAAATATGTTTGGTAGACTAAAATTCAGAAAGATTTGTATTACCATCATCTAAGAAATAAAAATATCAATATATAAACAAAACTGTCTTCTGTTGTATGTGGGTGTGAAAATCAGTCTGCCATGTTCAGGGAAGAAAAGAGACTCAAGGTTTTTAAGTACAAAATGCAGACCATATTCAAATAACGAAAAAATGAGCAGCAGGTTGGAGAAAACTGCATAATGGTGTGCTTCATAATTTGTATTTGTTGCTCATTACTATTAAAATGATAAAATCACGGCCTTATTCTCAATACATTTTTTACAAAGATGAAGGTTATGACTTGCACTCACAGAAAAAGATTTCCATATTTCAGATCATATGCCACCCTTGTATAAAATTGGTTACATGTATATTCCTCCAGATAAAGCAGCTGAAGCATTTAGCAATATAACTGCAAAGTGTCATAACCATTTCTCTCATATCACTTCTAAGGGACTCATATCCTAGTGGTTTTCCTCCCAGGAACATAATACCAAAAACAGAAGCAAAGATGTAACTATAATTAACTCCTTAAATTCTAAAGGTTCACCAGGTTATGATAAAATATTCAGTAAAATTCTAAAATTATGCTGAACAAAAATTGGTAAGTGTTCTTCTATATCTGTAATAAATCCCTTTCTATGGGTATTTCCCCGAACATCTCAATTATGCTATTGTGAAACTTTTGTACAAGAAAGGTGATACCTCCAATATAGCTAACTACAGACCAATCTTCTTGTTGATGACATTTTCAAAAGTAGTTGAGGCAAGGATGTAAAACACAATCATCATCTACAAGTTAATAATATACTGGTAGCTGAACAATATGGATTCAGGAGAGGACTATCAGCCGAAAATGCAGCTTGTACACTCATAAAGCTTGGAATAGCAAATTAAATGTTGGTGGAATCTTCTGGATCTGGCCAAGGCTTTTGATTATGTAAATCATTAGATTTTAATAATGAAATTACAGTATTATGGACTTCAAGACGAAAACATTAAATGGTTTAAATCTTACTTATTTAATAGAAGACAGAGAGTGAAATTAAACATTAATAATATTCAAGACTGTTTTTCCACCTGGGGAACCACAAAACAGGGAGACTCTCAGGGATCAGTTTGGGTCCATTACTTTTTATTACATATATAAATGATTTACCAAAGGGTATGAATCATATTTGTGATGTTATATAATTTACTGATCATACAAGTGTCTTAGTAACTGATGACAAATATGATAATTTCAAACAGAAAGCAGAGCTTGCTGTATATTATTTAATTAAATGGTTTCAAGCTAACTAATTAGTTTTAAATATTGAAAAAAACAGTTATTGTCAGATTTACACCTATAAAGTCCATTGGCTATCAAATACGCAAATAAATTCATAGAAGAAACAATAAGTACAAAATTGTTGGGTATGTATATTGATAATCACCTGAATTGGAACAAACATACACATAAATTTCTTCCCAAACTGAGTACTGCAAGTTTTGCTGTTAGGATGTTGTTCCACATAATCAGTATAGATGTTCTGAGGATGGTGTATTTTGCATACTTCCACTCTGTATTAAATATGGAATAATCTTCTGGGGAAATTCAACCAATATATGTCATGCATTTACATTACAAACAAGAATAATTAGAATTATGTATGGTGTAAGGTCTAAAAGCTCATGTAGAAATCTATTCAAGAAACTAGACATTTTACCTGTATCATGTCAGTATATATTATCTTTGATGATGTTTGTAGGGGATAAACAGAAAAATTTTCAGACTATCTTATCTGTACATGGATTGGATACCAGGAACAAGAATCAGTTGTACTTGCCTATTTCTGGTCTTTGTGCTTACAGAAAGGTGTTTCCTACTCTGCTATGAAGATCTTTAATAGTCTACCAAATAATATCAAGAATCGTGGGAATGACAGGGTGCATTTTAATATTGTACTATGTAAACATCTTTCATTAAATTTGTTCACTTGCAGAATTATTTGAGCATCATACAAATAATACATACAATTTATATTTTAAATTTTTAACTTGTATTAAATTTATAATCTGTTTTATGTTGTTTGTTTAATTTCTCAAGATGAATAAGAATATATTTTATAAATAATATTTTAACTTCTAATATTTTCATATTTTATATTTTACACTTTTTTTTGGCATTGTATTCATACTATGTCTGTGTTGTGTATCTGTACTATTCTTGTGTTGTGTAATGTGTCGTATATTGTACTCCTGTGACTTGTTTCATATCCAGCTGTCATTCAACAGGTCCTTTGCATTTACAAAACAAATATGTATGTATGTATTTCATTCATTCATTTAATATTCCAGAGATCCATCAGAGTGGATATAGAACTTGTCATTAGATAACAACAGGCATAGTATAAAATGAGTCTCGACAATATGATACATATGATAGTGATTATGAGACATAAGTAACAAATCAAGTTTATACAAGGAAATGTGATTAGTTCATAATATACAATCAATGAAATACTTACATAATGTAACTAGGCAGAACTTAAAAACAATTAAAGAGTACTTACATAATGCACATAGACAGAAACCTTAAATCAACATACCACTATAATAAAATCTTGTATGTATGTAAATAAGATATATAACACATGTAGAAAAAAGAGCTGCACAAAGTTTTAGTGATAAAACAAGAAGGAAGGATACCAAGTGAAAGAAGCAGTTGTTGCTGGGATGATGGTGAAATGGAGGTTAAATATGACATGAAGGTTGGAAATGATTCATTTGAAATGGAACAAGGACTAAGGGTGGGCTACTGTGAATGTGGTAATGAAGCTTCAGTTTCCCTAAAATGGAATTTCTTGACTACCAATTACTGACATTTTCAGAAGTCCTATGGTTGACACATTAAGTTTGTTAGTTAGTAAATAGTAAGAGACATTTCATTAAAAAATGGAGTTTGGATGGCCCTTATTACAACAGAAAGAATAACAGTTACTATACTCTATTTACAACAAGCATTTTAATTTTGAACAGACTACATTTAACCAATCTCATAACACTGAAGTGGTCCAACACATAAGGATAATTAAAATGAGTATTTTTGGAGATATGTACTGCTACTAATCTTGGGCATTACTGGCATAAGACAGAGTGACTCGCTACGGACTGGGCGGTCCGGTGTTCGAGATTCTCTGCATCCGTCCAGACAGGCCCTAGAGCCCAACCAGCCTCCTGTACCATGTGTAGTGGGTCTCTTTCCTGGGGTTAACGCGACGGGGCGTGGCGTTGACCAATCACCCCCAACTAGCGCCGAGGTTAAAGAAAAAGAATTATACCTCTACACCCTCTGAGGGCCTTCATGGTCTGTAGTAGGGTGAACTTTATTACTGGGACAAATAATTCTCCAAGTTAAAATGGCTATTTTGACATCCGCGTTGTGAACGCGTAAAGCCCAAAAGAACCTGCACACTAAATCATGCCAGCGAATTAGGAAGTCATTACAAATTATTTGCCGTACCACTCGCAGTCGTTACGTCCAGCTTCGAACATACAAACGTGATGACTCAGCCCATTGCTCAGCAGTATTCTATACCACTTCTCTCTCCTTTTTTAAAATGTGGTATGTAATTCAAATATTTCCGTCCCAAGTAGGAACTGAATATTTGACAGGGCTACGTAACTAATGAACGTAAACATTATTGTCCATTAAAACAATATTTTCCTTTCTTTAGTGCAAAGACTCCCAGTTATAGCTTTTCCGTATCGTGTGAAGATAAACCTCATATTGCATTGTAAATTGGCACTGACGTTAATTTAAATGACTACATTAAGGTACAGAATTCTTTACAATTAATACCGATATACTGCTGCCTGTTTTTCACACTGGTGTCACACCGCATTCAGCTTCTTTCATTGAATCTTTGCATCCACGTGCTGAATATATCGTCTTTCTTGCTAAGCTCGCCGGGAGTTGCGTCTGCGCAGTGTAATGACTGCTTCGGTCCTGTCTGCGGTTGTGACCACTTTGTAATGTTGGCGTTGGCAGTGACGTTGGGCTTTGTTTATGCATGCGTGCGCAAGACGTAGCATTTTAAGTATACCACTGATAATTGGCTATTATTTTCAACCCATAGGTAAGTCTACTATTATGTCTAACAAATCTTGTTTCAAATAGTACTTGCGGCACCCTGAAATTCATTAACCAATGGAAAGTCAAGGTCAAAGTCATGCGCGGCTTTGTGCATACATTTTCGCGGGTTTTCATGAAGCGCCAAGATGGTGAAGAAGGAGACTTTGAAACAGCAGTTTTCGATCCTTGGTGTTAATAACGTACCTGAAGAAGTGATAAACAAATGTGAGTTTGGCGTAATAAAGCAATTTAATTTCCATGAAAGCATGTAAGAGAGTTTTCCCAAAGGTTCAGCACTCTTTAATCACCGTTAAGAGTGCTGCAGCGTTCTGGTAATTGCCAAGTATAAAATCATTTCTGTAGCGGCTACATTTTTTCATTATGTAACTGAGACACATGTGTGTTCATATGTACGTACGCCCAGTAATGCATTACAGGCACACGGTTTGATTGATTAGAAGCATGCAATAATTGACGTTACCAGAGTGGGTTGTTTGATGTGACGCCGTGTAGTTTCGCAGCACGTGCGAGAAGGCCAAAACTTATGGCTTTAAAACTTTTACTTAAAAAATACGAACGTTGAGAGAAAGCTTTTGTTTTGAATGTATGCGTATTATATTATGGACATTTAAGAGAGATCTTACCACTTTCCAATTGGTGTGTGACAACAATATACGGGGTAAAAATACTTATCGTAGTTGCTGTCTTGAGTGTGCACAGTAATTAAGTTTGCTTGAAAAAATGCTGGACTCGAGTTTGGAAGTTTGATCACGGTTGTGGATATTCTTAACCATGTATTTAAATTTGTGCTGAAGTGATATAGGAGTTGGACTACCTTAGCCTAGTTGGCAGTGCTAGGAGCTGGATGAGCAAGGAGTCGGTGTTTCATTCCCACAGGGATGGGAGATTCTTTTTTCTTCCAAAACATCCAGACTAGTTATGAGGCGCACCAACTGTTGGATTCATTGTGTTTTGTTGTGTGGGGGTAATGTGTCTTTGGGCATAAAGCTGGACCACTGACCTCTGTCTAATGCTGAGGTTAATGTGTGGAGCTATATGCCATTTTCATGGTGTGGTGCTTGATTATGTACAGGGATACCTGTATGTTTTGCTGAATTCATAGGTAGCTCTATGTTACAACTGTGTAATGACTGATGCTGTACTGGGATATGTTTCTAATATACAGGAGCAGTTGTTTTGTGACGAGCAGTATCAAGATTTTCAAACTTTGGGACTGATGTGTAGTGGTGGAAGAAGTACCTTTTCCTGTATTTATTCACCAGCATCTGAAAAGACTTAACATGTTTAGGGGATAATATGAATGCACTTGCAAATATAAATAACTTTGTGCCTATGTACTTCTCTTACATGTAATGGAATCCATTTTTAATATGTATTGCCAGCATCTGTAGCAACAATGCTATCACTGTTGCCATACTTTGTGGCTGCCAGTGTGTTGATACCCAGAGTATGTTGGCACTGGTAGTATGAGTGCATCACTAATGCAATACCTGAAGACCTAAACTTTCGTGGATTACGTTTGCTGTTCCCTTTATGTATACTGAAGACTGAGCTGTTACGGCTATTGTGTTGGAAACTATAATGTAATATGGCAATAATTCTATAATACATACAGTGAAAGGAGGGTCTGTGATTACATTTGCATATTCAGTTATAAATATTGCCTTAATTAAAGAAGCAATAGTACCAGAAAGTGCTGCTGGGTGGAAAACCATATATTTAAGTTGAAGAGAAATATGCTACTTTTTTGTGGTATTAGGTAATTGCTACCCATTTGTGTCATATTGCAAAGGTGTCTTAGCAAGGAAACACAGTACAACTTCCAAGTCATTGTGACCTGTCTAAACCCCAAACCTATTACTAACAATGCACTCAGGCTTGCGTTCTCACTTTAGAATATAGAAGTAGTTACATTCTCTTTAACAGGATCATGTTACAGTAATGTTTCCTGTGATAAAACTGGGAAAATTGTAAAGTTATTGCATGGGAGAGAAGTGAAATACCTACAGGATTTTGATGTGGTAACCCCGAGGAAAGAGACTACTTGGAAAACTTAGCTAGAGATGAGAGGACTGTAGTGAAATTACCTTAAGGACAGGGCAGTGTAGACTTCATTTATCGGGCTTCAGGTAGGGACATGTGGCAGGTTCTTGCGAACACAGAAACCCTTAGGAGCGATAAAGTTTCTTATATTTAAACTGCTTGAAAACAGTCAATCATAAATTGAAACACATACTGAACTTTTTCATTTATCTTAATTGCATCCGTAGCATACTGCTTTTTGTATCAAAATAATGGCAAAGCCAGCATTTATGTGGTCATATTGTAGTTTTATATATATTGCATTATGCAGGTTGCCATCATGCCATATCTCAATCATCAGCGGTGGAATGAAAGTCAGAAGCACATCCCTGTATGTATTATTTTCAGATGTTTTAACATTTAAGATTTTGGGATGGATCTATTCAGTTACACAATACTGTATGTAATGAACCATTGTATACAATAAAATAAGTTTGTTGCCATGCACATCATGAAGACTTTGGTAATAGGGGAGGTGTATGTAAGTTACATGGCTTTGCTCCTCTTCACTGACAGAAAGAATTCCTGGTATCCATTAATTATGACATATGACATACAATTCACATGGGTGGCAAAGAATGGAATCGAAAAATTTTCTGCTGTCACGCTGTAATGTTTTGGAAAACTAATTAAAATAGGTTTAATATGTTCCATGTTCTGTGCATTAATTATGTGCATAAAATATATTAAGAAGACTAGCTAAATTACTTGGATTTATGAAGGTAATTTTATTGCATAATGGTCACCAATTTCTTTTGGCCACTCATGTTGCCACCTTCTGGGTGGGGAGAACAAGAATTCAAATATAATCATAATGTGTCAGTGGCACTTCACAGTTTAAAAATCATAACTTTTAGTTAAAATTAATGATTGGATAGTAAAACAGCGATGTGTATAAAATATTAGAAGTTAAAAATTGTTGTCTGGGGTATGGTTCTGTGGAATGATGTGCATAGAAGATAGATGTGAATTGTGCTTCTATGTACATCATTCAACAGAACCTTACTCCAGATAACAATTCTTAACTTCTAATATTTTATACCCATCGCTATTTTACTATTCAGCCGTGCATTTTAACTAAAACTGTATGACTTTTAAACTGTAGAGTGATATTGACACATCATAATCATATTTGTGCCCTTTTTCTCACTATCCTGAAGATGGGTCACGTGAATGGCCAAAACATGACGTGACCACTAAACAATAAAATTACATTCATAAATCCAAGTGCATTTGTTGATCTTTTTAATATATTTTATATAATTAAAATTTATTAGAATTTCTGTAAATTATGAATATATTATCATTTGTATATTAAGCTGTGGTGCTGTTTTTCTGTATGCTTGTAACATAGCTTTTGTATAGTGCAGCTGTGTGTTTTTTGACTTTAACTTTCTTGCTCCCTTAGCCATGTAAAAACCCAGTGGTTATTCTGAATGGCCACATCTAAAATGTGGAAATCTACATTTTGCACACCGAGTGTATTTCACTGTTTTGCATGGCTCTTGGAACAAACTTATTATGTGAGTTTTAAGGACTTTACAGCAGTATAGCTAAGGATTCCATACTTCTGTGTGATACTATGTCATGGGTTGATAAGCCTATAGGATTTTTCAGTATTTGAAGATAAGGATACCACTTTGCATCAAAACATCAGGATCAAATTATCCATTGTGGCAGCATCTTTTTGGGTGATAATAACCACAGCCATACATCGTCCATCATGTGCCAGTAGGTAGCTGTCCTACAAGATGATATTAATACAAGTCTTGTAACAGTTATAGGTGTATAGCGAGACCACTGGCTAACAGTTTGGTGGAGACGTGAGCTCCACTGAGAATTTTACGTGCTTGATGTTAATCAGAGCTCATGAAATATTGTGCTGCAACAGTCACATACAAAGAAAACCTTGATATCAGTCTAATATATATATATATATTTCAGGAGTGGGGGTTAGAGTTAAGTCTCAGGGTTCACACAGTCGCATTTTTAAATAAGTTTTATATCGATGCACCTACGCACATGTACTGCTACGGTCCTAACATGAAGTACTAGCTGGGATTATGCAGCATTATACGCAAAAGAGATAATTGTGAAATTAATTTAGGGTGCCATTTCTGATTTGGCTAAGACTGTCAGTGTCACCATTTTGTTAGTCCAGAAGTGTGTAATTTATCAAGTTATTTGCCGAAATACAATTTATGTCCTTTCACTTTGAAACCAAAACACAAAGAGTTTATGTTACACAAACTGGTCACCAACACAGTGCAAAGCTGAGTCACTTTGTAGGGGGGGTACCTGACCTGGGGTCTTTTCCATTATCCCTTCATGACAGTTTACTTGTGTGTTGGAAGCTGAACCTTGCACCAGAAAGTTTATGGGTGCTAAGTGCAAGTTAGTGACTTTCTGGTGGAACAGAGACTAAGTTTGACATTACATATACAATACCAAATATATATCCCTAGCTTTTGTTCAACTGCTAGGCATAAAATTAAATAAAACCATCTGTAAGAAGCTGCTTACAACCACTTCCTTCTTACAAAATAGTTATTACACTGAATGATTAAAAATCACTCAACTTTTCATCTGGGGTTAGCAGTCCTTGGATTTGAATGCTGGCTGTCATGCTACAACAGATTTCTCAGACAGTCATTATTTCCCTATACAGTGTTAACTGTTGATTTTATTGTAAGGTGGATGGTGCTGTACAAACTGAAATGTAATTCAGGTTATCGAAGGCCTTAGAGGGTTAATTGATTAATTTCTGGCTTATATGATCATTTAGTACCAAAATTCTCTTCTGACAATATGATGTGGTGTGGCGGTGTGCCTACTAGCCTTTGTGTGCTGGTTCAACTGGAACTCATGATTTTAGTTCTGCACATTGTTCATGATATGCACTGCTGCATAATTGGATGAATCATTGTAAGAACTTAAATATTGTAATGCTTTTGAATGTGAGAGCTGAAACATGCTTATGCCATTTGTGTGTTGGTATTTGACATCTGATGATGGCTGTCATGTAACCTGTATGTTGAAATGTATATACTGAAGTTATGTGACTGCTTAAACATTGTCTGCACTGTTATTTTTCATTTGTCCTGTCTTTTTTTTGTTGAAGACAATTTTAGAGGCTGGCTCTGCATCTGTGAACAAGTGAAACATAAAAATGTGAGGCACATTATTTTGGGCCCATTAGATTGAGCTATTCTCTGTTACTGCATCATTACAGAACATGTTTTTAAAACTTTGTGACTGGCATGAAAGCTTGTAGCAGTGGAAAAACATTATTGTTCTTAAACTTATTGTGTTACTGGTCATCATTTAGTTCGGTGTTCAGGCCTTGTTAGGCATTCTTAAAAAAGTAAAAAAATTATTGTTTTAGAGACCATCTGTGACCTAGTGGTATCCCCAACTTAACTGTTCATTGGATTGTCATAGTGCTGAGGAAAATGAGTTCTTTACATAAGGTTGTCAAGCAAGCTTGAGTTTCGTGAAAAGAGGGACAGAGTCATTTGTTTCAAGCCATAAGTGAATTTCCCCCTATAGTTCACGTATTTCTTGATTGATGTGGGTAAAATTCGATATTGAACATCTCCTTGCAGTGTCATTGAGCCTTGTAAGTTTGTGAAAATATGTGCATTCGAAAGCCTACTTTATTTCAGGGCATGAATAAAATTTTGCGTGCATTTTTTGTTTGATGTAGATAGAGTTTTGTGCAGGAGCTGATTGATTGATTGTGAGTTCCCTGAAAATCGTCACTTTCCACACTTGTTTCTTCTTCTTCAGGCGCTGAACCTCCTTTAATTGGATGTTTTGGCCTTCTCGACATCCTTCCACTTTGCTCTATCCTGGACACAGGTTAACCAAATTTTGATCTTCATTTGACCAAGGTCCTGTATGATGTTGTCCTCCCATCTATATTTGGGTCTTCCTCTTGGTCTCGTGGTTAAGGGATTCCATTTAACTAACTACTTAGCTGCTCTGGCTTCAGGCATTCTTTGTATATGGCCGAACCAGCTTAGTCTCTGAGCTTTAATGTAGTTGACTATATTTTTGTGCTTTATCAGTTTGTCCAATTCTTCATTGTTTTTAATCCGTGTTTGATTTTCTTTCATAGGCCCAAATATTCCTCTTAAGATTTTCCTCTCAAAGACTAGCAGTTTCTGAATTATATTTTCTTTCAGCACCCATGTTTCTTTCCACACTTGTTTAGGTATGGTAAAATTAGGCGTAAGGGTTCTAAACATAATTCTGTTGGAGGATTTATGAATCTTATGAAAATTGGTGCAGGGTGTGCTGTTCATACAGGCATAAATGAAGTTACATTTATGGGTGTGGTGTGAGAGTGTGTGTACTCTGTCAGTCTTCTTCATTGTAGGAAGAGCAAGACTTGGGGCTTTAAAAACAAACTAGGACTTCTGTCCGAATTTTTAAATGTTTGAGACAAATAGGCACTAGTTAAGCTAACTGAACTGATAAAATTGTACCCTGTAATTTATTTAAGTTAATCACTGCTTACTAGTCCATGAACATAAAATAAATTACACTGACTTTTGGTCCCGGGACCGATAGGTTATCCCTAAAGTCAGTATCTATGCAGCGTAACATCCCACAGGAGACAAGAAAAACACCGGAATACCAGTAGTTTAAAAAATGCTCGTAAAGAATGGAAAGACGTTGCCTTTCGTAATTGCCATTCCGTTACTGAAGGGATAACAGTGATCATCATGGAGCACGAAGATAACTTGTGATTTTTTTAACAAGCCATGCAGACCTAAAACAGTTATGAAATGTAAGGAATGGAAGATATCGCTGATTTTGTCATTCCGTTACTGAGGAGATAGACTGGATGAAAAAAAGGACGACGACGGCACTGCCAAGATAATCGTGATATTAATACGAACAGGTGTTACGGACCAAACCGTAAATCCACTTCCCTGTTGCGTACATTCGTATTATTTTATTTTTGTGAATAACGATTTGTCGGAAAATTTTATAGGTTCGCATCGTCATCTTGAAAGTTTTTTTATTCCAGTGTAGCGTATGTTAGGGTCATGTATCCAACTAATCTCGGTTGCCACCTCGGCCCACGTATCGTATTAACGAAGACTACTGCGCCAAAATGCACCTCGGAAATGTCAAACGATATTTGTCGGATAAAATACGGACTATAATGTGCAGAGGTACGTTAGTGATGTATCAGCGTGACATTTGTCACGTGCTTGGATGTAGCGACAGGTTAGTTATCGCCGTGCAACGAAACGTCGAAAAAGCCATAACTCCTAACTTTTTACATTCCGCCATCGTACGAGTGAATTGCCTTACGAAAACGTGCAGGGTCTGTTACCGTACGTCATTCTAGGATCTTGACAGCAAGAGACGCTTCATCACAAGTTCGTGCTGCCGCCATGTTGTTACCGAACGTAGCAAAAAAAAAAAAACTACGGCGTTATTGTGTCCTCCAGGGCGTATGTTCGAACCGAGTTGTGTGAAAATCTGCCAACTGGTACAGGAGAAGGGAGGGGGGAGAAGACATGTCTGAATTTTTTATGATATACTGACAATTTAAGTACATAACCTGTGCTTGCGTGTGAAGTAACAGAAATCAGTGCCATTCACATTGATATATGTTCAGTTGCAATGATTAAAGTGACTCGATAGTCGGTTTCATAAGAAATGATCTTTGACAATCTGCGGGTGTATCCAGCACGGTATTCCTAACTGGTCAACTACATTACACTGAATTGTTGGCGCATTCGCAACGAACAGCGAAAATACTTCGCCATCTCCATTTGTAAAAGCTAAAAAAAAATCATTGAGCGATTTGTTGTGTTAGTGGATGCTGTGGAGTTCAGTTCGTCGACACATTTCATTTGTCGAAAACTAACGTGCAGTCTTGCAAGTGTTGCAGCACGCATGTCGGTTTAAGTCGTGAAATGTTTCTCGGATCGAAAAATGTATCTCACATTCCTGAGAAGAGACATTCGATGCCCGGAGCAGTTTTTCTGCAAGCGTTGGGATTTCTACCGTAACACAGCTACTTTTATGCATTGTCATCTTAACTCGAAAACCGGTAGATTTCATGTGTTCAAACTTTACACTCGTGCTGTTGTGCTGGAAACTTTTTTTTTGTCAGGTTTTTTGGCCGGAACACAAGTAGTAGTAACCATCCCAGCAACGTATAAGTACTTTTCCTTTCTCGTTTTGGAGTAGCATCGGAATTCTTGTGTTTGCTTAGTAGCCAAGAGAAGATATTTTTCAACCAGCTGAAGTAGAAAGTAACGCTGTTAGCAACTGGTGAGATGGTAAAACTGCTAAGGTAGCAGCACAGCAGGCGGAACTTGAGGGAATGTCCAGAAATGTGTTGTCGATGCATTTAGGACAGGTGCTATTTATTGCAGGTGAGGAAATATGCATCTCGAATGGTATAGACGAGGAAGAATTGGTGGAGGTATGGATGGCCTTCAGCGTATCACACCTGAGGGGTGCCGACCCCACTGTGGATGCGCTCGTTCAGATGGAACGCAAAGAGTTCGGCAAGAAGCAGGAGCTGCAGCCCCAACCCCACCGGCAGCCAAGGTCACTTGAGAACTCACTAATCATATATTCGGGCAAGGAGCCTGCGTATCCTTTGTATGCAGTATTTGATAGTATTTGTACAGTTAGTAACTGCCGAATTGGGATTCAGGGATTTTGTGTCGAGCTTAGTTATTTCATACTTTTCTTTCGACTAGAAGGGCGGTGTAGACACTTCAGGCATTAATGTAGTTTATTCAGAGTTTTGCTAAGCGAGAAATTAAATTTTGGATAGTAGAGTTTGATATTGTCGGGCTTATTGGTTGTAAACACAGTTGGGCAAGTGGTCGTTCGCCAATAGTGTGTGATTTTTGTGGTATATTACCGTCATCAATCTAATAGTGGGATTGAAATGGATGCGGTTGTGGAAGAGAGATGTCTTGGCAAATTTTAAGGTATTGTAGCAGAGTTTGCCACGAGGGTCTGAAGAAAATCACGAACAAGATTCGGATAGCCGAGGTATGTGTTACTCGCTTATTTATTGTATAGGGGAAAGCAAGAATGTAGTATAAAGGAACGGGTGAATTCCGTGTGCATGTCATTCAAGCATGAGTGGAGATGCGGCTCCATACACGACAATAAATGGAGGTGAGTGGTCAGTTTTACGCTCTGGCCGCGTAATCTTCAGTGAAAGTGTCCCCGGTACCCGTTGAGTAGAGGCTTTGTGAGCACCAGAGCTGGTCCGGACGTTTGGACTAGAGAAAAATTCGTGACGGAAATCGAACGATTCCTCTCGTCCAGCCCGTAATGCAGTCACTTCATCGACTACACTGTCCCGGCAACTTTTATAAAGGACGAGCGTAACAAATGAATTTAAAAAGCGATTCGATATGCATTTTCTTTATTTTGGTGCTAATGCGCATACAGAGAAATGATTTCATGGTAACGCGAAAATTCTTTACTTGAGCATTCGAGCTGAGGAAAAAACAACGTAGTTTTTTCCGCAGCCCTCTGCTCCACAATTTTCCAGTCTAGCCTTTGAACGAACGAGGACGGGTATTCTGCGTCTGGTGGAGTACTTATCACGTAGCTGTAGCATTGTTCTGAGCGAGCTGGCACGTGGCTTGCCGGACTTATATTCGTGAGCGTCGTGTTCGGATCCAGTTTCAGCTACCTTGACAAACTTTCCTCCGACCATTCAGGGGAATGAATGCTGTTGAGTTCATGTACCATGCGTTTATCCCATGCAGTCTTCGTCTGTTAGGGATTTCATCGTGTGTCTTAAGTCTAGCGGAAGAAGTGACCATTGGATTTTTCTTATTGAGAAGTCTGCGTGGTATTGCTAACTACTAGGTATGTCCTTAACTCCGGTATTAGTGATCCAGACGGCGGAGATGACATTCTGGATGCATACAACTCTTCTCCCAAAGCAAAGGTAAGATTTTCTGTTGTGGCCGGAATATTATGTGGAATGTTTTAATGACGTACCGCCGCCATATTGTATGTGCCCGGAGGGGGGTTGGAAGAAAATGAAAAGGTAGATGCTCGAGTCAAACCAGCCTCCT
>Ga0123354_10000459_pt1 | contig 40308 bp, 12 predicted proteins | sample TergutLab28metaG_2_FD_97872 | JGI IMG/M metagenome (GOLD analysis project Ga0123354, IMG submission 97872) | Labiotermes labralis P4 segment gut microbial communities from Petit-Saut dam, French Guiana - Lab288 P4 | ecosystem: Host-associated > Arthropoda: Insects > Digestive system > Gut ... | reverse complement strand
GTCTGGAACGGGGTCCACTCAGCCTCGTGAGGTCAATTGAGGAGCTACTTGAATGAAAAAAGTAGCGGTTCCAGGTCTAGAAAACAGAGATTAACGGCTGTGGGGACCCGTTGCGCTGACCACATGACACCCCTCTATCCGCAAAAGTTGGCACTAACTTCGCTGACTGACGGCGGCCGCTCCGTTGGTATAGTTCGCGTGCGGACTAAGGCCACGGAGTTTTTTTTTATTACAGTTACATTTAAGTGAAGTATGATTAGAGCAGCATGTTTGATTATACTGTAATGAAATATGAATTTATGTCCATGTAGACCCATGAATTCAGGTGAGGTGGAATTGCATTTAATTATTATCAAGAAAAAGATGCTTCAGTAATGTTACTCTGTATTTGTAAGGACATAGTTATTTGTTTAGTATGTTTGGAAATGTACTCTCATTCAATTACCTGAAAACCATTAAGACTTGTGGTAAAAATGTATTGGCTGTAAAGTGTGTGTTTCATTCCCCTCTACAAGTTTTGTTTTGAGTATCTTTTACCCTAAATATTTACTGAGTTTTGCTTCAAATAGTCGCAGAAATGCATGTATGTCTTGCTGTAAACTCGTTATTATAATTGCCTGATCTAAATTAAAACTGAAATAGTGAGACAAATTTTAGGAAAACCAGAATCAGACTTTATGAAAATCCACTCAGCAGTTCTTTGAGTTGTTTCATGCATACGGACATATGGACAGGTTGATTGTAATGGGACTGTAAGGTTGCAAACCCAAATGAAATTGTGTCATTTAGGGTCTGCATTTTTCTTTCTGTAGACAGGAATAGATGATACGCTTGAAAAGCACACAAAATTTATATTTATGGTAATGTGACCGCTTGCTGTTTTTGCTTCGTGTTTTTTCAGACCAGTTGCTGCAAGTAAAGGAGTCACTTTTGAAGCAGTATGAAAGACTACTGTCTGAGTCAGAAACCCTGAAGCAGAGGGTTGAGTTTGAGGAGCGCAGAACACGAAGTGAAAGCTTTGAAAAAATTGATGTGGGAACAGAATGTTTTCCAGCACACTTGTACAAAGCAATCCAGACTGAACCATGCAGTGACTTTCAAGACAATGATGAGGTGCATGTAAAATGCAGAACGAATTTGGAGACAGAAATTCAGGAAAAGATCTTGAAACTTGTAACGTTTGAAATCCCAAGAGATTATTATAGCTCCAACAGTAACAGTAAAGATGACATTACGCCCATGGGGACTGTGGAAGCTTTAGTCAAGATGTGTGTAGAATGTAAATGGCAAAGAGACACATTGGAACGTAAAGTTACAGAGCTCATGAAGGAACTCCGAGATGTCAAGCATATGTATGAAGAGCGCAGCAAGGCAGCTTATGAACTTGACTGTGAGTGTAGGACACTGAAGGGTAATGTTGAAACTCTGATAGAGGAGCTGATGGTTTGTAAGAGTGGTGGTGGGGAGACATTGGCTCCCATCCTAGAAAAGAGTGAGGAGTCAGAAGCACTGGAGCAGAAAATTGTAATTTTAGAGAATGAGATAGAGGTGCTGAGGGAGGCCAGGTCAAACCTTGAGGTTGAGGCTAAGGCACTGAGAGAAGAAGGACAGAAACTTGACAGTAAGCTGCAGACAGCAAATGCAATACTACGAAACCAAGAGAATCTTGAGGCAGAAATTAGCAGTTGGCAGAATGCAGCAACTAGTGCAGGTGGACAATTAAAAGAAGCTTTAGCAGCTAAGTGTAGCCTGGAAGAGGAAGTACAAATGCTACTAAAGGTGGAGGCCATGACTCAGCATCAAGTTTCTTCAAGCCAAAAAATGGTTGAAAAGTTGGAGAAAGAGGTTGCACAGTTCCAGGAAAGACTGCTTGACCAAGAAAGTCTGAGAAGTCAAAATGAGGGCTTGTTAAATATGGTAACCTACACGCAAGACCAGCTGCATCTCTCCAACCTTGACAAGTCTAAATTAAAAGATGAAATAGAAGAACTACAGAAGCACATTGAAGCACAGGGGCATTTGCAAACAGATGTTTCAAGTCTTCAGCAGCACCTCCTTGAAACACAATGTGTAAATGAGCAACTGACAGCTAAAATAAGAGAGCTGGAAGTGACTTCACTGAGGATTTCAGAGTATGAATGCCATTCCCGGAAGTTACTTGAAGAACTTGAAAACTGTAAAGAAGACTTGGAGGCTTTGAAAGTAAAACTGAATGAAAAGGAAGATCAGTTAAATGATGAAATGAATTCTAAGTTACTGATCCAAAAGGAATTAGGCGTTGTCCAGGAAGAACTGAATTTAAAGTTGAAAGAAATTTCTAAATTTAAGGATGAAAAGATGTTATTTGAGCAGAACCTCATACACATTGTCCAGGAAAAGTCAGATGCAGAAAGTAAATACAACAAGCTGCTATCTGACCTTCATAGTAGAGATGTGGAAATACTGAACTTGACAACAGTGAAGCAGCAGTTAGAACAAGAGGTTGAAAGACTCTGTTCTCCCATGGTGCAGACAGAATATCAGGCCACAGCCACAGAAGTTAATAGATGGAAGGAAATAGCTGAGGCATATGAAAGACAGCTGAGTGAGGCATTTAAATTGCGAGATGAGTTGGAACAAGAGTGCAGAAGGCTGTACTTGATTGAGACTCGAATTCATCGTCAGGAACATCTAGACCAAGAGGTAGAACAGTTGAAAAAAATGCTAGCAGAAATGGAACAGAAGTCTGATCAGTTACTAACTGACAAATTATTGTTGGAGAAACAGTTTGCAGATATTAAACAGCAGCTTCATAATATTGTAGAAATGGAGAAAGAGGCAAAGGAGAGAGCAGCCTCTGCAGAACAACAGCTTAGGGATGTACTAAATGATAAAGCTGAACTAGACACAAAGATTCAGATTATGCATACTGTTGAAGAAAAATTCAAGAATCTACAGAAGGAATTTATCAGAAAGGAGGAGTTGAACTTCAGTCTGCAGCAGGAATTGAGTGAGGTTGCATCAGCAAAGTGTGAACTAGAAGTGGAATGTAAGAGGCTACTTGCTGTGGAAGGAAAGCTTCGAAATCAAGAGAGCCTGGAACTGGAATTGAAAGAGTTGAGACAGAAGTTAGCAGGTGTTGAAAAAGAACTGGATGAAGCTATGGTAGCAAAGTCACAGCTGGAGGATGGTTGTAAGAAAATTGATACAGCACATGGACAACTCGAGTCTGAAGTTGTTACTCAGAAAAGCAAGAGTGGAGTCCTGGAGGAATGTGCAATATGGAACCATCAAGAAGTGTTGAAAATGAAACAAGAAATAAAAATTTTACAGAGTAAACAACAGGAACTTCTGTCTTTTCTGGAAAATAAGACACATGAAAATGACATACTTAAAGCAAACAACATACAATTGCTGCAAATGATTGCAGAACAGACGTCTGGTACCACCAGATGCGAGGGGGAGTGTCAATTCCAGTGTCACGAATCGGCACATATGGCAAAGGAAGTAATTGCAAATCTTTCAAAGATCATAAAGGACAAGGACATGGAAATTGAAGCCCTGAATCGAAATTCAGGAACTCTGCTACATCATTATGACACCCATTCTAAAAGTGAAGAGTTTGTGAAATTCCAAGAGTCAGTCTCTGGACAGCTAAGCAGACTTAATGATGAAAAAACAGAGTTACTGAGAACTGTTCAAGTGAAGCATCAAGAAAATGTTCAGTACAACAATAAAATTCAACAACTGACTGGTCTGCTGGAGCAGGAGATGAATAAACTTGCAGAAATGAAGTTCCGATATGCTAACTTGGCGCAACAGTATGAGGAGAAACTGAAGTTATTGCTCAACATGCAGAATGATTTGGCTGCTGCAATGTCAAGAATTCAGCAGCTAGAAAAGGGACACACAAAGTTAGCCTCTTGTAATGATGCAGGTGAAAGTGACAATGCTGACGTTGCGTGGAGAATGTCTGAACTTGTTCGAAGGCATGCACAAGAACAGCAAGCAATGGAAAACACAATTCATTTGCTACATTCACAAGTAAAAGATCTGCAGAAGCAGGTGCTTCAGTTGTCAGAACAGAAACACACTGAACCAGTCCCTCATAATCATAACAAGGTGAGTTTTGCAGTAAGGGTATGACACCTTTGGTCCTAGTGCAGTGAGATTTATACACCTAAATGTTGAAAATTTCTCTATGATTCTGCCAAGGTTTGTCACAGTTGCTGATTTATTACAGATCAGCTGTATTTAACATTCCATTGTTTGATATATATTTCATTTACAGACATCCTAGAATACCCATGTCTTTGGAAAAGCTATGCACACAATTAAAAAAAAAAAAGTTGACCAGTTTATTATTTCTGACACAGAAGACAATTTTCAAAAGGCAGTCTATTTATTATATAATATATCTAAAGAATATAATTTGGAAATTGCCACGAAAAAGACGAAGGTATTTAGTTTTGTTGGGGCAGATCACCTAAGAACAAAAATTATTATAAACGATGAAACACCAGAACAAGTTAGCCAGTTTACATATTTAGGTTGCAGTATATCTTACCAATTTTCCGATGATGTAGAATCCAAATTCGCAAAATTTTTACAATTAATAGGTGCTATTAAGAGAACTATTTTTAGGAAAGTGAGAACAGAAACTATTTTGAAAATATACAACACTTCAGTTTTACCTACATTTTTATATGGGTCAGAAAATTGGACTCTAACAGCCTCACAAAGACAAAGAATTGAAGCGGCAGAAATGAAGTTATTGAGACCTCTGGCAGGCTGCACCCTGTATGACCACAAGACAGACGACTACATACTCCGCAAACTACAGATTACAGGCATACTAGACAAGATAGATGAATACAGACGGAACTGGTTTCACCACTTGCAAAGAATGCCACAAAGCCGAATCCCTTTGAAATCATACTACTACAGGCCACAAGGAAGGAGAACAATTGGAAGACCGAAGAAAAGTTGGAGAGAGCAGTTGTAACTTTGGAGATGGAACAGATCAAAGGGTCAAATCCTTGATGTTTATGAAGATGATGAAATGCTGTGTTTGTTGCTTGTATCTACTACAGCCTCATATTTTCCAGCATCTGATGCCCTGTCACAGAGGACATGCGTTTCTTTTCCTGATACACAAATTATTCCAATACAATTTTTGTCATTTGAATTTCATGTTCTGCCACCTGTTAACTGGCTCATTTTGATTGGTGATGTTTACTGGAACTGACACGTCACTTAACATATTCACAGAGTTTAACTCCTCTTTCATAATGTTAAATCTTCCTGCTACAGATGACCCTCCGCTTTCCTGTACCATTTCGTTCTTCTTAATCCAGCCTGTTACACGACTTTCATTAAATGTTGTATTTTATGCCAGCAGCACAATTTATAATTTCTTCTGCCCCTTGAATTATTTCCATTTCTTGAATGATGATAGATTGTACATGTGGGCCTTCAGTAGACTACTCACATTTGGCATAGCATATGCACATGACCCCACAGGTAAATATTTGTTTGTGCACTTCAACTGACTGTTGTTCGTGAAGTGAAGGGGAAAGTGTGAGAGTTACATTGTGTTGTTGCCTTTATCATCAAGGTTGACCCTGAAGATGAAGGCAGAAGGTCTCTCCGAAACATCATTTCTCGTAATTGGATACATGGTGCCACAGGCCAAAAGACTGTAATCTTCAGCTACTTGTATGAGAACCTCAAATCTCGCAAGTTGTCAAATCTGTACAGCATCTTCCCATAAGATGCACAGTATGTCAATGCAAAGTCCCATGTCCTGAGGCAAACTGAAGTCCCTGTGCATGTGATGAAGGCATATGGAAGAGTTAATGCTAATGATTTTGTAATCTTGACACTAGGTGGACATGAATGAAAAGCTTTCTGCCCCTGCCACTTCCATAAGTGGGGAAGTGACCCCACTCTCAATGGAATAAGAGGATGGGTGGGTCTGAGAGCTGGTCTAGGTGCTTTGGAGAAGAGAAAAATCTCTTTCCTCTGCCATCATTAAAGTTTGGTTACACTGTCTGGGCTCATTGTGTATTAAGGCCCTGCTTCTGAATGAATTTTGAAATGTTTTGTATAACTGCAGACAGTGAATGTGGATGTCCCGGTACGTGAGGGTCTTCAAGAGCAACTGGAAACATTGCAGGCCGAATACACACGAATGGCAGACAGCCTTCTGCAGGAGCAAACTAGAAACAAATACCTACAAAATGAGGTATGATGCTAATTTCTTAAAAGCACTGTGATGTCACTGTGTTATATTGATATAATGGATCTCACAGTTGAATGGGTAGCATCCTGTCATGTTCAGGAGATGCAAGGTTCACACCTTTGCCCATGTACATTATCTTGTCTGATATCTTTATGGCTCTTCCAACTCTGTGCTGAAGTTGGCATAGGTTGCAAATGCAGTTCCATCTTTACAGTATACCTTTGCAGTCACCTTACCATTTAGTGCTATGTAACTGGTGTAATTGAAAGAGCATCTGTATGTACAGTTATATGTTTACACCCATGTTGAGTTTGAAATGTCATATTTCCGAAACATAGTTGACTGTGTGACTGGTTCCACTAACTCTGGAGCTTTATTGGATGGTGAATTTGTAACCTTTATCTGCATTGTCAATGACATTGTCATTCATCAGTCTTAGAATCATTACAGTTTATAAGCAATGTTTGGCATTACATTGTAAACAGTATTGCAATGCAGAGTTCCACACATAATAAAAATTTTGGTCATAGTATAATCCTGATCTAAGGTTTCTTAAGTTTGAAATTGTCCTGTGTTTTATGTCCATTTTTTGTGCTCCTGACCATAACCGAACGTACATAATGTATAGTTTTGCCTGATGTAGAGTTTCGAGTTTCTAGTTTTTTTGTTTTTCCTCCATTATAGACACACAAAATCATTTCACCTCTTGGACTCTCAATTTAGGATTTGTGTTTACAACTTTAAAGCTTTGGTTGCATAAATTATGCCATGATTATGCTCGGTGTAAGTGATGTTAGAACTGATTGCAAACTATTGCCTTAGTGTACTGTCGATTCCCAAGTCAGCCAGAATGTGGTTGGTCAGAAAGCTCTTGATGAAGCTGTTTTTACATGAGAACATTTCAGACTCATTATTATGGGTCTTGGATGTAAGGTACATGGAGGGTGGTAATCGTTCGAGTACATCATGCTGACAGAGAAGTGGTCTTTTATACCTTGTATAATGAAACCCTAATTGTAGTAGTTTTTGTAATTTTTTTCTTTCGTGTCCCATAAAATGAATGTAAAATGTGAATATAAAATGGATTAATGGTAAACATCATTAGGTTTAAATTCAGAGTGAAAGTGATGCTTTTGCAACTGCAGTAGTAGTTTTCTGATTGATATTTACACAGCCTCCATTTCAGATCTTTCTCATTTTAAAGTATATACAGCTTTTGCTTCTAGATGAATCTTTAATGGAGCTCTAGTGTGTTAGAAAATCTGTTACACATTGTTCATCTCCTATAGTCTAAACTTATAAATATTTGTCATATTTATGTATAAAATATTCATTGCCAAGCTTTAATTGATGAACAAGAATAAACGTGTGAAATGTTAGTTGTTACGCTGTAACGACACCAGACATTCAGCTATACAACATTGTTCCAAAAATTTCTGTGTTTAAGTAAGGTACTCATGAGAATTGAAGATGAATATCTTGACTAGCAATGTGGATGGTCAGACTTGAAATACTGCTGCATGCCTCTCATCTTTCAAACACCTGCGTTGCCAAATGTGAACACATGTAAGAAAACCCCCCTAGATATTATTTTCATATATTTATGCAACAATAAAATTTACTGCATTTTTCAGACAAGGGTGCAGAATCTCTGTTTTATTTGACACAAAATGCCATTTATTTCATAATTGTGTCTTTTTTGCATCAGATAATACATTTTTTTATCAACCATAAATTTACATTCCCTGCCGGTTGGCAGAAAAACGTGATTTGTGATAGCTGTTATAATGCAAGAGTGGAGTAAGATCCTACCATGATCCAAGAATTATACAAAGCTCTAATTAATCCTTTCTCTCTGAGCTTTTTTATGTCATGTCACAATCTGATTTACTTTTTGGTTAGAGCAGGAGTGGATTGGTTGATTATAATATTGTGAGCAGCCCATTTTATTTCATACAGGAGCATAAATTGATTACTGGTACTTAATATGTTTAGTACTGCCAGCACATGCTGAATTCATTATGTCTGCTAAACCTGTGACAGCTTTTATACTCTGCTACAAATATACCCACAGGAATCAGCCAGGGGTATCTGCTGTGTGTGAACTGTGCATTGCGTATTTTAGGTGAAATTATAGTATTTGTTATTGCGAGTTCAAAACATTACTTTTTAATTCAGTTTTAAGTGATATTCCGGATAATGAGGTGTGCTGTAATGTAACATTGTAAATGTTATTTACGTAAATGCTGAGTGTAAGTATGTGCAAGCAAAGGTAGTGTTATTCCTGTATTCACTTAAGCAGGACACCATACCATACTATACCATACAATTAAAATTTTAATTGGCTGTACATATGTACATGTGCATGCACACATATTCATTCATTCAGTCACATCGGTGTTACTTCCCAAATCTGTAAAGCTTCCAAAGGGCGTAGCTTTCTTCTGTGAACTTTATGAGAATTCCTGATACATAAAGTTAACACATTCATGGCCAGGAGTGAAAACAGCTCACAACACCTGTGTTAAATTCTCTGGTTTGCGTCAGCAGATGCATTGTCCTGCTGGAAGTGTGTAATTTTTTTGTTCTGCTAATGCTTCAAAAAATGACTCCAAACTTCGTACGTTCCATATTCAAGCATTCAGGATTATTTATACTACATAATAAACGACAAATGTACATCAGGATATCATTACATAGTATAAATTACTCCAACCTTATGTGAAGAAAGGATTGTGGTGTGTACTGCACCATTCATTTCACACTATATACAGTTTTATGGTCTTGAAAAGGCATAGGCTACATTGAATTTTTTTATGTTAGCAAAAATGGATGTATGGCTGGAACAGTGGTCACCCTCCCACAGTTCTCAACTGACTTTTAAAGCATTTATACCATTAGAAACCTGGTAATTGGCAGAATATCTCATCAGCAAATTTCATTTGTTACATATCATGTTTCCTTAGCAGTTTGTCTCTTTTTGTAACAAAATTTTACAAAAATTCACTGTTCCATTAATGACAGTTTAAAAAATTGCCAGTGTGTACATTCTTTGAATCAAATATTGTCTTACTGGACTACATAACATGTTAGGACTGACTGCAAGCCACGAACAAGATTCAGACAGCCTGCTGAGCATTGCCCAATCATTATACAGACATTTCATGATTTTAGAGTTGACATTGGTTGTGCAGTCCAAGAACATTTTGAGCAGCTGCTGTATGTGTTGTATCATTTGCAAAAGGTGACACATCCTAAACTGAGGGGCATTTTTGCAGAGTGATAAAATAGAGAAGATAGGGGCCTATACTCAGGTAATTATAGTTTTCATCAGAGGGTAAATTTATGTATTGCTACCAAATCATGTTTCTTGCCAGGTACAAGAACAGTGTGAGAAAGAGTGTGTGCTTCTGAAGGAGCTTGAGAGGTTACGACTCCATCTGGTGGCAGTAGAAGAGGGTTACACACAGGAGGCCCTGAATGCTGAAGAGCAGGTGAAGGAGCTACAGAACAAATTGGCACAGGCCGAAGAGAGGATCAAGAATTCCTCTACGGCTTACACATCAGCAAGGTTAGTATAGTTCTTATAATTTTGGGTTTATATGCGTCAGGAAGAGGGGCTTTGACACATGCACATTTCTGCTTATACTAATGAGCATGTTATCATAGTGGTGATGGTGTACCTGTATATGAATGCATGCCATCGGTTAGATTTCATGCATTCATTGAGGTTTTATTATTCTCCTCTCTGTCTCAAAAGGAATTAGATATAGTCACTGAAATAAGCCATAATTGGTGTGATGGTCGTAATGAATGAATGTAACAGCTGGGCAACTGAAATACTGGTTGCAAGCCAACAAGTACAATCATAGCAAGGGTGTGAAAGTTGGAGGTTTATCCAAGCAATTTGAAAATCCTCCGTCACTTTCATTTAATAGGAAATGTGCATATTATACTTTTTGGAGAGTCACTGGTGTATGTAATCTTGATTTCAAACTTTCGCCGTGTTCTGAATGTTATATGCTTTCTTCTGGGTAATTCCCCATCATCTGAATTTTATATGCCAACATTTTGGAACACTCTTGTTTGTTCCATCTTCATAGGCAGGTAGGTATGAAGTATGACTGTATTCGAGAAAAGTTGGAGTGTTTATACAGGTTTGGCTCAAAAATAGCCTGAGCCAATAGGAAGGAGGTCTATGTAAGTTTGTGTTCAGGCCATGGATGAAGCACATTTTGTATAATGGTGTGGGGTATAGTGAGTTGCAGCAGACTGTAATGAGGACGAGGACCCCATAAACATGATACCCTTACCCATTCAGCATCCTCTTCTGAAGTCTGTTGTCTTCCTGCTAGTTTTTGCTTCAGCTTGTTTCCTTTTTCTATTAATTGAATGAACCCTTGACAAGTCAGTGAGGCACTTGGCAGTACACTTCCATACATATGTTGAAAATTGTGTTCAGTGGTTGCAATGGGTGTGAACCTGCCAAACCATATTGTGCACTGGACTTCAGCACCAGTGGATGCTATTTTCTTTAGTGTATACATCCCATTTTGATACATACATAAGGAAGTAATATACAAACTGTTGATAGCAGGATTTATATTGCGATGCTTGATGATGGCCTTATTTAGGCTCAAGACATGTTGTAACTTGTCACTGAGCAACTGGCAATATGTATGTTGTGAGTGAAAATTTATATATTTCTTCTTTACGGATGCCATATTGCTGACTGCATCAGGCACACAGTTTAACGCCACCATGAGTCCAGTGTGTTTTTATGTGAACATGTGCAGCAGACAGGTAATGAAAAAACTTCAGACTTATGATCATTCAGTCCGCATTATTAAATGTAAGTAGGCAAAAAGGCAAAGTTACCCTTGTCCCATATAGGGTATGAAGAGGTATAGCTCTGCTTATTCTCAAACGCAGCACTTGTTGGAGGTGAGTGGGCAGCTAAATGTTCCAGTTGCTTTATCCCGAGGGAAAGACAGTTGAAGAGGAGGCTGGGTGGGCTCCACAGCCAATCTGGATGTTTTGAATCAGAGAAAACTCCTTCCTACACAAGGAATGGAACCCAAGATTATCCATTCTGTAGCATAGTCACATGATTATATGTCATAAAGAAAACAAGATATTCAGCTTTAAAACCAAGATCTTGTTTTATGATTCTGTACTTGTGAAGCAAAATGTTAAGTATTTTCATAGGGATTTTTAGCCCTTCCATTTTCTGTACTAGAGTCATCTGCCATATGGTACCAAAAGGGTACTTAGCCAGCAGATTTAGGTAATACTGTACTAAGTTTTTATTGCTATTGTCTGTCAGTATTAGAGCCAATCAACATGTGGAGTCCCTGCAGGGCCAGGCTCGACTTATAGCTCAACAGAGAGATGAAATCCAGCTGAAACTGTCAGCTGCTGAGGATCAAATTCACCATCATTCAGCAGCACTGTGCAACCTGCAGATTGTGCTGGAGCAGTTTCAGAAAGGTCAGATTTTGTGAAGTCTAAATTTATCATTTGTATGTTTAGTCTATGATGGGACCTCATGTTTCTGTGAATCTGAGAGAGAGACCAGATTTGCTGTCACATGCAGATGGACTGAGGGTACATTACTTCCAAACAGAGGATATTATGCAGTGTGTACTTGTAAGTTGTCCCCCTCCACCACAAGATCTATCTTGTGGAGGTTAGATTAGTTACACTAGAACAGGAAGTCAAGAAGTTTTGTTTTGTAAGTTCGGTATTAATTTAGTTTTCCTATCGCAGTCAAAAAATTTAGAGCTTAAAATATACAAAGCTATAAATTTTGACTGTTCTTTGGTATGCTTATGAAACTTTGTCTCATGTTTAGGTAATGTTATAGACTGAAGATGTTTGAGAAGAGGGCACTAAGGAGAGTTTGGACCCAAAGGGGAGAATGTAATAGGAAGCTGGAGAAAATGGTGTGATGAGAGGATCTGTGATTTACACTGCTTGCAAAATGTCATTAGAATGTTGTATTCAAGGAGGATGAGACTGGCATGATATGTGACACACATGGGACAGAAAAAAAACTTAGTTACTGGTGGGAAGACCTGAAGAAAAGTGACTAAGTAGTAGACCTGGCCATAGATGGGAGGATGATATTAAATGAGTCTTAAATAAACGGGATAGTAGGGCATGAGTGGATTAATCTGGCTCTATGTATGGATGTTGGGCTGCTGTGAACATGATAATGAACCTTTCAGTTCCATACAGTGTAGGGAATTTCTTGGCTAGCTAGGCGTGTTAACTTCTCATGAGGGTCCCTGCTCCAAGCATTAGTTGGTGTTCTAGTATCATAATCATGTGTAGTATTTTTAGGAAGATGTGTCTATTTCTTGGAAAATGGATCGGAGAAGAAAACCATACAGAATTGTCCTCTAGAGCTCTGAAATTTACTCTTGGGCTTTTTTATGCAGGGTTATGCCAGTGTTCTGCTCTTACAAAGAGCTATCTAATGTCCAACACTGAAATTTGTATCCATTTTGTCAATTGAACAACAATCTTGCAGGTATTTGTGGTTATGATTCCTGTATAATTTAAGTGTGATGTGAAAATTGTCAACCCAGCTTGTATTATGTAGTTAATGGAGTTAATTTAAAAACTAGTTAGAATTACTGTTTCTGTTGATGCCGTCAGGACTATTAGATGTTTAACGTGCTTGTTTTAATTCTTTGTACTCCATTTGCAATGCATTTTGAAAAGTGACATGCTTTCTCGTCTCTCATGGTTTGGCAGTCTGTTTACTTTGTGAGATTCTACGTGGCATCTCACAAAACATGTTGCTTTCTGATGAAGAGATGTAAAGCTTTATAATGTATAATAATGCTACAGTGTGACTTGTGTTTTATATTCTCTTCTAATTATTTGGATGGTGGTATGTGAGGATACATTAATTCCAGGACAAATGGGTGCTATCGCTAACATGAAAGGATTATTATAAAAACTGGAACATATTTGATGATGTGCCATGGGGTACAGATGTGTGTAAAATATGTAATTGTAGTTGCTTATGTTGGCAGATAAAGAAAGGGAGATACAGTTGGCAACAGAGAGGCTGCAGCAGCAGCTACAGGGAGCACAGCAGCGCCATGATGAGCTGTGTGCAGAAGTAACTGCACTCAAAGTAAGAACCCTTTACTAAATTTCATACACATCTATATACAATGCAGAATTATTGCCATGTGAAAATATTTTGTAAAGGTTGCTGACACATTTGCATGAAAAGCAGAACCATACAGTTTGATTTGCAGTTTAAAATGCAAGTGCAAGAAACAACTGTCACTTCCATCTGTACACTTTAAGAAACTTGACATTGACTGAATGGTTTTCTTATTACAATCCCAATGAAACTGTCTTGAGGAATTTTATTTTATCCATATTAAATGATTTTATGTGCTATCATTGCGAACATATGTACATCGAAAGTGGACTTTTTGATGAGATTAATGGCTTTCTGTAAGGCTGATTACAGACAACATCCGTAAATACAATTAAGTATTATCATGTGAATCAACTTCATAGCTAGACTGCCATGTATTGACTTTTAACAATACAATATTTGGTGCAACAGTCTTGCACATTCATACCCATTTGTTCTGATGTGCCTTTAATAGGGAGTAATGTGATGTCATTTAATAGGTAAAAGGTAAAGCAGCCCCGTTACAGGCCTGGAGTGGCCCAGAGGGTTCCAGGAAGTTACGGTTCTCAGATTACATGACAACGGCACAGGATGGTGGTAAGGTTGTAAGCCTTATGCACTGGCCGCCTTTACCCCCAGGAAATGCTCCTGGTACTCATTTCTGTTAGAGGCTGAGTCGACCCTAGGGCCATAGTGTGATCGTAAGGATTTTATGTCAATGAAAAATTCCAGTGACACCATCTGCCATTTAATAGGGTCATTGTTAATTATAGGACATATATTTATAGCCACTTCCTGTCTGCTTATTTATTAACATAGCCCACTCAGCCAACACCCCCTCCCCTCTCCTACACACACACACACACACACACACACACACATATGCACGCACACACAGAGCTAAATACCAACATGAAGTGACAAATGATAGTTGTCACATAAAGTAAGGCCCTGTATGTACATGTATTTATATATTTACTTATTTATTTATTTATGTACCTTTGGTTTATAGTTTCAGTTATCAGAAGCAAAAGAAGGCCTGAATGCTGCTGCTCGACTTGGAGAGCAACTGGATAAAAAGTCGGAAATAATTGCTGGTCTCAAGGAAGAAGGTAAGGATCAGCTTTATACTTGTTCTGTTAGTTGAAATCCATTGTGTTTATTGAGTTCAGATAATCAGAGTGAAACAAGAACTAATTCAGGTGACTGTGTCATGAAATTAAAATAATTTCATATAACTGCTGCCAAATAGTACCACAGGACCACTGCAAACAGTGTTGTAGTATCCCTGATTTTTTCTGAGGGAGACTGTAGGTGAATGTGTGTATTTGCTATTACAAGCGTGGCTACCTTCGCTGTTTAGCATCAAATTTTGTGCTGTACTGTCTGTTACACTTGTGACGGCTTGTTTGTACATGTATAGATCTAGGAGAAGGGTATGTCACGATACTACTTACTGAGGGTATAGAGCATGTTGACTTTGTTACCAGACACTACTGTTGAGGTTGCTAGAGCACATCTGTTTCAGTTACAGCTGTGTGACATTTGCACAGTTCCAAATAAGACATTTCATTTTGGGAATGCAGGAATACTAGCTTCACGGAGCTAAGTCCTTCATGAGAAGTTTGTAGCTACCTATATGTTCAAGAGAATCCAGAGCATTGTGTGTAACCTGAAGGTTCAGTGCCATGTTCACAACTATTTGTCATTATCCTGAGCTTGAGAAACCACATCATTGCATTTTGTATCTCTTAAAATCTGTTTTAATGCTGGTCTCCCAAGTGGTTTTTTTGCTTGTTTTCTGTCCAAACTTTTGTGTGCAGTTCTCTTGTCCTCAAGAGTGCCATGTCCCACTTCCTCATAATGCAGTTTCTTTCAGCCTTCTGTTACTTCCTCTATAAAGCCCAGATATTTTTCTGAGCACACTATTCTTATAGTTACGTAATTCACATGCTTCCCAAGTAGCCATATGAAACAACAGGTAAAATTATGGGTTTCTGTATTTAATCTTCACAATTTTAGGGAAGCAGATGGAAGGCAGAATATTCTGAACTGAGAGGTAGAAACATTTGCAGACATGTAGTCGCATTTTATGTTTGTCCATTAGTGTAATTTTTGACACTGTCATTCACCAGATATTAGAACTTTTGGCACATCTTCACAGCATTTATAAGTTATTTTTTTATTTTTTTCCCCCTTTGTATTCTGGTGATGAAACATAACACTGTAAGTATTTTATTAAGTTTAAATTATTCAATTTTGATTTCATATTTGTTTCACGTAATTGAGGACGTGAATATTACCTGTGTTTATGTTGTAGATGTTTACCAGCACAAAAATTGTGAGCAGTGGTCCAGGGTAGTATTTGAACTGGTGCAGTCAGTTACGTGTTACACAGCAAAGTACTGTATGTTGTTTGCTGTCTGTGTATTATGATTTTCTCTTGTTTCTGCTGTATTTTGTAATGCTTGTGATATGCTGCCTCTCTTGTTTGAAGTTGCATGCTTTGAGAAACAAGCTGACAGTATGAACATATTATTGTGTGCTTTCATTTTAGCAGTTTTTTATTTCTGTTACATAGGCAATCTTCGTGAATTCATCATGCAGTCATGGAATGTGTATACTAAAAATGCTTTATTTTTCAGCAGTAAAGTACATACAGTATGTTGTTATGTTGTTGTCACATTTGCTGGGACTGTTTCAAGGTGCATTTATAGTCCTGAGGACTGGGTATTCAAATAGGTCCATCCATTTGTTTGATTCTAGGTATGAAAACCCTTGAGAAACTAAACAACTTTTATGGAATTTTGTCAACATATTCCAGTTTTGGTTAAAAATGGAAAAAAAAAAAAACAAGGTGTTTCAGTGTGCACCAGTGCACATTTTAGCTCTTATTTTGAGAGTAATTTATTGAATGCTTATAGCAGCAAAAATGTTTCAAACAAAAGTCGTAGAGAAGAATGAGACATGTTTCATTCCCACTGCATTTTTCTCCATAATTCGTAACAGATATCTATATGCCATATTAGTAAACAAGATTTAGTAACATTAATTATTAACTGGTGTACATTCCCTTATATATTCAAGAGTCAACAGCGATATTCCTTACACATGCAGGGTATCAGATGGTGTGTGGTTCTCCACACACACACACATGGAGAGATTACCATTGGCTATTATTTCACCAGTAATGTAATGAAGCATCCTCCCACCAAAATAAATTTTTAAGTCTGTTTGTATGTTTATTTAATGTGAACTGTGTGACTTCACTTAATGTGGGTGGTATTAGAATTCCAACTGCTGTTACCAACCTTAAAACCTAGACTTGTTATGTCAAAGTTTCCAGTGTCTATCCACCTCATCATCAGTGCCCCTGTGCTATTGTAAGTGTGTGTGTGTGTGTGTGTGAGAGAGAGAGAGAGAGAGAGAGCTTAAAAACATACTGTGCATAAAATATTTTAGTTTATTGCATTAAATGTCTTAGGATGGACAGTAGAATCTTCTGCAAAATGTGCCTGTTAAGTTTATATTGTGTACTTTACCATCTTGTATGCTTTGGACAACTGTGGAATGAGCATTTTTTTTTTACAGGACTCTTACAAGTATCAGTTTTTTGCATAAACATAAATTTTTTTAAAAACTTTTGGTGAAAACCTCTGTAGGCATTTAAGTTAAAATTATGTGAAATTACACCTTTCCCTGTGGTTTTTTGTATGGGTGTAAATTGTGGTCTCATTCTGAGGTTTGGGGTGTTTGTAGATCGTCTGTATTTTAGCAGTTGCAGTGTAAACTTCTCAAACAGGATCCATTTCGCTATAAATGAAGGCAGTGTTGATATATCCTTGATCCCTGCCTCCAATTAAGGAATTTGTAAATGTAATAAATTATGTATCGTGATATATGTTAGTTATATAAGAAATGTGTTTGTGACATTTGTTTAATAGTACAAATTGAACATGGAACATGAATGAAAATTTCATTCAATTTATTTTAGTAGAAATTCAGATTTTTTAAGGTAATTAAAATCTTCCAAATACATATGTGTTACATCCTTATCCCTCTTAATTTTATATACAGCTGTACTTACCTTCCAATTATTGGTCAAGTTGTTACTGAATTGTGGCATGTATGTAGCAATGTGAGGCTCCCAAGGGATGCCATTGGTAGAACGGTGAATAGCCGGTTTATGGTCAAATATCAGCTGGTAATTCTGGGGGTGCATGATTAACGTTACCCAGGCTGCTTGCTGATATCAGGCTTTTATCCGGCAATTTCAACTGGACGGTTGTTCTGTTGTTATCACTGCTTGTGTGTTGGAAGAGTACAAGCATGCCTGCATGTGAACAAAAGACGTTGCAGTAAGCAGCTGCTTGTTGTAACTGCGTTATGTATAGTAGCACATCCCTGCCAAAGACATTGTAACAGGTGCAACAGTCTCATTATGATATTTGGTCTATTGTACAATGAAACTTGTAAAGTTGATCATATCTGTGTGTTGATCAATTCTTGAACTGATCACATTATTAGTGCACTAACATAAGAGTGTCAATTTGTGCGTGGTTAGCCTTTCATAATTTGATAATTTTTTTTTTAAGTATGGCCACCTATTGCACAATTTTGTATATTACATTCCCCCTCTGACAAGAAAGTTATAATGGATATCATCCATTAACTTAAATATGTGATATACATGATGTTTTAGGAGGTGGTTGTATTCTCATCTTCAGGTTATTTACTGTGTTGATAGTAATATATATTTCTGTCAACAGTGGCAATGTTTTGCAGTTGTTAGATGTGGGTTTGCTGTTTGTAGTTTTGTGCGTTTGGTCCTGACTGTTGTCACACACATTGAAAATATAGACAGTTACAAATGGTCATTAGTATGACTTCTAGTCACCTGAAGAAGAGAGGAGAGGATCTAATTCTGAAGTGCTGTATATATAAAATATACCCCAGACAATATGGCAGTGTCCATCACAGTAGTGGCGTAATGAATTAACTGGTCTGCAGCCATGAAACTGCCTGTCATTTGACAGCTTCAGCACTTTATTGCTGAGGAGGGCATTGTAAAGTAATGCTTACTTTAACAAGTATGCTTTCCATCTCACATTGTACAGCATGTGGTGCTGCAGGTCAAGGATTTAACACTGCCAGTAATTTAAGATGTGTGTTATAATGCTTTAATATTGGATTTTGAATGAACAGGGTGTGTGGCACATCAAAGGGTTATCTGATCACTCACTTCCCCTTATTACCAAGGGCTGGAATATGTGTAGGATTGTTGGATGTCTGTCTGTCCATTTTCTAGAATTCTCATCACTGGACCTCTGTTTCAGTTACCTCATAAAAAAAAAAAGCAACACCTACCGTGTTTGCTCCTGTTGAAAGAACTAATATCATTCACTGGACCCAAACAGTGGCATAAATGCAGTATTTATAAGTGTAATAATGTCATTAGGAACAGAACTTAAACTTTACCTAACCTTGGAATGGAATGTGATTGAGGTGTTACTGCACAAAACTATGCATAATTTGCCCAAAAATTTTCTTCACAGTTGTAACACAAAGCCTATATGTTGATCTGTCTTGAGAAAGTGTATTATAATGTGTTCCAGTATCAGAGAGGTAGTTATAAAATTTAATGTTGTAGGTTGAGTAGGAGTTGAGGTTGACCAATTGTAAGGACAGGCATCAGTTTCCAGCCTACATAGGTTTCAGGGTAGCAGCTATTGGTAGCTGGGTATTTCATTTGCATTAGTCATATTGTGTCAGATGTGACAAGGTTTTAGTGAACTGTATTGATATACAGAATATTTTTGAAATTTAAATTTACTTCATCTTCAGGTTACTTACTGCAGTAAAATATTTTTGTATTTATTTTTTAATATGCTGTACGACAGACACTTGTGAGTGGTTAAAAGTAATTGTGAGAGAGATAAGCATATACTGGTGATGGTAGATTTACATCCCATAGTGTAGGACATGTTAATGTACCTTGGAAGAGGGTGAACACCAACATAATTTTCACATTCACATCTGTTGTGAAATTTATCTAGCTAATTGTTGGCATAACACTGTTGTTCAATCTGTGTTTTTCTCACTAATTATATGGTTCCTGTGCCTGTGTGACACAAATGGAGAAAGAATTTCCTCATTTTTAGACCAACATCTTATTTTTCCCCCTCCTCCACAAACACTGCAGTGTGCAGATGGAAGTATCTTGTGTATGTTGTGTAGGTCACAGGACTGTCATCCACCTTCCACAAATCTTTCACTTCATGTTGTAGCTAGAATGCAGTTTCGATATCACAAGACCACATAAATTAGATAGTATTTCTGTGAGGTCCTTGAAGATACCAAGTTGTTGAACTATGTTGTTTTTAAATTTGAGGCCCAGGATAAATGCTATTAGATGAAGGTGTGCTTAGTAATAGACACTTCTTTACATGGTTCTAATGATATGGCATTTTCTGGTTACCATTTCCTCCAAAATAATTGGGGAACATTCAGCTAGAGCAGGTATTTTCATTTTAATCCCTACATCATCAACCAGCCATAAATCAAAAGGACATAACACACGAACTTCGCAGATCAACACTGTATCACAAAAAGAGCTATCTTTTATCTGAATTTGGGAGGTGTGGTGTTCATTTCCAGCATGTTACAAAGTGTGTGATGGTGCTGCTGGTGTAATCTCATGTGGTAACTGTGAGTGATGTGTACTAACTCAGATTGCCATGTGGGGTTTCACGTGTGGCCTCACAGCCGGCTTACGTCTGATGCAAGGCACTCCAACCTTAACTCTCTGCATTCATAGAACTGGTTTCTAGTTCACTGTACTGCCTGTCTCAGGGTCCATATATTTTGACATACAGCACTCTACTGAGCCCAGTTTATTTTGTATGAATTCCAGAATTGGCAGATCAGTTTGCACGGTTGACTGTAACTTGATTTTATTAATATTGGGTATAAGAGGCCACTTAAGGAGGAAAGTTTATCATTGACCATACACTTAAGTGCAGGTGTTTACACACTAGCCATGTGATCTCTTCCTTCTTCCTTCACAAAATGGAAGCATTTCCCATATTTGTGGCTTTGAAGCTGAACAGAGTTTAGTAGTACAGCGAAGACTTATAATCAGCTCCCATTTAAGTGACACAATATTGTTGATTACAAGGCTTAACAGGACTTGATTGCATATGGTTAATAGAATTCTGGACTTTTATCAAAATTTATTGTGTTCTGTTTGTGATTGGAGATGGTGTAACCCTCCTCACTTACCCTATTGAGCTTGTAGTTTATTTTGGACATAAACACTTTTTCCCCCAACTCTTTACAAAACAGTGAATTTGTTGTTTTTCACGAGACAATTGGAACTCAAATCAGAAAGGATACATGAAGCCTCATATGGACTACATTTCTAAATAACGAATTTAATGGAAACTTTTTTTTACAGAGATTCTGATATTGATGATACATGATGTGAAAGACACGTAACATGTACCTGTAGGTTTGGGTATCTTGGCAAATATGAGACCATTGTGATCTTAGAGTAGTTAAACTGCTGAATCAAAGTTGCTGGTGTGTTTTATTTGTAAGAAATTCCACATGTAAATAAGTGATAGCCTGTGATGTGTGCCATGATTTGTTCTTGATATGTAGATGTTTGGTAATTTAGATACTTCTTTGGAGTTTTCCTGAGTAGCATTATTGTGTGCAATGGATGATTGTTTCATATGATTGTGTGTTATGAAAAAGTAGGGCATCTTTGCTGTTCATAATTGCAACTTTATGGTTGGGGCTGTAAGACACGACTGTAACTTCTTAAAATTGTAACATAGTTGAAAGTTATCTTTGAAATAAAGTTAAGCTGTGTACTTGGAGAACTCTGTACGTAATACCAGGCTGCATATTTGGAGATCCCTGTCAATTATATCAATTTGTATATTTGAAGGTTCCTCTAAATAATGTCTAAGTTCAATATCCGTTCATTCCTTATGAGGTTTGTGGTAAACAGTTTGAGAAACCCAAACATTTGTTTAGCAAATCTTTCTATTTTTCACTTATTTTCTGTGGCAGTACTTATGGAACCCTTGTCTTTCCTCTCCTTGGAGAAAGGTGGAAACAGAAAAGCATAATTTTTTTAAACACCATTTTACATTATGTACCCATACATTCTGTGGCTGCAGTTTAAATCACCTCATTACCATTCATTGTTACTTGCTGTCAAGCTAGACACAGGTAGTGTAGTGTTTGGTCAAGGTTGTGTTGTGTTGATAATGTGGGGACTTTTCCAATAGTGCTACCAAGTATTTGAAGCAACATCGAATAATTAGTGTCATAATAGTGTTGTGTGGGCATGCTAATAAGTCAGAGTCATAAGAGTGTGAGAGACTTGTGCAATATACTGCACTTAGTTTGTTCATTCCACAACGGTGATTTTTCATTTCCCACAGTTTCTTCCTTTAACATAACTGTCAGGTACTAATATATATGCATATTTATGCATGATACCTTTTCATGGCATGGTGCTTGGGCATGAGAATTGTACTGTTTCACTTTTAAACCACTTGGCAACTAGTTGTTCACGTTCTTTGAGCCTGTTTTCGTATTTTATTCATTGTATCTCTGCAGTTTCGTAGGCTTAAAGATATATGTGATTGAGGAATGCAAGAAGCATATTATGATTTGGGGTAGAGATAAATAGTAGAAGCTTTTCATTCTCCAAAGCTATGTCAGAGATAGTTTCATATTGCCTTATTTATCATTACCTTTTGTGTCAAACCACATAAGTGCAGTCTTTCATGGCTCTTAAGTTGCAGATAAAGTCTGCATGTGTAATGTTAGGTTTAATTGGCAAAACTATTAAATTTGAAACAAATTGTTACAGTTCCATCCAGCACAAACACATTTTTATTCAGGAATGACTACATGTTTTGGTCTAAAAAGACCATCTTCAGGCCACCATTACAAAAACTTTAAAATAAGGTAAATGACAAGCATAATTTGCACTGTATTATACCATATTTTAAAGTTTTTATAATGGTGGCCTGAAGATGGTCTTTTTAGACCAAAACATGTAGTCATTCCTGAATACAAATGTGTTTTAGCTGGATGGAACTGTAACAGTTAGTTTTAAGTTCATAAACACAGTGGGATGACCTCTGTAAAATTAAAACTGACAGTTTAAATTCAGCAGGACTTATATTATTTTAGTGTGTATAGCACCTCCTCTCTGGTCATAACATCTGTTCAAAGTGTAACATTTTTTCATGCCTTGAAAATTTGAGAGAAAGGACATAGGAACTTGAAGAAGTAAGGCAGTGTTATAGTGGTTATTCTGATTGTCTGCGGTGTGCTGTATTTTATAATCAGGTGACTGGTCTGAAATTGACAGGCTACTACTACTACTACTACTATCACCACCACCACCACCACCACATTTCAACCAATATCCAGTCACTAACATAAAGATAGGAATAGAACCTGCTCCAAAAATGTTATACAGTAACACCCCCCCCAAATCGTGGTTTTGCCTACATTGGTTTTTTACTGTACGTAGCTGAAAATAATTAATTGTGGGGAGGGGGGGGGGCTTTTGCTTACTCTTCAGAGATGTACATATCATAAGCAATGGTGGGTCCATTAGCACCAGACCTCACATAACCCAGTTTTTCCCATAAGAAGTTGGTCAGTGCCATTTTGCCCAACAAACCTTCATTGCTGCCATTAACACCCCCCCTTGGCCAAAGTATTATCCTGCAAACAGTGGAAAATTGGAAAATGGTCAACATAATACTGGTTCAGCAGAACTCTCTAACACATTGAGAACATTGTCAGTTCATATTGTACTATTTGATGTTTTGGATTATGATGCACATACAGGGTTTCTTATCACATATCTGTATTCACATTTTATATGACTGAGATGCATGTGTGATGTGATACTTCAGTACAATTTTTATTAGCTGCTGGGAAATGCCAATATAATTTGTATATAGGAAGATAAAAATACTCATACTTTCACTGCAGCCTATGATGTGAATGTCAGCGTAGTTGTTGGTATCACAACAATGTAAGCTTTATTTGCAGGCAACAGAGACTTCTGCACATTTATAATTTATCACTATTATCTTATTATTGATATTTTTATTTAAGAAACCGCATGTATTGTATGAGTATAGGTACCTTCAGAATAATGCTGAACTCGCTTTCAAATTATAGGAATGAATGTGGCAGTTCAGTTGTAATCACTAAAATGGTAAGCACCTTTGCATTCTGTCATCCCTTTATTGGATATGATTTTGAATTCAGTTTATATCATTAAATTGAAGAAATTTTGAAATAAAAAATTTAACAATACCAAAAACAGGAGTGCAGAGATGCTTTGAGACAGTAATCTGTTCAGTGGTGTGTATGTTTTTTTTGTAGGTTTTTTTACAGTCTGCTTTGGTATGCTTACACTGCATAGTTGAGTTTCATATACTGCACATAGGTTTAAGAATGGCAGCTACAATATGCCAGTATGTCTTATGCACCATAGAGAAATCAACTGTGAAAATATAAATTCTAGCTGACTGGCTGTTCAGACAGTTAAAATGGTGGGCTGCTGTAGTAACATAATGAACCTAGAACTCCTTATCAGTATGCTTCTTGACCAGCTGTGTACCTGTCATCCCCTTATACTTGGGAGAAGTAGCTGTAATTTTAAAACTGGTCTTTCTGTTTCTGTCTTCACCTCTTTTGGATTAATGATTGTATTTGGTTTACAGCTATATTCATGCAGGTGTATTCATTTGTATTCTTAGTGTTTGATTGTTATTCACTTACATCTTTAATTCCCATTCTGCCTAATTTGGAAGTCGTTAAAATTATTTCCCTCTATGTTTCATTTCCATTTTTCTGCATTTAACATGTTTTTTTATTTGTAACTTGCATAATGTTAGTTTATTTTCTAGTTAATCCAGTCAGTACATTAGGATTTACTGCTGTCTGCACTCTGACTGTAATGTTTGTTTTAATGTTTATCCATTCAGTAAAGATTATTTTTGCATTTGTTGTACAGATTTATTCCTTATTTTGACAGATACACTATGGCTTCTCTCATGCTGAAGTTGCATTTGAATGCAGCAGATGCAATCAGACATGACTAAAGTTTTGCCCATGTTGGTACTGAAAATAATTCTTTTCATTTATCTTCAGTAAGTTTGAGAAATTATGAAACGTGAGTTTTGAGGTAATGAGTGATGTATTCTGTGGTACGATGTTTTGTAGCTTGTTAGTCATGATTCATAGTTTCTCTGAAACTTTGGTAACTACCTGCCAAACTAGGTTGCATCATGCCCCAAATAACATTAGACTTAAAATTATAAATTTCTCTGCAGCATGAGATATTCTTGTATTGTGCTAAAACAGGTCATGGATGCATTGTGTGCATTGGGTATTGTAGAGCAGAAGATTGGCAGCAGCAAGAACAGGAACTGCAGGTTTGATTTGAACAATTAGCTGCATGCACCAGGTAGTGAATGTCCCCTCGCATGGAGCCTTGATGCTTGTGGTGGGCGCCAAGGCATGAGTATTACATCAGGTACTGGTGAGCTTACATAACCACCCAGTGCTTGTGTCATACTTCCGCCTTGTCGTTCGTGCTCGACTGTTCACCTGCCAGCTGGAAGCAATTACTCAGAATTTTTAATTGGTGTTATAGACTTAAGTTACATATGTTTAAAAATCACAGGGACTCTCAATTTCTGCAGATTGGCTGTGGTTTGGTGTGTATAAAACTGAACTGTTTGTACTTATTGTATTACCAGTACTAATCCCACTCACAGTGGGAACCCCATTTAATGTTCCTACCTGTTTTCTTTCATTTGACACTCAATTTCAGTGGTCCTATGTCAATAATCTCACTGCTGAATTTTCTTGATTTAAGATTTTTGTTAGCTTAGTGCTCACACCAGTGCTCGCCAAGGAAACTTTACATGGGGGTTTCACTGTTTGTTTCATCTTTCCTGTGCATCCAGATGGCAACCCACTTCGTCCTTCTGAATTCTTGTAGTACCAGGAGGCTACATGGTGTTATGTTCCTCATTCATTATGTCTTCTTTCTTTGCACAGGCTGTGCACAGTTAAGCCATGTGGTACACGGGAGCTTTCATCTGTCTGCATGTTTCATTTTCAAGTTTTCAGTATTATATGACAAATTCTGTTCAAATCTGATATCGGGGTTTCCATTAAAATGTGTCTGGCAAGTTAATTTTGGTTCATACCCTTCCAGTATGTAGATTACATAGTTTGCATGAAACACAAATTCACCTTCATTAATGCAGTCAAAAACAGCACACCGTACAACAAACAATTATGTGACACAAAATGTAGATTATTGTAATATATGGGTTTCGGGTTTCGTTCGTGACATTTCTTCACATTGTGACTTTTACATGAAGTGGAGCTCTGTAGTGGATATGAAACTTTGTCTCTCATTCTAAGGACAGACCATGGGTAGACTGTCTGGTAACAGTATTAAGAGAATATTTGGACTTACAGGAGAGGGAGTAACAGGCGGTTAGAGAAAATAGCATGTGAGGAGCTTTATTACTTCTATTGTTTACTGAATATTATTTGGGTCATTAATGGAGGAAGATAAGATAGGTGGAACATTGGGCATGCAGTCAGAGAGATGAGAAATAAACATGATTTTAGTTACATAACCTGAATGTAAGAGCCTCAGGACATCTACAGATAGATGGGATATAAATAAATTGGGTTTGATGATATGTTAAAGGAAGAGTAAAATACAACCTGTACATGGTGTGATCATACAATTTCCAGATTGTACATTTTTCTGTGATATCGCATTCACCCTTATTCCTTGCTTGCTGCCCCTTAAAATAGTTGCACATATTGAAAGTATTTGTAGACATGAACTCTTTCAAATACAGCTTGTGCTTGTTCTTGAATTGTTGAAGTTTAATGATACTGTCTAATTTCATCCTCTCGATTCCCAAATTGAGTATCATAAAACAAGGAAGTCGGGTGTGGGAAGGTCAGAAGAAGCAGAATGACAGTAGAGCCAGTTTTATCCAGAAATTCATGCACAAAAAGTGGTGAGCGGAGTCTTTCTGTAACAAAGAAACAAGCATCTAGTTTGCCACTTTATAGGGCATTTTTAATGCATGTCTTTGCATAGGTGCCACAGAATATCAAAGTGTAAATGTATTTATGTCATTGAATTCCATAAACGTTGCAAAACAATCAGCATGCCCTTCACACCAAACAGCTGGCCTTCTTTGGGGACAGAAGTGATGGGCCGTTCTGATGAGATTATTGCTTTATTTGGGGTCATTCTCATAAATCTATGTTCGTCACATATAATAATCTGCGAAAGGAATTGCAAGGCTGTGAATATTTTCCTGTAGCTGTCAACACTCGCTGACATGATCCTGCGTTTGCTTGTCAGTAGGGGTCCAAAATTTTCGAAAAATCTGGCAGCCACCTCGAAATTCCAAATGCCAGAAGGGTGATTTGAAGAAAGTTATGTACTGTTGACCCAAATTTTTTGGGTGATACTTTCTGCAGAGGGCATGTGCATTAATGCACATACTTGTATTTCAGGAAAACAACTATAATAATTATACTGAAACATGTATTAGGCGCAACCATACAAAATTTAGTCACCCGAGTGCCTAGGCATGTGGGATTTGCTCACCTCTGCTCTTGAGTGAGCAGATAACGCACCAGTTTTTTAGCAGTCACATTTTCAGACCTTCCAACCTGAGCAGATAATACTGTATGTAGCAGAGGAGTTGTGCCCTAACTGTAGTAGCGTCAAATTGTGACCAGTCTGGAAACTAATCACGCTACATAGTAACAGAAAAGGTAACGGCAAAGGCAAAGTTGTCCTTATATACCATGAATTAATATAAGGGGAAGAGAGGTATAACTCCACTCATTCTTTTCCTCAGCAATAGACAGAGGTGTTTGTGAACTTCAGGCACTGTTGGCTTTTCTCCCAGGTGCCCATTGAATAGGAGGCTGGGTGGTCTCCAGAGCTAGTCTGGACATTTTTTGGAGAAGAGAAAAATCTGTTGCCATTGGCAGAAATCAACCCCCATATCATCCAACCTGCATACGTACTATCCTCTCCCAACTCCACAATAATACGCATGAAATTTGTCATAAAATTTGAATGCATATTTTATATTATTTGTGCCTTATTTAATATTGCTGCATCAGCTGTTTGTGTTACATAATACCAAATAAGCTGGTATGGAGAGATGTATTTTTGAGGATGTTGAAGGGCTTCATTGTATTTTGTTGTAAAGTATTATTACAGAATTTGTCTGGAGCGAAGAGGTAACCCACACAAACCTTACTTATGATAGTCAGTGTCTACTGAAATTCAAACAATGACCAGATCACACATATTCTTCACTGTTTCTGCATAGTTATCATATCCTTTAGGGTAGCAAGCCAAACTACATTGTATTCTTTATTATGGAGTAATAAACCTGTGATCTCGTGCATTGCCATCTTTTCCTTTCCATTCATATATTTCTTTCCCTCTTGACTGAAATTGGAGTTCTATGAGGCCTGTAATTTTCCATGTTCTTAATATATTGTCCCTTCCCTCCATTGTCTTTGATACTTCATTCCGTCAGGAACTTCCTAGTAATCCTCCCCCACAATCCCATTCCTCACCATGTCCCAGCAGCCACGTAAGTTTCCTTAGCATTCAGTTTAATCAAAATATGCTAGTTCCAAACTTAAAAATGCATATAGAAACTGTAGTCTTCTGCAGAGGTTGACACCCTGTAATAGCTTCTGGAAACAGGTGGTAGGAGAAAAAAGACTTTGTTAATTTATTTTTGTATGAGATTTTTTGTCATGGAGCATGTGCATAAAGTGCATGTAAAGCCTGTACATTCTAGTTTTATCAATTAAAATTAAATTATGAAATGTTTTCACAGGAATGTATGTTGTCCCTCAAAATGAGTGCAGGAGTAGTGTCTTGGAAGTATAATCCATCTATTTCAGGCAGCCTGTGTTGTGCTGTAGTATAGTGTATGCTGACACTGCCAAGTCTCATATTATAGCATAGAGATTGCATTATGAGATGCTTCAGATAATCAGAATTGGTGGCCAGTTTGATTGATGCATACACCCATTGGCAGTGGCAGGTAATGAGAATTGGTACTACTGAGAGCGCGCACAAAATATACAATCCTAAAGTAAAGCTCCCATCACTTTTTGATGTGATAATTTTTCATTACCACAAATTGGCATCTCTGACATACATAATCTTTACCATGATTTCTCCAACTGTGGTACATGTACCACTACTGCTACACCAACCATTGTTTACCCATACAGAGCTTTAGAAAAAACTGAAATATGAGGAAGGATAAACATTTGAAAAAATAACGCATAAGCCACATATACTTGCTAATATTCAGCATTGCTGGCAACATTCTGTAACTCATCCCCATTGTCAGCCAGTCTTTCCATTTCAGCTTTTTAAATTAAGTGCAAAAAATATTTGTTGCACACCGATTGTTAAATGTCATTTAGTGGTACACCAACAAAAAAGTTGAGAATGCCTTTTTGTGTATGATTATTCTGATCCCTGTGGATGTCTCAGCACACCACATTGTGAAAGTCATACGACACATCCGTGTTGTTGAAATTGCATTATGGCTTAAGATATGTTCTCTTGAAGTTGTGATTGACTTCTTCAGTGAGAAAAGAATTTGATACCTGACTTTTGTGTACAGTAAATCTCATGAATGTGCTTAAAAGTTATAGTAGTACATATAGTCAGAAAATTGTTTGACAGAGATTATGTATGTAGTTCTTAATTTTCAGGAAATCTGCTATACTTGACCATTCAGAAGTTATCTTTCCTGGGACCTGTGTATTTACTGTGTAAAATTCAGTAATTTTATGTCTTTAGGAGTATATCATGTTTTGGAATATAAATCTGTGTTATATGACAGTGCAAGTTTTCTCAGGTAATCAACTATGTGTTTATACAAAAGCCAGACATTTTGCACATTGTCTCCCTCTGTGTCACTGGGGACTGTATGACAAGTGACAGAGATTTGCTAATATTTATGTGCCTACAGGTGGTAGCATGGGAAGGCTTGATAATCAAGGGCCTGCTACAATTTTTAGTGACGTTACTCCAAGATCTCTCATAATACTGCCTTCTGTTAGGAGAGCAGAATCAGTCCAAAATAACACAAAAGGGCCTAATGTGTTGTATGTTTGGGGCCTCCCACATCATGGGCTCTGCCTAGGCCTTTTCTATACCACTGCATGCAGACCCAGTCAGCTCCTTTCAAAACAACAGATTTTTGTTGTATACTAATGAAGTGTCCTTTCTTTCTTTCTTTGGATTTTTCTGAACATACTCTGTATGGAAATAATGTAATTATAAGAAGTTGTGTAAGTCTGTATTCTTTTTTAATATTGTCCTATGATACTCTGTCACAGTATCACATAGTGATTAATCGATGCATTAAACACTTGCCAAAGAAAAAAACAGCAATGGCCAAAATCATTTTTGCACTCTGAAAGTAGTTATGTTTGCATAGCAGTACAAGGAATTGAGACCACTAAAGAGCAGGAATGTATATTTAAGATCAAAACATCTGGTTACCTGAACAAAGTTCTTTGCATTTAGTCATAATGACAACTTCATGTTGAATATTGTTGTGGTAAGTGAAAGTAGATAAGTTACAGTATTTTCAGAAATTATTTTTCATAATTTGTGTTTACTTTTATACCTGTTAGGACAAAACTTTCAAGAGGATCGTTGTTTGTGTGCTGCACCCAGTATAACCTTGCAGGCACCTGCAAATTAAAAGTAGATTTGTAAAGTGCCCTGAGAGCAATCCCATCCCAGTTAGACAGTACACACGCATAAAATTTGTTTGTGAACACACCATCAGATACATACAGTGAAGATATTACAAGCACTTTTTTCATTCTAGAGATCAGACTAATAAGAAGTTGCAGTTGAAATTTAAGGTGCAAATTTTCATGTACAATATTGGCAGCACCTACTGTGTGGGAACTTAGGTATTACATTGTAATTTATTATTATCATACTTTCTTACAGTGAGCAAACTGAATAGCCAGTTGCAAGAATCTGAGGCCCGAGTTCATTCTGCAAGTCTCGGTGCAGAGGGGAAAGTTGACAGGTGAGACCTGCATTGGATTTTTCCTTACTTTTGGCTGAGCAGGCTTGTATAGCAAGAATGCTGTGCATTTGTGTTAAAGATGTACCAGATTCATATTATATTTGGGATAGCAACTGTCCTGGGTGAGATTCACAGTTTCCCGTCTTCGTATGAATGTTTGACTGATGAAGTTCACCTTCCTGCCTGTAACCTGCATGATCATTTTTTTCTTACATTGTTAGATAGCATTTGCAGTTGAAACTGCATCATTAAATGATCTGAACGTCAGTCAGTCTGCACCATTTTATACCTGTAATCATATAACCATAACTTAATGGTGCAGTCATACAGTTTTTGGAACACTCAGTGGTCAAAGGCGGGGGACACTGTGTGCAAGTGCTACAGCATGATGATAGTGCTATGATATTCCACTCGCTGCCCTTTGTGAGAACATTTAAGAATTCAGGTTGCTGTATATTTCTGGTTTTGTTCATTGTTGGATTGTAATACTCTCTTCAGTTGTGCAATTAACTACCATATTTATGCTGTTACATATGTACCGTTAATTGTACAGTCATGAAAAACAGACTACTGATAGAAACTTCTCTTTTAGTACTTTTTTCTCTTCTGAGGTTTTTCATATGAATTGAAAGTGTTTGATCACAGAGTTCTCATGTAACTATTTGGATATAATACGTCTACTACTTTTTGGAGCATGTAATGACAGTATTTCGGATCCAGGGGTTATATAGTTTCAAATGAGATGGGAAAATGGGAATGTATGATGAGTTGTGAAGGCTGTCAAAGAAGGACATTATATTTCAAGGTACACTATACCAGCATTCATCTGAAGAGGCTGAACAAGGGTTGTGATGATCCAAATGCAATTGCCCTGATAATTTTCAGTTTAGATTCCACTTATTTACTTACTTAATTAATTAATTACTTATTTACATACTTAATTGCTTACTTATTTACTTACTTACTTATTTGCTTGCTTGCTTACTTACTCACTCACTAACTAACTCACTCACTCACTCACTCCATGGAGCAGAGTCCTTGGGAAGCTAACCAGCTCAGCTAGTCAAGAAATTCCCCACATTTTATGGAACCTGAAGCCTCATTACCGCATTCACAAGTTCCCACCACCTGTCCCTATCCTGAGCCACAAAGATCCAGTCCATGCCCCCACATCCAACTTCTGAAGATCCATCTTAATATTATCCTCCCATCTATGCCTGGGTCTTCCTCGTGGTCTCTTTCACTCAGGTTTCCCCACGAAAACCCTGTATACACCACTCCTGCCCAATGCTTGCTACATGCCCCATCCATATTGTTCTCAATTTTGTCACCCAAACAATATTGGGTGAGGAGTACAAATTGTTAAGCTCCTCATTATGTAGTTTTCTCCACTTCACTGTTACCTCATCCCTCTCAGGCCCAAATATTCTCCTCAGCACCCTATTCTCAGACATCCTCAGCCTGTGTTCTGCCCTCAGTGTGTCGCCTTGTTTCACACCCATATAAAACAACAGGCAAAATTATTTCCATAGAAAAAATTCTAATCCCCTGTTCTGACCATGCCCCCTTTCTCCCAGTTAACTTCCTGTACACCCACTAAATCTAATAAGGCGTTTTATTCAGCAACATTATCATTTACAAAGATTATAAAGCATTCATAGTAGATGAATGAACATGAATATGGAATACAGAATGATAATTGACGATAGAAGTAAAGTACTCAGAGAGAGAAACCTATCCCAGTGTCACTTTGTCCACCACGAACCCCATCTGGATTGTCCTTAGTTTGGACCCAAGCCTCTGGGGTGACAAGGTGGCAACTGATTGCCTGAGCCATACTACTGTGGTGTCAGGTTTTATCAAGAGCTTCATGTAGTTGTTTTGGAAGTGAAACATGAGAAGTGGTTTGACTGGTTTGTCTTTATTGTGCCTGTATTGCTGACAGTATCAGCATGCCACATAATGGACTTAACTCACTGTCCTTAATAAACTTTTCTTTGCAGAAGTACCTGTTTGTACTGTTGTGTTCACTGAAGCCCATATGTCATTGACAGCTTATTACTAGGGGTCACACTTTACACATTATTTGTATTACTAGCATATTGATTATTAATAACCTACTGTACTTGCAACAAATTAATGTCTCAGTTAAAGTGAATGCTATTGCATCTGGCTTTTTAATTTTAGAATATTAACTCCTGTCTTATAAATACTGTGAAAGAAAGAGAGCTGGTGAGCAATTATGAGATGACACAAAATAAAGGTGTCTCCTGTTTAACTAATAAGAAATTCAAACACTCTTTGAAGAACAAAAAAGAGTGACATATAGAACATAATATAACTTTACTCAGTAGTCCTGTTATTTAATTCATTACATTGTTACATACTAATCCTTGTGGAATGTGTAAATGGGAGGCATAATGTTTGTGTTACAGATATCTTGTGAAGAATCTGGTACTGGGTTATTTCATTGCTCCACCAAACACTCGCAGCCAGGTGCTCCGCATAGTAGCAACTGTGTTGGACTTCAATCAAGAAGAGCGAGAACGGGTAGGATTGGAATCAGGTACATCAGCTTCTGGCTGGTTTAGGAATTTCCTGCAGCCGGGTAAAGGGCCATCCAGCACACAGGTACATTACCTAGTGACTGTCTTGTTACTTACATTTTTAACTTTTAAGCAAGATTTATAGTGTGGGTGTCTGAATCACAATCCAAAATTCTTCGCTGGTTCACACACCACTGTTCCTGAGCAGTGGTTTTTATTGTCCTTATGTTTTCTTGTTTCCAGTGTATCTTCAGTACTCCTTCAAAGCACTATAGACGTGCACTTTTTATTGTTCAACTCAGTTTTTATGACCACAGTGTTATTAACTGTTTAATTTAAACTTGCATTACACCCTTTCTTTACCATACTGTAAAGGGAAGGAATGTTGATTTTCAGATATTTCCAGGGGACACAGTATGAAGCAAAAGCAATGACATCTTCTAATAATTTTTTTTTAATTATTTTTTTACTTCCACATTATTCATTTTCCATGTCATGGAGATAATCTGTCCCTTGTTCCAGGAGGAAATGCTTAGTGTATTTCACTCAACAAACTCTGGAGTTAATTCAGCATGGTTTTATTTTGACCTCTTATAATTTGCTTTGATCATATGACCTGGAATATGTCTCTGTTACTTTAATTTCCTATGGTAGTAATTTGACATGTTGTGGGTGTGGTTAATTTTTTGCTGCCTATCTCCTATAGGTGTTGCATACTTTCTTTCATTTGTATAATTCTTCCATCATCTGCTGCAGTGCCTTATCGTAAGAAATGGTTTCTTATAAGAAGTCCCACAGAGTTGGAACTGTCTCCTTTTGCACCGAGAGAGAGAGACAGCTTCAAAAACATAGCAAATTTCTAACCAAGCATTCACTACAGAAATTAATTTGTAATAATGTATTTGCATTTTGCAGTCGCTGTCGGAAGCCTTTGTGAGGTTCCTTGAGAATGAATCGCAGCCTCAACCACAGTTGCGCCTATTACCAGAAGGCCAAGAAGCAACACAGGGAGATGGCAGATCGGTAAGTATATGCCTTTGTCCACCATCACCATTCCCTTTTCACCATTGTGAGTTGTCATCCATGCACACCCCCTCCACCCCTTTCCTTCAGAACTGCAATGAATAAATATAATTTGCCCAAATTGTGATTCTTGTGTTTGTCAAAAACAGCTGATCCATACAGTAAGTCTGTACATGATGTGAAATACAAATCCAATGAGACATTGTTTGAAACGTTTTGAACATAATAGATGTTTAATATTTAATAAAACACAAAGAAACATCAATGGGATTAGCTCTCCAAAGTAACTTTGTAAATGGCACAAATGGAACTTATGGTTAGTGATCTATGAGACATAACAAGGAACATGTTTGTAAAATATAGTGCCTGTTGAGTTCATCTTCCCATTCTTCTTTGTTAACAGGATTCCCCCTCCAATACAACAGGTGGTTCACACCGTCGGTCACCTCTTCTGCTGTCTGAGGTTCATCTTCCTACATTCACCCAGTTCCCAGTTGGCCGGAACAGTAGTAGCATCCTCAAAGATGTCCTGAAAGACAGCTGACATCCAGAGCTATTGCAGTAGCATTTCCATTGAGCTCCATATTGAAGTGTAGTTGCTTATTCAAAGCAACACAAATAATATTCTTGAATATACCAGAGAATAGCAGAGAAAATTTAAGAAATATGGTCATGAAGAGACCAAAAATTATATGAAGCTTTGTTAGTGATGGGTATAACATAGGCAGAATTGCTGTTACTGTTCATTCAGTTGTCTCTTAACATATTGCCGACCGGATGGCCCGTTAATTAAATACCCCCAGTTCCCGGACATTTTAAACACTTTGAATGTTCAACCCCATAACATATTCTTACTTACATTTTGACACTGTAAATTATGCTCCTGAGCCCCAGACTGCAGAAACTGCATGTAGATAGTCTAGTAATTTGTCACTGAATGGTATCTCTTAAAACAGGACCCTTTGTGAAGCAGAACAATGCAAAATTTACAAATGTATCTAGTTTCACTACGCTTCTTATGTGCGAACACACTTTACACTCTTGCTGGGTATTTCCTTTTTCCCTCCCCACCACCAACAATTTTTTCAAGTTTGTGTAATCTGAAATCACTGGAGAGTCTGCCTGGTGGGTCCTGTTTAGGCCCCCTTGGAGTAGTTTGCTTCTCTGGCAATTGAAGAATTGGACTCACTTCGATTCTGGACTTCTGATATCCAGGACATTCCTACCTCATGCAGGAAGTTCTTGTGCTTTACTTTTTTGTGTGTATTTAATGTCCTGTACACAAAAATGCGTTGAAGAGAACACAGTTTAGCAGATACAGTATCACTTTTTTTGACCATTTTACAGTTTCCCTCAGGACTGAGTAATAATTGAGGTACTGGTCTGCCCTGTCTATGCCCTTCATGAATTTATTTTACTGGGCAACAGCATAAGGCTACTTTATTTCCATGTTTGTTTTCCTCTCTGTCCGCCCTGTGTTTACAATTGTTGCGTCATGGATCGTACTTATCATTCGCACAAGTCTTTTGACCTTCCACACTTGCACCATTACGTCACGTATTCTCTGGAGCGCTGACTGCCCTTTTTTCAAGCACTTGCCATCCTCTTCCTGGTCATGTGGAATGCCCCTGTTAGCCCTCATAGTGCCGCAGACTCTCACATTTCTGTCTGGCAATGTTTGAGCTAATCTCACACTGTTATAATAATTATCATGATAGACATGATGATTTTGGCCTAAGTTTCTGTCTAAAAGTGATAACACTGTGTCCTCCAACTTCTTTCCCTCAGCTGAGTATATCTCCATTTTGTTATTTTTCTTGGGTTGTATGTCCTAAATTTCAGGTGACCCTGCTATGGGATCATGGTTTCATCAAGTGACAGTTCTTGTTTTGGGCTGTATACTGACCTAAATATGTGTAAAAAAATATTCATACACGGGCCAAATTGTGAATAGCCGCCCTGAATGCTGTATTTGCAGGCTGTTGTCACTAAAATGCCAGGCCTGCCAAATGGATTCAAAACGGTTCCTACTCATAGTGTGAGGAAAAATGGGTGTGGAAATTGGGGGGGTCAGTGGACCAGTAGTCTCTTATATTTTCCGTTCTGACTTGTCCCATCAAATTATTAGTCCCAAAAACTCTATCATTTCTTTAGTTGTGATATTGGACCACTTAAGTGTTTTAGGCAAGACTTTCCATTTTTTGGCATTTTGAACTACAGTAAAGGTTAGACTGTTCTGTAAGTAACAGTATAAGATCATCACCAATGTTTGAACTCACGACTTCAGCAACAGACTCGGTTGTCAGTTACTATATTCAGACCTGTGGTTCCAAGGAAAGGCTCATTGATTGGTTTTTTATCCGTTTTACACCACACATCACTCAGAGTTCTCCCGTTCACTACATTCTTGCTCTATTGTGCTTGTTTCACTGTCACTAGTAACAACTATGACAGAAGATTGCAATTGTTTACGTGAACTAGTGGGGACGTCACTGTCACTGAACTTTCATTGTCACTATAATCAGAGACATCGGAATGCGTATCGGCATATAACTCGCACAAAATATCATCCTCTTGCAGACCATTCCTATGCAAAGCCATGATTGCAACTGAAGGAAAACAGAGAGAGTATTTGACTGAGTGGCCTCTTTGTTGCAGTCTAATGGTTCTAAAAATAGGGGGTCAGGACGGGTCTGTTTATTTGTAACTTGAGACCCAAGCATCCTGCATCAAGCTGTCGATAACCTTGAAGCAATAAGTGAGCCAGACCCGCTGAAAAACTTGTGTGCAGCACATCGTGTAAGAAAACACAGATATGCGTGACCCGTCAACAATGCATGGGATAGCAATCATGCATTTCTGCATGGCCCAACAGCAAGGTGTTAAAAGTGATTTATGTCCGACAGTGGAAGTACGGATGAGATGGGGTAAATGTGCAAGATGAGAAGCACTGAAATGTAAAGGACCAAAGACAGTATGAGATATTTTGTACATGCTTTAAACTTCTTAAAATGAGAAATAATAAAGGGTTCTGTAAATGTTAGTATGCAAGTTTATAGGCATTTCATTGTCATCAAATTATTAACCCTCCAAGTCATGGTGACATCTTGTGTGCCTGTGTGAAAGACTGTGATACCAGTGGATGTACAGTGCCCATCCTGGTGAGTAACAACTTCCCTTCCTTTTTATTAACTTCAAACAAATGTGTGCAAGCGAATCTGCAAATGCACTTAATTACAAAATTTGCAATGTGATTAGTAATCTTAAGCAAACTTTTTCTGAAAAGAAGTTGCAAGACTTCGATTCCCACTTGCCAAAAGAAACTTTCCTGTGCTCAGATTTTTTGGGTTAAGAATGCTGTGATGTTTGGCAGCACTTAAGCGTGTGAAAAATGTTCTCCCTTACGAACAATAATAAGATAAAATCCAGTCTCATTTTATGGATTGCTACTAATATCTCGCTGAGGATAGAAATCCTCCACCAGTCAAATGATGCTAAGTCTCCAGCCAATCTAAAGAGTAGCTGAGGTAAGATTCGACCAATTGTAGTAGTATGGTAATTTCTGTAGTATAAAATCCAAGATTTCCATTATAATTTGCTGAAGAGATTGTTGTACTAGATACACAAACATGAATGGACAGGTAGCATACAACATACATTGCTGCAAGAGATAGCCAAATAACGTGATGATAATGATTAATTATGTGCTTAGTCAATAGACCAACGGTCAATTACCGAAACAGCATAAACTATGCACAGTATACAAGTAACCCCTACCCAGAGTTTGAGACATTTATTATGACATTGAGTGGTTTCTGATATTCAATGTGGCGGATTGAGAATAGATGGCAGTATGGTTGTCGAACCTGTATCAGTTTCCAATTTCGCCATGAGCAAAATATGGTGTATTGGCACTGCAAAAACTGATGTATGTCGTCTGGGCGTTGCTCTTACCAGTGCATGTGCGCGTGGCTTGGAAACTTGTAAGAGCAGTGCACTTTTGGAATTCAGGGTTTAAGTTCGCATTCGGAAGAAACAAAAATGGTAAGATTTTTGGAATTCTTAGTCAGTTGAAAAAACTGAGTTAATCTAATGATGTGCATGCACAAAACGTGTTTTAGCAGAACATAACGAGTTGTTATTGCCGCTGAGAATTCCCGTTACCGTAGTTGGCGACATTACGTTTATTCATTAATGGGTAGTTACGTGTATTAAAATGTATTTTATAGTGCATGATGTTTACACAATACGTGCCCCAAGTATTGATTGTTCATGTCATTTCCTGTTAATTAATGTACAGCAAAGTATATTTTCAAGAAATGCTAAATTGTGATTTTCCATTGCGGTCGGTGTAAAGAATAAAACGCACTACTTGAGAAGAGTGCCGTCGCGGGAATGGTGTTATGTAGAAACGTGGAGTGCAAATGCAATTTGTCAAGATCATTTTCGGTACGCTTTACAATCCTGGATTCTGAAAGACGTTAAAGCCGCTGCCCAACACGTGTGTCGCTGCGGTCGTGGCGTACTACCACTTTTCCAGACCGACGAAGGCTAGATTCTGTTTTAGGCTATTCCTACAATTACAGTTCATTTCTTAACTCCATTTATCAGGACGGACAAAGGTTAGGTTGGGTTTTAGGTTATTTGTGTAATTAAAATTCATTATTAAATTCCTGTTCTTTTCTTCAGGTTTTCATTCTTGCACATGTATTCCGTCCATATTTTCCCCCGCGTTCTGCATGTAGCACCAACACTGCCCCCCACACACACTTCCTGTACTAGTATTCAACACGGACGACGGTTAGGTTGGGTTTTAGACTCTTCCTGCAATTACATTTAATTTCTCATCTCCTTCACTTAGCAAGACGGATAAAGGTTTGGTTAGGTTTTAGGCTATTGGTATAATTAAAATTCATTATTCGCTTCTTTTCGTTTCTTCAGGTTTCCCTTCTTATACTTGTATTCCGTTCGCCTTCTTTCCCGCGTTTTTTATGTACCACCCACAATGCTATACATTTCCTGTACCCGTGTAAATGCCATTCTTCGCACCGAAACCGCCGTTTGCAGTAGTCTTCGTCTCGTTCAAAGAACAATGATGGAAAACTTCTGTGAAGTGGTAAACAACTACGAGAAACGCTTGCAGGATATGTCGCTCGTGCCGAGGTCTTCGTATGGACATCCGATGCTACGGGAAGACAATGGTCCGAACAGGAATTTCCTCACGTATGTGTTCTGCTATCAGGACTTCGCTATGCAGTTTCTAAAGAACGTGAGCCTGCTTCGGAGTAAGGTGCAGTGCAACACCTGTGATCGAGATATGACGTGGTCCGCAGAGCCTACTATTCCTCACGGATTTAGGTGGCGACGTCGAAAGAAGGTTGCTGGAGTCAAATGTCCCGAGTCGAGGTCTGTAAAGCACGGCTCGTCGTTCCAGTACAGTCATCTCACCTTCCACGAAATTTTACTCATCACTATGACATCGTGCGCCGCGAACATGCCCACCATATCCAAAAATAATATGTGGTCCTGGCCGTACTTTAGCATCTCCTACTTCAGGTACGGGCGCGTTTATGTAGTCTGCTATAGAGTCGTTTATTTTACGTCACACCTCCCTCCCACCACAGTCACGGATATAACGCTGTCTCTGATGCTTCCTGCGCTGGCGGCCATCATGAGTCCAAGATTGTAAAATCGATCCGAATACACCAGCAGTATTCAAATATACAAAGCACGCCAGGATATATGACTAGTGGCTGGGCACCTGTGCTTCAAGTATAAGAAATTACCCACAGCAGCTCAACTAGCACGACAGTAAAAAATGAATATTTGAGCAAATATATACAAAATTCTACGAAATCAAAGCACTTTCGATCCACGGAATGAGAATTAATATGATATTATATACTCTGTGACCACAGTGTCCAATGTTACGTATGTGACTGAATTGATGAACAAATAAACCAAATCGGAACCAACTACTGACAGACACGGTTACTCGCGTCTTGGAATCATCATCATCATCACGTTCCTGAAGGGTTAGGTGTGTTTCCTGTTCCTTGATCCTCAAGATGAAGTTGGTCCCTCCATCTCTTCCTCGGTCGTCCTATGTTCCTTCATCCTTTTGGTTTATATTGTAGTGCTTGTTTT
>Ga0123354_10000458_pt1 | contig 40359 bp, 37 predicted proteins | sample TergutLab28metaG_2_FD_97872 | JGI IMG/M metagenome (GOLD analysis project Ga0123354, IMG submission 97872) | Labiotermes labralis P4 segment gut microbial communities from Petit-Saut dam, French Guiana - Lab288 P4 | ecosystem: Host-associated > Arthropoda: Insects > Digestive system > Gut ... | reverse complement strand
TTGAAAAATCTTGATTTTTTTAATACAGTCAGACCTGCGCACGGAACAATACAATGGGCGAATGAAGCAGATCTTTGTCCTGATACGGTGTATTTAGAGAGTGTAAAGATTTAATTATAGATAGCATAGCAATGCCAGCGTGCAATAATCAGGCAGTTTGCCAAAATGGGGCGAAATATTATTTTGAGGTGCTGAGGAAAATATTTGGTGGCAAGTACGAAGTACTTTTGAAAATTGCCTGTTAAGGCATTCATATCAATAGAAAAACAGGCGCCGGCGCCACCCCTTATACCTCGTAGAGGTTTCATTTTATTCAATGTGAAACACTTACGGTGTATTAGAATTGGCGGATAATCTTGTTTTCTATTGATATGGATGCCCTAACGGGCAAAACAATGTGTATATGATAGATAATTTATTTATAAATAAGTCGTTATAAACGACCGTCTTAATTGACGGTGTTCGGAAACACCGTCAAACGGCCGAGCAATATATTCAAACGAACGAGGAGCGAAAAACAATGTGATACAATATTTGACGATAAGCTGACATAGTTAAAATTTTTCTGCAAATACTTTTTCTCACCCCGAGCTGCGCTTCGCTTGCAAGGGGTTGTCCACATAAAAGTACTTCGTACTTACCACTAAATATTTTCCTCAGCACCTCAAAATAATATCTCGCCCAAAACGACGAATATACTTCGGGTACACGTTACCGGATTTATATTTCAAATAATGAGCCGGCATACGTTTATGTAATAGGTTCCGACTTAACAAACGAGCCAAACAAACTTTTTCCACCCAACGAACGTATCAGTCCTTTGTTATCATATAAAGCGAATAACATCGCCCTTCCCAGTGGAGACAAATTGTATGAAATGAACTACACGACAGGGACTGACTATATCTGCGTATTGTACTCCTACGAAGAACTTCTTATTGATGAGATAATTGCAAAAATTAAAAATGCGTCCGGCGGTTTTTCAAATAAGGTAAAAATGGCATTGGCAGACAAGATGGTTCCTGAAAAGGAAATTGAATATGGATATAAAACAATGCGTTTCAGTGTTAAAAATACAGATAAAACAGTGCTTCCGGTAATTGTTGAATGGACACATAAATAATAGCCAACTTGAATTTTTTTAAAATAAGCAAAAAATGGGCGTCGCATAACAATCAGTGATTGTATTTTCTTAACCGATTTTCGTAATAAACCACTCAAATACCGATTGCATAACCGGCACATCCGCTTCGTCGAACAGCGAAACTTCTACTTTCAACAGCGTTCTGCCTTTTTGACTGAGAGCTTCCAGAATTTCATTTTTCTCGATTTCCCGGAATTTAGCTTTAGAAAAAACAGCGCCTGTTGCAGGTTTCTTGTATTTGGTTTCTACTCTGCGCACTACAGAGATAACCTCAGTTAATTCCGATAATTCATTTAACAGAAAATAACCGCTTGTTGCTTCTGCTAATGCAAATTGGGCGCTTGCGTGCACCGTGTCCAAATGATTGCGGTATTCCGGTCGATTATCCAACATGAGAAGGTAATCGTTTTTGTCGGATAGTTTAATCCCGATAAAGCGGTTGAAAGGCAGATTTGTTACATCCATAAAGCTTACAAAGTTTAACCGCAAAGGTAATAAATTATGAATTATTTTTTGTAAGTTTGTCCCTTTATTGAAAACATACATCATTATAAACTAAAAACACACCGAATGAAAAAAATACGGGCAGCCATCGTGGGTTATGGCAATATCGGGAAATATGTATCGGAGGCGATCGAAGCGTCCCCCGATTTTGAAATTGCGGGTATAGTTCGAAGGAATCCCGCCGATAAACCGGCAGAAATTGCGCATTTGGAAGTCGTGGACTCCATTCAAAAGTTGAAAGATGTTCAGGTTGCTATTTTATGTACTCCAACGCGAAGCGTGGAAAAACACGCCAAAGAAATACTGGCTTTAGGAATCAATACGGTTGACAGTTTCGATATTCACGGCGGCATAGTAGAACTTCGACGGGAACTTGATCAAGCGGCAAAAGCCGGCAAAGCCGTGGCAGTCATTTCGTCGGGATGGGATCCGGGAAGCGATTCCATTGTTCGCGCATTGATGGAAGCTATTGTTCCTAAAGGAGTTACTTACACCAATTTCGGTCCGGGCATGAGCATGGGGCATACAGTAGCCGTAAAAGCTGTGGAAGGAGTGAAAGCCGCTCTTTCGATGACTATACCGACAGGTACAGGCGTTCATCGCCGAATGGTTTATATTGAAGTAAAAGAAGGCTATGATTTTAAAAAAGCAGCAGCAGCCATAAAAGCCGACGACTATTTTGTTCACGATGAAACCCACGTGATGCAGGTCGAATGTGTGGATGATCTGATAGATATGGGACACGGAGTGAATCTGGTTCGAAAAGGAGTATCGGGTAAAACCCAGAATCAGCGAATGGAATTTAACATGCAGATAAATAACCCGGCATTGACGGCGCAGGTAATGGTAGCCGTTGCCCGTGCAAGTTTCAAGCAGCAGCCCGGCGCTTATACCATGATTGAACTGCCTGTCATCGATATGATTTACGGCGAAAGAGAGTCGCTGATTCGAAAACTCGTTTAAATTCTGTCATTGCGGGATCGACCGGCAATCTCCTGATTATTAGCGATATTTTTTCAGGTATCCCGCGTCAAGCGCCCGATGACGGTTAATCCGGTTTTTTTGCTTTCAGAAGAATATGCTTTCCGTTGGCGAGGGTGGTAGCAAAGAGGAAAGTCTCTCCACCCTCTTTTATTTTTATTTTTTTACGAAGTTCGGCAACCGAAAGCGGGAAATTGCGAACAGAAAGGGAGGTTTTTTCTGTTTCACTCAAGAAATTCTTCAGTGCCTTTTTATTAAAAGTTGTACAGGCTTCTACCCGAAAAATCCGTCCGGGAAAATCGGGAATAAAGGTATCGGAAGTGTAAAGATGACTGTCCGTATGAAATTTTCGAATGGGATATAAATCGGTCAAGCCTTTGAAGAACCCCGCTTTTAAAAGCGAAGCATTCGGTTCGTAAATATACTGTTTCATTTCGGAAACATATTCGATTTGTCTTACTTTTTCCTGCGATTGCAAAAAAGATATTTCGGGCTGATGGTTTTTCCCGGTCAAATTCACACAAGTGATTAATGGTTCCGTTGAAAAGTTCTTTTTAAGCAAGAATAGCAACTCTTTACATTCATTATCAAGGCTGACGATATGTACTTCGGCTGTGTTTTTTATTTGTTTTAATGCTCGTGAAATATCAAGCATGGGTGAAAGTTTGATCAAAGCGGTTTCTGATTTTTCGAGCAGCATATCTTGTATTTTCAATACATCGGGCTCTGCTTCTTCGATATTAAACACTTTCTTTCCCGAATTGGAACGTCGCCCGGGATCCATAAAAATCGCATCGACGGGCGACATCTTTTTCAAATATTCGGTCGCATCCGCATGAATAATCCGCCGGGAAGTCAGTCCCAAAATCTTAAAATTAATTGTCGCTATCTCGCATAATGTTTGTTGCTTTTCTACATAATACGTTTCTCGGAATTTACCGGAGATGAAAGCAAAATCAACTCCGAAACCACCGGTCAGATCAACGAACGAAACTCCCGATAACAATCGGGATTTGTAGCGAGCAGTTTGTTCCGACGAACACTGTTCCAGTGCAAGGTGCTGAGGATAAACAATTTCGTCTGATTGAAACCAAGTCGCGATTTTATTCTCGGCAAATTGCCGTCCTGCGATTTGCGTTAAAGCCCAAGGAATATCGATGAAGGACAGAGAGGTTGAGTGATTGGTGGATTGATGGGATGAATGATTATGGAATTGAAGCGCTAATTGTCGAACATCGTCGAAGCGGTGATCCCCAATAAATTTTCGAGTCGCTTCATTTTGCATCTTCAATGCTGATTCGTTCCACTTCAATTTTTTTCCCTTTCATGAAAAGAGATGCCATTGTAGCAAATTTTAATTCCGACTCGGTCGTGTAAAAGCGGCAACCGGCATTTTTCGAGCATCGAGTCTCCATTTCGGGATGACGATTCAGATAATCTTCCAGACTTTCCGCAATCAATTTACCTTGCGACACTATTCTCACCGATTCCGGAAGAAAGGAACGAATTTTCTTTTTTAACAATGGATAATGGGTACAAGCCAAGACGAGTGTGTCGATAAGGGGATCTTTTGCAAGAATATTATTAATATGCTGTTCGACAAAATAATCGGCTCCCGGTTTATTGTGTTCATTGTTTTCAACCAGCGGAACCCACATCGGGCATGCTTCGCTTTCCACAACAAGGTCGGGCGCTAATTTTTTAATTTCGAGCGGATAGGAATCGGAAGAAATGGTGCCGGGCGTACCTAAAATTCCCACATGGCGAGACCGCGTTATCCGTCCTATATTTTCAACGGTGGGACGAATGACGCCTAACACCCTTCGCAGAGAATCCATGTCGGGAAGGTCTTTTTGTTGTATCGTTCGTAAAGCTTTTGCCGAAGCGGTGTTGCAAGCAAGAATAATTAACGGGCAATTGAGTTGGAACAACCGACGTACGGCTTGCAGCGTAAATTCATAAACTACCTCAAACGACCGGGTGCCGTAGGGTGTACGGGCATTATCTCCTAAATACACATAATCATAGTTCGGCAATCGTTTGCGTATTTTTTCCAATATTGTGAGACCGCCGTATCCGGAATCGAAAATGCCAATCGGAGTGTACATCCGGCAGTTAGAAGTTACAAGTTACAAGTTACAAGCGGCAAGTGACGCACAACGCAGTTTTATTTTCTTGTCATTCGTCACTTGCCACTCTTTCTATTACAGTCCTAATTTTCTCTTAATCAACGGCGTTGCATCCGTAGCGGAAGGCGATATATAGAGGAATGCTTGCGAGTTTGCAATATAGAGGAAGTTGTTTTCTCTCCCCACATCATCTATGGCTTTTTGCAATTTAGTCTGAATGGGAGCTGACATCGTTTGTTGCAATTCATCTTGTTTTTGAACGGCATATTGTTGAAAATTGTCGGCTCGCTGACGTATTTCATCCAGTTCTTGTTCTCTGCGTGTTTTGATGCTTTGATTCAGTGAATCTCGTTGAGCGATATAGTCCGACAGTTTCTTCGAATATTCATCCGATAATACTTTTAATTCAGCTTGAAATTCAGCTTCAGACCTTTTTAACGAATCCGTCATTTGCTTGTATTCAGGCATGGCAACAATCACATCTCCATAATTCACATACGCAATTTTTTGAGATTCCTGAGCAAAGCTTATCGCAGGAAGCGCTACCAGAGCAAATAATAAAAATTTTTTTAACATAAGTTATCCAATTAATAAGTTTATATTGAAATAAAGCGCAAAGATAGTTAATTTATTTTGAATATCCGAGTTTTGATAAGACATCGCCGCTAATATCAATCTTGGGTGTCGCATAGATGATGCTCATAGCGGAAGCCCTATCAATAACCAGAGCATATCCTTGTTTTTCGGCAATTTCTTTCACCGCATTGTAAATCTCATCTTGAATCGGACGGATCAGGCTTTCGCGCTTCTTATACAATTCTCCATCCGCACCAAAATATTTCCGTTTCAAATCCTGAGCTTCTTGTTCTTTTGCCACGATCTGCGCTTCTCTTTTAGTCTTCATGTCGGCTGAAAGGAAAACTAAATCGGCTTGATACGTTTTATAAAGATTTTGAGCTTCTTGTTGCACACTTTCTACTTCCGCCTGCCATTTCTTGGAAATCGAATTCAATTGTTCATTTGCCATTTCATAAGCAGGAATATTTTTCAAAATGTAATCCATGTCGATTAAAGCATACTTCTGTGCTTGCACTCCTATTGCTCCCATAGTCAACAGAAAAGTTAATACCATCATTTTTTTCATAATTCTTGTTCTCATAAAAATAGTTATAATTCAGTTGCTTATCACATCTATATAATTAAAATTCTTGTCCCAATATGAAATGGAATTGACTTCCTGAAATATTAGTACCCGGATATGGTCTATCAAATCCGTATCCCCAGTCAATGCCCATTAATCCTATCATCGGCAAGAAAATGCGCGCGCCGAATCCTGCCGAACGCTTCAGATCAAACGGATTAAAGGTTCTTATATCATTCCATGCATTTCCCGCTTCCAAAAATGTCAACACATAGATGGTGGAAGTCTGTTCAAGCATCAAAGGATAGCGTAGTTCAACCGACAGGCGTGAATAAGCATACCCTTCACTGTTGGCATAGCCGTAAGGCGTCAGCGAGCCGTTTTCATACCCACGCAATCCGATGATTTCCGTAGCATACAAGTTTGAGTATCCGGTCATTCCGTCGCCTCCTACCTGGAAAGTTTCGAAAGGCGTCCGTTTGTTGGGATTATACGAACCTAAAAAACCGTATTCCACTCTCCCCATTAAAACCGGCGTCCGCTTCACAGCTTCGGGATTTGCCAAAGGAATGAAGATTTTGCTTTTGAATTTCCATTTATGAAATTCAATCCATTCATATTTTCTCGGATCGTCTGAACTCATGGAGGCGTAATCTCTGTGGTCAAACAAAGAATAGGGCGGTGTAAGGTTGAGGGATAGCGAGAATTGCGATCCCGAACGTGTATAGACCGGATTATTCGTGGAATTTCGAGATAAGGTCAAGCCTAAGGAAAAGCTGTTGGCATTTCCGTTGCTGATAGGGAAATACATTCCCCAATTCTTCAACATGTATCGTTGAAAAGAAAGTTCGGCAAGAAAATTAAACAAATAATCGGGCCATGAGAGCCGTTTTCCGTATCCGGCAGATACGCCGAATATTTTCATGGATTTATTTGTATCGTAAGCATAACTTCCGCTTCCGTAATAATCCCCGTAGCCCGAGCCGTATCCGCTGTAATAATAAGGATTATAGCTGCTGTAATACCGGTCGTCCAACTGAGTTGTTATCATGTAATACGCACTCAGTTGGAAAGAGTTCGGTCGTTTTCCTCCAAACCAAGGATCGAGAAATGAAATGCTGTATGATTGATAATATTTCCCGTTGGTTTGTCCGCTTAAGGTCAAAGTTTGTCCTTCGCCTTGCGGAATGATTCCCTTGTAGGTTTTCGGATGTAAAAGATTGTCGAAAGAGAAATTGGAAAATTTCAAGCTCAATCGTCCGATTACACCTGTAGCGCCCCATCCCGCCGAAAATTCTATCTGATCGTTTGCTTTGGAAGTCAGCGGGTAGGTAATATCCACCGTACCCGATTCATCGTCGGGGGCAATACCCGGCTGCATGTTTTCCGGGTCGAAATGTCCCATTTGCGCAACTTCTCGCAAAGAATTCATGATCGCTTCTTTGCTGAACAATTGCCCGGGTTTGGTCAACAATTCTCTGCGGATGATATCTTCATACACACGGTCGTTTCCGGTGATGATTACACGTCGGATAGTCGCCTGTATTCCTTCGGAAATACGTATTTCCAAATCGACCGAATCGTTTTCGATATACGTTTCTACCGGCTGCATGGAAGAAAAAATATAGCCGTTGTTATAATAAAGATTAGCGACTGCATCATCATCCGAATGCAACCGTTTCTCTAATTTCGTTTGATTATAGACGTCTCCGGGTTGCATATTCAATATGTATTCCAAGGTAGAAGAAGGATATAATGTATTTCCCACCCAATTGATTTTGCGGATGTGGTATTTATCTCCTTCCGCTATATTGATATGAATGGAAACGCGCTTGTCATCAATGGGGGCAACGCTGTCGGAAAGAATTTCCGCATCGCGAAATCCCCTCTCGTTGTATTTTTTGATGATATTATCCAAATCATTCTTGTATTCTTCTGCAACGAATTTTCTGGTACTGAATAGTTTTCGAACCCACAGCTTGGGCTTTTTCAGCAGATTATATCCCTGATTGGTTTTTTTCATCGCCATCTTTAAGTCAAACTCCGACAAGTTTTGATTTCCACTGAAAGTGATTTCTTTGATTTTGGTTTTTTCGTTTTTGTTCACCGTGATGTCGAGAAATACTTTCCCTTCATTGGCTAAATCGTCCGATTGGCGGATATTTATCTCTGCGTTGCTGAATCCTTTTTCATCAAAATAATCTTTAATCCTTTTGCGTATTCTGTTAATGACATTCGGCGTCACTTGGAAACCTTTAGAGACTCCGATTTTTGCCTCTATATCTTCGCGTTCACTCTTTTTTACTCCGTGAAAATTAATTGTAGAGACGAGCGGGGTGGGTTTTAATTGAATTTCTATCCACACGCTGTCGGCTGTTTGCTTGGTAGCCAATAGTTTTACATCGGAAAATAATCCATGTTTCCAGAATTTTTTCGCAGCAGATGTAAACTCATCGCCCGGCACCGTAACTTTTTGTCCGACAGCCAAGCCTGAAATACCGATTAACACGTAATCTTCGTATCCGTAGTTTTCAACTCCGGTAACTTTTATGCCTGCAATCGTGTATAGTTTATTGTTGTTTAGCGAATAGGAAATAACCGGCAACTCTTTGTCGCTATCTTCCGGAACAGTCGGAACAGTCGGAACGGATATCGAATCCGAACCCTCATGAGTTGTAATCCCGGAAGGACTACCGGTATCCTGCGCTTTTCCGGAAATCGCAATAAGAGCCGCAAGGCAAAAGAGTAAATTTTTTTTACACATATATTGTTTAGAATACGTTCAATTAGTTTTCTACCTGCATTTGTTCCCCGATTTTTCCGAAACGTCTTTCTCGCTGCTGATAATCCGAAATGGCTGCATACAATTCTTCTTCCCGGAAATCGGGCCAATAGGTATCGGTGAAATAAAGTTCGGAATATGCCAATTGCCACAGAAGGTAATTGCTTATCCTTTGTTCGCCGCCTGTTCGGATGAGCAAATCCGGATCGGGTATGTCCCGGGTTGCCAAATGCTCGGAGATAGTTTTTTCATTGATCCGGTCGATACTCAGTGATTCATTCTTCACCTCAGCGGTAATTTGTTTCAACGCCTCGGTTATTTCCCACCTTGATGAATAACTGATTGCCAAAGTCAGATTCAAACCGGTATTCACGCTCGTTTTCCTGATCGTGTCCATTAAACAATCATAAGTTGCTTGAGGCAATCGATCGATATCTCCGATTACTTTTAAGCGAACATTATTGGTCATCAAATCTTGCGCTTCATTTTGAATTGCCGTAATCATCAATTGCATTAAAGCGTCGATTTCTTCTTGCGGACGATTCCAGTTTTCAGTCGAAAAAGTATATAAGGTCAAATAGTCAATCCCTAATTTCCCGACTGCTTCCGATATTTTCCTGACAGCGACAACGCCTTCTTTATGACCCATAAACCGGCTCATTCCGGTTTTCTTTGCCCACCGCCCATTACCGTCCATTATGACGGCGATGTGTTTGGGGAGTCGCGTTAAATCAATACTTTCTTTTATTGACATATTATTCGTTCGTGCATTTTCTGTCATTGGGCCCAAAGTCCCAAGTCACAGAAAACATCAATGTGTTATACCAATCTTTATTTTTAAACAAACCGCTTTGAATATGATAGGGATTATCCAAGCCGAATCCTTCTTTATTCGGAGCATCAAAACTGTCGTTGAACAATTTATGAACTGCATATTCCATTCCCAGATTAATCCGGTTTCTCACTTTGTATTTTACGCCTGCTCCCAACGAAAAATGAACGCCTACGAACGTGCGGTTGGTACCCGGAGCTGCCGTTATCCCTAATCCCGACAATAAATAAGGCGCTATTTTACTTGTGTTCAAATATGCGAACTTATCGCTGTACGGCAAAAAATTAAACTCCGTTTGTCCGCCGATTTCGAAAAATGTACGGGAAAACGACGCTTCACCTTGATTTGGGAACACATTTTCGGTATTTTTCGTATCGCCTGTTATTTTTCCTATCATCAGATCGGTTTTTAACGCCCAACGAAAATTGAAATTACGCCTGAACACCAAACCGCCCGCCGGATTGAATCCTCGAAGTAAAGCGCTTTGATTAGCGTCGCCCATATACATCGACAACCCGGCCGATCCTCCGATTTCGTATTTATACTCTTGCGCAACTGCCGCTGTTGTACTCAAAAAGCAAATAAGCGCCATAATCACTGCCGAATGTCCGGGATATTTTCTTGAAGCACATTCCATGTAACATTCTATTTCACTAATGTTCTCTAAAGAAAACGGTAAAAATGCTTCAAAAGTATATCCGTTAATGTTCAAATTCCATTTTATTCAAAAAACCCTTCCAAACATCGGGTATATATACCGCTTTTTGTCCTCCGATGATGTAAAAATGCTTGTTGTCTTTATCCGTAACCAAAGAAGCGTTGTAACGCAAGGAATAATCGCTCGGCGCTTGACATTTTTCCGGTTTTGTCTGCCAAGTAACACCTCCGTCTATCGAATAATACACTTCCTTATTATACTCATTACCCATTTTACCGTTAATCAACCAAAATTCATTATTATAATAAAAAACATTGGCGCCTTCCAAAGGCGGAAAAACAGTGGCGTCGGCGGCAGTTAATTTTGCCCAATAGCGCCCGTTCTCCGTTGACCAAACGGCATTTTGTACAGCTCCGTTTAACGAAGTTCCTCCAAAAACGGAAATTCGCGCGGTAAGCATCAATTGATAACTGTAGTTTGAAAAATTATACAAAGGGAAATCATCGGGAATAGGAGTGGGTGATACTTCGTCGTAATCCCATTGAATGAAATCTTTGGTGAAAGCGAAGGTGTAAACGCCTCCGGTTTCCACCACCATACTCAATCCTTCCTCTTGTTTCGGACTCGCAGTCAAGTAACCTAAAATACTTTTTACTTTCATCGAAGCCGGTTTATTTACAAGAATCCAAAGATCATCAGACGAATCGTAACGAACATATAAATCGCCGTCATCCGTATAGGCAAACATCTTGTCGCCTGCACTTTCGATTCCTCCGATAACGGCATTATCGGGAAGACCCGAAGCGTCGGTTTCTTGCGTCCAATTCACCGCGTCTGACGAACCATATACTTCAATCCGATTATCGATACGGGAATAGGCGAGAAAACGATCGTTAAACACAACCGTTTTCGTATCTTCAGTTTGTAAAAAAGGCAATCCGGAAGCGACACGGTAATATTGCATCGAATCCGGATCTGTTTGATGAATATTCAATTGCACATTATACAATTTTACGGTTTTCCCGTCCAAAGCAAACACTTTCCATGTTAACGGTTGTGTAATATCGATTGAATCACCCGAACTTACCTGAATCGAATCGCCGTTGGTAATGTTTAATACATTGTTGTTCGTACCCGCCCCGCTTGTATAATTTACGATAACTTTTCTATCTATCTTTGTCAAGTAAGCCATTGAGTCGTTATTATAAACAGAACCGATTTCGCCTCGTTGATTAATGGAGAAAACCACGGAATCCAATCCGGTTATGGAATCGTTTGCCAAGCTGAAGCTCAGCAATTCCGCATCGGTTAAGGGATAGCTTTCGTCGCCGGGACTATTTCCCAAACAAGAAGCCATCAGACCTATAATTATGGATAAACTCAGAAAAAACAGTCCGTTTTTCAGTGTTGCTTTCATAAAATCAATCCTAAATTTAACCTACAAAAGTAGAAACAATTTTGACTTTAATTACTATATCGTGCAATATTTATGTTTTTTTAGGAGTTGGAGCTGTTCATATAGTAAAAAACTACCGAATTTTCACATTTTTGAACATTTTGCAAAACCCCCGAAGGAAGCGGCGCGGCTACTCCTTTCTTTAAAGAAAACGCCGCAACTTCAATATGCATTTCGTCCCATAGATTTTCGTTTAAGAACGATTGAATTAATTTTGCTCCTCCTTCTACCATAAGTGATTGAATCTTCCGTTCATAAAGCGTTTCGAGTTGATGCCTGAGCGACTGTTTGCTATCGACAATGATCCTCTCCGGATTGTTTCCTTTCCAGTATCGGACATTCAATGCGGGTTTATCTAAACGCAGCGTTCGAGTCCCTACCATAATTGCCGCTTCTTCGGCGCGCGTTTTGTGAACAAGCAACCGCGTGAAGGCATTCGATATTTTAACGGGAAATTTCCCGTCATCTTCCTCGCGCAGTTGATCGATAAATCCGTCAGCCGACTGCGCCCATTTCAGCATAACGTAGGGACGATGTTGAAGCGTGTAAGTTAAAAAACGTTTGTTTAACTCTTTACATTCTTCTTCCAAAATACCGCAAGCCACATCAATCCCCGCTTCGCGAAGCAGTTTAACTCCTCTTCCCGATACTTCCGGAAAAGGATCTTCTTGCCCGATAAGCACACGAGGAATTTGTTTTTTACGAATTAAATCAACGCAAGGAGGCGTTTTTCCATAATGCGAACAGGGCTCCAAATTAACATAAAGCGTCGAAGTTTTCAACAAATATTCATCTTTCACGGAAGCAATGGCTTGCACTTCGGCATGAGGACCGCCGTATTTTCCGTGAAAGCCTTCGCCGATGATTCGGTCGTTGCAAACAATTACAGCGCCTACCATCGGATTCGGAGCGACGAACCCTTTTCCGTTAACCGCCAATTGCAAGCACCGGCGCATGTAGAGAAAACTTTTGTCGTTTAAGTTCATTATGATTACTTTTGCACTATGAAGACTATGTACCGTTTTATCCGTGAGCAACTGCGTAATTATTATTCCGACAGTGAAATACAATCGCTTGGTTGTTTGATTGCGGAATTTGTTTGCATTCGGGATAAATCGTTCGTTTCCGAGTGCAAAGATAAACAAATATCTTTAAATGAACATATTATAATACAAGAGATTATTGAGGAATTAAAAAAATATCGTCCGATTCAATATATAATAGGAGAAACCGAGTTTTACGGCTTGAAATTTGCGGTCGATGAAAATGTTTTAATCCCGCGACCCGAGACGGAAGAATTGGTCGAGTGGATAATTAAAGAGGAAAAACCGCGACCGGGATACCGATTATTGGATATCGGAACGGGAAGCGGCTGTATTCCGATAACTTTGGTCAAGCGTATGCCCGAAGCGGAAGCGTTTGCTTTGGATATTTCGGAGAAAGCCCTGGATATTGCCCGACAAAATGCAATCAGAAATCAAGTGAACGTACATTTTTTTCAATACGACATTTTGAACGGCAATTCTTTCCCTTTTCCCTCTCTCACTTTTGATTGCATCGTTAGTAACCCGCCGTATATCACTTTGAAAGAAAAAGCGTCAATGGAAAAAAACGTATTGGATTACGAACCGCATCAAGCGCTTTTTGTTCCGGGAGATAATCCTTTGCTTTTTTACGAACGAATTGCCGATTTTGCCCGCAACCGGTTAACAGAAGGCGGTTCGCTTTACATGGAAACAAGTGCGCTAAATGGGCAAGCATCTGCCAAAGCGCTTGAAAATAAACAATTTCGTTCGGTACGGCTATTGAAAGACATTTCCGGAAACGACCGAATACTAATCGCTAAATTATGAACAAATTAAGTTACGAACAGGCGCTACATCGCTTAGCAACCTATTGCAGCCGCGCTGAACGTTGCGTGTGGGACGTTCGCCGGAAAATGGATGCTTGGGAAATTCCTTACGAACAGCAAAATTCAATCGTCGAACAACTGCGGAAAGAGCAATTTCTGGATGAAGCGCGCTATTGCAAAGCGTTCGTCAATGATAAAGCGAAATACAATCGTTGGGGAATCCACAAAATCCGGTTTGAACTCGGAAAAAGACAAATTCCAGAAACCCTGATTCGGGAAGCGTTGGAAAATCTTGATGCAGACGAAACCCGCGAACACCTCCGGTTGTTGATCGAAAGGAAAAAGAAAACGGTCAAAGGGAAAAACGATCGGGAGATTCGGCAAAAACTCCTGCGGTTTGCGGCAAGTCGGGGATTTTCGTCGAAAGATATTGAATCGGTGTTGGGAGCAGTGACAAGCGACGAGTGACGAATACTTTCTCCCTACCAAGTCCGTCACTGATATTTCTCCCAAAGTTCTCCTGCAATGACCGTTTTGGATTGATCGATTAATTCGCGTATATTAACTGCCGCTTCCCGGATGTTTTCGGGATGAATCTCGTCTAAATGAATCGGATCATGGATAATCATTTCCATTTTATGAGGATTGATCCAATAAAAGTTGATCGGCATGACTTCGAAAGATCCGTTGATGGTTATAGGGACAATCGGTAATTTCAAATCCAGCGCCATTTGATAGGCTCCTTTTTTAAAACGTCCCATCTTTCCCGTGCGTGTTCGAGAACCTTCGGGAAAAATAGCGATGGATGCTCCGTCTTTCAGTTTTTCCTCTGCTATCCGGATGGTTTTTGTCGCAGCCTGAGGGGAAGAGTTGTCCACAAAAATAAAACCGGCTGCTTCGCAGGCAATCCCCACAAAAGGTATTTTTCGCAGGCTCTGTTTCATTACCCACTTGATTCGTTGTCCGATATAACCGTAAATAAGGAAAATATCATACGCTCCTTGATGGTTGGACACAAAAATATAGGATTGTTTTTTATTCAGTTTTTCTTTACCGACAACTTTCACCGGACAAAAGGTTAGAATGCAAACGAGTCGCGCCCATACAACGCCGGGATAATGGCTGAAAAAATGTTCTCCTCCGAATATGCAGCCGACAAACGTGACTATTGCCGTAATTAACGTAATTACCAAAGCCAAAGGAGCCCAAATGAATAATTGATAAAAAGTCAACACCAAACGTTTCATGAGTTTTCGTTAATTTGGGGCAAAAGTAAGAAAATATTTTGAAAAAATTGTGGAAAATTGTGTTGACCGGTGGGGAAATAATTTTCCCGGTACTCATTAGGAACATAAAAACGATAAAAATGGGGAAAATTACATGAACAACAGACATCTTCCTCCCTACAAAAGCATTGACAAAGTTCATTCACACACTCTGTAACTAATATTGAAAAATCTTGGTACAGCTTTCACAAGCGACAACAAGAAGAGATAATCTTTAATTTGACCGCCTCAATACTCATCATAAGGAGGAATTAATGCCTATTTATGTATATAGATGCAAATACTGTGCCAAACTCCGACTATTGGAAGGATAAATCTATAAAATTATTGTCAGTTAATGAAGAGCCTCGTATATGATATCCTGAATTTGAGGGCGAATTTTCATTTCCATCAGTCGTTTGTGCGTTCTCGAAGGATAAACGCGATTGGATAAAAATATATAAATCAGTTGATTGTCAGGGTCCACCCAGAAGCATGTCCCGGTGAAGCCGGTGTGTCCGAAAGTGGAAGCCGGAGCATAAACGCCGGTCGGACCTCTATCCGGGCGCGACAAATCGGGTTTATCAAATCCCAGCCCTCGCCAACCGTTGGAACTTTTTTTTTGTGTAAATGTTTGTACTGTTTCATGATTCAAATAGCGTTCGCCACCGTATTCTCCAAAATTGATAAACATTTGTAAGATTTTTGCCATATCGTTGGCATTGGAAAAAAGTCCGGCATTTCCCGACACTCCGCCGGAAAATGCCGCCATTTCATCATGCGGATAGCCGATAAGAATTTGATTTCTCAGAAATTCGTCGTTTTCCGTTGGAGCAATATTCTCTTTGTCAATTTTTTGCAAGGGAAGAAAACAAGTTGTCCAAGCGCCTAAACGGCTGTAGAAATTTGATTCCAAGAATTTATTCAAAGATTGCACCGCACTGTTTTCTACAACTTTCGCCAATAACACGAAATTTAAATCGCTATACACATAGTTTTGTCTGTAATTCAGGGGAGCTGCAACAATTTCGTCCAGGATTTCCTGCGGGAAATCATCATTGACATAAAAATTTTCGGCGACTTGTCTGGAAATACCGGATTGAGGCGTTTGTGAAACCTTCGTCGGATAAAATTTGAAATCGGTACGCGCATATACATTGGTATCATACAAGATACGGTGACTGTAATCGCGCCGTTTGGAAAAAAGGGATCCGCTGTAACTGCTCTTATCTATCAACAATTGATATATCGGAAGAAAAGACGGCAAACCTGTTTCGTGGAACAAGGCGTCTTGAATCGTTATATTTTGTTTATTCGTATTTTTCAGTTCGGGGATGAACCGGCTGATTTTATCGGATAATGCGATTACTTTCATGTCTGTTAATTTCATGACAGCCGGAACCGTAGCCAGCGCTTTGGTTACGGAAGCCAAATCATATACATCGGAATTTTGTACGGGATGCGTACCCGCGTAATCGAAAAAGCCGAACGATTGATTGTAAACAACCACTCCGTTTTTGGCAATCAAAATTTGGCAACCGGGAAAAGCACGGTTATCAATCCCGTCATTCACTATCGAAGCAATTTTTTGCAACACCCTGCCATCCATATTCACCTCTTGCGGTTTTTGGTAGGATAACCGGACTTTATTTGTTTGCAATCCGGTGCCGAATTTGAATAATGCGGAGATTGTCACCGGTAATTTCCCTTTGGCATCGATTCCTCCCATCAATATTTCTGCAGCAGCGTTTTGAGCGCCCGGCGTATTCTCGTAAGCTAATGTCACCGATTGAGCATAATTAATGCTTAGCGCATATCTGATAAGCGAATAAGGAGAGATGAAAAAGCACAAATGCACTTCCGCCTTTTTTGCCAAGGATTGAAGCGCCGGCAAATCAGCCATTCGTTCGGCATGAATACAGCAAATGATTCGTGAATATTGCGATAATTTATTGAATACACTGTTTATTTCAATCTGTCCGGCATTTGCGGCAAGCCGGTAAAAATCGAACTTACCGTACAAAGCGAGCCGTCCCACGAATGCCGAATTATCATTCCCTCCGATGGAAAGTACAGCTATGGTATTGCTATCCAAGCCTTGTATGGGTATCTTGTTATTATCGTTTTTAAGTAAGGTCACGGCTTCATTGTTCATTTTTTGAATCAGCCATTCGGAATAATCCGTAGAAATGCGTTGCGAAAGCCCCTTCAGCTCAATGGGCTTGTATTGATTTAATCCGGTAATGTATTTATATTGAAGTATTTTTCTGCAAGCCTCTTCAACGATGGAGAGTCTGAGATAACCGGATTCAATGGCACTTTTAATTGCCGCAAAATCGGAAGAAATACGTTGGGGCGACAACAACACATCGTTTCCCGCCAATAAAGCCAGCACGCAGGAGCTAACCGATTTAGAAGCTGCGCCCTTCATTTCCAGCGCATCGGTAAAAGTTAAACCGGTAAAACCCCATTTATTTCTCAATAAACCCGTTACAATTTTAGGTGAAAGAGAAGCAGGTAAATCGGATGAATCATCCAAAGCGGGAACGGATAAATGTCCCGTCATGATTCCGGCAAGACCTTCTTGAACAAAGCGTGCAAATGGATAGAGTTCGAACTCTTCCAATTGACTTTCAGAATGAGTTACAACCGGCAAGGTTTTATGCGAATCTTCGGAAGTATTGCCATGTCCCGGAAAATGTTTCCCGACGGAAATCACTTTCTGACTTTCCAAACCTTTGGCATAAGCAATGGCTTTTTCCGCAACAGCCTGTTGATTTTCGCCGAAAGAGCGTGTTCCTATAACCGGATTGAAAGGATTGTCGTTTATATCCAATACCGGAGCAAAATTGATATTAATTCCCAATTCTCGACATTCGCGTCCCATTTCTTTTCCATACATACTGATAAGGTCGTTGTTGGTAATAGCGCCTGCCATCATGTTTTTAGGGAAACGGGGTGTATCCTTGAGTCGCATGGATAAACCCCATTCGCCGTCGAAAGCTATCCACAACGGGATACGGGACACTTTTTGGTAAACATTCGTGTTTTCTGCCTGATCGGATAAATTTCCGCCCGAAAAGAGAATTCCTCCGATTTTATACTCTTTAATACATTTTAATACTGATTCCCGATACAAATCGCTTGGATCGGCTTTGATTATAATCAGTTGTCCTATTCGTTCATCCAAGTTCATCGAATCGAAAACGGAATCGACCCAGAGGTCCATTTTCCGTTGATCGGCTTCTTGAAATAAAAACGGAAGTTTTTGAGAAAATGTAAAAGAGTCGCTTAATAACAAAAACAGTAACCCGATTGCGGTCTGTCGGTTCATTTTTTCTTCCCCACTACCATATTCAACCTTCCAATGTTGATACCGTAGGCTCCGGTTTGATGAATGATCACATTTTGCCCGTCGAGGTTCAACCGTCGGTCGGGTTCTTGTAAGAAAGTATGGGTATGACCACCTAAAATAACGTCGATATTTCGGCTTTCCTTAGCCAAAGTAATATCTCCAAACTGTTCTTCATTAGCATAATAACCCAAATGCGACAGACAAATAACGATGTCGCAACCTTTCACTTTTTTCAGAAAAGTAGCGGTCTTGGTGGCAGATTCCAGCGTATCGAGGAACTTCACCCCCGCGTAATTTTTTTTATCTACTAATCCATCCAGATTAACTGTCACGCCTATCACCCCGATTTTCAAACCATCGCGTTTTAAGATCAGGTATTTTTCCGTCAAGCCGGCCAGCGGGGTTCCGGTAAAATCAAAGTTGGTACAGACGAACGGGAAATTGGCTTCGCGAATCATTTTTGCCAAAAAGTCCAATCCGTTGTCAAATTCATGGTTTCCTAAAGTTGCAGCATCCAATTTCAGTCTATTGGCAGCTCCTATTTCTACATTTCCATCAAATTTGGTAAAATAAGGAGATCCTTGCACCATATCTCCGCTGTGGAAAACGAGCACATTTTTTGCTTCTTTCCGCACTTCCCGGATATATGTATCTTCGCGCGTAATACCTCCTTTATCAGTATTTTTATCAGGTTCGACACGACTGTGCGTATCATTGAAATGCAGTATCACCAGCGTTTTTTCTTGAGCTGTGAGTAAAAAAGGAATAATAAGTAAGAACAAGATTAATTTATTCCTCAATTGTAATTCGATCATCCGATATTGCATGGATTTTTTTGTTTTTATCAGTTAAATTTTTAATGTAATCTATCATTGTATCACGTAACATGATATTCGAATTAATGAATTTCGTTGCTTGCGAGAAAGCTTTCATACCGTCGTTTCCTTCGGCTAAAAAATCGACGGTAACAATTCGGTAAACAGCTTCTTCGTCCAAAGGTTTTCCGCCGATGGTCAGCGAATCTATCTCATTATTTTTAAGTGTTAATCGGACCCCTTTCGAAAATCCTTCCATTTTATTTCGGGCAAAATCATCGAACAGCTGTTTTACTGCTTTTCCTTTGAGTTCAACTAAAACCAGACGATTATTAAATGGATAAATTTCATAGAGGTCGCCGACCGTAACAGGGCCCTTATAGAGTGTCGCCCGGATTCCGCCGTTGTTAATCACGGCGAAATCGACTGCTCCCCACAATCCGGTTGCAAAATCCTGCATGGCATCGGCAGTGAAGAATGCCAAAGCGCTTTGTCTTCCGGATTTCACAAAGTTTTGATCCGCCTCTCCGATGACTTTATTCATTTCCGCATCCAATTGAGTTTTATACGGCATAATGAAAGAAAGCATTTTGGTATTGACGGGAAAATCATAACGGCTGTTCATTTCCACTAAGCAGCCGGTTACATTAAGTACTTCGTATTGTTTTCTTGCGCACGAGTAAAACAAAAACAATAGTATCAGAAATCCTGCGAATGAACTACCCTTCTTCATTGAATAAATTTTCAGCTTCTTTTACTTTTCTGAACAAATCGGAAGCAAAAACGAAATCGTTCAGTTTTTTATTGGTTGATGTCATGATTTCATCTTTAGTTCCTTCCCAAGCTTTTTCTCCTTCGTATATGAACATGATTTTTTCTCCGATATTCATCACCGAATTCATATCGTGCGTGTTGATTACGGTTGTGATATTATATTCTTTTGTAATATCATGGATTAAATCATCGATCAGCAATGCGTTTTTCGGGTCTAATCCCGAATTGGGTTCATCACAAAAGAGGTAATCCGGATTTAAGGCGATTGCTCGAGCGATAGCCACCCGTTTCATCATTCCTCCGCTGATTTCTCCCGGAAACATGGCATCAGCGTCTGTCAGATTCACTCTTTCCAAACAAAATTTTGCCCTTTTTTCCCGGTCTTTTTTACTGTCGCGGGTAAACATGGTCAAAGGGAACATCACATTTTCCAAAACCGTCATCGAATCGAACAAGGCAGACCCCTGGAACAACATACCCATTTCGCGTCGGAGCTTTTTCAGTTCAAGTTTGTTCATCGACAACAAATTACGATTGCCGTAGAGAATTTCCCCGGATTCGGGTCGCATCAATCCGATTAAAGTTTTCATCAAAACCGTTTTTCCGGATCCGCTTCGACCGATTATCAGATTGGTTTTTCCTCTATCGAATACCGCTGAAATATTTTTTAGTACGGCTTTATTTTCGAACGATTTATTTACATTGTTTATTCTAATCATTTCGCAAGCATTAAATGGGTTATTATAAGGTCGAAAGTTAAAATCAGGACACTGCTCATAACCACAGAGTCAGTACTGGCTTTCCCCACTTGCAGGGCGCCCCCTTTGACATTATAACCGAAATAGGACGCAACCGACGATATGATGAATGCAAAACCCATGGATTTCAGAATGGAATAACCGATGTAATAAGGCACAAACCAATAGCGCAAACCGTATTCGTATTTGGCAACGGTAATCATGCCGGTGAAAGCGGCAATGATGTAGCCTCCGATTATTCCGGAAAACATACTAAAAATTACCAATACGGGTATAAAAGCTACAAATGCAACTATTTTAGGGAAAATCAAATAATTCGCCGAATTGACGCCCATGATTTCCAAAGCGTCGATTTGTTCGGTCACGCGCATGGTGCCTAATTCCGATGCAATATTCGAACCTACCTTTCCGGCTAAAATCAAACACATAATAGTGGAAGAAAATTCCAGCAGAATGGTTTCCCTCGTAATATACCCTACAGTAAAATCGGGGATAATGGGCGATTGGATATTCAAAGACACCTGGATGGTTATAACAGCTCCGATGAAAGTGGAAATGAAAATAACTATCCAAAGTGAATCGACGCCCAATTTGGAAATTTCTTTCAAGGTTTGCCTGAAAAATACGCTCCACCGTTCCGGAACAGTCAGTGTTCGAAACATCAAGATCATATATTGACCGAACTTTTGCATGATTTGCGCGTATAATATTGTTTTGACATTTGGATTATCGGGTACAAATATAATGAAATTTTACTACTTTTGTAATAAAAAAGAATGAATCGCATGGAACAAATGATTTTACGGACAGAAGACCTGGTAAAACGGTATAGAAATCGAACAGTTGTGAATCATGTTTCAATTCAGGTGAGACAAGGAGAGATTGTAGGCTTGCTCGGTCCGAACGGCGCCGGGAAGACGACCACTTTCTACATGACCGTGGGATTGGTCACACCCAATCAAGGAAAGATTTTTTTGGAAGATATGGAGATTACCCAATATCCGGTTTATAAAAGGGCGCGAAAGGGAATCGGTTATCTGGCGCAAGAAGCTTCCGTATTTCGTAAATTATCGGTTGAGGACAATATACGCGCTGTTTTGGAGATGACCAACCAAACGGAAGCCTATCAAAAAGAAAAATTGGAAAGCTTGATTGCCGAGTTTGGACTTCAAAAAGTGCGAAAAAATTTAGGCGACCATTTATCGGGCGGAGAGCGGCGGCGGGTGGAAATTGCGCGCTGTTTGGCAATTGATCCGAAATTCATCATGCTCGACGAACCGTTTGCCGGCATCGACCCGATAGCCGTTCAGGATATTCAACAAATCGTGGGAGAATTGAAACTTAAAAATATAGGCATTTTGATAACCGATCATAATGTGCATGAAACTTTAAGCATAACCGACCGCGCCTATCTGTTATTCGAAGGTAAAGTATTATTTCAAGGTACTGCCGAAGAGCTTGCGGAAAATCCTATAGTCAGGGAAAAATATTTGGGACGCGATTTCGAATTGCGAAAGAAAGTGATTTAAAAAAAGTCTGTTGAAAACAAACAGCACAAATGACGCAAAAAACGCAAATTTTCACAAACCGCTTTTTTTCGTTACCTTTGCTCAAAATTTTAACGCTAAACCAAAATATATGACACCAAAGAATTTCATTTGTAAAAGCATGATAGGAGTCGGCTTGTTTTTTGCGGCTTCTTTTATCAACGAATTGAGAGCATCCGACCGACTTTTTTCCAATAACATTGTCTTGGCGAAAGATAATACGGAAGTTTACATTTCCCGCCGCCCTGCCCTGAACGATCGGTTGTTCCGATCGGAAGCCGTCGAGAAAAAGATTCAAGAGGTTTGCCGGCTTTTGAAAAATACCCGATTGGCTTGGATGTTTGCCAATTGTTTCCCGAATACCCTTGATACTACTGTTCATTACCGTGTTTTGGATGGAGAAGACGATACTTTTGTATATACGGGAGATATCCACGCCATGTGGTTGCGGGATTCGGGAGCTCAGGTATATCCCTATATCCAATTGGCAAACAAGGATGAAGCCTTGAGAAAAATGCTTGCGGGTGTCATTCGTCGCCAAACCAAATGTATTTTGCTGGACCCGTTTGCCAATGCATTTAATGACGGACCTGTCGGCAGCGAGTGGCAAAAGGATTATACCGCTATGAAACCCGAACTGCACGAACGAAAATGGGAAATCGATTCGCTTTGCTATCCCATTCGTTTGGCTTACGAATATTGGAAGGCGACAGGCGACACAAGCGTTTTCACCGATGAATGGATGCAAGCGATTGCGTTGATTGTGAAAACATTCCGAGATCAACAACGGAAAGAAAATTCAGGTTCTTACCGTTTCCAACGTATGACAACTCGCGCTTCCGACACCATGTTGAACGACGGCTGGGGAAGTCCCGTAAATCCCGTCGGATTAATCGCTTCCGCTTTCCGTCCTTCGGATGATGCCTGTACTTTTCTGTTTTTGGTTCCTTCCAACTTTTTTGCCGTCTCTTCTTTGCGTAAAGCGGCAGAGATACTTACGACCGTAAAGCATAATTCCGATTTGGCGAAAGAATGTACGGATTTGGCTTCGGAAGTGGAAACCGCCTTACAAAAATACGCCGTTTTCGATCATCCCGAATTTGGAAAAATCTATGCGTATGAAGTCGATGGATTCGGCAGCCGGGCATTGATGGACGACGCCAATGTGCCGAGTTTATTGGCAATGGCTTACTTGGGCGATGTGGATATCAATGATCCTATTTATCAAAATACCCGCCGTTTTGTGTGGAGCGAAAGTAATCCTTACTTTTTCAGAGGAAAAGCCGGCGAAGGCATCGGAGGTCCGCATATCGGCTATGATATGGTTTGGCCCATGAGTATAATGATGAAAGCGTTCACCGCTCAAGACGATGCCGAAATCAAAGCTTGCGTGAAAATGTTGATGGAAACGGATGCTGGCACCGGTTTTATGCATGAATCCTTTCATAAAGACGACCCAGAAAAATTTACAAGGGAATGGTTCGCTTGGCAAAACACTTTATTCGGAGAATTGATTATCTCACTGATTGATAAAGGAAAATTGGATTTATTGAACAGCATTGAGTAAAACCGTTTTATTCATCTTTCAACGGATTCCATCCTTGCGCAACTAAGGGTATATATGTGCCGTCGCGTGTAACAAGGTTTGTTCCCGATGATGCATCGCAAATATGGCCAATCAGTTTGACGCCGTTCAGTTGCTCAATATCTTCATGGAACCGCAGCGGAAGGGTAAACAAGAGTTCGTAGTCGTCACCCCCGTTCAAAGCGACGGTTGTTACATTCATATTAAAACGTTCAGCCATCATCGCCGTTTGATAATCAATGGGAATCCGATTTTCAAATATTATACAGCCGACATTGCTTTGTTCGCAAATATGCAGCAATTCGGATGAAAGACCATCGGAAATATCTATCATTGAAGTCGGAAGAATCCGATTATCGTTCAGGATTTGAATGATATCTTTTCGGGCTTCCGGCTTCAATTGCCGTTCAAGAAGATACTCTTTCCCGGCAAAGTCGGGCTGAAAATCTTTTTCTCCCGAAAAAACCGCTTTTTCGCGTTCCAACAGTTGAAGCCCCATATAGGCAGCGCCTAAATCGCCCGAAACGCAAATTAAATCCGTTTTTTTCGCCCCGCTCCGGTAAACAATCCGATCGCTGTCGGCTTCTCCGATACAGGTGATGCTGATGCACAATCCCGTTAGTGACGCGGAGGTGTCGCCGCCGACAAGATCAACGCCGTAGATGCTGCATGCCAATTCCAATCCCGAATAAAAATCTTCCAAATCTTCTACCGAAAACCGATTGGATATTCCCAAAGACACTGTTATTTGTTTTGGTTGACCGTTCATGGCGTAAATATCGGAAAAATTAACGACTGCCGCTTTGTAAGCTAAATGCTTGAGTGGAACATAAGTTAAATCAAAATGAATGCCTTCCAGCAACAAATCGGTCGTTACCAAAACTTGTTTGTCTTTATAATCCAAAACAGCAGCATCATCGCCGATTCCCTTCCGGGTAGTTGCGTTTTTTATTCGGATATTTTCCGTCAGATGCCGGATTAATCCAAATTCTCCCAAAGATGAAATTGTTGTCATAGTTTGTTATGTTTGTATTTCATGAAATACAAATCGGCAAGTTCTTAATCACTTCTTCGATGATAAACGCCAATTTCGGTTGAGCGATTTCTGCTGCTTTCAGCACTTCCTCATGAGATACTTCAACGATTTTTCCGTAAACGCCCAAGTCTGTGATGACCGAAAATGCCAATACTTTCATGCCGGCGTGACGAGCAACAATCACTTCCGGAACGGTTGACATTCCGACCGCATCGCCGCCAATGATTTTAAAATAATGATATTCCGCAGGAGTTTCAAAGGTAGGACCTTGCGTGCCGACATAAATGCCAAACTGTAACTTTATCCGGTTCTTTTCGGCGATTTCAACGGCTAATTTTCTTAAACCGGAATCATAAGCTTCGCTCATGTCAGGAAAACGAGTTCCGAGTTCGGGATCGTTTTGCCCCCGCAAAGGATGTTCGGGAAACAGGTTGATATGGTCTTCAATCAACATGATATCGCCCACCTTGAATGATCCGTTCATTCCTCCGGCAGCATTAGATACGAACAAATATTCTATTCCAAGCATTTGCATCACCCGAACAGGATAAGTCACTTGTTTCATATCATAACCTTCGTAGAAATGGAATCTTCCTTGCAAAGCTATCACCGGTTTCCCACCTAAACTACCGACAATCAACTTTCCGTTGTGTCCTTCTACGGTCGAAACCGGAAAATGAGGAAGTTCTTCATACGGAATCGCTCTTTCATCGGTAATTCGGTCGGCTAAAGCGCCTAATCCGGTGCCGAGTATGATTCCGATTTTTGTTTCTTTGAGTACCTTTGGTCTAAGCCAAGATACGGTTTCGTTTAAAGTTTGCAACATGATCTTCTATTTTTTGTGTTAATAATTCTTCGTTAAAAAGGATAACAATTTCGATGGGCAAATAATAAATATAAGACTTAATATCGTCGGGAACAAACGGATTGTTTATCAATCGCACGGCATCTTTTTCCGAAGTAATGATCCGTTTGTTTTTGTCGCCGATTGTTTTAATGAAATTCGTCATCATCCGGATATCTTTTTGAGTAAAATCGTGATGATCTGAATAGACAATTATTTGCAAATCCGAAGTTTGTTTCTTTACATATTCAATTAAACCGGACGGATCGGCTAATCCGGTAACTAATAAAACAGCTTCATTTTCAAGGTCCATTTTATTTGGAGAATTCGTTTCCGAAAAAGCCGGCAATAAATCTTTATAGCGGTAAGTGCTGAAAAACAACTGTTGATGAGGCTGTAAATTAATTCTTTTCGTTTTGATTTGATAATCGCCGAATGTAAAAGTTTCGGGACATTTGGTGCAAATGATCCAATCTGCCCGTTTGCTGTTTCCCGGCTGCTCACGCAATCTTCCCGCAGGCAGCAGGCAGTCGTCATAAAACGGTCGGTTGTTGTTTGTCAATAAGATGGATAAAGACGGCTTTACGTAGCGGTGTTGAAATGCGTCATCCAACAAAATAACTTCCGGCTTCTGATCTTCGGAAAGATTCAATAAATTGCGAATCCCTCTTCTCCGGTTTCCATCAACCGCTACCCTAATTTTCGGAAATTTTCGGTACATTTGCAGAGGTTCGTCTCCGATTTGAAAGCCGGTCGAATGTTCGTCAGCCAAAACAAATCCACGCGTTTTCCGTTTATACCCCCGACTGAGAACCGCTACTCTGTATTTTTTGCTTAACAATGCTATCAGATATTCCGTATGAGGCGTTTTCCCGGTTCCGCCTACGGTGATGTTTCCTATCGAAATGACAGGGACAGGAAATGACACACTCGAAAAAATCCCCCAATCAAAGAGCGTATTTCTGAATGTAATCACTAAACCAAATATCCATGCAAGCGGATACAGGTATGTAAATATTTTGTAATTCCCGGTCATTGAGAAAATTCTTTACAAATGTAGCGTTTATTTTGTGTTTATCCGTTGTTCACGCCGGAAAATTTGAACAGCGTCTCCATAATTTGATTAGTAATTACAAAATAAATTTGTATTTTTGCAAATTAAATGGAAATGAGATAATATGATTGAAGAAAATATTCTTTTCGGAGAAAACAAAAAAAGCCTGAACTTCATAGAAGCCTTTGTCGAAGAAGATTTGGAGAAAGGAAAAAACAAAGGGAAAATACAAACCCGTTTTCCGCCGGAACCCAATGGTTATTTGCATATTGGTCACGCAAAAGCTATTTGCATCGATTTTGGCATTGCTCAAAAATACGGCGGTGTTTGTAACTTGCGTTTCGACGATACGAATCCGACTAAAGAAGATACGGAATATGTCGATTCCATTTTAGAAGATATCCGTTGGTTGGGATTCAAATGGGAAAACGTTTATTATGCTTCCGATTATTTCCCGCAATTGTGGAACTTTGCAGTTGAACTGATTAAAGCGAATAAAGCATACATCGACGAACAATCTTCCGAGCAAATCGCGCAACAAAAAGGAACGCCGACACAAGCAGGCAAGCATAGCCCTTTCAGGGATCGACCCGCTGAAGAAAGCTTAGACCTGTTCCAAAAAATGAATACCGGCGAAATTCCCGAAGGCGCTATGGTATTACGGGCAAAAATAGATATGTCAAGTCCGAATATGCATTTCCGCGACCCGATTATTTACCGGGTGGTTCATACGCCGCATCATCGAACAGGTGATACGTGGAAAGCTTATCCGATGTATGATTTCGCTCACGGTCAATCGGATTATTTTGAAGGAGTCACTCATTCAATATGTACTTTGGAGTTTGAAGTTCATCGTCCGCTCTATGATTGGTTCATCGATGAACTGAAAAAAGTACACCCGGAAGACGGAGCTTACCGTCCTCGCCAGTTCGAATTTAATCGCTTGAACTTGACCTATACCATCATGAGTAAACGTAAAATGTTGCAATTGGTCAAAGAAGGATCGGTTTCCGGATGGGACGACCCGCGTATGCCTACTTTATGCGGATTACGGAGAAGAGGATATACACCCGCCGCTATCCATAAATTCATCGATAAAATCGGTTACACCAAGTTCGACGGTATCATTGATTATGCATTATTGGAACATTCGATTCGCGAAGAACTGAATGCGAAAGCCAAACGAGTGTCTGCCATACTCAATCCGGTGAAGTTGATCATCACCAATTACCCCGAAGGAAAAACGGAAATGATGGAAGCGATTAATAACCCGGAAGACGAATCAATGGGAACGCATGAAATCGCTTTTTCGCGAGATTTGTTTATCGAGCGGGAAGATTTTATGGAAGAAGCGCATAAAAAATATTTCCGGCTGACGCCCGGTCAAGAAGTTCGCTTAAAGAATGCGTATATTATCCGCTGCACGGGATATAAAAAGGATGACGAAGGAAATATCGCAGAAATATATGCAGAATACGATCCTCAGACCAAAAGCGGAATGCCCGAAAGCAACCGGAAAGTAAAAGGCACACTTCATTGGGTCTCGGTCGAACATAGTATTACGGCTGATGTGCGTTTATATGATCGCTTGTTCCTTATTGAAAATCCAAACGAAGGAAAAGATACCGACTTTCGCAATTGGTTAAACCCCGATTCATTGAAAGTCTTACATCGGTGCCGGCTCGAAAAAGAATTAGCAAATGCCCTACCCTACGAGAATTTTCAATTTCAACGGCTGGGATATTTCAACGTCGATCCCGACTCGACGAAAGAAAAACTTGTCTTTAACCGCACGGTTTCTTTGAAAGATTCATGGAGTAAGATCGTAAAGAATGAAAAAGAATGAAAGATTATATTTACAATCTAAACAGTGAATCCGATGAATCGTATCCCGATTTCTTTTTCGAATGGGATAATGCCGTCAGTTCGGGGAAGACTCCCGGTTTCTATGAACCCGAAGAATTGACCGAAATTATTGAAATATACATCATCAATAACCAATCTAAACGCGCCAAACAAGCCATCAGCCATGCTTTGCGAGTGTATGAGGATGATGAGGATCTTCTCTATGAGATTCTTTTGTTATTAAACGATTATGAGTGCTGGAACGATCTTCTTTCGATTTGCGAACAATTAAGTGAAGGTGAATCCGATGTTTGGATGGACGGTCACCGATTGACTTCGTTGCTTCATTTGGGCATGGAAGACGAATCTTTTCTCTATTTCCAACGATTAAAAACAAGATACGCAGAAGATAAAGATGAGTTATCGATCCTTTATCAAGCGATGGGCGAGGCACTTTGCGAAGTGGACCTGTATGATTCGGCAATCGAAGTCGTTCAAGAAGCGATCGATAATTTAGACGAAGATATCAATTTCTATTGGCTGCAATTGGAATGTTATGTAGCTCTCAACTGTAAAGAAGAAGTATCGGAATTAGCCGAAGTGATTCAAAAATTAGATCCGCTCGATGCGAGTACTTGGCACCGATTGGGACTCTTTTTCCGCGATATCGGCGACTACGAAAAAGCCATCGACGCTTTTGAATATGCTCAATCGCTCGGACACATTCCGGAGGAGATTTTGATGAATCTGATTTATATCTATGCCGAAAACAAGAATTTCATCAAAGCCTTGGAAAAAGCCAAAGAATACCTGATTTTGTATCCCGACAGTTACATGATAAATATGATGGCAGCCAAGCTTAATTCCCGCATGGAAAATTGGAAGGATGCGTTAAAATATGTGGATGAAGCGTTAAAATTAACTCCCAACGAAGAATCGCTTTATTTATATAAAAGTAATTTCCTGCTTCATCTGGAAGAGTTCAAAAAAGCTAAATTGGCATTAATAGAAGGACTGAAAAATACCAAAGATTCAGAAGGGTATTTATCAAAGAAATTATCCAAACTGAACAAACAATATCCCGATTATTAGAGTTATTTATACAAATACAGAAAATTAATCTATTCAATAATATATGGCGAAAGTAAAAGGAAGCGTAATTGTCAATACCGAGCGATGCAAAGGATGCGATTTATGCGTAGTGTCGTGTCCGAGCGATGTTTTGGAAATGGCAAACGAAGTGAACAGCAAAGGATATAATTTTGCCCGGATCAAAAACCCGGACGAATGCACCGGGTGTGCCAATTGTGGATATGTATGTCCGGATGGGTGTATTACTGTTTATAAAATTAAAATTTAGATGGCGGAAGAAATAAAATTAATGAAGGGAAATGAAGCGATTGCTCATGCAGCCATTCGCTACGGGACTGACGGATATTTCGGTTATCCCATTACCCCCCAATCGGAAATTATGGAAACTCTCATGGACGAAAAACCATGGGAAACGACCGGAATGGTCGTGCTTCAAGCTGAAAGTGAGGTCGCTGCAATTAATATGGTCTATGGAGGCGCTGCTTGCGGAAAACGAGTGATGACTTCTTCGTCGAGTCCGGGAATCAGTTTGAAACAAGAAGGCATATCCTATATGGCGGGCGCCGAATTACCCGGATTGATTGTAAATATCATGCGCGGAGGACCGGGACTGGGAACCATTCAACCCAGTCAAGCCGATTATTTTCAGACAGTAAAAGGAGGTGGTCATGGCGATTATCGAGTGATTACGCTGGCTCCCGCTTCAGTTCAGGAAATGGCGGATCATGTGGCGCTGGGATTTGATTTGGCATTCAAATACAACAATCCGGCAATGATTTTATCGGACGGAGTTATCGGTCAAATGATGGAAAAAGTGATTCTTCCCAAACAACGACTTCGGAAAACCGAAGCCGAAATTCGTAAAGAACAACCTTGGGCTACTTTGGGAAAAACAAAAGACAGGAAACCGAATATCATAACTTCGCTGGAGTTGGATTCGTCCATTATGGAGCAAAACAATATCCGTTTCCAGAAAAAATACAAGTTGATCGAAGAAAATGAAGTGATTTTTGAAGAATTGCTATGCGACGACGCCGAATATTTGATTGTCGCCTTCGGTTCTGCCGCACGTGTCAGCCGAAAAGCCGTAGAAACAGCGCGGGAAGAAGGAATAAAAGTCGGACTTTTCCGTCCGATCACGCTTTGGCCCTTTCCGAAAAAGCAATTAAAAGCGCTCGGAGAAAAGATAAAAGGGATTTTAACCGTTGAATTGAATGCGGGTCAAATGGTGGAAGACGTCCGATTAGCCGTAGAGTGTAAAATTCCGGTCAACTATTACGGGCGTTTGGGCGGAATTGTTCCTGCACCCGATGAAGTTTTTGAAGCGTTAAAAAGAATGATGAACGATGAATTATGAATGATGAATTATTATGGATATTTCTAATATAATAAAACCGGAAAACTTGGTTTATGAGAAACCTCGTTTGATGAACGATAGTCCGATGCATTACTGTCCGGGATGCAGTCACGGTGTTGTCCATAAATTGGTAGCGGAAGTTATCGATGAAATGGGCATGGAAGAGAAAACCATCGGAATCGCACCGGTCGGATGTGCGGTTTTCGCCTACAATTATTTAGACATCGATTGGCAAGAAGCCGCTCATGGTCGTGCGCCGGCGGTAGCCACTGCAGTCAAACGATTGAATCCCGACAAGATGGTTTTCACTTATCAGGGTGACGGCGATTTAGCCGCTATCGGCACAGCCGAAACCATTCATGCTTGCAATCGCGGAGAAAATATAGTTATCGTTTTCATTAATAATGCAATCTATGGGATGACCGGGGGCCAAATGGCGCCGACAACCCTGCTTGAAATGAAAACTTCCACTTGTCCCTACGGACGAAGTTCCGAATTAAACGGCTATCCACTGAAAATTTCCGATCTATTGGCTCTGTTAGACGGAACATGTTTGGTAACTCGTCAATCGGTTCATACGGCGGGGGCTGTCAGAAAAGCGAAGAAAGCGCTTCGGAAAGCGTTTGAAAATTCCATGGCAAAAAGAGGAACTTCAGTAGTGGAGTTTGTTTCCAATTGCCCCTCCGGATGGAAATTAACTCCGGAACAGTCTAATCAGTGGATGGTAAAAAGTATGTTTACTAAGTATCCTTTAGGTGATTTAAAAGATATCTGAATATGAAACACGAAATTATAATAGCCGGTTTTGGAGGGCAGGGCGTGCTTTCCATGGGAAAAATCCTTGCTTATTCCGGTTTAATGGAAGACAAAGAAGTGTCGTGGTATCCTTCCTACGGACCCGAACAAAGAGGCGGTACGGCAAATGTCACGGTTATTTTGAGTGATCAAAAAATTTCTTCCCCGATACTCAATCAATACGATATCGCGATTATTCTCAATCAGCCTTCTCTTGATAAATTTGAATGCAAGGTGAAACCCGGCGGGATTCTGATTTTTGACGGTTACGGCATTACTCATCCGCCAACGCGCAAAGACATCCGAATTTTTCGGATCGATGCAATGAACACGGCTGTCAAAGAGGGGAATACCAAAGCATTCAACATGATTGTACTGGGCGGAATGTTGAAAACAACGCCAATGGTTACTTTGGAGAGCGTCATGAAAGGTTTGAAAAAATCACTACCCGAGCGACATCATAATCTCCTCCCGATGAATGAAAAGGCAATTTTACGTGGAATGGAAATAATCGAGGAAATCTGATTATTCTCTTTGAAAAAAAAAATTACCATATTACTATTGCCGATACTGTTATTTACAGAAATAGAGGCTGCCTCCGTCATTGCGATGGCGGCGTCCCCAAGCAATCCGGTGAGTACCAATGCTATGGAATCCCCTGAGGATAGTGTTATTAATTTTCAGGGGATTGCGGGTCAAGTCCGCAATGACACGATTGTTTCCGGCGTCGATTCAATTTCCATTCCATCTGAATTAATTACCGTTTCGGTCGATACGTTTCCTCAGAAGAACGACAGCGTTCCTAAAAAGGTTAATCCGGGAATTTATGCTCCTGTGACTTCAGCTATCGACACCACCCAACGAATCAATTATTGGCATATTACCGAACGAACGGGAGAAATCATCCCGGTTTTGCCCGACACCTTCCTGACCGATTATTTTCATCGAACCAATGTGGAAGGATTAGGTACTTCCATTGCCTATCTCGGCAATTTGGGCTTACCGCTCGAATCGAGGGTGTTTTTTGAAAGGGATGATCGCTCCGACTTTATGTTTTCCGACCCTTTGCGCCTCTATTTAAAACAACCGGATCAATTCAATTTTGTAAATACCAAAATCCCTTACTCGAACGTTTCTTATCAATCTGCCGGAAGCAGTCAAAGAAAAGAAGAACGCTTCCAAACTTTTCTTGCACTGAATTTCAGCAAAAAATTAAATGTCGGCGTTTCAATCGATTATCTCTACGCTCGCGGTTTTTATAATGCGCAATCCGCTAAGCATACCGATTGGGTCATTTTTGGAAATTATCTGTCCGACAGGCATCAGGTGCACTTGTTTATTAATCCGGCATCCGCTCATACCAATGAGGAAAACGGTGGATTGCAAGACGATAATTATGTGACTCATCCCGACTTTGTAGGTGGTCGAAATGCGCAAACTCAAAATTTTCCGACAAATATCGAGAATACCTGGAATCGTGTGGAAGGAAACCGGTACTATCTTAATTACCGATATAATTTGGGTTTGGAACGCGAAACCGATCAAGAAGACGCGGAAGGAAATAAAATCAAACAATTCATTCCTGTATCAACTGTCATATACACATTTGATTATACAGACAATAAAAGGAAATTCTATTCTCAGGATTCGATGTCTCTCAATCAATATTATCAATACGCCGATTTCTTGAATCCCAATCGAATTAAAGGGTTTCCTTCCGACTCAACCTCCTATCGTTCCATCAAAAATACCTTCGGACTTTCGCTTCGCGAAGGATTCAGCAGTTGGGCAAAATTTGATTTAACGGCTTATATTATGCACGATATTCGACAATTTACGATGATGGATACGATACCTGTGATAGCAGGAGATTCGGTGGTTGGATATTATCCCTACACGGCAAACCATTATTCTACTTACATCGGTGGCGAATTGGCGAAACGAAGCGGTAAAATACTGCGCTACAATGCTCAAGGAAATCTTTGCGTGGTCGGATACAATTTGGGGGATTTCCTGTTATCGGGTAATATAGAAACGCGGATTCCATTTCTGAATGATACGGCGTCTGTTTCCGCTACCGGATACATTAAAAATTTATCTCCTACTTTTTACGAAAACCATTACTACAGCCAATATTTCCGTTGGGATAACAATTTCGGAAAAATCAAAAAAGTGTATCTCGGCGGTCAAATTGTGATTCCGCATACGAAAAGCGAAATCAGTTTGGGGGTAGAAAATATTACCAATTATATTTACTTCGACGGTACCGGTTATCCCGGACAATACGGAGGAAACATTCAGGTGCTGGCGGCAACTCTCCGGCAAAATTTCAAAGTGGGGGCTTTCCGCTGGGAAAATCAAGCGGTTTATCAAAGCTCATCCAACCAAAATATTCTTCCCCTGCCGACTCTCTGCGCTTATTCAAGTCTGTTTTTTCAATTTGTGATCGCGAAAGTTTTGACGATCCAAATGGGAGCTAACGCCAATTATTGGACGAGCTATTATTCGCCGACCTACGAACCGGCGACTCAACAATTCAAATTACAGAGCGATGAAACAAAAATAAAAGTGGGCAATTATCCGCTCATCAGCGGGTATCTTAATTGCCATTTGAAACAGACTCGCTTCTTTTTGCAATATTATAATTTAGGCGCCATGTTTATTAGCCCGCCGGAGTATTTTTCGATTCCGCATTATCCGGTCAATCCACCCATATTAAGATTGGGTCTCTCGGTTGACTTTATTAATTAACCGGTTTCTTGTTATGAATGTTAAACGAATTCTTATCCTTTGTGCTTTTTTATTGTCCGGCGCTCTTTTGATAGTTGGAATAGTAGTGATTCTCTCTCATTGGAAATTCGAAAAATCCGGTAAACGAGATCTCCCGGAGATAATGAAAAACAAAATCTTGAATGTGGTTACCGAATACAATTCGGTCGATTTTTATGTTTCCGGCGACTCAATAGCCGGTTCGCAGTATGAATTGTGTCAATTTATCGCTCACCGATCCGGATTAACTATTCAATTGTTTCTTGAAAATAATTTGGAAACATCCATCCAAAAATTGGAAAACAACGATTACGACGTGATTGCTCAAAACATCCCGATTACCAATAATAATAAACAATTCCTCGCTTTTACCGTTCCGATCACAAAAAACAAACAAGTGCTTGTTCAACGAAAAAATAATATATCCGATTCGGTCTTATTTATTACGAACCAAATAGATTTAGCCAACCAAACGATTTTTGTGACGAAAGACTCTCCGGCTATTTTGCGATTAAACCATTTAGCAGAAGAAATTGCAGAACCTATTCATATCATGGAAATTACGGGTTATACTTCGGAGCAGTTAATTTATATGGTTGAAGAAAAAGAAATCGATTATGCGGTGGTAGATAAAGAAATTTCCTTAAAAAACACGATACTGTTTCCCGACTTGGATTTCAATACCGATATCAGTTTTACACAATTGCAAGCGTGGGCGCTTCGGAAAACTTCTCCCGTTTTATTAGACAGTTTGAATGTTTGGATAAAGGCATTCAAAGAAAACAAAACGCGAATTAAAAAAAGATAAGGTTGCTAAAAAAGCACCGAGTTTCACACAGAGTTTTTTTATCTCTGTGTTTCTCGGTGCTTTCTTTGTGCAGCTCTGTGCGATTCCCGGTCTTTTCAGTTTGCCCAATTGCGGGTTAAAGTCAATTAACAGCTAAAGAAAGGAACCATTCATCTTCTTCCTGATGAAATGCTAACTTTTCTTCTCTTGCCAACCAGCCGATGGCAGCATAGATTCCTTTGTCTGTTAATTTAGTAGCTTTTTTCAGCTCTTTAACGCTTTTGGTTCCTTCTTCATCCAGCACTTTCCATACAAGTCCTGCATCATTTCCAATTTTCTCTTTCATTTTTCTTTTCTTTTTAATAATTCAACTCTTTTCAATTTCCTTTAGGGCGATCCAAAACAGTTTTTGAATATTTTGCATATAAATTATAACCTATTTATCTATATAATAGTTTTGTGATTTACTTCACCAGCTGCGTTTATTACTCTCCGCCGTTACCGTTGGAAAACAGAGCATCCATCTTAACGTATTGAGGACCCATATCGAGATTGTAATAAATCGTACGTAAAGCAAAAATTGCATCTTTGTTTGTTGCATCCTTTTCAAAAACCTTTTCAAAATAAGGCATCGACAGTTTGTAATAGTTCAGCGCATCTTGGGCAGCTGCTTTGGATTGGGCAGCATCGGAAATTTCATCGGCGTTTTTTCGTTTTTCAACACCTAAATTGAAATATGTACGTCCAAGTTCCGATAAGAAAGAAACATTGTCGGGGTCAAGTTCCAATGCTTTTTGCAGATTTTTAATGGCTGCATCCGAATTTTTATTTTCGGAATACAATTGACCCAAAACAGCATAAAGCTGCGCATTGTCGGGAGTTTGTTTAATGGCATCTTCCAAATTAGCAACCGCTTCATCCGTTTTTCCCGAACTGATGCTCAAATTAATCATACTCAAACGATAGAAATCTTCATTCGGAAATTTGGCAAATCCTTCTTTAATAATTTTTTCGTAACCTGCCGAATCATCTGCTTGAAGGTATTCGCGCGCCAATTCTCTGTAAATGTCATTTTCGGTAAACAGTTCGTTTTTTACATACGTGCTGTTTTTCAAGCTTTCATAAGCAGCAATGGCAGCATGATGATTCGGGATTCGAGCAGCAGCCGTTGCAGAGTAAAACCGTATTTGCAAATCGGTGGTATCTCCTTTTGCGATGTCCCATTTTTCTCCTTTAAACATATCCATGTCGGGAATATCGCCGAATGCTTTAAAATTCTCGTAGGCGCGTTGAAAGTTTTGTTTGTTGAAATCAAAAACGCCGGCATTGATATAACTCGAACGGTTGGCGCGGATAATGGCGCGAATATCTTTCAGAAATTTGGGTTTGACTTTCCCTTTTGCATCCGGCAGTTGATCTAATTCGGCTGCCTTAGTAAAGTAGGGAATTATTTTTTCCAAAGCGCCGTACATCACCTCTTCATTCGGCTGTTTCCCTAAAATTTCCAATGTTTTTTCACCATCGACCTGTTTGCTTTCAATCCGCCCGGCAACATACCACGTTTCAGCGTCATTGGCTGTTTCCGGATTTTTTAGCGCTTCGTTAATTAATGAGCGCGCTTCCGTTATATTGGGCGGATTGCTGTTCAACTCATTTTTCGCTGCACTCACGTTCTTTTTCTGTCCAAAAGAAAGAGTGACCAAAAAACATAATACCGCTGTAAAGATAAACTTTTTCATAACATTAAATTTATTTATCATTATTGTTCCTTTTTGTTTGATGCTGCAAATTTACAAATTAATCGTTAATATCTTCCACATCCTCCCAATCATTTTCCGGATTATTTTCTTCAAAAACATCTTTTTCTATATCTTTCTCTTTTATCTCTTCAATATTTTCCATTTCCGTTTCGGAAATTACTTTACACACAGAAGCAATTTCGTCGTTCCGTTTATCAAGATTTATCAAACGAACACCTTGAGTAGCCCTACCGATTACATTAATATTGGATACTTTCACCCGGATGGTGATGCCCGACTTATTGATAATCATCACATCGTTGTCGTCGGTTACGCTTTTGATTCCCACCAAAAATCCGGTTTTTTCGGTAATGTTCAAAGTTTTTACGCCTTTTCCGCCTCGATTGGTGATGCGGTAGTCGTCAATTTTCGAACGCTTTCCGTAGCCTTGTTCGGATATGACCAATATGGTTTCGTTTTCCAAATCTTTCATACAAATCATGCCGATGACTTCATCATCTTCGGGATCGAGGGTCATTCCTTTGACGCCGGCTGCTGTGCGTCCCATACAGCGAACCACTTTTTCGTGAAAACGAAGCGCTCTGCCTTTACGATTGGCAATAATGATTTCGTTATTGCCATCGGTCATGCGAACGCCGATCAGGGCATCATCTTCATTTAAGGTGATGGCGTTCACTCCGTTCTGACGCGGGCGGGAATAGGCTTCAAGCAGCGTTTTTTTGATTACGCCCTTTTTCGTACAGAACAGCAAATAGCGCGATTCAACAAAACTTTTATCATTCAATTGATTGACTCGGATGAAAGCATTCACTTTGTCGTCCGGTTCAATGCTTAACAAATTCTGAATCGCTCTGCCCTTTGAGGTTTTGGTGCCTTCGGGAATGTCATACACTTTCAACCAGTAACATCGTCCTTTATGAGTGAACAACAGCATGGTTGCGTGCATATTTGCGGGATAAATGTATTCCACGAAATCTTCGTCGCGGGTTTCCGAACCCTTTGCCCCCACCCCGCCGCGGTGCTGCGAACGAAATTCAGCCAAAGGCGTCCGTTTGATATATCCCAGATGCGATATGGTTATAATCATTTCATCATCGGCATAGAAATCTTCCGGATTGAAATCTTCGGTGGCATAAACAATATCTGTTTTGCGTTTATCGCCGTATTTATTCCGTATCTCGATCAATTCATCGCGAATAATCCGCATCAAATGATCTTCGTTTTCAAGGATATCTTTTAAGTCGGCGATGAGTCGCAGCACCTCTGCATAGTCGGAACGTAATTTGCTTTGTTCCAATCCGGTTAATTGGCGCAAACGCATCTCCACGATGGCGCGCGACTGTATTTCGGTTAAACCGAAGCGTTGGCACAGCCGCTCGATGGCTTCGTTGGGACTTTGCGACGAGCGAATGATGGCGATTACCTCATCGATGTTTTCCGAGGCGATGATCAATCCTTGCAGGATATGCGCCCGCTCTTCGGCTTTCCGCAACTCGTAACGTGTGCGGCGAGTTACCACATCCACCCGGTGATCGATGAAATATTTTATCAGGTCTCTCAGATTCAATGTTTTCGGTCGTCCGTTAACTAAAGCTACGTTGTTTACGTTAAAAGACGATTGCAAAGCGGTGAGTTTATACAATTTATTCAGAACCACGCTTGAATTGCCGTCGCGCTTGATATCCACCACGATTCGCATGCCTTCGCGGTCGGATTCGTCGTTGACGTTCGATATTCCTTCTATTTTCTTTTCTCCCACCAAATCGGCAATATGCTTGATCAGTTCCGCCTTATTAACAAGATAAGGAATTTCGGTGATGACAATTTTCTCTCTATTATCTTTGATTTCAATTTCAGATTTTCCCCGCAAGATGATGCGCCCTCTCCCGGTTTCGAAAGCGTCTCTCACGCCTGCATATCCGTAGATGGAAGCGCCGGTGGGAAAATCGGGCGCTTTAATGTGTTGCATTAATCCCGCCACATCGATGGTGCCTTTAGAATCGATATAAGCCAAAGAAGCATTGATACATTCGGTGAGGTTATGGGGCGGCATATTGGTCGCCATTCCTACGGCAATACCCGACGCGCCATTGATTAATAAGTTGGGAATACGTGTCGGCAGAACAGTTGGTTCTTTGCTCTTATCATCATACGTTAATTGAAAATCGACAGTTTCTTTCTCGATATCCTGCAACATTTCTTCGGCTAATTTACTCATCCTTGCCTCTGTATAACGCATTGCCGCAGGAGAATCGCCATCCACCGAACCGAAATTGCCTTGCCCGTCGACCAACAGGTAACGCAAAGCCCAGGGCTGAGCCATGCGCACCAATGTGCCGTAGATCGACGAATCGCCGTGGGGATGGTATTTACCCATCACATCGCCCACGATACGTGCCGATTTCTTGTAAGGTTTATCGGAAGTGCTTCCTATTTCATTCATTCCGTACAAAACTCTTCGGTGAACCGGTTTCATTCCGTCCCGCACATCCGGCAAGGCTCTGGATACAATGACCGACATCGAATAATCGATATAGGCCGTTTTCATTTGGTCTTCAATGTCAATTCGGATGATTCTGTCCTGATTATCTGTCATGTATTTATATTACTTTGTATTACATCAATATTGCATTTGCAAAAAACAAGCGAAGGTACAACTTTTTTTTCAAATATGAAAATAAATTTTCATTAAACCACACTGCTTGTCGTGGAAAAACATAAAAAATGCAAAAAACGCAAATCAAAGCAGCGGATGAAGAATGTATCATAATGTCAATTTCGGAAAAGCGGACGAGGACCAGACTTGGTACGGAGTTGGTACGGTCATGTTACGGTTTATGTGAGCTATTCAAAAAGGAAGCAAAAAAGGGAGTAATAAATTGTTTGTATATCAAAACAGCTGTATTCGAAATCATTTTATCAATCCTCGCTGATGATGGATAAGGATTTAGCAGTTAAATATTGTTAATATTTTTTATCTTCCAAGTATAACCGAAAAAAGCCGCGTTAATATTTGTTAACAGCTCTTGCAGATGTGGTTTTTATCTCTTATATTTGCAACTTAGTTTTTTAAAGTTAATAATTACGTACAGTATGTCGGTTACAAGATTCAATAATTACAATTTGATACTACATAGAAGTTACAATTTGATTCGAGCTAAGGAGACTTAGATCCAATAAGCAGTTATTTCTATGAGAGGATCAGGAAATTGAACCGTGATCGGTATCCTGCCAACAGCCGGCTTTTCTTAGGGAAGCCGGCTTTTTTATTCTTATTCATAAAAAATTGTTACATTTGCTGCAAATTTTTACAAAAAACGTAACTACTCAGGTAAAGAAGAAACTTTACAATTAGCCAAGCAAATTAAAGCGGCGAATACATCCTGTCCGTTTTTGATTGTAGTATCAATAACGGAGCGTATTTTGGCATATCTATCAGCCC
>Ga0123354_10000457_pt1 | contig 40381 bp, 30 predicted proteins | sample TergutLab28metaG_2_FD_97872 | JGI IMG/M metagenome (GOLD analysis project Ga0123354, IMG submission 97872) | Labiotermes labralis P4 segment gut microbial communities from Petit-Saut dam, French Guiana - Lab288 P4 | ecosystem: Host-associated > Arthropoda: Insects > Digestive system > Gut ... | reverse complement strand
TTTAATAACATATTTAAAAATTTTTTTTATTATTGTTAGTATATTTTTATGACACGCGGGGGGAAAGAAAAAAATGTAAAGAGAAGGGGGGGGGGGGAGAGAGAGAGAGAGAGTGTTTATGCATCACTCATTTTGTGTACCAAAATTCCTATTTCTTGCATAAGGTCCAAATATCCAAATGGTGACAAAGTTGCCTGTACAACAAAAAAGGTGGACAGGCCTGCATCCAGTGGATGATCAGGAAGAGCAGGAGATCTCAAACTATGATATACCTTCTTAAGTTTGTCTGTTAGCTGTGGTTCACCTCTTGTTCTCTTCTGGAAAGGTTTTGTTCTCTGCTGGAAAACAAGGCATGACAGTAGAGCTGCAATTTCATGCAGTTGCTTGTCAGCCAGGACACAATGCAGTACCATTTCAGTAATCATCAACTCACGACTGCCCATTTCACACGCAACTCGTCCCTTCAGCTGGACTGTTCACCGTAACAACCAATGAGCAAACAAAGATATTAGTTACAATTAAGTCACATATTAGAATAAAAATACATTTAAGTTCACATGAGACAATATTGTACATATACAAAGGTCATACCAGAAGTCATGAGCACTGTGGAATAACCAAGTACCAGGCATTACTGTAGTGTGCAACATATAACAATTACATATGTTATCTCAAAACCAGAATAAAAATCACATCACCTTTCTGTATCACTTGTTTATATTTCAGTGTGAGCAAATGGCTGGTATGGACATGTTCTTGTGGCAACATATACTGATACAGTTTCTTGTTAAGGAGGAAATCCTTGCTTCAGACATTCATGATTCCTTTCCAGACAAACCACATTCCAATATTCTCATACCTCTATATCTCATCACAGTAACTAATAGAGATAAATTTATACTATACACTTCCTATGAAATGTATGTATAATACAGATAAATTTTTGTGGTCTCATATCAATACATGGTAGCAATGGGAATATCACAGCCTAATACTAAGGAACTAAATGAATGATTTTTTAAGACTTTAACTATTAACTTCAAGTGTGGCTTTGATGTAGAGGCTATGTTTATAGGCATGTTAGTTTACAGTGCAAAACTTACACATGTACCAAATTTGACTAATGGGAATTTTTAGTACTAGAGAAAACTCCTCACATCAGTGGATGATTTATAGTATAAATATTAAGAGTTCTTGCTAACCTTACAATCAACAGAGATGGAAGCATGTGAGGGAAAACAAACAGTTCTTCCCTGAGTTTCTTCCAACTGCTCCATCACAGGTGACTGGTTCCTGATGTTTTGAGACTGCTGCCCAGTGAAACAGCATCACACTCAAGAACAGAAACCCCAGCTACACTATTATAAAAAACTAAAAACTCATGTTGGGAATTTTAATAGACTTCATTCCGTTGTGTTGTGACATAGTAATATTAGTACATGTAAAGTAAAGTAAGGTAAAGTGCACCCTTGTACATGCACTGAGGCTCTGTACAGGCTGTATTACCCATAAGGGGAGTAGAGGTATAGCTCTACTCTTTCTTGACCATGGCACTAGAAGGGGGTGAGGGGTCAGCGTCATGCCCCGGCCACTTTTCACCCCCAGAAAAAACCCGGTACCCATTGTACAGGAGGCTGGGTGGGCCCCAGGGCCGGTCTGGACAGGTGTGGAAAATCTCACCCCCACTGGGATTTGATCCCCGGACCGTCCAGCCCGTAGCCAGTCACTATAATGAATATGCTACCCAGCCCACATTAGTATGTGTACTGCTGTTAAACACACCACACTTTTATTAAACTCATCAGTGATTGCTACATGTTTTTTAGTCTTAGAGACCATAATCATGCAAAAAAATACATTATTTGAAATATGTGTGCTGTGTCAATTTGGGGTGGGGGGGAGGGTAAATATTTGTAAGATTTTGCAAATTTCTAACATTCCCATGCACATGTTCTGAATTATGTATTATATTGCCTGATGATAGTCTGTAAAACCAGAAAATGTAGCAGTCACTGATGAATTTAATGAATGTTTGTTGTGTTTGACAGCAAAACACATACTAACAGTAACTCATACAGTGCCTACTCTACTGTGAAGGATGCTATGTTGCAATATCATTATCCATTATCCATTGTGCACAGCATAACAGCCACATACACACACATACAGCAATGGATTCGAGTGCCTGGTGCATGTTCAGTGACTGCAGCCATAGCACATACCTGTTACATGGGTTGAAGGCATGGTAACATTCACACCACCATTTTGTAACGGACAAAGTGGCACTGGGACAGATTTTGCTCCTAGTACTTTGGTTTTCTACTGCCCATATCATTCCACCAGTGCTCCATACTTCTATTTCATTCAACTGCCATTGATATAAACTATTTGCAATCAGTATTTACACAAAACACTTCTCTCTTTTCACATCTTTTCATCTTTCAGTTCCATAACATGCACAGAGTTTCTCAACCAACTGAGGAACTATCAGTGCTCCATAGAGTTGCTTAGTTAGATATATTTTATGATATGTAAAAAATCCAATAATCTTAAAGTAATTAAGAGGATATAACAAAATTTATAAAATCACAAAGACTGAGATGGGTAGTCCATGTAATGAGAATGGAGAACACGAGAACTACTAGAAAAATAACGGAATGGAAGCCATATAAAACAAGACCAGTAGGAAGACCCAGGTTAAGGTGGATGGACCAGGTGGAAGAAGATCTAAGGAGGATGAAAATTACTGGCTGGAGGGTGACGATCGAGGATACGCAAGTGTGGAATAGAATTGTCGAACAGACCAAGACCCACCCAGGGTTGTAGAGTCAACAGAAGAAGAAGAAGAAGTCTTAAAGTAATTTCCAAAAGGAATTAAAGCACTCCCATTACAGGCCTGGACAGGCCCATAGGGTTCCAGGAGGACAATGACAATCAGGACATGAAGGTGGTAAGGTTGACAGCCCTATGCACTGGCTGCCTTTACTCCCCAGGAAATAATCCTGGTACTCATTTCTGTTAGAGGCTGAGTTGACACCAGGGCCATAGTGCGGCCGGAAGGATTATGTCGATGAAAAATTCCAATGACACCATCGCGAATCGAATTCGCAACCTTCTGGTAGTAGCGCAGTGCCTCAACCAACTGCATCACCGCATGCCCCCTTCCAAAAGGAATTAGTAAAAGTAAAAAAATTACATCACTATCTGTCCAAACACAATTAAATTGTATTTACTATAAAGAACTATATGTTTCAACCTGTCCCAGGTTATCCTGAAGTTTGCAACTGGTCTTTAAAACATAATGGGAACATCAGGATGGGCTGAGATAGGACACAACATGTAGTTCTATATAATAAATAGAATTTAGTTGTGTTTGGATACTGATTTAATTTTTGTACTATTAACAACACAACCAGATGACATTCATTAAAATCATATTAATAAATCATTTACACTCCCCTTCTCACTCACCTGAATTATTGGAGTCTATGTAGCCTAGTTTTTGAAGCACATTTACTCTCTCCTGGAAGTCTGGATACAATGACAAGCTTTCGTACGAGGTCATGTGCTGCAGATGTTTTTTCTCTACTTCTAGCTGCTTATATTGAAATACTTCTTCAAACTAAATAAATAACATAATTTATTACTTTCCCAGAATATTTACACAGTGCATTCCCAATCATCTGTATGCTGATTAGATGTTCCACATATTGGATATCAAACCTTTGGAACCCCTTAGTTATTGATTATATCCTCCCCAGTAAATTGAATCTGTGATGCTCTACACTAATTTGCAGTATGTGGCACATATCACCCTGTTGCAGCTTCCTGATTTATTACTTTATGGTTTGACAAACAGCAGATCAGGTTAACACTCCAGGGGCTGGGGTCTTTTATTCTCCCCACACCTCAATCTTTAAATTTCACTGCTTTTCATTTCTACTATCAAAGTAACAAAAGCTATTGACTAATTGACCTACAGTGGTCACAGACCAGAAGGAATGGAGGAGGAATGTACTGGAAGTTGACATTCAAAACAGGGTGTAATGCTTGATGAAGAGAATTTACTTGAAGTGGATATCCATCCCACTCTTCTTGTGTTTAGAGACCAGCAGCACAATCAGCAGATTAGGGTGAGAAAAAACAAAACTCATTACAAGTTCTAGTATTAGTATTAGTTTGGGTACCATACTTTACTTAGATTTAATTACAAAGCAGTGCTATCAACATCACACTTAATTCAGACTTCAGTGGTGTGGAGTGCTAATTAACAAAAGAATTTCAAGCTAAAGGTCTCATACAAAAAGAATGCACAAATTTGCATAACAGATCTCCAAGCCATACAGTGTTTCCAGTGCCTGCTACCTCAAACAGTCAGATAACATTACGCATTATCCAATCAGGACTTGCATCAGTCATAAATATATCTCTCAATTAACACTTCGAATCATGAAATTAATATAGATAAAACATACTTAAAAATTCAGCTCCTATCTAACAGAGAAAACACTGCAACTTTTCCATAAAGAACGAAGAGTTAATGTGATTTTCAGAAATGATCACAGTTTATTCTAAGTCTCATAAAGGTAAAGATAAAGTTGCCCTGTCCATGCCACAAAGGCAAAGAGGGGTAGCAGAGGAAGAGTGCAACTCATTCTTAACCTCAGATGTTTTACCCCTGGAAAGAAAACCAGTGCTCAGTGAATGGGAGGCTTGGTGGGCTCTAGAGCTGCTCCAGATGTTGTGGAGATGAGCAAAAAGTCTTACCCCTCTTGCGATCTAACCGCAGACCATCCAACCCATACCCTAGTTGCCATTCCAATAATGCTATTCCACCCATAATATATATATATATATATATACACCTGGGCAAAATGCAGATTTTTTAATGCTAAAACAGGTGATATATATGAGCCCCCTGACAACCAAAGTGCTGCTGAGTTACATTTTCTTCATTTGGAGAAATTACAAAATTTGTCTGTCAACGTCATTGGTTTACCCTCAACCTAATGTGATATATCATGCTCTGAGGTTTAAAAGAGTAACTGACTTGCACATTTTGTGTCTTCGTAGATCTCGGTGTTGTGACACCACATAAGCACTACTCACTTTTCTTGGATAACTGACTTATTGCCTTTTGGAAGCTCACATACAGTAAGCCCTGTGCTTCAAAGCACTCATCTAAATTCAGTACACAACAATATGCCCATCTCACTCAAAACATGGTCATGAATGATTGGAAATCAAGCACTACTAAGATGGGATGGAAACCAGAAACACAGGACCACTACTCGAACCAGAAAGTGACAATATTTTCCTCTCAGTTATAGAAATCATCATGGGTCACGATGCAATTGATGATTACTTTCACAAATGTTCTGCATGCAACTTATACTCAGAGTTACTGGGATTAGAAGAAATTAATATTTGTTCAATTGATAAAATACAATTTACAATAAAAAAATCACCCTGAACACTCGTTCCTTCTAACACACTCGCATTGGTCTACACACGCTATAGGTCTGCCAATCAGAGTGTGAGAATTTGTGACTTGTCCTAGTTCCTGCTTTCTATGATCCATGGCATGTATGTACCTCTTTCAAATTTTTTTGTTGCTGTGATAGAGCCATATCTGTAAAACATTTAATCGTTTTGTGATTGAGATTTGTAATTTATCTTTCAACAGTGCCAAAGACACACCACAAGAAGAAGTATTACTGTCGATATATATTCATCACAGTGAAATAAGTTTACTCAAGAGGTGTGGGGACAAAATGGTGCTGCAAATCTCAACCTCTTTCCTGGATACAAAGTTTTCCCACAGAGGGACTTACATTTCTGAAGTCCTGTCAAAAATCATGGTATGAATGTCAAATTTTTTTGCATATGAAATTCTTATGTAAAAAGTTTTCCAGCCTGAGAAATTCATTTTTTAGTTTGTAATAACAGACCTGAGGTCAAGGACAAGTAAGGAAAATTAAGAAAGTGCACCTGTGACAAAAACAAATGACTTCACTCATATTTTTGGTGGTCCATTTTAACCTGCACTTTTCATCCGCAATGAACTATATTAAAGTTTCCCTGTTAGTACATAATTTTTATATATATATATTTGTGATCTTCATAGTTTTTATATTATGAAATAACTGCTTGGGCCATAACACAAAAGTGCATCTAAAGAATTAACCTAAGTTTTACATTTCCCTCACAAGAAGTTTTTTCCTTTAAGATGTGCTGCGTCACTGGTCTGTTGAAAAACTTCTGATAAAGGAAACACTGTATATAAGTGTATGATGTATTAATTACCAGCTGTTCAAAGTTTGCAATATCTGTATCAGTGCAATCGTTTAACTTCTGCTCTAGAACTTTCACTTGGTTTCGATCCTGTAGTTCGTCAGTGTCCCTTACAACAAATTCCAGGGGAACAAATTCCAGGGGAACAGAGCCTGAGAACACATTCTGAGTGAACTCTGTCAGTTTTCGGATAGCCTGACTGCATGTCTGACCAGGTGGATCATTCCTAAGAAAAAGAAACAAATTAAATTACCTCCAGAAAAGTGTGTCCACAGAATACAGATAAATGCATGATTCGCAGACACTGCTGAATTGAAATAGCAGTCTTTGCAACAGCAAATTTATGATCACTAAATCTGCTCATGTTAAGTAATTATGACATTTAATGGTATATGCTTTAGTCTAAGATACTGGCACACAACATTATTACACCCTCGCACCATCACAGGTCAACAAAATAACACAAGTACTCTACAGAATAATATAAACTACAGAAACCAAGAAGATTTAAGAATAAAATAATAGTAAAACAATGCCAATTTAGGCAACAAGTTGATTACTGACCAGCTGCATAATAGTGATTTAAACTTCTCCAGATAATTGTGACTACCTTTTAAGGCAACCATACCACACAGTGTACACATATTCATAGACATACCAAGATTATATAATAATTAATCCACTGCTGCGTAGAACAACTGGACAGTTTTACATCATTTTTCAGAGTTTTAATGTAAAATGACTTTTTACATGCTCTTCTATGCAGCTTTTAGGAAAGGTTACTGGTTACTAAGTTTTCAGAACACAAGTTTATTTTTCAGTTTTTGATAACCCTCTTTATTAGGACAATATCAGTTATCATATTCTGAAGATTTCATTTAATCACACAGAAGCCATAAAAGTGGTGAAGGGCGAAGAGCTTGAATGCCTCATCCAATAAGTCAATACCTTTGCCATGAAATTTAAGGCTCTTACCTGAATCTGGGCATCTGCCTCTTTTCCCAATCCTGAAACACGAGATTAGTGTCTATGCTGACCTTTTCCTTCAAAATTTCTACTATATCACTGGCTGTAAGTGTCACAACAGCATGGCCACCTACTCCATCTGGTATGAAAATTTTTTTTTTGCTTGCCAGACCAAGCATCTTGTACCACAATGGATCATGCTTATTTTGCTCTTCAGACTTCTCTTTGCCAGATGCAACCGAAAGATGAATCTCATCACCAAAACCATTTGTTTCAGCTTTCTGATCACTACACAGAACTAGTACTTTAAAAACCATCTTGCTTTTCTCCACAATCAACAGGATCCCAAGCTTATTGACATGTTCCTTGTGGCTAACCAACAGTATTCTCCCTGGTGTCAGTTCTTTCAAACACTTTGGTTGTGTCAAAACACGTTTCTGCAACATATTTTATAGACACATATAGCAACATACTCCATTCACAGAAAATTAATGTTAAATTATAAACTCAACATATGAAACGAATAAGCAAAGACCAATTACCAAGACAGACACAGTCCTCTTATAACAGAAGAGTAAAATTTCCTTATCATCCTAGAGACTGCATAACTTTCAAGACAATATTAACAGGCCTGCCCTTCAAATATGATGGTGAATAATTTAAGTGCAGTATAGGATGATTGGAAAGGTCCAAGTACCTACAATACACCTTTAGCCTCAATCTTACATCAAAATCCTAGAATCAACACAATTTGTATCTTTGTAGGTACATTCAACAACAAAATCTCATTCAGTTAAGAGTTTTTACAATATATTTTAAGAAGTGAAAAGTGTTGTGAACAAATAAAATATAAAGAAAACAACATACCATCACATCTGACCGTAGTTTCAGATATTCAGCTGCAATGTCATAGAAGCGTGAAAGTGGCTGCCAATGGGGTCCATGCTGTTGGGTGTTCAAGGAAATTTCTTTTATCTTTTCTTCTACACTTTCAAGTTCCTTCTCATATTTTTTTTTATTGTGTGAGTGCACACGTTCTTTGAATGAATGTGACATCATGCCTTCTACTGATATCTTCTCAACTCGAAAGAGGTTCAAAATCATCGAGTATGTAAGTCGGAATTTTGATTCCAAACTTGTTGGTTTACCTGAATAAATAAATATGTCATGTAAGTAAACGTAAAATATTCAGAACAAGAGCCTTGATCCTAAAGAGCTATGGTAATGAAACCTGACAACTAACAGATTTCATCTGCTGTGGAATTCATGGGTATCATTTTCTTTATCTGTCATTAACTGACAAAGCAAGTCTTATATGTATTTGTGTGTCCATGTTAAGGAGATCCAATTTTACCCTGAGAAGAAATATCCCCAAGCTTCAAGCACAGGAGATGCTCTCAAGGTATGTAAAGCAGCCGTGAACATACAAAATACAGATTAGTGGAAGGTGCAAGGTATTGCCTTGGGGTTGTAACTGAAAAACATAACCAAGCATACTGATGTTTGATCTTTCACTGGAGGTGACTGTGAAAGTTATCACAATATGGTGGTTAAAAAAGGCAACAGTCCATAAGCCTGTCATTTATAAAATAATATTACCCATGGAACAAAGTTTCAGACACAAGAAAATGAGTGTAAATACTTCATCAATCATCAAAACAGGAACTGATCACACACATCAAACAAATTAGTATAAACAGAACATATTGATGCACACTATTTACATTTATTAGTCTAATGATTGTTATTAATACCTCAGAACAGAGTCAGCATAACTTTTACAACTATGATAATCCATTCTTTATTATATAGCCCTATAAACATACGGTGGTAATAAAATCAGCTGTGTTTCCAAGGACGGCAGAAGGCATCAAATACAACAATATTGCTCTTATTGACAAAAAAGTTACTCTACGTTATTCTGTATCTACATTAAGTAGATAAAATTCTTGGAGATCATCAGTACAGACCTCAAGACAAAAGAGTAATTACTGTCAGAAACTACAGATACAAGACCACAAAAATAAAACAGAAAACAATGGTATAGTACAACAGTTCTTTACAGATTCTAGAACCCTATGTTTCAGTTATAACAAGAATACTGTACAGCATTCTCATGGAACTAGTTAGGTCAATTAGATCATGTTTAAATTAAGCCAATATTAAAGTCCATATACATCAACTGCATTTCTAGTTCACAATGGTCTAAACAAGAAGAAACCACACTGTCAATGCGTTCCAACCTTCCATTAAAATTACAAAGTATTGGTCTAAACTGGTGATATTAACTTGATCCCATAAATGTATCTGTCCTGACAGAAGTTATTTCCCCCATTGTTCTGACCCCAGTGGACCTTTAAATTCACTACACTATAAAAATCAGATCATGCTAGATACAAATAAAGATTAATCAACCACTGCCTGCTCAAAGCAGGCAGAAACTCTTCGTATAGTTCCAGTTCTCCTACAGTGTAGTAGCTGTCAATAAGAGTGCTTCCTTTCATAGCAATACCACAGCAAATTCAGACAAAATTTAAAGTGGTAGAGAAAAACAAAATATGACATCACAAACAGTATGCTGCTGTCCAGGTCTCACATGATGTTACATCAAAAAACAGTTATGGGGTTAATGGTGAAACATCAATACTAACGGAAAACACACATACATTACATTACATGCCAGCAAAGAGGATAGTCTATATACAAACACAGAAAAAACTAAGTGTATAGCCATGTCCCAGTGCTAATCATTTGAAAATGAGGTAAGTTCAGTGTTTAGAAATGACAGTAATGATTTGAGAATATATTTCATCTGCGGAATGCCTGACACTGATGTGCTCATGATATTTTGTCTTCCCATCTTCCATCTAGAAGGGTAAGATTAAAATGTACAAAACCAGACTTACCTATTGTTTTATACAGTAATGTAACTGGGGTTTTCAGAGATTAAGTCACAGGGGAAAAGTAAAAGTAGACTAGAGAAAGTTGTGTAATGAGAAACTTCATAATTTGTACTCTTTTATTCTTTCATGTGTCTTTTAACCCCACACCTGCTTATTGGAGCCATCTATATCTGGCCCTGCTTTTGTTCTACAATCCGGATTATTTTTAAAATTCCCTTGGCCATTCTTAGTTGATACATGCTCCAGCCATTTGAACCAACCATATATTAAGAGGATGGTCAAATCAAGAAAGATGAAATGGATAAGACATGTAAATGCATGCAAGAAATGACAGGCTTTTGGTCAAACAGTGGTCAGAGAGCCTGAAGAAAAAACCTAGACACTGATAGGATAATATTAAGAATGATATTAAAGAGCTCAACAGGATAGCATGAGAGGAATAATGCATCTGGCTCAGGACAGGGACCAGGACCAGGCACCAGTGAACACAGCAATGAACCTCCAGATTCCACAAAAGGCATGAAATTTTTTCACTAGCTGAGCAACTATTAGCTACTTGTTAATTAGCTTAGTTACTTGCGTGTATTCATGTGTCATTTAGCAATGACATATCTACTTTCAAGAGTATCAACACACATCATATAACCAACTGATCATGAACACATATAGGTATTAGATGAATTATATAACTACTTCATAAGCACTTATTAAATACTATCAAAAGTCTCAAAGAACTAACCAAGCATCATATTTTTGAGGGCATTTATATCTGGAACACAAGTCTTGCACATGATGATAACAGTTCCTGTTTCATCAAGTCCTCTTCTGCCTGCTCGTCCTGCCATCTGAATGTACTCAGCAGGCAACAGTGTTCTCATTTCCCAACCATCAAATTTCTCAGTGGAATCAAACACGACAGTACGGGCAGGCATGTTGACACCCATGGCAAAAGTTTCCGTTGCGAAGAGGAGCTACAGGAAGACAGATTCATTCTCTCAAAACACGGACACATTCTTATGTTTAGATGAGTACTGCAAGGTCTGAGGTTCTCAGAATAGTGGCCATGAAGATCTTGGTCTTTATTACTGAAGACAACAGCAACAGGTTCCTCCAAACTTATTTCAGAATCATATCTTTCAAAAGCAAGAGAGAAAATGGGTGCTTTTCCTAGTACTGTATAACATAATCTAACATTATCTAACCATGATATCAGAATAAGCCAAATTTAATTATCTCACAACACAATAAACAGAAATCAAGGCCAACAATGTATGTAAATCACAAACAACAAATACCAAAAATACACATGTACTCCAGAGTGAAGTAATGTTTCTATTCCTCATAATTTACAATAGTTTCAGAATGGAAGCAAAAATATTTAAAGGAAAGAATAGATTAATTCCTTTAATGCACACTTTTTATGTCAGAGAATTTAAAGCTCATGTGCTCACATACAATCAGAGGCATAAGAAAAAGGTCATGTGCTCAGATACAATCATAAGCATACAATAACAACAAATTACTTATACATCTTTCAATCTGCAATAGAGTGATCAATAGTTTACAGTATTTCAATTGTAGTACGCACCTGAAAATCAATTCATCTGCCAATAACTTTCGACCAAAGATGAAATAACTGTACATGGTCTGGGATTCCTACAGCAGTGCTGCTGAAGATTCCAAGTCTCCTGGGATGTAATGCCATGTTAACTGATACATACATGTAGTTATCAATGCTTTGGAGGACTGCTTGGTCCTGAAGATGAAAGCATTATGATTCTTGGAACATCAGTCACTACTTACCAGCTGACACAAGGAAATGTCCTAGTAAACTTAAAACTTCCAAGAAATGACTTGCTGTCCCACATACCTTAACCAGTCCTTTCTGAAATAACATCTCCACTATTTCTTTCAGAACTGGCAGGATCCCACTGTGATGTACTCCAATTCCTTGTCCAAGTAGCTTTTTAAGTTTCACGACCTGCACATTACAATCAGTTAATGCAGGTATCAGTTTCACCATCATCAGCATTAGCATTAGCAGCAGCAGCAGCACCACAACTGCCACCATCTCAACCACACTATTATTATTATTATGGCTTATTCCAATTCCAAGGATTCAAAGTTATACAATACAAACCAATGAAATGCACATTTTCTAAATGAATATTTTAATTTTTAATTTTTATGTCTGCTACACATTTTGAACCCGAGGGATCATCTTCAGGAAGACAGTTGTATATGCAATTGGTATGGTATGTTTTATATGCATTGGTATTAGCAGACTAGTTGAACGCAATCTTCTACTGACTAGACTGCACAAAAGCACAAAATTAAGGGACTATAAAAAAACAGCCATATTTGGCACTGTACACACACTATGGAAATTGCTAATGTAAAAGTACAAGACATATTTCACAGGAAAAATAACATTACCTGTAGCACAAACTGTAAATACAGAACGGATGCAACAATGTATACCCTAGAAATGTTGATTTGTTTCAGGTATATAATTGCACCACCACCACCGCCGCCGCCAAGATGATGACGGCGGCGGCGGCGATGATACTACTAGAGCACGTGTCATTAAAATCACTGTAACAATGAGTATATTACAGTAATTTGCAGCCAAGAAAGGAAATAATGACATAGTAACCAATCACAATGTGTGGTATGCAGTGTCATGAAATAAATACTGTCATCTCAAGACCTTCAGCTCATCTAACACCAGAAAGAGACCACTGCTCTTACTGGAACTGCACTGCAATGTATTAGCAGCAATAGAATGCAAATGGTCTAGGTACAGTTAAACCACAATTTTATATGGCACAGCACTTTTAAACAAGTCTCTTATCCTATTAACAACTGCAGGTGGTAGATGTGATATGAAAAACTGGAAATTCATTCTGTGACATAACTACACTGTAGTTCATTAAACCGGCAGTTACCCCTTCCATACAAAGCTGATTTAAATATGTATATGGAGAAAACTGACTATTTGTGCCAGGCATACTACAGTCACTTGATCTTGGTTCAATATCATCTTAATCACTTACAGTATCATCATGGTGATAGTCTAGGGCTGCTAAGTCCCAGGCACCCGGTCAACTAGATTTCTTGCAGTGACACACGATATTTTCAACATAATTATAACTGTTTTTCCTTACCTACAAACACGTGTATCAATTCACACAAAGCTGCCAAAAAGCACCATATACCAGTCTGTCCTACTGTCACCTTATACAAGAAACATAACTATACCAAAGCTCACTGTTTAAAAAGAAACATAAAATGTGAACTATGTAAACAGAAGATGCCAATGGAAGTAACAATTCATATGCTCCTGCAGTGTGCACTTAAAAGTCTGACAAGCACCAGATTAACAAATCCCACAAATCTGTCATGCTATTTTATGTACTGGCTCTTGCACTAACATTCCCATGACAAGAAATTTCTAAATATTTTATTACCACATGTTAATTTAGGTAATGAGGTAGGAAAGGATATTTATACAACTGAAAGTCTAATTACATTTGCACTTATTAAACAGAAAATGAGAACTATTAACCACGACTGACAAAGATTACCAACTGTAAAATATAAAGTAAAATGATCCTGTTACAGGCCCGGTGTGGCCCAGCAGGTGGGTAGAGGTATAGCTCTACTCTTCCATGACCACAGCACTATAAGGGGGTGAGTGGTCAACAGCATGCCCTGGCCGCACTTCACCCCTGGGAAAGACCTGGTACCCATTTTACAGGAGGCTGGGTGGGCTCCAGGGCCGGTCTGGACGGGTGGAAAATCTTGTCCCCACTGGGATTCAATCCCGGACTGTCCAGCCCATAGTCAGTTGCTATACTGACTGAGCTACCTGGCCCACAACTGTAAAATATATGAATATAAAATATACACCTGAGGAAGGAGTTGGTCTGGTTCCTTTAAGTTTTGTATGCTTCTGTCAAAGAACTTCTGAATGAAATACTTCTCAGTCTTTGTTGTTAAATCCACAGAGGTCAAACTCTCTGAATTCTTATCACAGCGACCTCTTGATAAAGTGAAGGCAATTACAGGCAACTTGTCTTGTTGCTTTAGATGGTTCACAAGTCCAACCCAGATAGTTTCTTCTTGTTTTCGAGTCAAGTGTACTTTGCCTTCTTTGGGACCATACCCCTTCTTGGTACTATGATGAGCTTCTTTTGCTGCAACTGCATCATTATAACTGAAAGTGGTAAAAACAACCTCAGTTCACAACTTACAAAGAATGCAATGTTAGATCACTATAACAAAACATTCTCACATCCACAGTGTGTGTGTACGGCAAGAGAGGATCTCTTACCCACTACATTGTTCACTTTTGGCACCTGACTCTACTTTTGATATAAACCATTCATATCCATTGTATATTGGCCAGATACACTTTCTTGATACCCCCTTTTTCAGGCACCTTGCCTATATTAAACACAGTATAACTAAATGAGTTAGTTGAAAAAGGGAACACATCCACATTTCATCAACATTTCCCAACTAAACTACCCAATTTTAATCTGCCAGTTTCTGTACTTAACACTGAACACTTAGGCTATGGAGTAGTTCATGGTATTGCACACACATGTTAGGCTAATGGAATGTGGCAATTGAATGAAAGCTGAAAGTTGTAACTGATGAGAAAACCAAATCAAGTAGAAAAGAATGCCCTGTCCAACATCAAACACACAGATTTTTAGCTACTTGTGCCAAGCAGCAGTTCCACTACTAGGATCCTTACATCCCAAACTTACAAATGGCATCAGCTAGTAAGAGGCTAAAAATCCCACATAAAATATATATTTTTTTTCTGTGCCAAATGTGAAGAGTAACAGCAGTACTATGCAAATGTGTTAAGTGACCCTCTTTCACTAGTACTGAAGATACAGTACCTGATTTTCACCGAACATCAATGCTGTATAATGTGTCTTACGAACAGTCATAAATAAATTTATTGGCGCACTAGTCTCCTTGTAATTGAATATCAAAGAACTGGGATTCTATATATTCTTTTGTGTCTTATGTTTGTTGCTAATAGTCTTCTGTTTACAAAAATTTCTTGAATTCATATTTAATAATTTATATGTACAAGGAGGCATATCAAATATGATGATACAGAAGTATAATGAAAACTTTCCTACACACACACACATATATATATATATATATATAAAATCCAAATGAAATCACAATTAGAATCTTAAGTCATCACTTAAAACATTCTTTCATGACTACCAACTGGTTCAATGGCTAGCTTTTGTAAACACTCTAATGAACCTTCAGATTTTAAAAGAGTAAGGAGTGACAGTCAAATACTTTTCAAGAAAGCCTTTGTGCCATAGAATCAGTCATATATAGCAATCTCTTGTAACCATAGTTTTTATATTGTAATCAGTTCTTCCAGCGGTGGTACCTATTTGGTTTTCATGTACCCACAGTTTTTAATTTGTACAGACATGAAAAATTTGGTGCCTTTTGTACCAACAAATGTACAGCTATTGCTGGAAGCATAGTAATAATTTCCCAAAAAGATTTGGCTTTGCCAACCAGTGCTTTTAAGAAATACTGAATCAGGTGATCAGAACTGCTGCGGTACACATTAAACTGCCAAAACATGAACCTTCTTACCCTTTATGTATGAAATTTCCTTTTTCATTCACCACAAGAAATTGTTCTTGTTTCAATTTACCACCAGAACCTGTATAGAGGAAGTGCTGTAGGGGAACAGGTCGCGTCAATGTACTGATAACGTACATTTTCTTTTGCTTAGTCTGACCAACCCAATCAGCAAACTCCACAGTGTTGGGGACAGTTGCACTAAGCATTACGATGTTTACATGGTCTGGGAGCAGAATCAGCACCTCTTCCCACACATGACCCCTCTGAAATCAGTGCATACACTTAGGATACATACAATGTTAACCAGCACTTTACAAAATTATCAGTCCCAGTATACATGTTTTAGTGCAGTTACAGAGTTGTAGGAACTTAAATTAAACAGTGACATATGCGTCCTAGGCCCCATTTCACCCATTTTTCCACACACATTCCCAATGCATCTTGGTGCCAATTGCCTGTCCTACACCATTTGTCTGTTAAGCCACAACCTTGCTGTTCTTCATGAGTCCAGTTCCATTCTTTATTGAGGATGTTACAACATTGACAAGAAAAAAAATTGTGAAAAAATTAACATTTTTTAACCAGGCAGAGTAAACACCGATGTACAAAAAAATGTACCTAAAAGCATGACTCATATTACCATATTTACCCGAATGCTAGACAATTCTGATCTAAGATGACTCCCCAAAACAAACAAATCTGCCAAGGTAAAATGTATTTACCCAAATCTAAGACAACCTCCCAAAAATAAAAGTCTAATAAAAAATATTTTACTATTAATTTCATACACTTAATACACAAAGCATGTCAGATTCTTTCTACCTTTACCAATCAATGTCAATGTCTCAATCTTCAAAGTCTGTGCCTTAATCTTCCTCACACTCACTCCTAACATTCCCAACCTCTACACTGTCATTCCACAACATACCATTATCAGTCCCATCTACTGCACTGGATATACAGGACTTTTTAAAACCCTTCACAGTCACTTCTCGTGAAATGCACTGCCATGCCATTATGATCTGCACTGACTAAATAACATGTTTATATATCTTGGTTTATAAACTTACTTGAACACATGAAGATAAACAATTTTCTCCACAATTGGTGTTAGTAGTGTTAAGAACTTCAAACACACAGGTTCTGGAATTTTGTACCATGTCTGTGGTCCGATCAGTCTGCGTTCATGGCACTTTTCATAGTTTTTAATTATGGATTGGTCCAGGTTTTATTTTTGAGGTTCGTAGTTATTCTTTAACATTCCAATAGTCATTTTCCTGTTACTACCCTTGGACTAGATCTGTCCTCAGGTGCATATCTTAATCAGTTACTGTTTCTGTACTGCCCAGTGACTAAGAATAGCTTGATCTAAGAGGTTCACCAGGGTAGGTGTTTCTTTGCCTGAAAATGGAAACACAGCTGGCTTCCAAAACGTCGTGCTTCTTTAAACAATTATATGATGGACAAAGTCCCAATAAAGAAGCCTGTTGGTTAACTTCAGTCGTGCTCTGTTCTATTTTGGATATCTTGACACTTGAAGATGGGTCCGATAAGTTGTCCTGAGATGTCAGTAAGAATGCTCCTCAATGTCCCAGAAGAGTGCATATTTCACATGATGATTTGGCAATGCAGGCCTTGATTTGGCTTTGCATGGTCCAGTTCAGAGTGATCCAGTTTGGTGCAGCCCAGTTCAGTGCTTCACACACAAATTTAAGACAACCTTATGTAATTAAGCACCAAATTTAAGGAAGAAACTTCATCATGCATTCTACATACCGTAAGTTGTGGACATTTTGTGCTCTGGTGTGATTCACTATTTCTTCATGCCATGTGCATTGTCTTAGGAGATATGTTCACCACAGTCTGATAAGAAATTCAGCAGTTTACACTGCCAGTGAACACAAGACAACAGAGCACTAACCAGTGGCATCAAGGAAAATGACTATAAAGTTTATAGTGTCAATGAAAATATTCACTGTATTGGTACACAGCCACTAGTATTTAGAATTTTGTTTAATGTATTACAATATCCGCAAAAGTTGGCACTAACTTCGCCGACCGGTGGCGGCCGCTCTGTCGGTATAGTTCGCGTGCGGACTAAGGCCACGGAGTTTGTTTGTTTTGTTTGTATTACAATATGGTGGATTAAACAAAAAATTTCTGAGGCAGCACAAAGTTCACGAAGCTTCCTTGTAGCTTATGTCTCAACCAGTGAATAAGCCTCACACTATAGATGACAATTCAAAAGTACAAAAATGCACCTTGCTGAAACATCAATATCTTAGGGTACATTAACATGAGGGGACCACGGTAGCACAGTGGTTAAGGTGCTGTGCTACAAATCGGACGGTTGCTGGCTCGATCCCAGTTGGTGTCGGTGGATTTTTCATTGACATATAATCCTTCTGATCGCACTATGGCCCTGGGGTCGACTCAGCCTCCAAAAGAAATTAGGACCAGGGGTATTTCCTGGGGGTAAAGGCGGCTGGTGCGTAAGGCTGACAACCTACCACCATCCTGTGCCATTGTCACGAAATCTGGGAACCTTAACTTCCTGTAACCCTCTGGGCCTGTCCAGGCCTGTAATGAAACTGCTTTACCTTTACATTAACACAAATTCTAGCTCAAGTAATTGAATTCTTAACAGGCCTGTATTTAACTATAAGAACCAAGTACATAATAGTGTGCAATGTATCAGAATATAATAGCTTCTCTTGACTTGTTATATATACTCATGGCATCAATTAGAATTTACTAAACAAATTTACACAAAATGCCAGTTCCTTCACCATACTCAAAATTCTTTGTTTCATTTCTGACACACTAATGACCTAGTGATGTCAAGCGAATGATGTCTAAGCTACAAATATAGCAACAACCCGATACAATCCGACACCATCTTTGCTTTAAGATGTGTACAGAACACTACCTTTATGTTTAGCCAAGAGACTGGATCTACACACCTCTGAATCATTAATGTAGTGAACCTCATCAAATATGACATACTCAAGATCGCGGATCACTTCACTACCACAGTACAGCATGGAGCGGAGAATTTCTGTGGTCATAATCAGACACTGAGCAGTCTGGTTGATCTGGAAATCTCCAGTAATAAGACCCACATCTCCAAAAGTTTCTTTGAAGTCACGGTACTTCTGATTTGAGAGTGCCTTAATTGGAGATGTATAAATGGATCTGAAACAGACATAAAAATTCAAGCTACCATACAGAGCTAATGACAATGTATAATTTACATGTTTCAAAACATCTGTTTACATTCGTGTGCTGTACTGTTACTTTCTATGAAACTGCAGTAAACCTTCGATTTCTGTATTCTCATGCATGCTTCCAAAACTTTACACATTTCTTTTCTGATTAACAGTGCAAAAAACAATAAAAACTGTTACACATTTTGTTAGCTGTATCTTAACAATGCTCAAAAAACTATGTTCAAAATTCCATACCTTACGTCCACAAAGTACTGTAATTTTTCCTACACAAAGTCATGCACCAAACTCACCTGCTTCACTGCTCTGTACATCATCCAACCAAGTGGACTTAACCACCTGCATTACTCTAACCAAAAAACATAAAACTGTTTATGAATGCACACCAAGATTCTCTGCCCACCATGTATCACCTACGTTTGAATCTCTGTAACTCTGCAAACATCATGGACACATACTAAAGCAATATTTTTCACTGATAATCATTTCATTAACAATTTCCTAAGCTTTGGCACTTCTTGCTGGGACACCTGTTTGTAAGTACCAGTACCAAACCAATCCAAATCAAGTGCATGACCAAAAGTTCCACAACCTCCAATTTTTTGTCTTCCTACTGCTCCTTTCATTTAAAAAAAAAAAAACTTACCCAAACCAAGAAGGATGATAAGGGGAAGAAAAAGAAGGAAGAGGAGTAGGATGTAAAAAGAAAAAAAGAAAAAGAAAAAAAAAAAAGAACGACCACCTAGTTTTCGCACCTTGCATACAATAAATGCATGGATGTCACTGGGAATAAAATGAAAAACAAAACTCATGGTAATAAAAACATGTCATAGGAATGGAAATTAAAAGTCCACATGATGCGATGAGAAAGAGCAATCTGTTACATCACCATCTCTGAATTTCCTACTTGTTATTCAGTAGATTCAACCACTTTTGGCATAAAACTCTTTGTTTTAGACAAACTGACCTAGTGCACTTTCTCTTACTTCAGTAACAAATTCATGGCTGCAAATGAGCCTAAAAGAGAATGCAACAAGCCTGTTGCAAAAACAATATACATACAAGTTAGGCAATTGAGAGAGAGAGGGGGGGTGGGGGAGGCAGGCAGACAGACAGAGAGGGGAAAAAAAAACTTAAGCCATACATTCTTGATTTCAAACTTTCACCATGTTCTGAATGTTGTATTCTTTCTTTTGGGTGACTCCCCAGCATCTGAATTTTATGTGCTGACATTGCAGAACACTCTGTCAGTTCCATCTTCAAAGGTGGTGTAAACAGCAATCTTTCTGCTTATACCACCTATGAAGATGGAACTGTCAGATTGTTCTGAAATGTCAGCACATTAAATTCAGATGCTGGAGAAACATCCACAAGAAAGAATACAACAAGCAACAAGTTAACACAAATGTTGTGGAACAATGACATTATTACACTGTCTACATGCAATGTTACATAGTCTATGCACTTACTTCGTCATATTTCTCTTAGAAAGAGCAATGGCATATTCTGCCACTACAGTTTTACCAGCAGATGTATGAGCAGCTACAAACACATTACGGTGATCTTCCAGTTTCAATATTGCCTGTAAAACAGCATAACCCTTCAGAAACACAGCAAGAGTCCCTCATGAACTGCAAGAATCGAGGTTCTTTCAGCAGTGTGGTTGAGGATCCATGTCTTCCAGGATATGACATTATGTCATTGGCCAAGTGGCCCCTAATACTCTGAAGTATCAGGGCACCTTCATCTTATAAGTTATTCTAATGTTTAACCCTTGAAGATGAAGGGGCCATATTTCAAAACATTAGGGAACTACTGATCCAGTGACACAGGGTCACATCACAGAAGACTTAAATGCTCATGCCTCATGCACTTTTGCACATATACTTATTTTTTCACAACCACAGTTCAGTCATCTCTATATTTTTCCTCACTCAGAGGAATCCAAGTCGTAACCTATACATCCAGACTAAAAATCTGAAGTCGCATCATTCTTTTAAAAACATACTACAAGTTTTCCTCAATAATATAATAATTGATCTACTGGGTTATTTTTGTTACACAATTTGTAACGTAATTTCAGCAATTCTCAACATTCTGTTCATAATGTGGTTCACATGATGTGTACCACTTGACAACAATGTGTAATAATTCACAACATCTCAGAATAATCTGATTACTATGAATTGATGGTGTATTGTAATTAGAATGAATATACTGCACTAGATGATAATACAATGACACATGGCTCCTGATGTCTTAGTAATTTCTGGAACTTTTGTACACTAGGTACAATAATTAAAAACTCAAAAATAAAGAACTCTTAAAACAAATAACACTAGTAACACATAAATGTTTAATATCAGTATAACACCATATACCATACCCTGCATCTGTTTATAACAATCACAAAGGAATTCTGCATATCCAATAACTGAGACTCATGGCATTCTTCAAAAACTGCATACCTATACATAAGAATACTTCAGAAGTGTACTAAAGTACACACAAATATCATCAAAGTGTCATGCAGAACAACTGCATCACAGTGGGACAACCACAACAATACTTTGCAGTAAATCAAGAAAGGATCAGTCCTCAGCCAACATACATCAACTTTCAACTAAATACACTTTTAATACAGACTCTGTTAATCCAGCATCCATGGGATTATATAGGTGCAGGATTATCAGATATTTTGGATCATCACGCAGTACCTGCACTGACCTAAGTTCTTAACAGGTAATTTTTTGTTCCTGGTCATATACTTGGGCAGCACAACTAATCAGAGGAGAATTCTACTTGGTTATCTCCTTCATCTACTGGTTCAGGGTCATCAGGTCATTCCTGTATGTTTCCTTTGGTCTTCTTAGCTGAAGAAGCCAATGGAGTAGGAGATAAGGGGTCAGGAGGTACCACAACAGCTGATGTACAAACAAGTCCCAGAGATTGGCCTGCTTCATTGATGAAGCTTTTATCTGGTAAAAAGTACTGAGGATCAAGTGGAGATTCATTACTTCAAGCATACAACTATAAGGAATGCCGGATTATCTGATGCAGGATTAAAGGAATTTTGTTATCATTTCACAATTTTATTCAAGGACAAAACTTTTTTAAGGCTTCATCATAAGCCTTTCTTATTCAAGAAAACAAATGAATAATCTACATAACAAACTAAGAAATGTAATTATTAATTTTCTGTAAAAAAGTGTAACCCTTAAAAATGAATTCATGTGAAGTAAGTAAAAACATGCCAGGTTTGAAAGAACAATATCCAACTGCTAATATTACTTATAGTTGTACTACACAAATTAAAATTAATACCTCCATATAAATCAGTGCAACAGAAAAAGGAACTGCAAAATAAATTTTTCTAAAGATGCATAACTATACTATCTAACTATAGCAGCAGAACGTTTATACTCCATGATGCTCGAGGTGGCTCTGTCTCTACTCATTCATCACACCAAAACTCTTGCTCTGACTAAACTTGACAATGTGTCACATATCTGAACCCAATGCTGATGCTCCCTGTACAGAAAAGTAAGGGCAAGAGGGCAAACCCTGCAACAAAGCTATACTGAAATGTTTAAGTGCAGGATGACTAAAAAACTTTGTAGTAAATATTTTTTCTTTTGGAGCACAAATTCCATATCAGTAATACTTAATCCCTTTCAAAAATCTTTCAAGTGTACATATATAAAGACAAGGATGGATCATATCCAAACCACACTAAACAAAAACACTACTGATAACTAACCATTTTCTGAAACGTGTCTAGTTCGAATGGCCAAGTCTTTGCCATTACTGGTACTTTCTTCTCAAAATCCCTTACAGGGCAAGACACATCCAACTCTTCAGCCCACTGTGTTCGTGTTTGATGCTTCAAAGGAGCAGTCTGTGTGATGTTCAAGACAGGAATTGTATCTTCCTGCGAAAAATAAATAAATGCAAATGTTGCACACATTGATCCAAAAGATTATTAAATATTTCTTTGCCTTGGAAAAGACACAATGCCTTTCTCTGTACTATGACCATGATTTTGTGGCACGTGGTACAACGTACATTAGTATCCAGGTGCCACTGGTGACACCTGTCTACCATGTTACATAGAGTCACATACAAGAAGACCACTCTCAGAACCTTGAATATCACTTTCTGTATACAGAAAGGTCTTGTTTTACACCAGGGTGAGGTTCCTGATAAATGTCATGCAAACTGAACACAAAATTCCCATTTAAAACAATGTATTTCCTGGGGGTTATGGGGATTGACCATCTCATCTAATATATTGTATAACACTAGAGCACATACAGACCTGTAGAGTATATGTGTGCTGTATATAAAGTAAATACACACATTTCTATACAATTTATTTATTTATTTCTAGTGCATTAAAAATGTAAGAGACTTACATTCATAGTTTTTGGTACAGTTCATTCCGATAAGGACTGTGATAGTCTTGCTACAAAAAAACTTTATTTGTTCCTGACTTGGCACTTTCTTTAATTCTATCAGCATTATCACGAATTCTACATATGCTACAATGAATGAGTCTAACATTATGGCTTATGTAATCAGTTTGTTCACCTTTTCAGGTTAGCTTATTATGTCTAATTCCTCTTCAATACCAACTGTCTTTTGCCAATTTTTTACTTGGATTGCACTAGTTGATGTACAGTTACATTTCTCATACATGTTGGTAAGAAAAGCCAGTGCTGTTGAATAGGAAACTGAGCCATGTGATTATATCACCAATGTAATTTCTCCATACATGTTACTGATGGCATGACAGTAACATAACTTTCTGCTAGGTTCCTACAGATGATAAGCGCAGGCACAGACTGTCTATGCCACACTGTGTTAAACTGAAAATTTTCAGGTAACTTCAAAGAGAGGTATAAATTTTTAAGTTACATTAAAGTAAAATCGCACAAAAATAAATTGTGTAAAATGAGACCTGACTGAATTCACATATAAATAGATATGTTGTTCATCATGGTTTTAATTCTGCTGTCATCTTTAAAAACTGAATTATGTAAAGTTTTACCTCAAAACACAATCAAGAACAAGACTTATTAACATAATGAAATGTGAGAACTTCCTATATTAATTCACACTAATAAAGACATACTAGTAACAAAACCACACACAACAAACTAAAATAAAATTGTCATGGGATGTGCATCAACACACTCCAAACATCCTACAGTAAAGACCAACAACAGTTCACAGTACTTTAAGTAGAAACAACCGTATGTTTAATATTCTTCCTACATCTTTCAGCCAGGTTGGGCCATAATTAGGGAGAACATGTAAAACACAAAGTAGAAATTACTGAAATTTTACAATAAAAATGATAAGTCAGGCACTTTATTAAAGAGTATACTTGTAAGTTAATACATTGCTGACATGCATATAAAACCTCCTAACATTCCCAGTGCTCTATAAAGTGTTATTATATGCTGAAGTATAATTATCTAAAGCAGCATATCTTCCTGATTATAAGTTGCAGTTCAATTAAAAAAAGAATGTGTGACATGGGAACAGTAAAATGCATGGTGTTTGCCCCTAGCAAATTGTGTCCTTCAGGTCATACCCATGAACTTTTTCTGGAAGCAACATGGTTTTCTGTTCAGCCATCCAGTTTAATTAGCTGTTGATCAAACATCAAATGTCTCTTCAGAGAGTAATGTGGAAAGGAATAAAACCTTCAATCAACTGTAGTATAATGGATTTTGCCTCTCTTTTGGATGTCTTACAAAACCGAGGCGTTGCTGTCACAAGAAAATGAAAAATAAACATTGTTTGCCTGAAACGGTCTAGCTCAGGAACAGCTGAGACTGAACCCCAGGACACAGTCACTCAGTCCACATAATTATAGAAGCTGTCTTGTGGGAGAAAAAAAAAATACTTTCCTTGCTAGTCAAAATTCAAAATACATGTCATGAGAAACTGATCCTAATATGCCATTTGACAAATAAACATTGCCCTACAATCGCGCACAAAGTTAAACAAGTTCTGTACAGATATTTTTGCCAAAGTTGAACAGTGTAAAGGGATAATGTCTTACACAAACGGTCATCTTACATTTTAGTAAACACAGTACTTAACACAAATCTATGAGATATTCAATGACTAAGCGTGATTTCAGGCTTCTGCCGCAAAGTAGATGAGAACTGCACTCTTCTTGGTTACTACGCAGCAAACAGTTGTAATTTCAAACCGACATTTCGGGACAACCTATACATCCCATCTTCACTGGTCAAGAATCCTCAAGAATTCTAAGGATTCTTGACCCCTGAAGATGGGACCTATAGGCTGTCCCAAAACTTTGGTAAGAAATTACCACTACTCACTGCACAATAACCCAGAACATGGCAGTTCTCTTCTCTTCAATGTCCAAGACTCTCTAGGCCATAAAATTAAACTGGAAGTAAGCACAATGTTTAATGTATATAATTTAATTCAATATATTTTTAGCCACGTTCATAAAATATTGAAAAGCAACTATTAGCTCCGTCATGTCTGTCTGTCCGCATTGAACGACTCGGCTCCCACTGGACAGATTTTAATTAAATTTGATACCCAAGTATTTTTTGAAAATCTGGCAAGAAAATTGAAGTTTCATTCAAGTAGGACAAAAATAATGGTTACTTACACAAAGGCCAACAGACATTTTTGATCATACCTTGTTCAGTTTTTCTTAGAATGAGAAATGTTTCAGACAAAAGTTGTTGAGAAAATCAAAACACATATTTTATGTAAAATAACTTTTTTTAAAATCGTGCTGTTTATGAGATAAAGCGGAAAATACTGTACAGCCAGGAAGGCCACAGATGACAAAACGGTGCATGCGCATTGCATGCTGGATACCTAAGTCTATGAACACACACCCAAAATATGTAATACTCATTGCTTTTCCACTGCAATAATGGCTGCGTGAACGTGCCAAAATGTTATGTTATGCATACACTGCCTGTATTGTTAAACATGATTCCTGATCCCTTTGATGTGTCTGTGCCATCTAGGCACAAGCTTTAGGTTCCATTGCAGTACAAATCATGTCCTAGTAACTGCAACCATTCACGAACAGCCACTGTGACCTCCTTATTACTGTGGAATATGTTAAGCTTGGGCAAATGCATCAAAGTGCTGAGGGATTAAGACAAAAAAGATGACACATCAGGGAAATAAAAAAGCAACAGTTCACACTGTAATGACATCCAATTTAATCCTTATAATCTGAGGAACCTTACTCATTGAACATCCCTGAACCACAAAGTTACAAAAAACAAACTGGCAACAGCCAAACTGGCATATCAACAAGCCCCGCACTGGTGAAATAGATTCCATTCATTTCAGTTTTGCTCTAAGTATCCAAAAGTATGATGACATCTTTCATTTTAAACTGTTAACACACAGTCACAACAGCTATAAGACTTGCACATGTGGGTAAAGAGAAAAATTATTTTTATTTTTGTTAATTACTGTATAAAAGTCCAAGAAAATCACCCCAACAGTAAAAAATAAATCACTTCCTAGTAGATTCCAAGCCTGGCAGTGCCAAGGAGAGTAACTATGTCCAACAACAATACAAATGGAAGCAGAGGAGCAAAAATTTGTGATTAATACTAATATCAACTACTACTACTACTACTCCTGGAATTCCTGAACTCACTCCACTAGTGCACAACAGCAAAGAATTTTCAAATTACAACAAAACAGAAAAGTTGTATTTGTGCCTATTAGCACTGGCAATGAAAACATCATGAGAACTGGAGGTAAAGCTCCATATATTCTTAACCTCAGCATTAAGTGGCTGTGGTGTGTGGTCAGCTTCATATTCAGACTGCTCTATCTCTGGGGAAGGCAAATGGGAAGATATATACTAACCAAAGATAGTACAAACCAGTGGTGAGCATCTTGTGCCCTCAACTAAGGTGGCCAGAGAAGCAACACTGACACTTTGCCGCATAACTTATGTCTGAGTTGCTGGTGTAAACACTAAAGGTAAAGTAATCCCATTACAGGCCTGGACAGGCCCAGTGGGTTCCAGGAAGTTAAGGCTCCCAGACTTCGTGACAACAGCACAGGATGGTGGTAGGTTGTCAGCCTTACGCACTGGCCGCCTTTGCCCCAAGGAAATACTCCTGGTACTCATTTCTGTTAGAGGCTGAGTCGACCCCAGGGCCATTGTGCGATCGGAAGGATTTTATGTTAATGAAAAATCCACTGACACCAACTGGGATCAAACCAGCGACCTTCCGATTTGTAGCACACTATGGCATAAATAAAAATCCCTGCTCTTGCCAGGAAATGAACCATTGTCACCTACCTACATAAGCTATCACAAATTCAATATATCTGTACCATGAAAACGCCTCACAACTGTTTAAATACATCGTACCCATTAAGAATGTTTAATGTACCTTAGGAACAATTTCTGCTGCATCTGCATCAATATCCATTTCTAGATTCTGTAATGCAATCTTTCCTGTGTGCTTCTTTTCACTTTCTTTTGTTTCTTCCTGCCACAATCCAAGAAGATCCTCTTCCTGTTTAATTAATGACATCAGATTAACAACTGTTGTCTCCACTTTCTCTTCTGGCATTATTTCAGGGGCCAAAGTTTCACCATCTGAACTGAGAGGTTCCTGCTCTTCAGATTCTTTAAGTGGTGTCCTTCCGTCTCCTTTAAATTTAATTCCCCTCTCAAAACCAGGTGGTACAGTTAATAAATCTGCAAATAAACAACAATTAAATGACAAAGGTTAAAACTGGGCATGGTACTTCTCACTGGACCCTTGACTGAAAGCAAAGCTTATGTAAAAATATGCAGCGAAAATAACAAGATTTACATAAACTATGAAGTTTTCATTCTCTAATATACTAATAATGTAATTTTGTACAATTCTATTTAAATAAATGCCAGTACCTCACAAATAAAGTGCATTCTAATGAACATGATGCTTGGATTATCAACTAAAAAAAAGTGATGAAATCTGTCACAAACTTAAAAACTGCATTTGATTATCATATATCAGGACAACAATTTGACATAGGGTGTAATTTCAAACCTTGCATATCATGTAGCTTTCAACAATGACATTCACACCAAACCATCAATCTCTAAACACCAGCTGTTGATTGTTGGTATGACAAAAAATATATTTGAAGCAAGCACTGTAATATTTATTTAGAGTATATTATTTACATGGAATGCAACAATGATATGCACACAGTGAAACAACACAGATTTACAGGAAATTCAGTGGCATACTAGATCATGTCCAATCTTCCTTCTCAAGTAACAAATGTGTGTCATAATCCATAATCCGTTTTTTAGTGTCTAAAATTCTGGTCAGATCAGCAATGCTTATCAAAACAGAACTTACTGTTTACAAAATCTATTTCAATATCTTCACTAGCATTTTTATCTTGTAGTAGGAGTTCAGGAAATCCTCCTGGCCAGAATGGATAGTTGGTAGAACTGCCTCTTACTGCTTCATCTGGTGGTCCAGCAGCACGCTGCAGAGACATGGAATTCTTTGCTGTCTGGCCAATATCATCTACAGGTACTTCCCTAAATTGGAGAAGTTTCCCTGTTGTGGGATCTCGATCCACCTACAGAAGAACTGACAAGCTCTTGCACACAATTCATACAAGACAAATCAAAATGCAAACAGTAAAATGACTCAGAAAAGCATACACTGCTACAGCTAGATGCGACTTATGTGTACTTTTGGGACAAAGGAGGGTGCAAATGCTGGTTCTGCAGGCTCAGTACACACCCTTATCAATGCTTCAACCTATCATTACCAGTTTGGATAAACAAACCTTCAGTGTAGTTCCCAAAGGTGCAAAATCGAAGTGGTAAAGAGATGCAGGATTTGGATCTCTGGGCCAGTACTTCTGGCCTTTTTTATAATCATGAATTGGGAGATGTTCTGGGCACAATAAGTATTCTTGCAACTGCTTCTCAACATCTGGTAACACGGGTGGTGGTCCAAAAGGAAGCTGTAGATAAAAATGAAATAAATATAACTACATAGGACGCTAACCATCTACCCTGGATAAGTTGTATTCAACTGACTTCCAGCATATAATCATAAACATAACCTACAGTCAATGACAATTCAGCATAGTTAGGTTAGAATATGTACATTAGGATATTCAATTGCAAATAAAATCACATTCAGAAACTATTACTAGTTGTCACAGTATTCTGAAGCCGTTCTACAGAATGTGAAAAATCATGAGATCAAAAATGAAAATTATACTAACAACCCATTTAAAACCTTACGTCTCTTAAGGCAGAAGGTTGTAAATGGGTTGTAGATAGTATCTAGCACTAATAATAATAGAAGAGCAACTTTCCCACAGTGACAAACTTTATTACAACAAATATGAACTACAGTGCAACCTTCGCACTTTCATTTCGCTACTGCTACACTGATTACATGTTATCACCCTACTGTAAGCACCTTTACTTCATAGTCCACTGTATTTTTCTTTGGCATTTTTAATCGGTAGTTTATTACAAATCTTGCACTGAAGAGTCAAATACATATGCCGGTCACATTACTTCCTGGGTTGTCGTAGCAAATGCACGAGGTATCTAACCACTGACCATATAACCTTGGTTAGGTGCAAAACATTGGGAATAGTTGTCATTGGTTTAGCGGTGTTTTTGTCTAATGACGTCACTTCAGCGTGCTGCCATCTCTCCGCGTTCAGCATCATTAACATGATTACGACTGTCCGTCGTGTTTCAGATTGTTCGAAATAGGGACCACTTCGTTAGCTGAAGGGTTTGCAGTATTAGTGCTTTTGTGGGAGTATAAGAAAATAGTTTCTCCAGTGGCTTGTGTAAGCGTATCAACAATATCAAAGAGGCTACCATTGTATTACAGCATTACAAGAAATACCAACGAAGTACACTATTAAAAACGTATTTATTAGTTAAAGATCCTACGTGTTTCGGTGGGCTGCCATCATGAAGAATTACATGACGACATGCTGAGAGATATTTAGACCATAAAATTGTCGATCTAAAATGGGGGTGCATAATTATTTTAAAGTTGTCCATTCCATAAACAGTTCATCATTGACAACTAGTATGAACCTGACATTATGTGCTCCCTGAAGATGGTACATTTGTACCGAAACATGTCGAAGATACAGCCTTAATATTTACACGTATTTAATACTGCTCACTTTGTTGTTGCAATAAATTGAAGAGTGTAGCAATTTTCCAAATATTTAGGAGCCGTATCAAAACTTTAAGCTGCAGAAGTGTGACATGGATCAAGTTCAACACCGAGGACCCACACATGTTAAAAGCTGCCGTACAAAATGTAGTCACAATGGCGAAGAGGCGCCCACAATTTGTGCATCCCCGGAAAAAATCTCTCCTGAACTTTACATGAGGGCGGCCAGCAGAAACAAGTAGGATCTTCAATTAATAGATATGTTTTTAATATTGTATTATGGTGGTATTTCTTGTAATGTACCTTCCTACAAGTCACAATGTCGATCCAGGTGCCCACGCGGTCTAAAGCGTGGGTCTGCGGCCGCTCGCTTGCTAGGTTTGCGGGATCGAATTCCGCCGAGGGCATGGATATCTGTCTTTTGTGAGTGTTGTGTGTTGTTGACGTGTCTCTGTGACGGGCCGATCGCTCGTACAGAGGGGTCCTACCGAGTGTGGTGTGTCTGATTGTCATCTCGAAACCGCAGTTATAAAGTTCCGGCCTACTAGGGCTGTCGAGCCGTGGAGAGAAAAAACAAGTCACAATGTGTTAAAAAAAAGTCTCCCATTTCTTCTCATAAAATCACAGAAATCTTGTTTAAGAAGAATAATGATAATAAAGGAAGAAAACGAGATAGGGAGCAATTGCAGAAGAAGGTATCACGATGTTCGATAGATACCACGTATAAAAAATCTCTCGTTCCATTACCGAAGTTGAGTGTTTTCTGTTGCTAAACAGCAGATTGTTTGTGGTGACTAGGGATCTCACCTGACACTTCTGTTTGCGGAGGAACTGAAAGACGGGTTTTAGGAGAAATAGGTGCGTTCGGGCAATGAATTTCAGTAAGAACAACGCAAATCGCAACTTTCACTTGCAGTAGTGTTAATGTAACCTATACACGGAATATATCACTTGAGAATATTTCACATACCTACGAACAACCACTGTTTCGTGAGAAAACATATATCATTCAGTTTAAAGATTTCTACGTCCAAAATAAAAACACATTAAACAGTCTAATTTTGCTTGTTGAAGAATACCGTTTTCTGGAATATGAGAACGTGTAATTTGGTGAACATTTACCGACGTTTCTTAGGAACACGCTGCAGTAATTTGTAGAAGTATTTCTTTGTATATGTATGAAATGGGAAGACAAATAATTAATACAGACTTTCAAGCGGACACTTCTTGATAAATACCCACGTGCGATACCAAAAGAGGAGCTGAGAGGATCTTATTCAGGTATTTATAGGATGAAAAGTGGATGCTGTTGGTTTTTTTTTTTTTTGTTCCTACACAGCCACACGAAATGATGCACCAGAGAACGTTACTCATAAATAAATAAGTTTGCATACAAAGTATTTCTGTTGTCCATTATACTGCACTACGTTTTCTTGTACAAAAGTTCCTTTCGCAAAAGGTTGAGCATTCGAACAATCGTACGAATGGCCACCATCAAACTTAAACATAACGTAGATATACTTTTTACTGTACAAGGAGACTAGGGAGTATTGACTGTCTATCTATATGACAGATATGCTATGATATGATATAAACAGCCTGATATTTGTCATAATTAATCGTTATGTTCTTGTGCTGAGAGTACAGTCCAGTGACGTAAGACCTCGTTGTCGCATTCCAAGAATACGGTTTCCCTTTCGCCCCAGTGTGTAACATAAATAGCAGGGGCAGGACCGAACCTTTTGCTACCCGAGCTTGTAATCCGTTGGCGCAGACTTTTTGTGTTCAACCGAAGCTCTGAGTTGTATACCTTAAAACAAAATGCGCTGAGCGAAAATTCCATTTTGGTCTCGCGGTGGGACTAAAGTTGGGGGCGTGGAACGTGAAGCTATCCAAAAGGAGGAAGTCACGTGATTAAGAAGAAACATTGACGAAAACAGGTAAAGTCGGAAGCTCTTTAATCTGTGTTCGAGCACACGTTTAGTTACGATCTATAGTGATGACGGATACAAACTGAGTAGCCCGCCTTCGTCTCTTTCTAATAGGAGTTCGGTAGAGGGAGTGGGGTGGATGGAATATTTGTACAGTATAATTAAACCCTACGTGCCAAGGAGTTTTAACCAAATTTTGTGTCGTGAAATTACATTCGCTTTACGTCTTATTCGTGTACAATTTATTGTACTGTATTTTATTGCATTGCATAACGCTGTAATTCAACTGCTGTATTGATAAACTAAACTTCACAACGAGGTGCTTCATCGGCTCATTTCCTTCTGGCTCGCGTATACTATAAAACTTGGCCACATTAGCGTCCATCCCACGTGTGCCTTGTCGGAAAGAGATTGTTAGGTTGACATGGCCTTAGCTGTAATGGTAAACCAATTGCAGAATTGAGTGTTTGTTTGTTACATACAAAAGTCAGGCAAAATAATGAATCTGTATAATCAAAGGGGTCAAATTAAAATGGGTAACACGGGTGAGATATCTGATATTCAGAGGGAAATAAGAAGCTGGCATATACTTTTGTAAGAAAACTTAAGGAGAAGGAACAACTTCAGAACATTTGATGCTGATGATACGATGACATTAACTGGGTTATGTCTTCATGTTTGCACCGTGCATCAATGATAAGCAAACACTTTATTAACCAATTAATGCACTATATGTAATATGTAGATACAATTAAAATTATAAAATATTTAAAAGTGCTCCAACATGTTTCGGATCACAGAGGATCCATCATCAGGGAGCCTTGTGCAGTGCTTGGCTAAAAATTACAAGAATGATTCTATCGCGTCCGTTGACATGGACAAGGTCGGTGTTATGGCAGCATATTCTGACCCGTTGTGCGTGTGTGTAGTTCATTGTATATGAAGGCACTCTAGTGAACTACACACACACACACAACGGGTCGGAATATGTTGCCATAACACCGACCTTGTCCATGTCAACGGACACGATAGAATTATTCTTGTAATTTTTAGCGAAGCACTGTACAAGTCTTCCTGATGATGGATCCTCTGTGATCTGAAACATGTTGGAGTATTTTTAAATATTTTATAATTTTAATTGTATCTACATATTATATATTGTGCATTCGTTGGATAATGAAGTGTTCGGGTTATGTCCTTTCAAGTGCATGGTTGAACTACACTGCCATTTGTGTGATTTCAGGCTTCCGCCACGAAGTAAATGAGAAGTGCACTCTTCTGGGTTATTACGCAGCAAGTAGTGGTAATTCCTAAGGATCAAGAATCCTTGACCCTTAAAGATGGGACTGATATGTTGTCCCGAAACGTCCGTAAGGAAATACAACTACATGGTGCGTTATAGCCCAGAACAGCGCAGTTCTCGATTCTGCCAATTGCTGAGATTATATGGTGTCGTTGATATACGAATGAACATGGAATATTTTTGCATTTGTACTGACAAGGGGAGACGGAAGTACTCGTATAAAAACTTTCCCATGCCTCTTTGTCTAACACAAATCCCACACGAACTGGGCTGGGATTGAAGTGGGTCTCTGCAGCGACAGGCCAGAGACTAACAGGCTTAGCCATTAAGCGAACCTGAAACAGACCTTGGATAAGTTCTGTGTGTGTGGAAATGTGGGCTGAATTCGCGTATATCGAAATGCTGTCCAGTGGATCCGGTTCCGAAATTTCGGGCTCTATAAAAGCAGGATTTCTGTGAGTAGATCCTTGACTAATAGTTTTGCCTGTTGTACGTACATTCACTATTTTGACGCTGTATAACCGTACATGACGTTTCAGTGACGTTAATTAATGCGTTAACTAACGGGTTTTAGTAAGTACCTTTTATCATTAAGTTAGATACATACAGGACAACAACCAGTTAAAGATTCCAGCCATAAGACAAGTCTGGGCTGAATTCTCATATGATTTTTGAGGATCAAGGATTTATTATCGTGCCGAATGGCGTACACTATCTTAGGTACTGGGAACTTTATGAATGTGTTACGATGATTGGCAAGGGTAAACAAAACCAGCCAACCAAAACGTTCCCCATTTTCACTGTGCCAAGTGCACACACGCCTGTGCACTAGGAGTGAGGCTGAAGGCTGGAATCCTTAGCGAAATAGTGTTTTCTAACTGTCAGTCTAGGTACGACCATTCACCTTAAAGGGAGGGGGGGGGTGATGATCTTTTATACTAATAGAGGGCACTCATGTAACAACGGAATTTTCATAGGACGTCCCTTCTACTATTTCTATTTGACAGGAAACCGCTAGGGCTATCTGCAGGCTACTTCCCTTCCCTGTCACGATTGCTGACTGAATTTCAATTACCGGTTCCCTGTCTTATCTCCAGTTTTCGAATTAGGTTACAGCTTTTTATTTATATGTATATACCAGAGTACTTTAAATGCTGATCAATACGCCGACACTCGCAATAGGTTCTGCTAGTTCACTCGTGACTTGCTGGCAGGTGAGCCCGGAGTCACGGACGCAAGCAACAAATTCCGAAGACAGAAAGGAAGACACGGGGCTGGAAGTCCGTCCAATACACAACTGTTTCTGCTTCTATCGTGCTGGCCGCTTCGGTAAGTTCTGTTACGCCTGTTCGAGCATAGCGAAGTGACAATTCGATTTGATACTTAATAGTAGCCAGAACTGTACATTACATTGTGTCAGACGCTGAGCATCAGAATGTTTAATCTGTGTTACTTTTGCCGTTTGGATCCTAATCTAGTGGCAAATCACTAATTTTACGCTGACTTCTGTTGTTAGGACAATGAACTTAAAACCTGTGACCGAATTATCTAGACCGTGTTTTCTCGAACTATGTTAGGCGTCAAGCATTGTGTGTTAATTAGCGGTCTTAATAAAAAGTTAAAATGTATAAAAAGGATAACAATTTAAAAAAAAAGCGAAAACCACAGATATTTGCTAATACGGAACACTGTTGGTAACATCACATAACTAATGCCCGCTCAGCCAGTTTTCCAATTCCAGTTTTTTTATTTAAATATAAAAAAATTGATGTTACACTGAAATTGTTAAATTTTATCTAGTGGTAAGCCAAGGAAAATGTTAGAGAACACCTAGCATAGACGGCCATATTGCCAACTCCTTGTATCTGTCTATGTATGCATCCTCTCTTATTCGAACAATGGTCAAGTAAAGTGAACTAATCAGAAAATGGAGCTGATATTAACGGAAAAGCGTGTGTGGGTGTTTGTCTATAGACTTACAGGCCAACGTATGTTTTATTCGTCAGATAATGCATTATGGATGTAATATATTAATGATTGTTTCTGTCCTTGTGACTGTCCTGCAGGTGCATGTGTAATGGTCTACAATTTCAAAAGCTTTAATAAAGGAATTTTCTAGGGTGCATTTTGATAGTCCTTCGACAACATCAACCACAGAAAATCCGAAATTTGCAGCTAGGGGCTTAATTTTGAGCTTGTCTTAGTGCCCTTTATTTACCTTCCTACGCAGATTCAGACAAAACATTTCAGCTATTTTTATAAGACGGATTACATCTATACCAGAAAACTATTTAAATGGTAATTCAAGAAAGGCCTCAATGTTGTACATAGATTTTTTAATAACTTACGCTGAAAATCTTCAAGATTGTAAACTTATGTGACACTTATTTGCAGGCACGTTTGACAGAAGGAATTACGAGTGACATATTCACACCCAGCTTCATCAAATTACTTGTTATAAAAGGAAATATCAGCGTAAGGAAGAGAAGTAGTATAGTCACTTTCCTACAGCTAATTCACTTCGAGACGAGCATTTATATTTCTTTTAAAAAAATGATATTACTAAGTATCTAAGCAACATTTCAGTATATATGGATTATCAGTTTTCTGGTTTTTAACCGTAGTCTTGTATTTAAAAAGTTTTGGGAAATGGGTTTGTTCTCACCCTCTGGTGAAAGAATGTGGAGGTGTCAGCTCATGAAGGTTTGATAGAAAGACCTATTCCTATCAGAGTACAAGCTATGTCAGCCAACTACCTCTACGTTGAAGTTTTGTAAGCGCGAGATAATAGAAAACATATTAAACACTGACCGAATACCATAAAGACATAGAACTAACACACAGAGAGAAGTCGAAATTAATATCAGTACACCAAACCGCTACTGAATCCACAAACAGTGATTCGAAAGAAAATAGACGTGAAAGTGCTATATATTATTTTTCCACTGCTGATACCCTATGTGGAAGAAAAATTGAACCTACAAGACAGATAAGATTTCTATCGAAAAAATAAGTATTTTTGTCGCATGTGAAGGGCATTTCTGATTAATTAAACATATTGGGCGCCGATACTACGTTACCGCAGCCTTCAAAATTAATTTTCAACACGCCCTGAGGAGCTGATTGATGAGAGAGCGTTCCGCGACCAACGGAGTGTTGTAGTGTCACAGGGCTTTAGCAGTGAATGTGGCAGAAATTACTTTGGCGAATTAAGTACAGCTTCATTCGTGTGACTCAGGGAACAGAGGCACAGGCTCAGACAGGTCGTGTAGAAAAATAAGCTGACCCAGCATGCCCACGAAGGAGGTCATTCACTACGCTGACAGGAGGTCATGATTACTCGTATCAAACCTAAAAACAGATACGGTATAGGCGCACATGGGTTGTCTACAGACACAAACTGTCACTCTAGTTCAGAAGTTTTTCCCATGTTGATTCCGGTGATAGCAAAATGCTAACAAGTAACAGAGAAAGCCAGGAAGCTGTGGCGAATACCGATACCGAGGTCAGGTTGTGCAAAAGGGCAGAGAATATCTTCATTGTATCGTTGTCTCATTCCATTCCCCCACCGCCTCCAAGGAATTAAAAGTCACTCAAGCAATATTGCCCTAGACAGCAATAGCAAAAAATAAATAAATAAACAAAAAATAAATAAATAATAATAATAATTTGTCGGTTATTAGACATTGCAATATCAGGACATAGAAATGTGATTTAGAAAGGAGCCGATAAGATTTTAAAATATAACGTCTTTACAATAGACATTCATCGCATGTGGAATGTAACAACAAAAGTGATACCAGTAACAATAGGGGCAACTGGAACCACTCAGAGTCATTTAGAACATACCTGAGCCACAAACCAGAAAAGCACGACATTAAGGAACTAGAGAAAAAAACCATATTTGACACTGCGTCCATACTTCGGAAAGTGATGATGTAAAAGAACAGAGGGTTTACTGTGGGGAATGGCTTTACATGCATCATAAATTGTAACTACAGAATAGCTGCAACATTATATACCCTAGAAACACGGTTTGTTCAGGTATGTAATCGTAAATACCTTGCAAATAATAATAATAATAATAATAATAATAATGTGATCAAGCACAAAGGAAATAAGTCTGATATTCTAACTTGATATTTACAAAGAAATTCCGCTCTGGCATCTCTAATAAGTCCTGAATTACGCGTTTATCAACGTTGCATTCGTCCTTTCAGTGGAAGGGTTCTTATAGAATAAAATATTTTAAATTTAGTGTTCCGCATCACGTTACAGCAATCTTAGAAAATCTGATACCACAAAACAAAACTCATTTTGTATTTCGGTCGTCTCTTGGAAGAGAAATAATATCGTACACTGCAACACGTTCGTGACAAAAACTCTTCCGTCAAATTCCAACTTGGATAAGACGGGAGATTTTCAGTACAATAAGCATGAAATAATTCGTCAGAAATATATAATAGCAGTTTACGATGCTACCTTCTCCATGGTCGTGCGGCACTTGTACCGCAAGACCACGATTTTTGTGAAAACAGTCATATCCTTAGAGTTCGCATTAGCAATATTCGACGCTGAACAATATTCCCATTTCCTGTTATGTTTTAAAGTGGAGGTATATATGTATGGAGATTGGCGTCCAGCTATTATGAAAAACTTAGTCGTTTTATTCTTTCATAAAAAAATCAATCAAGCATGAAAAGAGACACAATAAAATAAGAATACAAAATATTCAGAATAAATATGTTCTGAACAATAGGAAAACAGTAATTTGAGGTTACCGCCGAGTGCTTGTTGTGGAACCAGATCTTCTGGGGTTTTCCGCCACGTGGTCGTGTAATTTCTTCCCGCTGTTTGCAAGAAACGTGCCGTCTTCGTAATCAGGGTTATGGGCCAATTGATGGACTCATAACCCTAAATAAAAAGGGCAGTACTTTCCTTCGAAATGTCGAAAAACATCTACCCAACCACACGGCGCAACAATCTGGAAGATTTGCTTCCTCAACTTGAAAACAGGTTAGTAGCTACTGAAATCCTCCAGCGCTGTCACAGTGGGTAATGCGGTAATCTTCGCGAATGAACTCAGCCCTATCTTTCCCTGTGGTCTTCTTTCGCTTTCTCGTTTTTTACACAAGTGATCAGACGTCTGGCTGTGTCTGGGCCGCATGCCTCGGAGGAGAGGAAGGGAGTGTAAATGTGCTGCTGATGTTGCGAAACAACATTGCCTTCTCTCTCTCTATCTCTCTCGTACACAAAAACGCTTCACACGTCAAGGTACGTCACGAAATACTCCGCAAGGATAGTCTTTCAGCTGATGGTTTTCTGTCTTGTTTAATAGAGAAACGAAGTAGTTTCTTCCGTTTCAGTCGTATGGCGGCCCAGTAATAGCCACAACAGAGAATTTGTCGCTGATAGGACATCGTAGTTTCTCGATTTTCGTATCTTTATACATTTATGTGATCCCATATCTTGGCTGAAACCTTATCGCTAGACAATGATGATATACTCGTCCTGATCTTTTGCAGCCACCTGTCATGAATCTCACTTCGAAAGGACCCCTTTTTCTGAGAATCAGTGTGCCAGAAGGATTGGACGCAGCACTCGAGGGCCTTGCACGCGAGGTCCTCAAACAGCAGCCCAGAGACATCTATTGGTTCGCGGCTGAATACTTCGAGACACTGGTCAGGCTGAGGAACATGGGAGGTGAGTTTCGGTAGCGGAGGAATCAATCTCGTATCGAGCGTCCTCCGCATGCGCGTAATTAAGCATGACGTCATTCAGCCCCCATACTAGATGGGGCTGAGTGGTCAGCTCCCCGCCCTGGACACTTTACCTGATCCAATGGCTAGGTGGTTGGATAAGTCCCAAAGCCGAACTGGACTTTGTGCCCCTGCCGGGAAAAGAACCCCGATTCTCGGGTCGTTTATCTATAGCCTAGTCAGTCACTAGCCAGCTATAACCGTTCTCGTTTGGTGTCTGTTCCTGTTGAATGGTCCGGGATGAATGTATATTTGCATGAAATTCAGTATGATACAAAATGAAGGGACCCGCTAGTACCACGTTTCGGAGCGTACGCGAGGTAACCGTAAAAAGCGACTATTAGTTTTGTCATGCCAATCTGTCCATCTGTCCGTATGGAAATAATCACCCCCCCCCCAGATGGGTTTGCGTGATGATTGATATTGGGGATTTTTATTAAATTATGTCGACACGCTCAAATTGTTATTACAGTTGGACGAACAGAACAGGCACGCTACATTTATAACGAACTCGGTTACTTACATTACAATGGTTACACTAGTTACCAGTTCTACTGTTGCTGCTGTGGCTACCTTTATTACTATTGTTACTTTCATTACAAAGTTTACCAAGATTCCCTATGGTTTCTGTGGAACTCTGTTAAGATCGTTACTTTGGTTAATAAAGTTACCAAAGTTCCTTATGGTTTCTACAGTTCCCTTTGCTGCCATGGTTATTGTGGGTTACCATGGTTACCTTTGTCCCTTGGCTGCTTTGGTTATGCAGATGCGTTTGAATTTCTTCGCTCTGCGGAAGTTTCCTAACTTGTTTTTGTTCTAATATCTCGATTCAGAGACCGCCTCTGTGGTCTAGTGGTCAGAGTTTCTGGTTACAGATACAGAGGTCCCGGGTTCGATCCCCGGCGCTACCAGATTTTCTGAGTAGTCCGGAACGGGGTACACTCAGCCTCGTGAGCCTCGTGAGGTCAATTGAGGAGCTACTTGAATAAAAAAAAGTAGCGGCTCCAGGTTTAGAAAACAGATTAACGGCTGTGGGGACCCGTTGCGCTGACCACGTGACACCCCTCTATCCGCAAAAGTTGGCACTAACTTCGCCGACCGACGGCGGCCGCTCTGTCGGTATAGTTCGCGTGCGGACTAAG
>Ga0123354_10000453_pt1 | contig 40459 bp, 26 predicted proteins | sample TergutLab28metaG_2_FD_97872 | JGI IMG/M metagenome (GOLD analysis project Ga0123354, IMG submission 97872) | Labiotermes labralis P4 segment gut microbial communities from Petit-Saut dam, French Guiana - Lab288 P4 | ecosystem: Host-associated > Arthropoda: Insects > Digestive system > Gut ... | reverse complement strand
TGGAAACGCGAGATGCATTGCTCGGTCGCATTCTTGACGCCGCTGACCACATCAGAAACAGCCAGCTGAAGCTGCTACGTGCTACCCGCGCAGTTCACAACCGAGCGGCAGCCTGTGTTGCGGGCGGCGGTGGCATTTTCGAAAATCAGCTTTAAGCACCGATAAATTAAAATTAAAGGTAATTTCACGAAGTTAACTTTACATTCGTACTTTAAATGTGTCATGTATTATGCTGGTTTATTATTTTGTTCTGTTTATTGTCAGTAATCGTTACCTTCTATTCTGAGTTTCAAACGGTCATAACTCTGTAACCATCCAAAATCGGACACATGTTTATATGAACTTTTTTGATCACAAAGACCTAGGAAATCACCTCCTGCAGTTATGCCCCAAAGTCGTGAAGCACCCTGTATATTGTGGTATCACTAGTGCAGAATTTTACAGGATTTGGTTAAAATTATGTACATAAATATAATGTGACATGGGTGAAATAGTTGGTTGATTCTGTATCTGACTACTGCATTCTTCGTACATGTGCTTTGTGCATTGTTTCATTAACTTTAATATGGATATATTTGAGCATTAAATGGCTGACTGCACATTTTTTTTAACCATATTGCTGCATTAGTTTTAAGTAACTTTTCCTTGGGATTTTTGTGCAGTAATGATTTATTCACCACATGAATAAAATGTCCACTTCTGGCCACTTAGTCTACACATGCACTGAATTAGGAGGAATTTGTTATATTTAGTGTTCTTTTTTTTAGCCTCTGTTGGTGGTACTGAACAAAGCAGATATATTGAAGCTTGAAGAGCTAAGTCCTGAGAAGCGAGCTTTGTTGGCACGCATTGAGTCAGAGAATATCCCCATAATGGAGATGAGCACAGTGACTGAGAATGGTATAATGGAAGTCAAGCAGGAGGTGAGATTCTTCACATATTTAGTTTGATTGTAATGATTCTTATGCTTTAGAAATGTTATTCTAAGGAAAATAAGCTATGTGTAATAATGAAATTTGTATAGTATAGAGAACTGGTTCCACTGACTTTAGTTTGTGATTCTGCTTACGTCAGAACAACAGGCAGTTTCATTTCAGACAGTGGATCTCAGGATGTAACTCTTTGAGATGTATTTTTTGGGGGAAATATAGACTGACTGCATCACCCAGTGTTCAAAAATTTCAGTAAACTTGAAATTTAAATTCATGTTGTCTGTGAAATGCTTCATGTGTGATGAGACTGTTTGGTTAATATGTTGAAGTGTATAGAATGCTTGTTAGGATAACATAATCCAATAAGCAGTTATCAGAACTATGAGACTTCTCCTTATCCTTGTCCATCACAGTCATTACTGTCATTTTAATGCTGTACAAATTCCATTATTGTGCCAAGCGTTCTTAGAATAAATGTGTAAATATGTATCAGATCATTGGAATTACAATGTATAGGATTCTAGATTTATGACTGTCTTTATGCGCACTGCCTTTCTTGTTCTCTTCTGATGTCAGCGGAAACTTCAGTAATGGCTAGACTTAATTTTGTTCTCCCTGTGATATCAGACATCTGCTGTTGTGGTGCTTGTAGAAAAACTATGACACGCAGTGACCAGAGTGTTTATTAGTTCTGGCATGTGTCTGCCAGCCAGTGGACACAATGTCTGGCACTGTCTTTAAATATGGTGAGTAAAAACCTGTTGATAACCGGGATGCATTAAACAAAAACTTTAAAGCACCACATTTAAATGTGTGAGTACAGCCCTAAGACTGTTACTGACATTATCTTTGTATATGTCCATCTTGCTACATGATGGCATTTTTCCTGTGCATTTTTTCTATGGGTTTATGAAGAGTAACTTGCTTTCATATCATGTTTTATTTGGTCCAAGTGTCTAATTGGAATTACAATGAACTAGAACCTTCATTCATCTGATATATTATGTTATGTCCTCCTGCATGTAAGCTGCTGTTTCAGAAGTGTAGAAAGAGGTTTTATATTATTGTGATCACCCAGATAAACAAAAGAGTTGAATTGTTGCTGTATTTAATGTGATGAATTGGATTGCTAATAATAAAATTTTGTGGAAAACTGTTACCTTGGTACAAATATGTGTATGTTTTCCAAGAGCTGTATCCATCATACCTGTGCACATGCACACACACACACACACACACTCACTCACACACATTTGTACATTATTGATATGTTGACAGGCATGTGAGAGACTTCTTGCATATAGAGTTGAGATGAAAGTGAAAACAAAGAAAGTAGATGGCATCTTGAACCGCCTGCATGTTGCCATTCCAGCACCAAGAGATGAGAAGACTCGACCACCTTGTATACCAGGTGAGCAGCAGTCTTGCTAGCAGGTCTTCACAGGTCCTGGTTACATCATTGCATTACTACTAGTGGGAAGTAGCACTGTGAAAAGTACTGAGAATGTGAGGCAGAGACGTAGGTACGAACACAATATCATACTAGATTTAGCTGTTATAGAACAGGATGTAGTGGCACACACTTGTGAACTTAGCAGTGACCTTCAGAAACTTTCTTGATCTGCTGAATAATGACCATCTGTGTGAGAAGGTTCGAGGCTAAAGCACAGCTAGGCTTTCAGAAGAAGTTACTACTAATGTTAGTGAAACTTGTTTATCTGATTGGCGATAATAGAGCAGAGGATCCTGAATCTTCCATTTTGTTTAAAAAGTTTGAAAGATTGTAGTAGAACATAGTGGGATATCAGTCCTTAAAGTGCAAAATGTGGCCTTCTAAGTTTAGGGAATTATAAAATTTTTCTGCATGATTCAGGATAATGCCCATTCATTCCAACAGAGCTGGTTTCACTGTACCATTATTGCAAAGTGCCACTATCTGAATTTGTATGTTCTCCTTGGTATATTAAATAGCTTTTTTTTCAGTCCATTCTCACCAGTTGGGAAGGGTCAACACATTGCTTCTGTGTGGCATTGATAGAATGTTTAGTGTTCTGCCTCAATAAGAATTTGAAGCTTAAAGTTCAATTAAGTAATATATAAAAACTATGTTCCCCCCTCACTCTAAACATGTCTTTGTTGCCAGACCAGGTGCTAGGTGCTGTGTAAGGAAACAACCGATATTTCTTCTGAGAATCGTACAAAGGCCATAAATATATTCAGTACTTTAAATAGTTAGAATGTAATGGACATTCTGATCATTTTGAACTGTGTATACCCCTCCATCTTGGTAGGGTGTGAAAGCTCTACCAAGAAAGGCGGTAAACTTACAAAAAAGAAAGTACATTTGCTATATCATATATGCAGAACAGTAAAGCTGTGTCATGTTGAGGAGAAGCTGTTGTGAAAATACAGAATCCTTTTATGATAAGATAACTCCCAATATGTTCTTATGTTTATAATTATAACATTTAGGTATATTGCAACTGTTTATAGAAAGTGTGTTGAAACGCCGCCAGGAGGCTGCTACACGTGGAGTGAAGCGTAAGTTGGAGAGAGATATAGAGGAAGAAATGGGAGATGACTACATTCTAGATCTGAAAAAGAATTATGATATGCCAGAGGCTTACAAGCATGACATTATTCCTGAGATCTGGGAAGGACACAATATTGCTGACTACATAGATCCCGACATCTTTGAGGTATCAGATATTTTTAAAATTTGATTAACATGAAAATTAACCAGTTGGACCCAATTGAAAGAAAGCCTCATTTTTTGGTCTTTGCATTTTCCGTACAACTAGTGAGGGTCCTACACACTGGAATCTGCTGTAATGTGGGCACGAATTTCAGATCTCACACACGTAGTGGGATTTGTATTGTCAGAACGCAGTTATAAACTGTCCATATATCAGACTAGTTGTCTAGTTTTAAGTTGAAGGTAGATTATTTTTATGTTGAGGTCAGATGTATGGTGAGGCAAAAGCATATTTTATAAATGTGATTACTGTATTGTAACAGGAAATCCTAGTTACTGTTTGCAGTAATAGGCACAAGTACAACATATTTCTAACTCTTATCTCATTTTATCATATGCATATCATGTGGCTTTTAACCACATGTTTAATTGTGTTTACTGAACCACCTTTCCACATTTCATAACTCTTTGTGGTCATGTGTGTTCTGACATTGTATGCTTCCGTCATCTTCAATGACCTGTAGCTCTCTTTTGGTTTATGTGTTTAGCTGTTTACATTTGATATTGTGTTCTACACGCTTTGTGGTTGTGCCGTATTTTTTTAATGCCTACCCCTGCTTCACGTTTTTTCACGTACTTACATGCACTTTTGCCCTAACCACAGTGTTCTAGCACACACCTGACATGCCCTATAGGGAGTGACTACATGTTGCTTGTAATTTGTTTACGTTTCATTTCTATTCTGCTGTTTGTTCTGTTGATTGTCTTCTTATATGCTGGTTTTCTCTTACATCTTTACTGTTCGGTTACATATATTTCTTGCTATGTTTCCCTGCGAATGTGTGGTATTATGCTCTGCTTTTTGACTTAGGTTTTAGTTTTACATTTAATTGCTTCCAAGTTTTATATTCCACCTGCCTTACCTAAGAACATAACTATATCATATCATTTGAATATGGGAGCATCTGAATGTTATGCATTTTGCTGTACTCCAACATTTCTGTCGTGTTGTCTTAACCCAGTTCTGTCTGCTGTTAACCGTGACATTTAATACTATTTCCATAAGTTACATAGCATCGTTATATGTTGTCCTTACACAGAAATTTTGTGCACCAAATGTCACACCTTCACCCACAATTTTTTCTGCACACAGCAATTTCTCTGTTATATCCCACTAAGCCATCCTATCACACCATATGGATGACAAAGTTACACCTGTGCCCTTTCTGCCTTTCTAATAGGAAAGTTAATTTTAAAGTATATTGCAATAAAACATTGGGTGTATGTGGTTAAAAGCATATGAAGAGTAAGAATTGCATGTAATGTTTATTCATAACCATGTATGAGCTAGGTAGTGTACTTTGCAAGGTATAAATAATTTTATGTACAAGGAACTACAGAAGGTTAAGATATATGTGTGTGAGATCTGAAGTATGTGCAGTGGCATTGCTGAAGATTCAAGTCTTCTGGGATATGATATTCTGTCTCCTTGGCTTGCTTGGCCATGAAGATGAAGGCACTATGATCATTTGAAATGTAACAAATTATTTACCCAACAGCACAGTGTAACATACAAGAGGGCTTGAAACTTCATATGTGTGTTGTTGTTGTTGTTGTCGCCACCGCCGTTGTTGTTGTTGTTGTTTTTTTTTTTTTTTTTTTAACTTAGCAGTATGAGACAATGAAATTTAGCTAAAAATTGGTGCAGTCTTATGGATATGAAAGCAAGTCACTATTTTGAAATGCTCTTATTATGTTCTGCTGACAGAAACTGCGACAGCTGGAAGCAGAAGAAGCTGTACGTGAAGAAGCAGGCTACTATGCAGTGCCAAAGATAGAGATGGATGAGACCATGATAGAGATTCGTAAGCTTGCTCATCAGATCCGGGACAAGAAGATCATCATGAGGCAGGAGCGGGCCATCCTGAAGAACTCTACCAAGCCTGTTGTACCCCGTACGGCTCCTGCCAAGGTTCGTGACCGTAGTGTGTCACGTCTGCGTTCTGAGATGGAGGAGCTTGGAGTGGATATGTCTGATACTAGTGATGTAAGTATTGGCTCCTCTTGCTTTAATGTTCAGTAGCATGATTTGATTTCACAGGTGTATGAAGTAGTCACTAATAGCCACTGTAGTGTGGACAGTATAGTGATTAGGCATGGCCTGGATGAGCAAGGAATTGTTGTTTTGTTGCCATCAGTGGCAACAGATTTTTCTCTTTTCAAAAGACACGGATGCTGAGAAATTCATTCGGGCTTCAGTGTTTACATGGCACATGGGTAGCAGATGGTACACGTCAGACCTCCATTAGTCACAATTCACATTTGAGTATTTCTCTTAACATGGCACAGAAGAAATCGGTGCTGGGTGTCTGCAGCTGGGAGGGTGACAGCTGTTGAAAATTGTCTGCCAGATTTTTTTAAACCTATACCCCTGAATAAATCATGCAGTCCACTTTTTAAGAAGTAAGAAATACAAAACATCTGTGTGATATTATTTGGGTTTTAAGGTGTATGTGTTCAGTGTCAGAGTATTTAATATGTCAGAATTTGGAATTGCACTTGGCCATCATTTATTTCCATTGCAGCCCTGTACTTCCCAAGATCTGAGGTTCTGTCGTTGGGAGACTTTGTTTTCTATAAATAACACTGTCATAAATTCTTGCAAAGAAGGAAATCACCATGCACCACTGATTGATACCACACACTCTGCCACTTCTCACATCTTCACAGAGCATTTCTTCTATTTCAATAACCAGTTTGTTTTCCATCAGGAACAGTTTGTTATGACTCTTGAATGATTTTCAGTTTTTTATTTGTGGACATATCTATAGCACTGATGCTTAGCAGAACACTTTCACCGTGCACTGGAGCTACCCATGGGCACACAAAAGGAAGGGAAATTGTGTAATTCAAATGGCAGTTGGAATGAGTAATGTTGCCAGTTTAGTAACAACTGGGCTGTGCACCATTGTCAACCTGTTTGTGATTATACTTAGCATTCTTACTAGCCAAATCACAAACTATACATCACTGCCAGCCTCAGAGAATGAACCCTGCGCTGTTGACAACCTTGTTAAAAATGAGCCAAGCAATGCAGTTCTTGATCACATTGCTTTTAGACAAACACATGGGAATACAAGAAAAGATTTTCATGTCAGTTGTCCAGTTCCTTTGTTCTTTTACTTTGGGTGCATATCATATCATTTCAACATAAAAGAACTTTTACTGTGAATTTTTCATGTCAGAATATTGTATCATTTTCTTTATGTTCATTTGTATATTTTCTTACCATGTCAGTATTCTTTCTGCTGAATTATACTACTAATATGTATGGTGTCAGTACCTTATGTGGTTCATTGCCCACCTCTTTCCTGTCTTTGCGATCCATGCATACTTATTAGCATTTTTCTTAGGAGAGCATTTAAAATGGATTTAAAAAATTGTACCATAGTGCAACAAACAGGCCAGGATTGTCTAATTCTGAGAAAAAAGTTAATGCTGCTACAGAAAATGATACAATTGTCTGCTCGTCTGAGATGACAGAAGAACTGTGTCTGGATATGCACAAAATTATTATATGTGCTACAAGTAAATTTTATTTTTAGTGAAAGTTGGGGTTGCTGACAAGCGTATTTTATCTGACTAGTAAATTAAACAAACATTTGTTGAATCCCATTAGTTATTTGTGTTGTAGTGACAAATATTTCAGTTAGTCAACCCAACACAAGCTGTGTTATTTTGTGTTTACCAGGCCCATTTCACCAAGACTCGGTGCAAAGTCCGCTCGTTGTCTCGTCCCCCAATGAAGCGTATGCGGGTTGATTCAGAAGGTCAGTCCAGGAGTATGTCACGGCCACCTAGAGATGAGATGGGAATCAAGGACAGTAATGTAAGTATATCCAAGTACTGCAAAGTTCCTTCCCTATTTCCCACTTCTTTTCAGAAAATTGCAAATTATTGCCATAAAGTGTTTTTGACTAGTTTCCTCCTGATATTTTACAAAACAGTCATACCTGAAAATGGGAGCCAATGAAGAATTGTTACTTAGGGTTTACTCCTGCTTTTTTTTGTGGCAATATGCACGCAAATGGCATACCCACACCTCTTCTTTCTTAACTGATGGAAGCAACATTCCCATCATGATCTACATGTTTAGTAGGAACCATTTTACTTGTCATGGCATGCCAAGAAACAGTGAGAAGCACCTTTTTCCTTTTGTTGTTCTTCATGGTGACATTTGTTCACCTTATGAGTGCCCGGTTGTGAGTGCTGATTATGGAGGATAAGGTCTTAAGTGGCATGTATCTGCATCATTGTCTCTCCTTTTTTGGACTGTTTAATGTTTCATCAGCCTCTGCATATGTAAAGACCTTTAAAAAGAGGGGTAGAGTGGCAGTCAAGTGCCATGTATCTGCATCATTGTCTCTCCTTTTGTGGACTGTTTAATGTTTCATCAGCCTCTGCATATGTAAAGACCTTTAAAAAGAGGGGTAGAGTGGCAGTCAATCACAACCACACCTTTTCAGTACATTGTGTGACATGTCAAAGTTTTAACTGAAAGTCATCATCAGGCATTATAAAAATACTTGTAGGAAGAGCAATTTTACACGCCACAATAAATTTAGAAAAATTATCTTGAAAGAACTGTAATGAGCCCTTTTTGTAAATGAGAGTTTCTGTTTATACTAACTTCATTTTGTAAAGTTTGAAGTTCTCACAGAGTCTTCTGGTACATGACATCATGTAGATGAGTGTATAGGTAGTAATAATATGGAGGAGATTGCTGCCTCCATTCTCAGGGTAGCCCAAGAAGAGTTGACTTGAGCTACACTGAAAGTGGAGGCAGCAAACTGTGGTACCAATATACCAAATTACACAACATCATATTCCGGAGGACTAGATATCTTCAGATGTCATCTTGGTGTACAGTCTTTGTGACCTTAATATTTCCTGATATACTGCGTTAACTTTTAGCATGCTGACTAATGTTTGCCATTAGATGTGGTCAACTGATTTACTTGCTTTTGCCCACAGATGAAGAAAAAGTTGAAGAAGGTTGCCCACAAAGCAATATCAAAGAAGGTCGGCAAGAAGGGTCTCAAGGGGGAGGCTGACAGGTTTATTGGCACCAAGATGCCCAAGCATTTGTTTGCTGGAAAACGTGGTATTGGCAAAGCAGATCGTCGATAATGTACTCTTGGTATTAAATGTGTTCTTGTTTGTTTTATGGGTGATAGTTTTATATCTCCTGGCTTTACATATTCCAGACTGTAGCCTACTACCCTATTTTAAAGAAGAAATATGATTGTGGGGTCATTGTGACTTTGTATCATGAATATTTAAGAATGAATCCGACATCTTGGTTAAAGTCAGGTTTGAGCAAGGTTTCAGTTGTTTCTTTCACTCAGCGGAGTTTGCTGTAGTACACTATTATGAGACCCCCCCATGGTCCATGCTGGGACAGAACACTGACCTGCAAGAGCATGCATGGGATGTAAATGCAGCATGCAGGTATGTCATTCATTGCATCAACCTCTGATACTGGGAGACAGTAGCATTCTCTGTAGTGCTAGCTATGAGCCTGAACAACCAGAGATTTCACTGAAAATTGTAGCAGTAATAACCTTCAAGTATGTCATCTCATTGCACTGAAGTACTGCAAATGAGGAAACCCATATTTCTTGCAGTCAGCACAACTTTAGTATATTTCATAAAACAATGAAGATGACATTTTTTGACTATATGTATGAAGTCATTCTGAAGTCTATACACATGAACGTAGCTAGACAAGTTGAAATACGTAGACATTGATTAGTATATGAGGATGTTGGGATCTCATAACCCTCTTCATTATTGATATGTATCATTGTATATAAAACATGTTCAAATATATATATCATCGCAGACATTGAAATTTGTCTTATAAAATTGGGGTAGAAATATAATTTATAAATATGGTGAGGAATTCCTTGTGCCTGCCTCTGTCACTAGGGATGAATATGTGCATGTGTGTGTGGGAGTGTGTAATGTCTGAATCATGCTGTAGTTAAGTATATGGGCATGAACTAGATACCTGAAATTTATGGATGATAATGGGCCTATTCTCTGTTTTGATTAGAAAATGTATACACAAGTGACTCATCTCATGGGAAATTATTTCTCACACTAAATCCATTTTGTCTTTCTGCACATAGAATGGGTGGCTTGTAGCATACAGACCTGGCATCTGCTCAGATTGATTAAGAACATAGTTACTGGCTTTGTTAGCCTTTCATGTCTTCTCAGTATTGTAAACAAATCACACATGCATGGAAATACAGGGAACTAGACAAGAACTGTATAACGCATCTCTGAGAAGACTGGCTTGTTCAGTTACATGGGAATTGAGTTTATTGTTCTGTGAATTGTTTTGCATTTTCCTCAGGTTTCCCTAGCATAGTCCAGTTCCATATGTTCACCTTGGTTCGGCAGAATTTTGGCATTGGATTTTGCAATTCCCAGTTTCCCCGTTGTGCACTCACCCTAAAGGCTTATTGTGGAATGATGTTAGATTATATGATAAAAGCGTTTGTCACCTACCTGTTTCAGTTATGATCATTGTGTTTCATGTGAAGAGTTTCATTTTGAAGAGTTTAGGTAACTGTAAAATGACCATAGCCCTAGGAAAGGATATTGTTTTTACCAAACATTAGGTGTAATGTATTGTTTATTATCTTCTTAACCCTTATCCTGCTAATGTGGAGATTATGGTGAGCTCCTAATAATGCCAGCAGATGGCAGATGGGATTTAACTTGGCGTTTAAGGGGTTAATTTTGTTAACTTACTTGAGTATGTGCAGATTGTGTCTTTGCCTGTGTTTTAAATGTGGACTGACCTAATAGTATGCATCATTTAAAATTTACCTTATTTTCACAAATGCAAAAGGCACTAAACCAAGACGACCCTCTCAAAACTAAAACGTCTGTTAGGAATAAATATTTTACTCTAAAACGCAATTCACAGTTCATGTCAGATTCTATCAATCTATACCAGTCATTGTCAGTGTCTCCATATTCAGTCAGTTCCTTCATCTTCCTCACATTCATTCATAAAATTCCCATGTTCTTCACTGCCTTACCACAACATATCAGTCTCATCCATTGCAGTGGATATTCACCCCTTCTTAAAACTCTTCACAAGCACTTCTGGTGAGATGCACTGCCATGCTCTTGTGATTCAGATTGACTAAATAATACATTTATATTTCTTTGTATGTAAACTTACGTGAACCCAAGAATAAGGTTCGCAGTTTTCTCCACAGATGGGTTTAGTGGTGGAAAGAATTTTAAAATGTGTGTTGTGGGTATCTTTGTTTTGTCTGTGGTGTAATCAATCTGAGTTAATGCCCCTTTTTAAAGTTTTAATTTATGGATTGGTCCAGGTTTTTTATGTGCGTTCTATAGTTAATTTTTAATTTCTTGTAGCCATTTTCCTGGTGCTTTCCTTGGATGAGATCTGTTCTTAGGTGCATATCTTAAGAAGTTTACTGTTTCCATGGTGCTCCATGACCGAGAATAGCTGGACCTAAGGGATCTATCAGTTCGGGTACTTCTTTACCTGAAGACGGAAATCGAGCCGTTCCAAAATGTTGTGCTTCTTTAAAAAACTAGAATGATGGACACAGTGCAAAGAAAGTAGATTGTTGTTTAACTGTGTGAGCTGTGTTCGTTCTGGTCTACAGATGACAATTTGGTGATGCAGGGCTCTGTTTTGCACTATATGGTCTGGTTCAAAGTGATCCAGTTTGGCGCAGTCCTTTTCATATATGAATTTGACATGACCTCACGTACTTAAGCACCAATCACTTTAATTATTAACCAACAAATGCACTATATAAAACTTCACATTAAAACACATAAAATACTCTTGACATGTTTCGATCATAAGATCATCCTCAGAGAGCTACGTTGTTCCTGCTAAAGTCATTTTAAAAACATTCACAAAATATTTCCATTATATTAACAGGGTGTTGTGGCAGGATATCGTTTTGTGTAAGAGTGCGTTGCTAGGAATGTGTCTGGCTATGGTGTGCGTAACACACGACGCACACCATAGCCAGACCTTGCCTTGTATTCCAGTAAGTACGATACCTACACGAGGTCACACAAGCTGCATACACACAAGTCAGTTAGTGTGATTAATTATAGAATAATGCATGATTAATTAGACATATTAGCTAGAAACATATCCTTTCAGGATATTAATGCATCAAATTATGTGAGAAATTTCAAAAAGAAACTTCGAATGCAACTGTGTAGTAGCTGAGTGACAGGTAGATTCATCTTTCATACAATCTTGAAGCCATTCTGTACTAGAGCTTTGTATATGTGGCACTATTTTCTGTAAATTACAGGTACCCAAGCATGAACACTTAACCATGGCATGATTCAGACACTGGTGTTCATCCCTGGCAGAACAGGAATAAATAATGTAAATCCTCACCATATTGATAAATTCTATTTCTACCCTAATTTTACTCAACAAATTTGAATATATGTTATGATGCAAGTACTTGTATTAAGTTTTAGACTATGTGATGTACAGATAATGCAGAAAGATTATGCATTATTTTCCTTTGACGATAATAAGGTACATGCAAATATTATTACATTCTTCTGGGGTATGACTGCAGTGTTGTTTTCCATTATATTACTAATAAAATGAGGGATTAGTGTTTTTGGACATCCCTGAAGAAGTGCTGCTACATTAAGATACGTATTCCCATATGCATTGTAACTGTTTGTTGCAATGTGACTAATAATCACGTATTATTGTGTATGTAAGTTGCTGAACGTGAAAGCAGCAATGTTCTGTTAACATTAGTCAAGAAGCCCTCTTTATGTACCAATGACCACGGATAACTAGTGTGTTTAACGTAGGAGACAACTTGGAGTTCAATGGTCGATGTTCTGGCGAAATCGATTTCGTACCAATGACAAGGGGGGACATCTGGTAGTGGAAAAAAATTTAACCTTGAATCCTGTTTATTAAAATAAAGTAAAGTGTAACATGCACAATATAGTTAAATAAAATGTGTATTTATCAAAATTGTAATTGACGTGGTTAAGTAAAAGTTACGTTTGAGTGGTACATTTGAATTACAATGGGAGCTTCACAGTACCACCGGTAGATGGTGCGGGCATTATGCACGAGAATGTTTATTGTGATGTAGCTCAAATTTCTTGCAGTGCTGTTTTTATCTTTTCCTTGTGTTGTGTACTGGAGGTTTATAGATATTGTCCGTCGAATCCAAGTACTGTGTGTCATTGATAGAAATCTCCAAGTGGTCGATTTAGTTGTGTTTGCTGGTTTTCGCGGTTTCTCGAGCTTGGGTCGCCATGTTTGTTGGTTGGTGAATAGGGAGGTATATTCCGCAATTTGCTGAGAAGTGTAAACGCGTAAAGTACTGTACCTTCTAACACTTCGTGAATAACATTGTCAAGGTATGTACTTGCTATCGTACTTCCACATTTTAAATGACTCCTCTATTTACTGTAATAATCTGTATTTGCATTTAAAAGTGTGTGATTGGGGTGTTAATTCCCATGTACATAATCGCGAAGTCGCGACCCGCTGAAGATTTGAACCATTAACAAACGTTCATGGATGTGATTGGCAGCAAGAATATGGAAAGACCGCCTTCATAGAGCTTAATCAATGAAAGTGAAATCACGTCGTGTGTAATGATTTGTAGGTATTACGTATACAGAATTTTTGTTTAGCACATGCTTTAAAATAACACGTGTATTTATGTCATTATTTTTATACGCAAGGGCGACGTGTTTACACGTTGTGCTAATTCTGGTTCAGGTCCGTTTCCATACTTTTTGAAAAAGGTGCTGTGCAAGTTTGTCGTATATTTCGTACGCAATTGTTGTAGCATTAGTTAAATACAATATTAAAGCGTTTGCACTACGCATGTCGGGTATTTGTAAATGAAGAGAACAAGTCACCCATAAGTAATGCTGTTCGATCATATTTAAATGAGACCATGTGTCTGTCTCCCGTCAACCACAAGGTAAAGAAGATATTTTGGTAAAGACTGATTGCAGTACATAGTATTATTTCTTTTATTAATGCGTTAGTGGTGTAAAACGTGTTGATAGCACCAGTGAACGATATACTCACAGGCTCTGAGCGTTAATTGAATGTGATTACGTTCTGTCGTACAGTCACATTTTTCAGTGTTTTTACGATTGTGTTATGAATAGTGTACAGCGCAGTTCATCAAGTCTTCAAGGTCATGGGTCGTTGGCGGAATTAAAAGTTTCGCGTTCCCATTAGCGGTACGTGAGGTTTGTAACAGGTATGCGGGAATTGAGTACATATTTATATGGAAGGCTTTATTTAAATTTCATTCGGTTTTGCCAGGTTGACCGTTAATGGCCTACTGTGTTCGAACCCTTCAATATGCAGAAAACCAGACAAACACGAACTGACAGTTATATACCTTTCATTTAAAACGAGTGTATGTTTGAACCAAGTCAACATTCTTTGTCTTCTCACCTTTTCCAGTGCCCGCACAACAGGTCATTGTTTCCAAACACATGAATAAACTCTTCGGTTCTCAGACTTTTGCTTAATAGCAGGTGTTTAGACAGGATTTGGTTATGTAAAAATGATCAGATATGCTTGCTATATAATCGTAACTCAAGTTTTGTTGTAGCACGGTGAATGATGCAATGTACCGTGTAATTTTCCGCCACTGTATACATGCTAGTACGTGTGTTCGTATGTATGTATCTAGTGGGCTCACGTGATAGTGACGTCACACCCCGGGCTGTACGTATTGATTAATCTCAGTGGACCTAGGACTTCGAATGTTTGCGGGGGCGATTGCAAAGTGTGCTAATTATTGTGAATTGTATTAAATGCAGACATTAATTATAGACACATTGAAGCAAATCCGGCTCTGGTAGGAGGTAAGCATCAAAAAGCCTGTTCTGTGCCGAGTCGAATTCCGATTGAACGTGTACATGACTTCTCAGGAGGTGTGCCGTGAGAATAACATTACGACTTGTCGAAAATACTGTGTTTAATATGTTAAACGCCAGTAATGGGATGAAGAATTGGTATACTCGAACACTCCAAAAGCCATTCTAATTGTAAATGCCGTATATTTTTGTGCATTTTAAATATTATGTCGCGAATTTACTATTTGAACTTTGAACCGTGTGTTTTACTACAATGTTCTTCCTGTAAAAACAGCTGAAGCACCGGTATTAAATGAGTATGTTATTCTGAAACCTAATGCTTGTGTTTGTTCTGTTGCCTTACTGCACCGCCTGTTTCTCGCGGGGATAGCGTGTACGAGTTGTTTACAGTCGAAAATACATGGAAACGCCGTCACGTATCATCGTTGATGTGTTTACGTCACTAACTATATAGAAACGAAAGATGAATAGATCCTCCTTTTGAAACATTACTGATAACGGTAAATTCGTATCCGGTTGCAGTTCTGGGGCTGTAAAGTGAGACAGCGGCGAGAGAGTTGCGTGCTTCGCATTGCTGTAGCGAAAAGGAAACCGAGCTATTTCACCGAGTATTGGTTCTTTATGTTTTCCTGTTATCCCTTGCTTTCATCACAACCACCACCACCACCACTCTTGTCTCCATACGAGGTGTCACTGGCACCAACTAACACCATTGTGGTGTAATCGATCCACCGGAATTTGGAATACTAAGCGGTCGATGTTCTTCGCTGGATTGAGGTATCTTCCTTTAACAATTTGCGAGAACTGTATTAGCAGCATTTAACATCATGTAGTCACTGTGCGTTGTGGGTTTTACAACACCACAGCGTGAATGCCTTCCCCCCCACCCCCTCCCATAAAAACGTGTGATTTAAGTCACATGGTCATACGGCTATATTATGGATTATGTGTAAGAATACGTCCACGTTTATTGTTGGAGAGTGTTGTAAAGAGCTCGAAATTGTGTTCTGTAAGGGAAGTTACCTGTACTTGCTGTCTAATATATCAGCATATTCGTACACGGCACTAAAGTGACTGTTTAGTAGAGATTGAACTGTATAAACTACAGCATGATTTGCAAATGTATGGTGTTTAATTAAAATAGAACATTGGATATTTAGACTATACATGTCAAATTTCTTTCTGTAGCTCTTTCCTTTCCTTCGTTTTCGTCTTTCATTTTTATCGGTGCGTGGATATGAGACCAGTTGTTCATTGTAGTAGATCTTTTATTTTGTGTGGATGGTAACTGGTGGAAGCCCAGAATACACAGCATGCCCCATTCTGTTAAACAGTGTATCGTTGTAATACCCCGCATAAGCCAGGCATAAGCGCTGTACCGGCTGGCTTAAATAAGCTTGTTCATAGCGGCGTACTTGAAAACCCCAAGGCTGTACAGCCCTGTCTCTTGCTGGCATTACAGTGCCATCCATGTTTTTGTAGTACGAACAATTTGTTACCCGGGGTGGATATCGCGTAGATGTTTTTGTTCGTTATTACGGCTACTGATCGTGTTTATTATCGAGTTGTGGGTGTGTGGTTTTCGCTGATATCCGTATGATGGACGGTTGAAGACAGCAGTAAGGGTCAGGGGCGAAGGAAATCCAGAAAGGAGCGAAAGAGGGACGCACTGTAAGATATGGAAGATTTGTAATACTGTATGTGCGTATGTCTTGGGTTCCGTGAACAGCATGTATCGCTGCAACCGTACTAGTTGTAAAGTGGAGTGATCGTCCGTAAGTATCAACCCAAAACCTGGTAAAATGATAATAAATTTTGATTTGTAGTGCAAGAAATATATCTTAGAAAATCTGTGTTAAAATGTGTATTAAAGTCATGAGTTCGTTCTTCTTTTTAAACGTAGTAGGATAGTGCGATTATGGTTTGTAGGTTATGTGCCTGCCGCTGTGTTTGAAAAGGATAGCTGCAGTTGGCGATCTTGAATGTTACGGAACAAGGATGCGTCTTCGTTTAACATCTGCGGTATACTGAGAGCTTTTCTAGCTCAACAGGCTTAGGACTGATATTCGCAGACAATCACTCAATTCGGCAGCAGCATAATACTGTTTCAAGTTTCGTTAAATACGTAAGCGGCCTCGGAGATACTGTATATTAGGATTCCAGCTCACTTAACACTACTATTCTCCAAAGAACTACCGACGTTTTGCTACTGGACTCATTTACACCACGCATAAGATGTTAATTATGGGTGAAAATAACCGAATTTGATGTGGTATTTTTTGATATTAGTTCTCCGATGAGGATTCCTTGTGGTTTGAAACATGTAGGAATACTCAGTGTGAAATTATACTGTAAATATCTAAGGAAAAACATTGTGCATTTTGTTGGTTGAGTGTTGTGAATTAGCAGCATGGATGTAGCAACGCACGGTGCCTGTGGAACTCAAGACATAGGGGTAGAGAGCTTTGAAAGCCCATATTTACGGTCTACTAGAACTCACAAGTGGGTACTTATTCATCTCTATAAGTTTAAGTGAGCAATAGGCAATTTACATGTGAAGGTGTTGAACTGTTTTATTGTCTTTATATTATTTCACTGTGTTTAGCTGCATCAGGATGCTGTTTGTATATTTATGGTTGAGTTTTATTGTAATATAACTATGCAGTACTCTTGAGGACCTTATAGTGTAAAAGGGTATCCATGAAGATGGCCGAGAAGGATGAAAAATTCAGGAGATTTAAAGATATTTACGATACACGATTGTGTACCGTGTCGTATTTATTGTTTGATGCAAGATTTGCGTTTTCAAAGAAGCGTGCAACTCTAGACCAACATTGGCGCGCCCGCTGTGTCACATAAAGCATTAGAAACGCTGTAAATTTGAGGGGACTAACGAGCCCAACATCTCGCGTGTGTAATAAAGTCCATCGTTGTAGTGTTCTTCGTGTCTTGGTGTAATCTGTTTTTTTTTTCGTAATGCGTGTGTTCTCTTGGTATCTTACTGTCTAATTAGCTTATATGAACATTTGGTAACATTGCATTCCTCATAATATAAAAAAAATGATCTCACATGTGGTTTCAGTTCGGGTTCGGAAGTTTACAAGAAACATTAATGGTAATGTATTTTTTTATAGGCATGGTGCCAAATATGAATATCCGTTTTATACTCGCAGCTCTTAACTTCAAGCGGGCCAAGTTCAACGGGCAGTTGAAAAGTTCCTTGCATTAAATTTTACTTCTGCGCATTTAGAAGTTAAAGAGCAGTGGGGAATCTGTGAGACAAAGTTGCCGACACTAAAATTTTAAACATGACACGAACCGTAGAAACCGAGCTTTACACCTTCGTGTGACTTCAAGGTGTGTAACTGTGTCGTATTAATCGTTCAGGTGCCACGGTTTCAGTCCGGAGGCTTTGAAAAGTGAAAATTTGTGCGTTCGGTTTATTCTTGCTACATTTTGATTAGATAGGAATTGTCCTACAGAGCTGAAGTGTGAGTACTCTCTGGTTGGTTGTTTTTGTATTCGTCTGGTTGTGTCTTGGTAGACGCGTCGTGGCGGTAAATGTTTTGTATCCGAGATGGCCTATCTCTTATCGCAGGGATTTAGGGAAACTGTAAAATAGAGGAGGGCCTATTACAAATCGGGCTGTTGCGCAATAGCTTACTGTAGAGAGAGGCAGTAGATAAAACGAAATTGGAGATAATCTAAGTTGGTCGAATTTATGGCTGTGGGTTTGTGTTTGTGTTATAATCGAACCATGCAGTTATATTTGTATCCATCCCTTTAGTAGTGTGGCTAATTTCACTTTGCATCACTAATTTCTCGGAGAAACCGGCACACTGCGAAACTTCCCTAAGAAAACCGGCGGTAACCTGTCTCCCACACACAAATTTTGGTAAACGTGGCGGCATTCTGAAACTTATTTCGGAACACATTCGTGATACCGCTGAACATAAAATCATTTAAGACACCATATAATTCATTTTCTTTAATTCACGTTATGTGACCTTTGAAGAATACGAATCTCGAAATGTAAGTAACGTAGATTCATTGCCAGAAGGAAATAATTTAACAGCGACACACTTGTATGTATGGTTTGGTTTTAAGTTTATGAACAAATGTTTACCAGTTTTCTCATTTATTCGTGAGGTGTGGATGACCTTGAAGTTGAAACATGTCGCCGACCATGAAAGGACTGCAGTGCTCGTAAAATGGAGAGTTGCGTGTATTGACGGTTTATTGAACTCAGTATTTGTTGCTCACACAAGAGAGTATTAAGTATAGGTTGTGACTGATGAAGTGCATACTGTAGACCTGCAGTATTGTGCGATGATAAGTGAATGACCTGCCTAGCCCAGCATTATCTACCGAAAATCGCTCGGCACATTGCCGTAGGTCCAGTTGTGTGATTTCTGAAATGCGAAAGGTTCACAGACATCCATATACTTGCGCGCGACAGAATGGGGGATGCGAATTGAATGAAAGTTTCTTATAATTACGAATGCACTCTGAAACTCGCGTTACACTCCGTATTGCGAAATGTCCAGAGAGCGACATGGGCATACGGCACGCAAAAGAAAGCGACCCATCGAAAGGGAAGTCACCGGAAATTAAACGCCTTTTTTGTGCTGAAGTCTAGCTAGGACCAAAGTAACCTTGAGGGAGAAAAGAGACGACAAAGGCTTTTTAAAGGAGAGGAGAAAGGGTTTACGAAGGTCGCAGTGTACAGGAGAGAGGATAAAAACACCAGCGTACCAGCATTGTTCTGTACTCAGTGGCGCGGTTGGTTGGGGTACTGCGCTAGAAGCTGGAAGGTCGCAGGTTCGTTTCCCGATGGGTCATTTGAATTTTTCATTGATTTAATTCTTCCGGCCGAACTATTGCCCTGGGGTCGACTAATGCGGTAATATAAATGCGTACTAACGATATCTCCTGCGGGGTAGGAGCGGCTGCGAAACCTCCTGGAGCCCTAAGGGCCTGTGGGGGCCAGTACAGGGAGGGCTTTACCCTGTTATCAGCCTTGTTTTACACCGCACGCTTATAAAAGGAATAATTTTGAACTTTAAGGCAGGCCATATTCGCCATTTTATGCAATAAGTAGGTTAATTATTTTGATTAGAATTAAATACTCCGCTAAAATGTTTCATACTTTTAGTAAGAAAAAAGATCTACGTTACAGTTATTGAATTTAATTCTTTATTACACTGTTATCCACGTATTGAGGTATGTTGTACATACCGTCTGCCATTCTGGCCCGTGACAGAAAACATTTTTAATTTTAAACAAATCTCGTCTTTGGGCCGGGCCACCTTCTACAGTCGGAACAAGATCAGTGAGGGTCCGTGTGTGACGAACGGCTGAACACGGGTCTCTTCTACACGTATTAGTGTGACTGTCCTCAGATGTAAAAAACACGACAGGTCTGCCTTATAAAATGCATTTGGTTCGTGGTGTGAGTGAAGTAACTTCACCTTTTTCGTTGCTTTGATTACTGGGTTTTCAAGAGATGGCGTCAGTCGACCCATAAACATGTGGCCTGTCGAAACGTCGAGAATTAATTACCCAGTGACGCGGCATTCTATTTCAGAAGAACGGATACCACAACCACAGCGCTGCAATAACCAAACAAGACAGGAAAAGTACGTGTAAACGTAAGATTGAGGCGCTTTCGTTAAACCATTGTTGCCATACATACCTATTCTGAGCGTGTGTCTGCAGTCCCAACACGCAAAGCGCTTGCGCCGTTTTGTATCGTCATCTGTGCCCTGTCCGGTTTTAGCACACATTTCCACTTTATTTTATAAACGGCACGATTTTCGGAAAACAAAATTTTTTAAACATAAGATGTGTGTTTTTATTTTCTCAACAACTTTTGTCTGAAACATTCCTCTTAAGAATTTAGCGAGATATTATCATAAACGCACATAGTACTTAATGTTAAGTACCCGCTATTCATGTTAAATATTGATGAAACTTGAATTTTGTAGACATATTTTCGAAAAGTACTCAAATGTCAAATTTAATGAAAATCCGTTTAGTGGGAGCCGAGTTGTTCATGCGGACGGATAGATAGACATGGACATACATGACGAAGCTAATAGATGCTTTTTGCAATTTTGCGAACGCGCCTAAAAACTCGCAACGCGTACTTTGTTTCCGTGATCACGATAGATTTTCATTAGTGTGTGTGTTGTGTAAAAATTTGAAAGACACATTATTTTAAGTGACTGCGAAGAGACGATAATCACCGTTTACCCGTAGCGAACCTCAAAATAAAGGCTACATTTTAAGTGATTGAACATTAACGAAAAATGTTGTAATGAGAGAGTTATCGAACAGCTGAAGTGAAATATGTTTCATTTCATGAGGTATTGTTATCGCCTATTCCAAATTTTGTCGTACTTTTTCTAATTTTGTAGCAGAGTTGGTATAACGACTCGCTATGGGTAGGACGGTCCGGGGGGTTCGAGTACCGGTGGGGGCGAGGGACTTCGTGCCGTCCGGACCGACCCCGAGGTCCACCGAGCCTCCCGGGGTAAAGCGGCCGGAGCGTGGTGCTACCTACTTCCTTCTATTGTGTTACGAATGGGTTGGACCTGTATACCTCCGCCTCCCCTTGGTGCCAGCGTAGACAAGTCATGGGGTGACCTTTATCGTATTTTAAATTTTATTCCGCATAGTTGCTAATTCACTTCGATAATGCTGTAAATTAAATATGGCTAGTTATGATAAACGTGTTTTCCGCAACACTTTAATAAGAATGGCGGTGCAGACGTTACTATACAACTGTGAGAATTGATCTTTACCAAGAGAGCATGAAAGAAGACTTGAGACAGCGGAGATGAAATACTGCGCGTTGTATAATACAAGTGAAGATATTAGAGAACTAGATTTGTATATTTAAATGGTATTATTGCGGGTTATAATTGCAGTTGGATACGATGTTGATTAGGAAGGTTCGATACACGTATTGCGAAGTTGGTGGATGAAAACAGTGTACCCGGTAGGTCGACCACAGAAAAGATGGAGAGACGAATGCCCATGAAGACGGAGCAAGTCTGGAATTTGAATTATTAGGGTTTCGTAACGGTGTGCCGGAGGTTTTAGTTTTGCTGGCATATGACGCTGTGTCACTATGTAGTTGTATCGAAAGATCGGGAACCTCTTGCCCGCTGACGTGGCGTCATGTCACAGAAGAAAGGAAACCCAAACCTGGGGGTACCCTGGTGCTGTTGCTGGTTTTGACGACGACGACGATGATTATGACTGACAAAACTTTTCAATCCTGTGTTTTGGAATTCTTTTTCGCAGCTGTTTGTGAGTCAGCTGTATAATTTACGCGATTGAAGGAATCGTGAAAATGTTAGGTATGCATTCACGATCATCATTGTCAAAGAAACGCCGTGTCAGATGTGGGCATTTACAAAAAAAAATTGCAATGAAGAACCAAAGGTAATTGCGATATTTTGTATTTTAAGTGCGTGTCACTTGCGCGCCGTCAAAAATGCCCGTTTCACCTGTTTGCAAGAAAATTATACTGTGATAGCGTGTATTATCGTGACTTCCATCAGTCATCATGAATACAAAAAACGCCCGATGAAAGGTGGAGTGGGATAGCGCGTCAATTCGGTCGTCAAGAAAGACTCCGTAACTCCGTAATATGGACTACCCTGTGCGGGTCCCGTGCGCGCGACACTTGCTCTTCACGTACCCGAGTGACCATCAGACGGAGGAACATTAGACATTCCGCAGACGGTTGTGTTCAAATCGCAATCAGCTCTTTTGTTTTTGCCCGATTCTCCCACGAAAATTTAACTTCGCGTTTGTTTTTAAAACATGAGTGTTACACGGTGAATGAGTCCTCGCCCCACCTTGATTTGGTAACCAAATAATTACTTCATGTGTACTGTAACGTAACTAGAAGAGAACCCGTCACAGTGCAGTGATATAAATAGTAGAAGAATTATGGGCGAAATCAGTATAGTCAAGTAAAGGTAAAGTACAGTTGCCCTTGGCTACGAAGTGAGGGCGTATAGGAGGTGTGAAGATATAGCTCCACTCATTCTTAACGTCGACGCTAGGTAGAGGACAGTAGTCATCCTCACGGCCTGGTCGCTTTATTCCCGCGGAAAGCTCCTCCTATTCGGGGCAGTCGGTCTGACGTTAGGAGAATATCTTGCCTTTGCCGGGAATCGAACCTCGAATTTTCCAACCCCAGCGTAATCACTGTACTGACTACGTTATGCCGGCCCCCGATATTAGTAAAGAATGGACCGCGTTGTTTTACACGGGTCTCACCGGGAATGTGTCGTAGCGGATTCAGTACTACGTCACGTCGATGGTGGTTGGATGTACTGTTCGTGCTCACGGCCGAGATGTAGAGTGCTTAAATAAATGCACGTAAGTTAAAATTCATTTGGACGTGATATCCAATGCATACGTCATTAAGTTCTTTGACTGGCGTTAGGGCTGGCATAGCATAGATGGTGTAGCGACTAGGGAAGGGATTAGGCAACCGAGGAATCGTGGTTCAATTCCTTTTAGTGACTTTATTATGTTCTTCTCTGGATTGACCATACCAGCTCGGGGTCCACCCAGCCTCCCATTTAGTGGGTACTGGGGGCACTTTTCAGGGGCGTAAATCGGCCGGCCCGCGTAACAATCTGCACCTAGTGGTGTGGCTGAGGAGGAGGAGGAGCTAAGCTATAACACGGCATGCACACATTCATGACATGCACAGGGACAGCTTTATCTTTACCCTTTACTTTTCCATGTTTTCACCTTACGTATTAACACACCTTCCAGTACTGACTGCTATATGGGATAAGTATTGTGTTACGTTTGCAGTTTTTTTTTTTACCATGAACATTTTGAGAGACAACACTTTCATAGTTGAGTGTGAGCAACAGTGTTTAATTATTCTTTACAACATTCATGTAACAACCCTCCATACTAGCAGAAGATTTTAAATAAACTGACACCCAAGAATGTTGAGACAAGTGCACAGACTGGAGTAATTGTACCTTGAAATCAAAATGTTGCCATTTTTAGGAGCTGTGTGCATTATTTCTCACATTTCCAGTGCAAATACTGATCAAAAAGGAGCTTAGACTTGAAATCTTCTATCATTTTACAAGTGCTACCCCAAAACACCACATTACTCTATTGGAGCTCATCCTGTTGTGTCCCACAGATAAAACAACAAATGATCAATCAACACAAATATATTCTATCAATAAAATATGGTTGTGTTGACTGATGATATGTTATTTTAGTTAAAATGTCACATGTTTTAATGTATTACAGTATCTTAGTATATAATTGAATATTTTACCTTCTAACTCATTTTCAATCAATACAGGCAATAAACACTTATAAATATCTGTAAGGATGAGATCACGTCTCCTTTTAATTAGCATTGTTTTGCACAGAAGGGATTTGTTTTACTACACGTTTTTATGCCTGTGCCTGAAAGATGGCTTTATAAAAAGGCGAAACAATTGGCACATTTTGGACAACAAATGGTATTGTCTGAAAATATGGTCGTGATTGCCAGTCCCTCCTTTTATTAGTCTATTCACAGTGGAGACATTTCATCCTGATAAACTACAACTTTTACATTATCCATTCATTTTCACACTTCAGTTTCATATCTGAATCTTCTGTTTGGTTTACAAGGTGTGGTGGTGTCCATACAAAAGTAGTGAAGTACTTTATTTTTAAGGAGCTGGGTATAGAGCTATATATTGAAACTTGAGTAGCAGTGGGAATGGTCTTTGTATGTAGCTGAACATGATACAAACACAATATATGTGATAGAAATTGGTATTGTATGTAGCACAATTAGAGACTAAAGATAAATTTCAGATTTGAATGTATTTTTACCTACAGTGTTCTTTGTTTTCAGGGTTCGAATGTTGGTGCCGAATAGTGTGCAGGGTGCACTAATCCTGACCATTAGTGTAGTGCGAGAAATGTGAAGCTGGAGAAAAGTGAGCTACTTGCCATTGAGGAGAAGCCAGTGTTTGTCCTCAAAGTCAGTGAATGATAGACACTGATGGAATTGTCAACATTTAGCCGGTAGTGCTTCTCCATCATGTGGCTACGAAGTGAACAGCGTGAGAGACGCTGTCGGCGTCTGGGGAGCCGAGTGGTGGCTGTTCCATCACGTGGTGGCATAAAGAAACAGATAGCAGCCTTGGCCTCACCTCGTCTTTCCTCCCAAGGAGCTGGGAGACTCTCACGTTGTGGCCGTGTCTCACGATGGAGACGGCGATCCGGCAACCTTCTCAAAGAGGTAACACTTGGAAACATCCATTGCTATGACCTTTGAACAGACATTTATTTGTATGAGGATTACATATGAGGTATGTAGTCTGCTTCTTAATACAAAGCCATTACTTGCTTATGTTCTTATATAATCCACATCTGTATTTGTGTCTGTTGTGTATGATACTTGAGAAGTTCCAGTAAGTTTCCTTTTTTTTTTTTAATTGAAAATTTTATAGTGGATTTTAAGAACATTAAAAGTGTACAGTTAAGTGTGTTCACTGCACAAAATGCATGGCATGAATGCATAAGGGAAAAGTTGTGTTCACATTATTTCACCTTCAGCTCTAGTGTATGGGTTTTGACAGAATGAATTGTGTACTGTCTTTAAAGTAGTTATTCAAGCTGGTGTTCATCATCTTCACCATCACCATCCATCATGAGGTAGGCCTTGATAGGCCTGTTTCACCCTGGTATCATGTTGTAAAATTATGCAAAGCCAGTTTGAGTTGGGCTTAATTTTGATACTTGGCATGCACTAGAGTGTGAACTAGAAAGCATTTTCTTTCTGTCTTGCGTACTTTAAGAATGCCACTGTGTTTAAAGCCCTTTTATATGTTTGGGTTGTGTGTTGGAATTTTTTTAAAGATTGTATTGCTAACAGAAAATTCATTTAGGCACTTAGTTCACAACAGAGAGATATTTTCAGGTTACTGATTGTGTGAGGTTTAATCATTAAAATGTGAAAAGCATGTAACACAGGACACTTTATGCAGGTACAGTTGGTCAGGGACTTTGCAATTAAATACAGAAGAGGGGCAAATAAAGAAATACTCCATAAATTAGTAGAAGCGGTCCTTCAGAAGATAATTATTGTTTTCTTTGCTCAGACCTGTCGAGAAAATGTACTTCATTTCAATGGTGGAGCAGCTGGATGTCGCATTAAGAAGCCAACACGACGTCCACGGAAAGGCAGCTTGGATGACATGGAACCGATGATTACATCAACACCACTTCATCATGTCAAGAATTCTGTGAGCAGCATCGTAAAGGACACTCTGGCAGCTGTAAGTTATATTTTGGTTTGTAATTTGTGATTTTAATGGAGCACCAAGTAAGGTGGAGCCAAATAAGATCATTTACTGCATATTTAAAATAGAGGCATGGTAGATTATGGTTGTGGAACTTGCTGAGGCTGGGTCTTTGCATGATTACATACTGTCATCAGTCTAAATTTAGTTACTTTAAAAAAACTTCTCCTCCCCCTTTCAGAAAATAAAAGAGATGTGATCCCCATTATTATACTTTTGCAATTTATGAGGAATAATGGGAGAAATAAATTCACTGGGATTTTGCATATGATGGGCATTCATTTCCGGTGTGGTATACAGGCAACCTTTTGTGTAATGTTAGGGAAAATAAAATGGGCTATATGCTAGCTGTGTCCAGGTATAAGGGTGACCCTGTTTCTTCCCAGTGGAGTTAGATTTTGGGAATTAATCATTGTTTACTGGTAGTTAATGGACCAGTTAATGTCTTAAGTGGATTTATGGTTGATAAATTGACAAATAACATGGCAAGAAGAAGTACAAACTAGATTAGATTTGTGTAAATATTTATACATGTAATATGGAATGTGAATTATGCTGTGTAGAGTTAAGAAAGTAAGATTTGCAGTATAAAGTACACTAGATTTCCTTTAATGTAGCTACCAGTACCCTGGAAATCCTGACAGGCATTTCAGTAAATAGTCCCATGACTGGAAGTTTTGCCATCGATAACATCCAGTACATGTACCCATTCTGTGATGTTATCTTTCATTATTTGGACTTTATTGAGCCCTTCAAGCTATTATAATGGCTTCAGAAGATCCCAAAGTCAGTAGTAAACAATGTGCTTTTGGCAAGAGGCAACACATAACCGTAATGATTCCTCAGAATATTTAAATAATTAGGAGGCTTGAAAGTGGCAAAAGCCAAAGTGTGGTTCTGATCTCAAGCAACACTGAATCAGCAACTGTCTGTGATGTACAGAATGAGCAGGACCAATTATGATCTTTATGACATCAATTGAAAGTGTGAAGGGCATGTTCAAGTGACAGATGTTGAAACAGTGCAAGTTAGTGCAGTTTGACAAGGCATTGTGTCAGTGGTTTATGGCAATGTGTTCGGAAGGAACATTTTGACTGAGGCAATGATCATATAAAAAGATAATTCTTTTTATGATTAAATGAAATTAACCGACAAGTGCACATTGACAGAGGGCTGGCTGCAAAATTAGATATCGCCTGGTACTCCATTATATTGGATAATCTGGCACCTCTCCAATTCTGTGTGTCCTGGATTAAAGTAATTTAAATATAATAGCATCACAGGATTTGAGGTTCTGATAGTGGTGTTATGAACAAGTTTTCTGAAATGTTATGGTGTGTTGGCTGGTAAATAGTCGCTGATATTTTTGAGGAGAATAGTGCCTCCATCTTCAGGGTCATGCAGTCCCATAAGAATAGCTGTGCCAGAAAAAAATGGGTATAATTTATAGGTCAGGGTGATTGGGATGACAAGCCAATGGGCATGGACCAGCCCATCACTTTGTTTTCTTATACAACATTGACCACTGGTCCTTGTGACATGACTGTTGTGCCATTTCCACAAGGGCTGTACATAGCACTGCCATTTCTGTTGGCTTGCTATCCTGGTCACCTTTGTGCATATAATGTACCAATTTTTTCTGGGATTGATACTTATCTGGAACTACTTGGACCTGAAAATGGAGTCACTGCACTTCTCCGAAGTATCAGTGATTGCTAGTTGATATGGTGCAACATCCAAGAAGACTGTAATCTTAATGACATTACTTCCATGTGGTGCATGGCATTATTGCAAATGAGACTGGCAGCCAAGCCTTGACAGTACAACCATTGTGTCTGGCACAGAGGAAATTCCAGCATCAAATTGGGAGTTAAGATTCAGTATTTAAAATATAAATTTTCAATTTGTTGAATGTGTTACCAGTGGCAAATAACTATTTTAGATGACTTCCATCTACAGCAGGGTTTTGCCACCAAGAATTGCAGCCCAATGTTAGGGATTCTGTATGTAGTTGTAGAATAACTATATAATCATTTTTAAATACCGAGATTAATTCCTACTATTCCATAATATATGGGAATTTTTGTCCAACAGTTGGCAGTACTGGATTAATCTCTGTTTCCTACCAACTGTCTCTTTGTTTTCTGGCCTGTAAACATTTTTATTGGTGGGGGTTCTGCAGGATATATATATATATATATATATAATTATTTATATTAGGCCTTCCACGAGGGAAGAAAATTTGGCACACATGTACCTCAAGCAAGCCTTCAATATGTGACAACTTCTGTTGAAATATACTACAGATCATTTTTCGTGTTATTATACTGTGTCTTAAAATTAGTAATCCAGAAATTCCAATAAAATCGTTATTTTTACCATTTCTACATGTACTGTATCATTCCAACTTTTATGCTGGTCATCCTGATGGCAGGATTCCAGGTTACTTGTGTAGCATATGATTTTGTACTCATTAATGTTTGGCATGTCATTCATGTGATCCTGCTACATCTCCATCTGGTAACGGCTTCCCCAGAATATTTGCCTGCCATATAGACATAGAATGATTGTTTTTTGTGCAAGAAAAGCAGGAATTTTGACTTGTGCATGAAAAGCAGGAATTTTGACTTTTGTCTGTCTCATATACGTGTGAAAATAAATCGAAGAAGAATTTTCAACAGACATATGTTTCAGGTGACAAAGCTGAGTGAAGAGACAAAGGAGAATTGGCAGACAGCAGTGTTGCCAGATGTGGCAGATGTGTCTCTGTTCAGTTCGGTATACACTTGTCCACCTCCAGATACTGATCACTTGGGTCTTGCTTTGCATGATGACCTTTCTGTGTCTTCACCTGACCTTACCTGTCTGCTGGAGGAGGAGGCTAAACGGGCCACAGGTGAGGATAATTTTAAATACAGTAGTATACCTTTAATCTGCTATCTGATAAGTGCCACTTGAGGAAAGTAGGCCTTGATAATTTTTACCAGAAAAAAAGATTCATCATTGAAATAGTAAGATCCCAGTGACATGTTCAAAAAGGCCACCAAGAGTGACTGTACAAGGACTGTTTTATTATCTCCTGGCCCCTTTTCTTTTATTCCATCGAATTCTTTGGCTATGAAGAGACCAGAAAACATATAAGAGGACCCTGATAACCCTGGACCAGCAACTGAAGCAGATATCTGACTGGAATTTGCCACTGATTAGTTGTGCAGCTCAAGTATAGGAGTAGTAACAGAAAATTAGATTAGTTTAGGTGTCATTTGATAGGACCAGAATATCTGATAATCCAGCACTTGTCTGGCCTCATAGCTGTGCAGCCCAGGTATAGTAATAACAAAAAATTACCCCCAAGAACTTAGTTTAGGTATCATATGATAATACCAAAGTATCTGATAATCCAGCACCTGCCTGTGCGCATAGCTGCCGGTTAATGGAAGTTCACTGTGTTAAAGTACTGGATTGATACATATAAATAATAATAATACTGTATCACTTAGTGTCTTTTTGGATGTATGTTTGCAGATTTGCTATCACTGCATTGCCCCTATCCAGATGTTTGTGAAGGTACTACTGCTCTGTCCTCGAATGGCTGTGAAGCATATTATGAAGCGCAGCAACAAGAACAGCCATCAGCTATTTCAGCTATGGACTCAGCTCCTCCCAATAGTAGCATTTCAAAACCACAAACAGGAGAGCCAGGTGACTGATCCTAGTCTTTGTTCCATCTCCTCCTCTCCAAATGATGACAAGTTGTCTGAAGATTTGATAGAAACAAGATTTTTGCTTCCAGAATTCAGTATACAGTCTGCATATTTTATTTTCAAACCATTTGTCAAATTTTAATGAAACTAGGTGTTGGCTGACTGAAGTACTTAGTTGTTTATTGAATTTAATTTTGGTATGTACTGGTGCCTGAAAACTCTTAATTTGATCAGGATGGCGAAAATTTTCTTTGTGTTTTCTGACAGGTAGAGTAATGAAAATTTCTTTTAAAAAAAAAAGTAGAGTAATGAAAACTTCTTTAAACAAAAAAAAGTAGAGTAATGAAAAGTCTTTAAACAAAAAAAAAATGTAGTGGTAAAGAAGGGGCAGAAGATTGAAGTCTTGTAGTTTGTAACTCCATGTTTACCACTTTGCATGGCATCTTCCCAGAAGACTTGAATCAGAAGTGTTACACAATATGATAAATGTATTATTTGTATGTCTGCCTAACATGACACTTTGTGACATTATTCACCATTTGTGAATGCTGAATTGCAGTGGGTATATTAGAAATGTGTACTTTAATCCTTTAGTGTCAGAATTAAGTGCCAAGTGTTCTCTGTAAGTGACCCTGCATTTAAATGGGTGCCCATTACTTTGCATGTACCTTTGCTGATGACTTTAGGTGGCATTTCATTTTTTCAACATTGCGATGCACAACAACTGAAGTTGTCTCTCAGCACCAAAGGATTAAAGTGAGCACATCATTTTGCTGTTGCTTTGCATTTGCTTCATATGTGCCAAGGTTTGAATGATGGCTAAATTCAAATCGTATGTCTCTTGCAGAACACAATATAAATTGTGTGTTGAGGGTTACTTAATGTTCACAAGATAATCATCACTATAAACCAACATTTTTACTGTTGTGAGTTGCCCTTTTGCAACAAAGCTTGCGGGTCTCTGTTTTTCCAACAGCTTACCTGATGTGAGGCAAGACTCTTACCCTTTTCTTATGTTTTTTGTTACCCTTACTGCATTGTGCAACAGGACACTCACATTCACTGTTATATATGAATATTGCAGTATATGGTTACAGATCTATTAATTTGTATTGTTTGTCTCTTCATGCTCTTGGTGTATGTTTGTTGATAATAAAAGTCTTTGTGCAGATGTGGAGATGGCAATGGCTGAGGAAGTTGTAGAAGAGAGTGCTGTGGAGGCCGATGATGAGTGGGAGCCATTCGACCCATACTTATTCATTAAGAATCTTCCGCCACTTACACTAGAAATGAGAGCCAGGTGTCCTGCTCTTCCTCTTAAAACCAGAAGTAGCCCAGAGTTTTCATTGGTTCTGGATTTGGTGAGTAATAGTGAAACACACACTTGTTAGTCTTTGCTGTGTCAGTCTAATTACTGAAATCTGAGAAGTGACTTTAAATTGAAGAAAGGAGATCTTGGAAAGGCCCTTTAATTATCTGTCTCTTAAATATTATATTTTAATTTTAATAGGGATATATCTTTAAAAGTGGCCAATTGAAAACTGAAACAGAGACAGAGACTGCTAAAAATGGAGCCCGGTGTGAAGTGAGAAGGTGATGGCACTGTTGTTTTGCAGGCGTTAATAAAAACTTTGGTATGTTTTGTTTATAAATCACTTGCATAAGTGGGAAATCAAAGTGTGCTCACTCTCTGATTGCATGTAGCATATTCCAGTAGACAAATGAAACTACTACTGCCCAAGCAGTGGTCAGACGGTAATAAATTTTGACAGTTCACTTGCAGCTTTGTGCTGTTGATAGTGTAGCGGTGAGGATTAAAGGATCAGGCTTGTGTTCTTCCTAGCGAACTCTGAACCCCAGCATGCACTCCTGAAGCTGCATAGGTACATATGTTTGCTTGACTTTTACCAGAACAAGGTGCTTAGGAATTTCCCTTGCTCATTGAAAGTGAGACTACTTGTACATGTGACGTAAATGCAACCTGCTGAGAGTGGCATTTGCAGGGTTAAACCGATGGACTATCAGAAAGCTTGCTTATAAACTGAGTATGTAAGAGGTACTGACAGAAGGAAAGGTTTGTAGTTAAATATTTTTGTGTTTCTAAACTTTGTGGTAATTGTGTGGTATGAATTAGTGTAACAGGAAAAATGGACAGGTAAGAGCAGGGAACTGATATGCTGAAAAAGTTAATGATTAAAGGACAGTAATTTAATGTCTTATTCTGACTGTAGTGTGTGTTATTTTCAGAGCACTTTAAAATGTCCCTGCCTACAGACCAACTAGTCATTGTGGTCAGGTGAAGCAGATGGAACACCAGCTTTTTAGTCCATTTGAAAGTATGCCAGTTCATTGAATAGCTGCTAGTCTGTCTCCCATTTGCCTATCCCACGTCCATTTTGTAGCTTCCAACAGTGACTGCCTTCTTGTTGTTGCCATGTTTGTCCTCGAAGTTTTGTTCTGATGTTTGCCCCATATGTGAATTTCAATCCAAGGCCAGTTCACATGTGTATCATCACCTCAGAGGTTTCTTTTGGCAAGCATCACTGGTCCTTAAGATTAACCTCAGTCTGGTAATGCATTCAGTGCATTTACAAAAAGAAGCCACTACATTTACACTGTGGAATGCAAGATAAAGACTGATTTAGTTTTGTATGTGGTGGAGGGGGGCATGCATAGGTTGTTCACAGTTTAAGAGAGTCTCGATTTTATGAGCCCTGTGGATGTTTTATAGGATATTTCATAAAAAAAAAGACATTGTGTAAGAACTGCACATTTCGGTGGCAATATAAAATGTGAGACTCAGTATGCCATTTGAGTGTGAACAGCTAAGCCAGGAAAAAAAAAAGTGAAATCAGCGGAACAGAGTAAGGTAGAAGTGGCGTTTATGGAATACTTCCAGCAAGAATGGTCTCTTAATCTAACAGTTGTGCTTGTAAAGAAAGTTTTGTAATGTTTTTAAGAATGTGTCAGAATGTTTAAAGAAGTTAAGAATTAATATGTGATTTTGTAATAAAAAAATAATTTAATGTGGAGTTTATTATGTAGAATAATATTCTAGAAAGGGGGTGTCAACTTCAATATATAATTACAAAATGACATAATTTTCAGAATTACACTTTTAGAATGTTTTCTTGCTGAATAAGGAGATTTATTGCATTTTTCCATAAATATCATAAGGGAGTTCCATTGTACCGTTAGTTCTCTTAGTAGCTGATGTGCCAAAGAATTGCAAAATCATCAGCATCCAGTATGCTGCAGTGATGTGAACATGTGACACTGCATGCAGATTTCTATCTTTAAGAATAATTGTTGACCAAATTGTATGGTCACTTTCATAATACCTGCCTTATAAATGAAATGAGAATGACCAGTGTAACATGTGAGGGAGAGTGAATAGCAGCAGCTACAACAACCTTTTTTTTTTTTCTTTGTGGCATTGCGGCCCAACGCGGGCCATGACCTCTTCATTCTTGAGGTTTCTTGATCACACATGGCAACACATCACAGTTGGTAGGACTCCTCTGGACGAGTGATCAGCTAGTCGCAGAGACCTCTACCTGACAACACATGACACTCACAACAGACAAACATCCATGTCCCCGGTGGGATTCAAACCCACGATCTCAGCAGGTGAGCAGTCGCAGACCTACGCCTTAGACCGCGTGGCCACTGGGACCGGCATGACAACGTTCTAGTAATCCTAATTTACTTATGTTACTGTGTTCTGCAGGATGAGACACTGGTTCACTGTAGCCTGCAGGAATTGGAAGATGCATCATTCAGCTTCCCAGTCCTGTTTCAAGACTGCAGCTACACTGTCTTTGTGAGGACTCGTCCATACTTCCGTGAATTCCTGGAGAGGGTGTCTTGCATGTTTGAGGTGATTCTCTTCACTGCATCTAAACGAGTATATGCAGATAAGCTTCTCAACCTACTGGACCCCACTAGAAGATGGATAAAGTGAGTTCCAATTTTTTCCACATTGAGATATTGTTACATTACAGCTTTGTAATATGTTACACTGTGTGGGACTATTTTCTGTAAGTGTTGCTGTCAGCTGTTTTCATGAAGTAAGTTTTGTGGAGTCGACAGCTCTGCAGTTTGATGAAGGTCAGGAAGAGGAGACTGATTCAGATATGTCATGATCCGTTGCTTTGTCATGTTTGAATGTGTGTTTCTTGAAACAGCAACTGCAGTTGGCCTGCCATTTTGAATTGGTGACACCAGAAACAGTAGATTACATGTGCCCTGCAAGGGTTGTTATGGCAGGCAATGATTACAAAATGTTTGTGTTTGTAATATGCAGATATGTGGAAGTGACAATAAATGCATAGAGTGTTGGGCGGAAAACTTTAAAGAAAGGGGACATCTTTCAAGACCTAGGCATAGATGGGAAGATGTTATTAAAATGCATCTTATGTAGGATGGGAAGCTGACTTAATATAGAGACCAGTGATGAGCTCTTATGAGCATGGCCAGAACCTTTGGGTTTCATAAAATGTAGGGAACTTTGTTGATAGCTGCAAAACTTAAATCCTCAGCAGGAACTGTTTCACATTGTATTAGTTGTGCGAAACAGAAGAGGCTGGTATAGTATAGGTCCTACTTATATTTTCTTGCCCTTTCTACTCAAAGTTATGTGTTTTCTTGTGTATTACACTCACAACACTAGATTTCTAGGACTGTGGGTCTGTACAGCAGGAACATGTATTTATGATTTCTGGCAACACTTTGTTTTCTTTTGGATCCAGTCAGAAGATGAAATCTGCATATCATTTGTATGAACTTATTATCTAATGTTTCTAGATGAGCTACTAATTTATATTGTGAACCGAGTAAATTATTATGTGGAGGAGGCCTGACACTGCAGTAAATAAATTTCTAAAAAGGTGCAAAAGTTCAGTTTCTTTTACTTATATTTCAGTTTGTGGCCCCGTTTTTCTTACGGTGGTTATATGTGATGTATTCTTGTGTTGGCTGTACTAATAGCAGGCTGTAGTTGCAGGTATAGCTCTTTGTCTTTTTCAAGCCCATATGTCTGCCCTTCTTCTCATTAAAGAATCAGACTCGATGCAAGACAGCCCTAACACTTAATGTCATACCAGTAAAAGTTTATGTTTTTTTGGAATGAAAACACAGGATTTCTCACAATTAAGAAGTAATTGAAGGTATTCTGATCAAGAAATTCAAGACAAATAACATCTAAAAGTAATGTAAAATGATTTTCGTTTATATTTGTATCAGCATAAAGACGTTTTGGGTTTAGTTCATTGTAACTCCAATCTCCCAGGTGAGGTGCAGGGAGATGTATGTGACATAGTTCAGTAAGCAGGAAAGATAAACAATGATTATTAGTAACTCTAGTCTCCCTTCTGTTACACTAAATATTACAAAGTTTATGTGAGAAACTTCCCTGTCAGCAGCTCAAACTGCCTGTATAGAATCAGCCTAAAATTACTGGATGTATTGTGGACAATGAGCACATTGAGAGTGTTTATAATAAAATACACACCTCATATTTACTCTAGTTAGAACAGATGTTAGAAATGGCCACTTAACATACATGTACAGATGCATGTACATGCCTGATGTTTTTGCAAAATGTGACAATCCAGTCTGAGGGATATTTCTGATGAATGCAGTATTGGTGTAAAACAACTTTTGGCTCATTCTATATGTCATAGTTACACACTGCACAACAAGCCTGTTGTGTGTACACTATCAGTAAGGCTCGCTCTTTGAAATGGAAGCCACAGTGCATTGAATCATGCTTGCCACTGTTTATCGCCAGAGTGCACACTTAGAAACCTGGTCATCTTCTGTCAGCATACACAGCACTGCAGCTGGTGGCAGTAGACCATGTTCCAGGATATACAGGCCAATGAAATACAAACATTACAGCTAGCCACATCATCCAAACTGGCCATACTGCCTCTTATCCAATGGGTGTATGGGTTCTTTCCTGGAAGTAAAGCAGCTGGATCGTGAAGCTGACCAAAAATATATCTTTTGTGGAGTTAAGGAATGAATGAAGCTGTACATACTCCCCTGTTCATTTTTATGGCTTTGAGACTGAAATTCTTTGTAGGATACTGGAACCAGGTGGGGTTTTAAGTACCGTCCTCTGTATAGGACGCACAGACCGTAAGTGTTAACAGTAACCAAGAGTAAAATTTAAATTGAGGATTCCACTGTATTGGTTATGGGGTAATTTTTTCATTTCTTACTCATCAGATGTTTTGGGTGGTAGAGAGTGTAGAGAATGTGCCATATTTATGTAGCTAACAGAAGATTGTGACTTGCTACATTGGTAGTAAGAACTTCCTAGTAAGATTATTATGAACTAAATATGTATTTCGTTGTAGAGCCTTAAGACTGTTTTATGTGCCTCAGGTATCGCCTATTTCGGGAGCATTGTGTATGTGTAAATGGGAACTACATCAAGGATCTCTCCATCCTTGGACGAGACCTTTCAAGGACCATTATCATTGACAATTCACCACAAGCATTTGGATATCAGGTAATGCATGTTCATGTCATGAAAAGGTTTTGTGTTGGTGCGTGTGTTAACCTGTGGAATTGTGTGTGTATGCATGTCTAGAACCAGAGTTGGGCAGAATGTTTTTCATTTATCCAAACAGTACACTGTAGAAGATGGTTTTGTTATACATTATAATTTTGTGTGGTTAAAGATGGTTAATTAAATAAGAACTTTGTAGTTGGAAAATGATTTAATTTAAAGAAAATGTTACCCTGTGTTGAGCTGATGCTTATGTTTAATAGAGTGGGTTGATTGGAAAGGGTATGTAGTCAAACAGAACTATGTCAATTAAGGTGTATTTAATGGCTATACTAGACAACTACATGTTTTGACCTTTACTGGCCATCTTCAGGTTGTCTTCCAGAGAACTTAAGGTCCTACTATATACATTGAGCGCGCACATGGTGCAGAGATCTCTACGTACGGGCCTTATTGCGTAATGTAATTTCTATATGTGGTGGTATGCTCTGACTAGAGGCATGGTAGAGCTAGTGGCTAGTGTCAAGTTTGAAGGTTCTGGTCCGCCGGTATTATGAAGAGGCGTGTTCCTCTTCCTTCCTCTTAATTGGGGTCGTGTTGTAGGGAGGCTTGAATGACCTTGGGTGTACCGTCCCTTGCCTGTGGGGACAGAGATGTGTGTGAGTAGGGTGGTGAATTAATCTGGCCTAATTATACAGGGAAATTTGCTGTATTGGGGGAACATAAATAGCTTAGTACTTACTTATGCTGCGGGTGTTAGTGTGTTCCCAGCTCACTCTGGTTTTACCCCTGGGTGGGTGTATGTCCATGTGGGTGGTGGCACACACTGTTGTTACCGTGCACTGTTTCTCACTGTGTGTAGCTGTTTTCTGCACAGTACTGCGATTGTTCACCGTGAGACACTTGTCACAATATTAATCGAATCTTTTGTTCATTCTGTCACTCCTATTCGATAAGCGTACTGTAGTATTTATTTACATTATATGCAGTTGGTGGCTTTTTCCACTTTCTGTAGTGTCGTTACAGATGTATATTACTACTGTTTGTGTCAGTTTCTGCCTTGCTGGAAAAGGTTGCGGTGGTCCTAATTTGGGGTGGGTGAGTGTTTGTCTCTCGTCTGGTCGGGTGTTGGTTTGGGCTGGGTGGGCTTGGGCTTTTATGGCTAGTGGGGTTTTAGTAAGGCATCGAAAATTTTGTTGGGGGTTATGTTAAATTCATCATTTAGGTGGTTGTTACTGGAAAATTCTTTGTAAATAAAGTATCTTTCTATGGTGTTGAGGTGGGTTCCCTTACCTTGGTATTGCAAAATCTGCATGGCGCGTTTAGCCCAACAGCAAACACGCACCAAAACACCAAAGCACTCATTCTACCCTAGAGTTGTCAACATGACTGACATATCTTTCTCAGAACCCAAAATGACCATCTTACTGAAGGGTCCCATGTATAACATACACAGCAAACCCAAAGACTGGCTCCAAACACTGGCCCTCGAGGCGGTAACAGCCATAACACATCTCTCCCCATTAAAACGGGAAGTATACAGGAAGTAGACAGCTGAACGCATCAGCATATTATAAGAGAACAACAAATTCCCACACGCACACAACACACAATCAGAATCTAAGATCATCCGGAGCATCAAAACGAAACTCCCTGACAGCAAAGCCATGATTACCTGGGTAGATAAAAGGAACTCGCTTGTGATTTTACCCACAGCGCATTACGAGAACAAAATAGAACAGTTCATACAATCCAACAATTTCCTAACCTCTAAAACCAACCCCACAGACTCCTTCCAAACCTAAGTCAGGGAAGTTATAAACAACAGCAAAACACTTATCCCTTCAGACGCAAAATGGAAACACATAAATCTAAACCCATCCACACCATCCATCAAAGGATTAATCAAACTGCACAAACCAGAACATCCGATCCGCCCAGTAGTCAACTGGAGAGGAGCCCCCTGCTTACAAACTTGCTCCACTATTCACACAAAAGATCAGATTAATTACCCCACTCTCCAACACATACACCATAGGTAACACCAGAGAACTGATCAAAAAACTTATGAGCATCCCAATACTCCCTAACCTCGTTAGATATCTCCAGCCTATACACCAATGTCCCTGTGAAAGAAGCCAAATATATCATCGCTAACACCCTAGTGAAAAACAAAGTGGACCCACAAATCTGACAAGAGCTGCTAAACTGGTATGACACTATTACTCATCAGAACTATTTCTCTAGTAAGGGGAAAATCTTAATCCAACAGGAAGGACTGGCTATGGGTGCTCCATCGTCAGGGCTCATAGCAGAATTCTTCCTCCAAAACCTAGAAGACACACATGTCACACAACTCTATGGCAAACTCAACATCACTGCATATTTTCAGTGTGTCGATGACATTTTGATAATTTATGACTCCTGCCACACTGACATCAAAAACGTACAAGATGACTTTAACCCCTTCCAGCCCGAATTAATGTTAGTGCACAGAAAAAATAAATTTCATGTAAATTGTGTTTAAATATGCTATTTGATTATTAATTCATGAAAATAGATCCCTTGTAGCCATTTGTTTACAAAATCCAGCATGATTGGCATCATTGGGTAATTTTTATGGAAGACAAAAACAATAGGTTAGTAGTTAACAAAAAATTTCTCTTTATTTTCCTGAAACAATATTCAAAACAACTCAATATTTCCAGACACACATACTAAGGTACAAGAATATTTACTTTTCACTGTGTTATGTGGTATGCCATAAAGCAATTTTTATCTTTAGTGAGACGGAAAGCTTTCTCACACTTCATGCATTTTACCCTTTAATAGGTTTTAATACAAAGTCTACACCTTTGCTTTTTCTCAGTGTGCGCTGGCCAGTGCCCAACACAGGCACACCTCACATCATCCACTACTGTCGCTGAATTTTTTACTTTCTTCTTATTCACAAGTTCAAAGTGTAGGGCTATAGCTTGCCAACTGGCCCCTTTTCCTTGCAGTTGTTTTCCCTGCCCTGAGAAGAGCACGTGCTGTTTCTGACCAGAAAATGATAAGATACACAGGCTTATTGTCATACCATTTGAGGGTCATTACATTTGTTCCTGCCTCAGTCCTACAGTAATCCACTCCCCGCCCAAAATTCTTCAATCCTTCATCTGTTTTCAGGCTGCAACCAGGAAGTCTTGACATTCTTACAGTTCCCAATGCCAAAATTCCAATTTCTTTGAGGGCACACATGAGGCTGAAAGATGTGAACCAGTTGTCCATGAACACTTTATAATTTTGCCCCTTAGGGAGACCATCAACAAGCTGCAACACTATGTCTCCACTTATGCCTAGAGGGGAAACATTTTTTACAGTTCCCTTCCCCATATACACTTCAAAGTCATACACTGTTCCACTGGAACCAGTGCGAGCAAATACCTTTATTCCCTGTTTGTGGGGTTTTTTCCTGACGTATTGTTTTAGTGAACTCCGACCCTTGAATGGAATAATGAGCTCATCAGCAGAATTGTACTCTTCCACTTCTGTTTCCTGAAAACTTGATTTTATACTGTCCACAAATGGCCTTACTTTGAACAACTTGTCATATTCTGGGTCATCAAGTGCCTTCATTGTGCTGTTATCGTTTATGTGAAAATAGTTTCTCATGGTGTCAAACCAGTTTCTGGACATAACATCCGCAATTGGTTCTAATCTTGTTGTATCAGCCCAGTACTTTCTATAGCTGCGCATGTTTACTATTCCTGCCATAATGTGGATGTCTAGAAATTGTTCTGTTTCATTTTTATTTGTGTTCACTGTCCTTCCTGTTCTATGTACACAATACAAATTGGCGTGCTCGACAAAGTTTTCAATTGCTTCATCTCTACACATTTGTTTGAAGTATTCGAAAGGTGTAATTTCTTCATCTGGGGGATCAGAAAAGCTTGTGTTACATACTACATCCACTTTTTCAATGTCTTTCATACACCAGGGAAGGTTACATCTTGATCCACTGTGTGATGTCGCCGGGACAACTTGCACTTCTGCATCCCCACTAAGAGACATTTGCAAGCGCAAGCTCAAGGGCGTAATATCCAAATCCTCTTCTTACCCCACCCACACTTTGATCATTTCTGGGTCCAGTCCTGGAGCCACGGGACTTGTGGGGACTGCATGTTCATTTCTATTACTGACAAGGTCCAACTCATCATCTGACACATCCAAATCAACGTCAGATAATTCCCCTTCCAACAGAATCAACAATTCTGCATCTGTCAGTGTATTCC
>Ga0123354_10000452_pt1 | contig 40492 bp, 24 predicted proteins | sample TergutLab28metaG_2_FD_97872 | JGI IMG/M metagenome (GOLD analysis project Ga0123354, IMG submission 97872) | Labiotermes labralis P4 segment gut microbial communities from Petit-Saut dam, French Guiana - Lab288 P4 | ecosystem: Host-associated > Arthropoda: Insects > Digestive system > Gut ... | reverse complement strand
TAAATTTTTAAGGTAAGATTTGATTGGATATTCAAAAAGCTTAGACATTCCTAAATATTTTGTTTCAAGTTTCATCGAAATCCAACCACTATTAACAAGACTACATTATTTTGAATAGACTCCTGCACAATTTAGTTCAAAATTTAAATGCCCCATAGAAAAACCTTCCCACATCACAGTATGAACTGGGGTTTAATTGCCCCCCACTCTGAAGAGTTAAGAAGCAAAAGATAGAGGTTTCCCTGTACTTGGAAATATGCTACAATATGGAAGTATTATTATAATTTTTCACTCAAGACTACATTTCGCCTAACAGTTTATCCAGACCTTCCAGGATTTTGTTTGCAAACAGTGTGACAGTTGGATGAAAGTGCTGCCTCAGTTTCAGGAGTTCTGTGTAGGCACAGTACTCTCCCCCAGCAAACAATGGATTCCTATGAAATGGATTGTATGCAGCTGCTTTCTTCTGCATGCCATTTTCAGACGCTGTATTCAGACAGTGGAACCAGGTGGGGACAGAAGCCACAGCAGTGCAATTCCCATTGTTATTTCCCTCACTATCTACTCCATCCTGAGAAATTCCAAGCTCGTCATGCTCCTGAAACAGAACCCAACAACAAATTAGTGGTCAGCCACGATGCCATGAAAAGCTCTCAGGCTTGCATGGCCGGTTCATTATATAAACTCATATCCCATTTCTCAGCTTCAAGGTGACGAAAACAATGTCAATTACTTATTTCTTTAAGATGGGCACGAGTTGCATAGCATCATGTATACAATGACACTGCAAGGACAGTGGTGAATCAGGAAGTGAATGGAAGTGTCACAGCCTATTTAAAAGTAAAATTCTAACATTTTCCTGGAATAACTCAGGCAACATAAGAACACAAAGAAAAACTAAATTTTGTATCAGGGACTTTGTATTAATTTTCATAACATGACACCTGGGGAGAACACGAAATCATTTTGCACATATACAGGCATGATTTCCCCTCCTTTCCCTTCACTTTTAATTTGGCTTGTTAAAGGGAAATCAATATTACAGGCACATACATTCCATATGTGTATGTCACCCAATAATAAGTGTCAAAACCACACAAAGTAGTAAGAACTTAGTAACACTACAGTACAACGCTTTGCAATTTTGTGGTGACTTGACAATGTCAGTTGCAGCAGCCCTGTGTGCTATACAATGAAACATGACATAATTTACTGACAGTATTTTTTGTCACTTTATTGAACACTGTTACATTTCCTGCATGAATTTACGTACTTCCATTACAGTGCTTGTCAATGGGTTTTCAGCTCCCCAGTTCTTGTGTTCTGGCTGCAACATCCATTGCATACACACAACAAATAATGTCTGTAAAACAAATCACCACATACCTCAAGCTTTATGTCTTCATAATGCTCCTCACCCTCAGCATCATCATCAGTGAGTTTTGTAGACACTAAGTTGAGTGCTAGAAGACTGTCCTTTTTATGGGTCAGCTGTGAGACCATGTAAAGTATTCCGCACACAACCGAAACTGGCAAATACCCACAAACCTAAGGGCAAAAAATTGCATAAAAATGAAATACATTTTTTCTATGCAACATGTATTTCTTATTGTTCTTGCCAATGCCTCCAATTTATTTGTTTGTCTGTTTCTTCAATTTTAATTTTCAATCGTAATGAAATGAAAAAATTTAAAAGTGTTATTATTGTTAAATTTTTAGTGTTTGTGTATGTGTAATTTATGTTTTTAGCTGTAATGGTTTGTTGTGCCTCATGTGTGTGTTTTACGATATATTTGTTACATTTTAGTCAACTGTATGTTAGAATTAGTGGTTTCACCTAGGGAAGGGAGCAGATGCATCCAAAACACAGTGTTCGAGTATCTGTAATAACGGAAAAAGCCCCTATGAAAGTTACTGTTATTAGCATGTAAAAACCACTGTCAAAAACCTATTATGTTACAAGACTAAGTAGGTCTCTTCACGTTTGAAACTTCTGCAATATCAGCCCCAGTCTTACAATGTGACGTTCTCTCCATTTAATGTCTTCCTCATTTATGTGTTTAAAATAAGCCATCATTCCAACAAAAGTAAATGGTGACTTAATTGTACAAGCTTGCCAATTTGTCCAACTTACTTGGAGCAATCTCTTGAAGAACACCCTGATCCTGTGGATATCATGGTCTTTCTTCAAAGCCTTGAATACAAGGTTAAGGAACAATGCTTGGTGTGATGATGTTGCCAACTGGGGGTCCAGGAGTTTCTTGTAGAGGGCAGAGTAGAACCTGGTTTATGGAGCATTCAAACCATTAAACAAATAATGTGCTAATTACAAATTTGCATGGTTCTCTGTAATATTTTGTTGTTGTTATAAAGTATTATAGACAGTATGCAATATGATTTTTTTCCCCTCATGTGTCTGATTTAACAATTACTATTTCTGATGTACTTATTTTGTCTTGTTGACGGTTGTCTCTTAGATGCGATTCATTTGACTTTAACAATATATGCATCTAGATATCACTTATGTGTAACTTGTTGCACATTTATTCTATCAACTTACAGCATATATGTTCTTTCTGTACTTTCACGTATAGATTACCACTGGTGGTCCAAAGCCAAGTAATGTATTCCTGTTTTCAGGCATTTCTTACAAAGCTTAAAAAAACAGTAGAAAATAAAAAAAGTACAAAACCACCTTACATGGTGGACACCTGGTCTCTGTCTGTCTCTGCCTGTCCACGACACAGAACCAGTGACTAAACTACTGCGTTATGACAGTCCTTTACCAAAAGGTGTTCAACGCAAATTTCACAAAACTCAGCTCAGTGACAGTCATACTTTACCTAATGGTTTAAATGAATTTCTATCTGTACTTTCGACATTTGTCTGCTTTGGGTAAAATGTGGCATACGATTTCTGCATATATTTCTGTTTGTGTTTCATGAAAATGGTGCATGGAAAGATGTACTTTTCTCATGGTCATAAATAAAATTACATTTATGTGTGCATTGTAAGATGATATGACATTCTCAGAGTAAAGAACACCTTGATAAAGTCTGTATGCCACACGGTACAGCATTTGCCACGTCGATGCAGACAGAATATTTAAAATATTGTTGTTTGGTTGATGGTTGTAATGTTTGTGGAAAGAACTACAATCATTTGTTTTTACTTCTGTGTTGAACTATTTTACACCAATGACACAATATTAGTTGCATAATGTACAGCAGATAAGTGATGATTTTGTATAAAGATCAAAATATTTTTTACTATTAACCATAAAAAGTAGGGTGCAGAGCTGCAATTTGAACATGAAAGGGACAGATACAATTTCTTACGTGCTTAAAAGGCCAGGCAGAATATAAGCTGTTTAGTGAAATACCAGATAATGACCGAGCTGATATAATACCTGTCAGAAACAGAATTTGCGAAATCCGATACTTGGAACAGCAAGGACAGCGTATGTAGGCTCACATTAAAACTGGCATAATGTACCACCTTGTACATAGTGTCTATGTGTTCCATCATCTTCTCCATCTCTTCCTTTGCATATGGGTATGCCCTGTTCACCCCAGTCAGCAGAGCAGTCATCATTCGTGAATCCACTTCACCCTGTAGTCACATTTTTACACAATTCACATTTAACTATTAATAGGTCTTTTAAAAAAGAACAGAAATCTTGTAGGTATAAAACGTTTGTGTCCATACACAGGCCTACCAAACTCGGAAATATGACAACTAAGTAATGATTGGCTGCATGTTGGATGAAAGCACTGCTGCTGCCAGGAATCATAATTTTCTACATGTCAGCCATCCATGAACAAATCAAACTCCTTACCTTTTTAACACATGCTTTAAAGAAGGAGAAGTATATGTGAATGAGACTCCTGGCCAGTTCAGCTTCATCACTAGACAACAGAAACTGGGACAGGAAGCATAGCCCATAGTACTGCGCTTTGTGGCTGATGTTGGGCCTGAAACAGTTTCAATACACTGTGCAGAGCTTCACACTGACGATATCTCTTAACTAAATACATAAACGGAGGATACAATAGCTGTACTAACCATACATAAGGAATGGAATATTAAACACATGTGGCAGAAGGCCAGATTCAGATTTTCTGGGATGTGATGCTGTATGTGGATCCTAACCTTTAGAATGGACTCAGTGCCTTCATCTTCAAGAGTCCACGAGTCCAAGAACAAACAAGCAGTGAAACCCACATCACCTCCAAGAAGACATGATTTCTCAGCTCCATGCTGTTATAATCTCTAATTCAAAATCATAAACCTTGCACAAGCTGTAATTAGAGGCTAACAGACTAGATACAAACTTAGGACAATCTGTACAGTTTATGTGTCACCTTTGTGATGTGCTATTCATAAAGCTCACATAAAGTTCTTGACTTCTCTCATATTCAAAATAATACACATTATTATACAAAACAACACCCTGTTCAGAGCTTAGTTTTACTCAGTAACAACATTAACTTCATAAGCAGTGTAAAGGAAACAAAGGATAACCTGCCCACACCATGGGCAGAAATGCCACTTACACTAAAAACACAAAATGCTTCATATTGGTAACACATACGAGGGGGAGCTGATAACTCCTTAGCCCAACCAGTAAGGAAACAATCTACAGTGACCAAACTCGGGATTTATTCAACATATTCCCCATGAAGCTCACTACACTTCTTAGCCCATTGCTCTAACTCTTGCAAGCTACTCAAAAAAAATTCAGAAGGTTGTCCATCCAACCAGGTCTCTGCGGCAGCAATGACCTCTATGTTGAACAAAAAATGGCGACCTTTCAATTGTTTTTTCAGTCCACAGAACAGGTGGTAGTCCGACCAGGCCAGATCCAGAGAACAGGGTGGGTGATGAAAACACTGGAAGCCCAGGTAGACCAGTTTCTTCTGGGTTGCAAGTGCCCGGTGAGCCGGGGCATTGTCATGCAAGAACAAGACCTCCTTGGTGACCTTTCCGTGGCATTTTTCCTTCAAAGTGTCCTTCAATTGTACCAGCAGAGTTGAGTAATACTCATTGTTGATAGTCTGGCCCTTTGGAAGATAATCAATGAGGATGCTGTCTTGATCCCAAAAAATCGAGGCGAGAACTTTCCCAGTGGATTTTTGCACTCAGAATTTTTTGGGGCGGGATGAGCCGCTATGCTGCCATTCCACTGATTGCTGCTTTGTCTCCGGATCAAAGTGATATAACCAGGTTTCGTCCATGGTCACCAATTGTGACAGCAAATCATTTCAATTGTGTTGAAAAATTTCCAAAAGTTGCTCAGATGACTGGCATTGTTGGCGTTTTTGATCTGCGTTCAGGCATTTCGGGACCCACTTCACAGAGAGCTTCCACATGTCCTAATCTTCATGAATGATGGACCCAACCCACTCAAGTGAGATGCCCAGTTGCTCAGCTATTGATTTAGCCAAAATCCGGCGGTCTTCCAAGATTAGCCATTAATTTGATCAATAATCTCTGGGGTGGTCACTGTTTTGGGTGGTCCAGGACGAGGTACAACACAGGTGGTAAAATCACCACGTTTAAACTGGGCCACCCAGTTTTTGATGGTGGCATATGATGGTGCATGTTCCACTAATGTTTCTGTCAGAATGGCATGAATTTCTTTCAGCGCCTTGTCTTGCAGGAAAAAAACCTGATGACAGCTCGCGTCTCCATGTTGTTGAAACTGTGTGCACCTCGCCTGACATGCTTCCTTTCAGACTTGCAATTTGGCACATGAACAGACCCCTCTTTCCCAACAACACTATCGATTCCGTTCTACGACATCGGTAAGTAGGTCAGGCTAAGGACTTATCAGCACCCCCTTGTACATCCACTCTTATGAATACTGATTAGATGACGAATAATACTTTTATCATAAGGTGGGGAAAACTGCACCTTACAATCACGTATGGCATATCATCAAGAAGGGTAGTCAGTTTTACTGTGGCTGAGTCACAAGAGTAGAAGTGAGAGTGGCAGTCCTTGCTTGTCACACATCTGCTCTCATGGCTCAACCAAAGTAGCCCACAACAAAACAGGGATTACGACTGGCAGAATAATGCATATTCAGTGCAAGATGGTCACTCGAGGGACATAAGCATAGTTTACCTAAACAGTAACTTCTCAGATTCTTCCATGACTACAAATTTCATGTTGGGATGAACATGCAGCAACTGAATTAGACTGTAAATGGCTTTGGATGCAACCTTTTGGCTTGGATCCCCAAGTTTGTTAACAAGATTTCTAAGAAGCAGCTGAAAAAGAAAGTAACAATTTTAAGTTCCTCTAGTTATGCGTAACACCTAATAAGCAAAACATATGTCCATCTGTGCAACAATTAATCTGTTGTGACTTCTTAATATTATGTGAAAGTTTTATTAGTCCGGGGACCACAGTAGCACAGTGGTTAAGGTGCTGTGCTACAAATCGGTAGGTCACTGGTTCGATCCCAGCTGGTGTCAGTGAATTTTTCATTGACATAAAATCCTTCCGATCGCACTATGGCCCTGTGGTCGACTCAGCCTCTAACAGAAATGGGTACCAGGGTTATTTCCTGGGGTAAAGGCGGCCGGTGCGTAAGGCTGACAACCTACCACCATCCTGTGCCGTTGCATGAAATCTGGGAACCTTAACTTCCTGGAACCCTCTGGGCCTGACCAGGCCTGTAATGGGACTGCTTTACCTTTTTTTTTATTAGTCCATATGTATAGAAGATCTACAACTCAAATCATGAATTCAATCTATAATGGCCAATTACAAGTGCCACTTTACTTAAATAACCCGATATTAATTACAGTCTTCAGTTTACACTTTATTAGTCCCTCCAACTAAGGGAATTGATTTAGCAGTAAAACTTGTAGAATGGGATAACAAAACACTCCTGTTTGTAATATTAATACCCACTGCATTAAAAACAAACATTTGCTTGCCATGCACTGTATTAATGTGAAAGCAAACATGTGAATTTCAGCTGGCTGAGAATTACATCCTTTTTAATACTAATACTGTTAACCCACTTCTTATTTAAAATAAGGCTACCAGCCCCTACAACCAAGAGATTAAAAATCCCATATTTCTGGGCTATTTTTATATCTGAAAAAAAAATACAGCTTCCAGCACTGTAGAAGATGCACATTTAAAATTCCTTTACCTGGATGATGAAGTTCACCTCTTATCCCTCTACTGTCAGTGCAGCTCTGACATTAGATATGTTGGTTGCACATCTTAACACAGTTTCCCTGACATACACTTCTGCCTTGTCTTATCATGTGTAGGAGAATAGCAGATGATCACATAACTAAATGCATTGTTTATGTCAGCTATTGCTGACAAACAACATGTCAATAACTTCAGTGATCTATATGGCCATTATCCATCACAGCATCATGTCACACTTTTTGGGGGAAAAAAAAAAAATTCAGAGCTGTGCAGGAAGACAGGTGTAATTATATTTGACAGGTAAGGATTAATGCAAAAGACATTTTAGGCAACAGTGCCATTCCTCTCTTCTAGTGACTGGATGCCGTATCAACAAAGTTTGATTTTTGCTCTTATATTCAGAACCAAACATCTAGTGACAGGAAGTTCAACCAACTCCTGAAATGCTTTGTGTACTACAAATACATCAGACAGTGAACAATGTGCAGCAAAACTATGATGTACAATATGAGTCCAGCAGCAGGGTTACACTTACTGCTTCTTGTTCAGGATTTCCTGCCAGAAGTTTATACATAGCTGTTATCGCTTTTTCCTTGTTTCGTTCCACTGAGTCTTGGGCAGCTGTATTCAGTGCCAGGATAAAACCGTAGTACAACTTCTTTAATTGATCTTCATAGTACCAGTGAATAAGGCGTAACTTCCTGCTCACATAATTACCAGAACTGTATTTCTCTAGAAGTGACAGGGGACACTTCTCAAATTCCCGAAGTTTCTGATCTGGTCGCAGCAAATCAGACAGGAACAGTTCAGTCAGTGTATCTGTTGCCAACAAACAAAACAAACAGGGCAGTTACAAAAAATGAGTTAGAACAGTGAGGCCCCTTTGAACCTAGGAAACCTCAAGGACCTACCTCTGTTGTTGACCACCTAAGCTTTCACCATGGATTCAATTAACAGGTAAAGATAAAGATGTCTGTGTACAAGCCATGAAGGCATCTATGGGGAGCAGAGCTAGATACACTTACTCTCAACCCCAGCATGAGATGGAGATGAGTGGTCAGCATCATGACCCCCGCCACTTCATGCCAGGGCGAAAGAGACCCTAGTGGCCACTGAATAGGAGGCTGGGTTGGTCCCAGTCAGTCTGGAGATTTTGGAAAAGAGAAAATTCCTTTCTCCCCTGTCAGGATTCAAATGCCAGACCATAGCCTAGTCTCTACACTCACTACACCATCCTGGCTACCTGGATTTAAGTAACTGTAATAGTTATTTTGTTTGGAGGAATACAAACAAATGGAATCTGAAAACACCTCAGAACATGTTGAGCTAAAATTGAAATGAAAAGATTGTAGAAGTATTTAACAGTCTACACAGAGTTTCTATACAATGTGTGCACCTTCACATTCTAAATGTTCCTACTTCCAAATACTTCCAACTAAGATGTTAACTATATTAAGTATAATAGTGGCTACTATGCTTTCTATGCTTGCTGTGGTTATGTCACTTCATTAGTGAAGCAGGTGTTGATCACACCTTGTAAGACTGTGTCCACAATTTTATCATCAAATGTAAGAAACTGAAAAGTAGATGCATTAGGTGGCCTCCAATGACACTATACAAAAGGTAAAATAGTCCCTGTGCACACCATTAAGGCATGTAAAGGGCATGAAGGTACAGCTCAACTCATGAAACTTGGTACTAGATGGAGATGAGTGCTCAACCTCATGCCTTGGCTGCTTTGTCCCCATGGCAAGAGTCCTTAGTGCCCATAGAATAGGAGGCTGTGTGGGACCCAGAGCCTGTCTGGATGTTTTGGAGAAGAAAAGAATTTCTTGTACCTGCTGGGATTTGAACCCTGAGATGTCCAGCTTGTAGCCTAGCCATTCAATTCATATTATATGTAATTAAAATCTGTCCACTTCTCCAACTGAAACCCAATGATGCAGAGACGATCTCCTAAGTGTGTGTTCTTATGTACATTGTGCAAAGAACAGGTATGCTGGGAACTGCATACTGAGAAGCTTCGTATGGTTTGTACGGTATGATTATGGTAACATAATGCACATATAAACTAGCTGGAAGGTACAATACATAGTAAAATAATAAATCTAAATTTTTGTGGTATACCTAGTAAAAAGTGGCCACTTCTAATAAATGCAGTTATGTGTGAGCATAATATGAAAATGAACATTAGAGAAACAAAATGTAAAGATGTGAACAGGACTAACATAAACCAGACAAAAACATTATTTTCTTGCTTTGTACCATGTGTTTTGAGAGAACAAAGAATTTTCCCAAGACCTGAACACTGGGTGGTTCTTACCTAAAACCATGATACACTCCTTCTTCTTATTAATTTTCACCATACTGATAAGATTCTGGAGTAAGTGTACTGTGTGGACTGGCGAGTCCTGAATGGCAATAGTATGAGCAGCAATTCGGTCTGCTACTGATCCTTTATTGATGACAGTACGGATCCAGTTGTAATTTGACTTCAATGAACTTTTTGAGATCTCTGAAACAGTATTTAAAAATTCTAACCCACGTATGTGCATATTTTTAAAATGCAGTGTCCAAGAAATATGCCTTGAAGACATACTGCAACATCTAAGTAAATTTAAATGTATATTAGACACTGACACTGGATGGAGGAAGAGCTCTCTGATACTGGATGGAAAAGGATGGTCAGCCATCTGGTGCCCTACTGACACTAGATGGAGGAGGATGTCCCTTACCACTTCATATCCAGATACAGAGACCTCTGGTACCCCACTTACACTAGCTAAAAGACGGTGGTCAGTTCTACGTCCCTGACCATTTCATCTCTAGAAACAGAGCCCTCTGATGCCCCTCTGACACTAGATACAGGAGGATGGTCAGCTCCATGTCCCTAACTTCAACCACAGAAAGAGTCCTCTGGAGCCCCAGTGACACTAGATACAGGTGGATGGTCAGCTTTATATCTCTGATAACATTATCCCCAGATTCAGAGCTCTCTGGAGCCCCAAAGACAGTACATAAAGGACAATGGTCAGCTTCATGTCCCTGACAACTTTATCCCCAGACAGAGCCCTCTGGAGCCCCAGTGACACTAGATACAGGAGATGATCTGCTTCACATCACTGACAACTTTATCCACAAATAAACAGTCCTCTGGTGCCCCTCTGATGCTAGAAAGAGGATGATCAGTTGACAAATTTATCCCCAGATACAGAGCACTCTGGAGCCCCAGTGACAGTCGATAGGGATGGATGGTCAACTTCATGTCCCTGAAAACTTTATCCCCAGATAAAGAACTCTCTGGCACCCCTCTACCATTATACTGAGGGAGATGGTCAGTTATATGTATTTGACACCTTGTCTGCAGATGAAAGAGCCTTCTGTCATGAAATAGGTCTCATTTTATACAAGTACATGAATAGAACAAAGCTTGAGTTCAATGTGTATCAAGTGAAGCCAACAATGTTTTACTTACTGCTATTATATGATGCAGCTTCTTGCTCATAAAGCATTTTTGCTTCAGATTTTAATTTATCAATTTGGTCCACTGACAGTTGTGGAAATTCTTCCTCCTCATCTTGAAACTGAAATAAATGTAAAAAATTAACACTTCAGTGGAATTCCTTTAATATTTGGAGAGAACAGGATGCAAGATACCAATGCAACATTCTTTACAATACGAGAATTAGACTTGGAAATCTTTGTTTTGTATGCAATTTATTTTAAATCACTCCTTAAATTTTTTATTTCCTTCACAGAACTAATCAACCAACCAACCAACCAACTAACCCTACAAAGCACAGTTTTTCTTGAGACATAGTAACCAATTGGGCTGGTCAATTAAATGACTGTGTTTACAAACTACTGCATAAAGATAAATGGAAAAAAAGAATGAAACTAGTTTAATCTAATATTATCAGAAGATATGAAACTTGAATTGAAATTAATGAACTACATTAAAAATAAAAAAGAAGGAGTGAAGGCTTAGGGAAAGGAAATGATGATGTGGCAATAAAATCCAAAATACATAAATGTGAAGTTTTCTTACAAAAAAGAATAAATACGAACACAAATTGCAATAGATCTCTCATAACAAAAAGCATCTATGAACAAGTGGAGCTCATCTGAATTGTTTCTTCAATCAAGACAAATCACATGAAATTCTGTCACAGTCACACATCATTAGCCTTGCAGTGGGCTACACAGGAAGAAAGCAAAAAAGCATGAAGCAAGAAACATGAAACAAGGTGTGTATGAAGTTTGAAATAAATTTCATAGCATGCACTGATTGGCGAAGCATGTTTAGTTCAAGTACCGGAATCTGGAATCAGTGGACACAATCTTGGAGTTTTAGAGCTCATATTAACAGTGTGACAGAACAACAGGCCTCTGTTAACTTACATGACTGCCTTGATTACTTTTTGTTAATATTTAATTTAAAAATCAATTTGTGTATTGTGTAGATCCACTAACAGAGCTTGACAACTTATTACAACCTGTGTATTAATAAACAACCACATTTACCAGAACATTTTACTTCTGCTGCCTTCTGCCAAATATTGTCCTGTTCTGTTTTTGTGATATTACTTTTCAGCCTTGAACTACAGAGATCTTTCTACTGTTCAACAACACCAACCAAAGAAGCACTGAACTCTATCACATTCACTTAAAATTGGGGAAATGCTACCATCATCATTAGTAGCAACATCATTAGCAGCAAAATGCCTCATGCTTTTTGCTTCCTCAGCACGCATGGACCAACTATACACTAGAGGGCATACTAGACGGATAAACAATCTACTTACCATACTGTACCACTTTGTACCAATACCATCATCATCTGCATAGTTTTCAGAATGGCTAGATGAATGGTTTTGATTGTGTGCAGGATGAGTTTTGTACTTCTTCTTCATTTTTATCTGTCTCGCCACGCTTGAAAAAAAAGTATGATTTCATAAAACACAATAAGAACACCAACACATGAGACAGAAATTTCAATATATTGGGTGATGATACAGCAAAGGTGTTACAACCATTACATTCAACTATTCTTTGCCATCCAACAAAAATTTCCAACCTCTACTGTACTAAAATAAAATACTTATATCTCATATAATAACCTTTGTGAATAGATGTCTACGATATTTATTAAGAATATGGTGGCCAAACATCATTTCCAATAAGGACCTATGGGAGGTAACAGGACAAGAAGATATAAATTTAGAAATAAGAAAAAGAAAATTTAGATGGATTGGTCACACAATAAGAAAAGAGGATGGAGAGATACCAAAGGCGGCCCTACTTTGGAATCCTCAGGGAAATAGGAAGAGAGGAAGACCAAAAAAGAGCTGGAGAAGATTGATAATTAAGGAAGCGGGTAGAAGCTGGAATGAACTAAGGTTCTTAGCAGCCAATAGACAGATGTGGAAAGGACTCTTAGACAACCTATGTTCCTAGAAGGAACGATGGACTCAATTATTATTATTATTATTATTATTATCTCATATAATAAGGTGTTGGTGGCTACTTTGTAACTAATAACATTTAACTAGTAATGTTTTTAGTACTGTACTTAAAAAACAGCTCCAGTTTTGTAAATACTCTTGCTGAAACAGTCTAATAAGTGTAAACAACAACACTTCAGAGCAAGTATGCAGGCATATTCCAGTAGCTTTGGGTAGGGAAAACAGTGGTTAATTTTCTTGCTTTCTTTGTATCTACTTGTTTTTCTCAAGCTAATTTCTGTTCCAGTCCATTATTTATCTCTTAAAGAACAGTTTCATTCTAGTTATTATTTACTATAATAAAAATGGTTTTATTAGCAAAGAGTTTAGAGTTTCTTGAAATGAAACAAAAATTAAATATCCACCAACTGTACTTGAATATCTGGAACCGTCTCCATTGCACACTGTGACAAAATTATGTCTTGAGCATATACACAAAAACACAGTTCCAAGCACAGACTGATTTTTCAGTTTGGCCACATGAATTTGGTATTCAATATTCCACATTAAATAACTACCATCGTGCATATATATATATATATATATATATATATATATGTGTGTGTGTGTGTGTGTGTATATATACAAATATATAAAGCTGTGTGTATCACTTATTGTAGCTCACATGTATTTTTGACCTGACTGACAACCTTCTAGGATATATTTTAAATACTCTGATACAAATATATAAGGTTATCACAGCACATACCAACTCAATAAACCATGATACAATATACCCCTTACTAACTATCACTTCAGTAACCAAACTTGGCTTCGAAGTGCTGAGAACCGATTAGCTTCTCAAGAAGGGCTCTCTTCTATGGAGTAAGCATGTATAGACTTTGCCTTATATCTATTAACAGCTACACCAGAGTTAATTAAAATGCAGTCATATGCTACTTAAGTTACTGGTTCATGTAGCATGCAACAAATATGCTGTTCAAAATTATTAATTTATCATTTTTGTGTTATTCTTTAATATTTTTCAGCTGGTGTATACATATTAACTCACATTTTCATCTGTTGAAGATGAGTGTGTGATATTGCCACTTTTCAATTAAGGAACGAGGCCTTCTTATTTAGCTGCTTGACAGGTTACCTGAAGTAGAGACCATGACAGTGAAAAGGTATCAGCTATATAAAGCATATCAATTAACTCAATAAGTGAAATACACAGACTGATGACAACAGTGTTGGTTACTTGAAAAACGCTGGCTAAGTAGGTTTAAACAATGTAAACTTGGTATTAGATGTTCATTCTTTATTGGCTTAGAGCAGAACACTGCATGTGTGATTCTGCAGCTGGTCAGTGATCAATATGTCCAGCTTTAACGTTTGACTGGTTTTGTCCTCCTCTTTGGGTGGAGTAAGGACAGGCCCTCTTGGACCTTTCTCCAAGTTTTGAAGCAAGGGTCAGACAACATTTCTGGTGGTCTATTTTACCACCACAGGAGAGCAGAACAATATAGCTATTCAATACAGTTAGATGCAGCACAATTTTTCTGACTACTCCCCTGTTCTCCAAGCTGCCTATTGCTTTTCTTGATGTGTTACCTGTAATGTTCAAAACTAAAGATTGTGGGGCTCACCCATGTGCTTTCTGCCAATTGTTTATGCACATATTCAACATGTTCAAATCACATTTGTTGTTCTAAATTAGCTGTCAAGGTACCTCTCCCTCTAGCACATTTACATTACTTCTAGTACCGTCCTGTCAAAGTCCTGGCATCCTTTCATGATTTCAGTTACCAGTTTCACGGCAGTTGTTCAGATTTTTGTGCACTTTCATCCAATAAATCTTGAGGAGAAAAGACATTGCCCATGCAAAATTTCTGGTCCACACCTTCTACTCTCATAGTCAGAATGCAGTACCACATATTTAACAGTTGTCACATGTTGTATTTTCTGTGACCTTTTTAAGTATAGCCATAAGTTGTATGAAAAAATAGTCAGTAATGACACATTTTGTACATGCTTATAACAAAGCATGTATGTTTTTTCAGACAGCCTTTCTTGAAAATAACTCACTCTAAAGACTACTCTCACTTCATCCACAGTCAAAGGTACAGACGAACAGATTCAAAGAGTAATTTAATTTTCCAAAGGCTGTCAAAGTTACAGTCAGTCTTGTCCAATTAAGACTTACTGTCATAAAGGTGTAGAAATCTCAACAGACCTATTTAAAACAAACTGGCTGCACTTCATCACTATAAAATTGTCTATATAACTTTCACATGTGAAACAGCAATAACTGTGTTGCTGAGGTCATGTTGCATTTTAATTATTAGAGTATAACGTACAAAATCTAAATCTCCTGTACCATCATGTGAAGAATTTGTCAGCTTCTAACTCCACTGTCATTGTTAAATATGTATAAAACTGACTATATTACTTGCACCTACCACCACTAACTACTTGGTATGCAGTATATAACTTACTTCATGTCACCCTTCTGATGCCTAGATTTTTTAAATGGATCCTAGGATTTTGAAAAATATGTGCATCCCTATGCTCTGATAAGGGTGATCAGTTACAACTTGTTTGTTTCTCTGAACAAAGTATAATGTATCACTGTATGTGACATATATTACTTGTTTCCAGTTTGGATATTATAGTTCATTAGTAAAACTATAATGCGGCAGTTGGTGCCGTGGCTGTAGGTGGCCCGCGATTGGGGCATCAAAAATGGAAAATGTAATTTTGCCCGAAAACTATCTTTCGCCACTTCCCACCATTACTCCACCAGGTGTGTGCAGGTCGACCGGGTAGTTTACACTAATATGATAAAACTAGTCACCAGGAAGCAGTACTCGATATTTGTCACGTAAAACAGTTGCATTATACAAGACCAACAAAGGGAAATACTAACATTATATATGCATTTCTTCCCAAGTACTTTCATAACACGTACAATGTCAAATATATACTTCGTCGAACACAACTATAAAGCATAAGAGATTTGTGTTCGATGAAGTATATATTTCATTTCATTTTAATATTATACTTAAACACAACGGGATGTCCTCTACTAAATACAATGCCGCTTTCTTGCAAAAGTGTCACTTATTCTTATTACAATAATACTTTAAGTACCATATCATATCACTTTACTCATAACCTTGCAATACAAGAAACTCATAACTACGTGTTGGCTTTTGTAGGTATTTCAGCACAGGCCAAGACACGAGTGTTTTGAACATTTAACATTTATAACTTATTCTAATACTACATAAAAGTCTGCATCAATGACGTCAAAACAGTCTCACTTCAAATTGGCACTTTAGAACTGCTGAACACATGGTATTAACCTTATACTAATACCCTTACCTTCAAAACATAACTTCAAATCCCTTTTGCCACCAGTAGTTACACCTTACTTATAAGCTTAACTGTTTCACGCCCCGGGTAGGTCAATACTGTTTCATGAATCTTTCTATTCACAGCTTGTCTTATTTAAAGAAACTTGAAACTCCTAACATCAACCGTACTCACAACCCCTACCTCCGGCACACTAGCCATCACAGATCATATCTGCCACGGATACGAACTAAAATGGTCACGCTAATGCCACGGACAAGTATGAGAACTATCAGGAGGTCTACATATAACGTAAATGCTCGCGTATAGTTGAGAACTGTGCCCTCCTTCTGGTTCATTACGCAGCGAGCTTTGGTAATTCATTGCCAACGTTTCGGGACAACCTATCGGACCCATACTGATAGGTTGTCCCGAAACGTCGGCGAGGAATTACCACTACTCGCTGCGTAATAACCCAGATGAGTGCAATTCTAATCCATTTCGCGGCGGAAGCCTGATATCACTCATGCATCGTTCTCTATGCTGCCAACTTCTTACCCGACACTACAATTGACGTTGCTTGCTTTAATGAAACCTTAACTGTTATCCAAAAGCAAAATGACACTGCCAGTATCCTAGACTACATAACTTCGAATGGTAAGTTAGTATGGATCACTAAGCATTGCTGCACAAAAATTCTTTCACCACCAACCCCACTCTGTATAGTCATCAAACCAAAATGCGAGAGACCGCTAGAATTTAGAACAAGTTAATGCTTCCCACATTCATAGCAAAATATACATTACGATGGATTTAAAAGATATGTAACTGCTTGGTTGATGAACACGTTTCTGTTTCTATTGTGAAACTTACGGAATCAACAGCTAAGAGTGAAATAGGTAAGGAAGGGTTAAAAAAAAGTTTGGCTGCCTCTGAGGGAGAAAAAAAAAACCTTGTCTGAATGCTGAGCAAGGCAAAATATATTTTCTGTGCGGCGTAGAGAGAGGACGTCGACGCCGAGCTACGGAATGTGAGGTCCAGCAATGACGACTTCAAGAACTATTACAGAGACGCCTTAATCAACGTTCTGAGTATTTGGCGAAGAATGTCATCGTCGATTGAAGTTACGCCAAGAACTTCACACCAAGACAAAAATTTGCTGGTCAGGCGATGTTCTGGGAAAATATTTTTGCAATTTGGTCAGCTTAAGAGTCGTGCATGTATACATATTGGGGAGAAGACTCGTGTCTGCCATCTACGTAACAAACGATTTTTCCATGCGAACGCACACCGTATACACTACACAGTCCACATCGGAATCCACATATACACATATATGAAGTTTGTATGCGACGATTCATTCGTCCATGGTATCTTAAAAGACACTAATGCGAGTGTAAGCCCAACAAAATGCACGGAAAATGAAAAAATTACAATCCGCTTATCCCTCCGCAAACATACGTGTAAACACAGAAGTGTGAAAACACGTTTGTAGTTATTGAAGCAAATATACTATGACTCTCAAGTGTTAGACGAACACTTCACTACTGACATGAAGTAGCTTGCTACATGCAGTGAGTTTCTGGGTAATTCCATCATTCTTATTCTTAGTTCACATTCCATTCATTCATTCATTTTTTCCAGTGATCCACATAAGGCTACAAACAAAACCCGTTGCTGGATACAGAATCGATCAATATACATGCGACAACAATGTAACATAATTTCCAAGCATTCATAAAACATATTAAATACAGTGTATAGATGGCAAGCATTTTTAATGTAATTAATTTTCATTTTTATGAAACAAATTTTACCTTGCTTTCATCTAATTTATTGTGTTTGCAGATGTTTTAAATTGATGTTAATTGCCCAGACTCAGTTTCTTTTCAAAATATAAACGATTCCTCGTCATGCATTTGATAGCGGCATACGTCCGACGAAGGGGCAGGAGGAAATGTCAGTATGGTATTTTAGTATGTAAGTCTTTCTGGCGAACATATTACGCTGCATACATACATACGTTCCATGGGTCCACAGTCATAAATACACAAATTTGCAGTGCAAAATACTACAAACATTTTACAAAAGCAGTCTTATAAATCATCTTTACACATAGAAGGAGTGTATATGCAGATATTCTCGTAAGACTGCTTTATATTTTGCCTTGTCTTTCTTGAGGATAGTCACACTAGGGGGTAAACTGTTGAAGATTTTTACGCCAGCATAGAATGTACTTTTTTTAAATCAAGAAAGATTGGCATTTGACTATGAAGATGATGCTTATTCCTTGTATTTATATTATGTATAGATGAATTTGATAACTTTCCTGATTATTGATAATAAAGTTCATTAATGAAAGTACATACTGCACCAAGGTTTTCCCTAACCTATGACAACGTTTCGAAACCTGTTTCAAACCAGTGCAAACACACTGTTTTAAAATGTTTAAACGAAAAAACACGTCGCCAGCAACATACATGAATCACTTATCAACAATATGAGCTTAAAAAAAGTTTATATTGTAGAACTATGTATAGACAAACTATGCAAAATTTAAACGGAACGCCACGCGCATTATCGGAAATTTTAATACATGGCTGTACAGGCAACTGAACACGGCCTCCCAAATTGTTGCACAAACGTAACACTTATTCTCTCCCATCTCTGCATTATGTGCTAGTGCAATGCACTCTTGAATGAGGCATGTTACGGACAACAAAACGACAAGCAGCATTTTAATCTGTTTCCTGTCAATGTATGTAGCCCTGTGAATTGTAAAGAAATAATAAAAAAAGCATAGTAAGTGGCTTAATGTTAAACAAGAATTGTTACGACATCATGGATCAAAGTCATGGTCGAAAGTCGAAGAACGATACAACACATGATCAAGTACGCACACGTTAATTTGAAAATGGTGGTATAGGTGAAACGACTAGTCAGTTCGGAATTCCACCTTTTGTAAATAATATATTTTAAAAATAACTGTGACAAGCGTCTTAACTACTCGAACTTCGAAACTTGAAATCCGATAAACGTTAAACTGGATAATGATATGGAAAACATGGTGAAACTGAAATACCGAACGAAATCTCGAATTCTATTTCCATGTTCAGCTCACAGGTCACGGAAGGGTGTGCCCGTATGGGATTGTATGTTGGAATGATCGCACACTCGAAAAAAATCATTCAGTTGTACTCACCCTTCCCTCATTTACTGTAATCCTAGACAAACTGGTACGAGTGTACGGACGAACATACTGAACTTCCAAAACATACCGCGTGCAACATGAATTCGTAATTGAGACTACGCAGGCATTAGTAACGGTGTCCTGAACATACAATTACAGTTGGCAAGGATACCTGTTGGTCAATATATGTACGGTTGATGCTAATTTTTTTAACCAACATGGAGGCAATTAAGATCGAAGTTGAAGTAGACAATAGTTTGTCTTCAGTGGCATCAACAGGTGCTATTCATCTAAGTCACACAGGACACGACAGTGAAGAAGATGTACCTGCACCATTTATTTTTGTCGATGTAAATGTGAGTCAAGAAGAGCCTAATTTTGTACGTATAAAACCCCTTAATTCTTTCATGTTTTATAATCTGGTTGCACAGACACATTATTCTTGAGTTGCTTATTTCAGTTAGTGTTCCTTAGCATACTATAATTAAGAATGTAATGCCAATATTCAAGCATGTTACATTTCTCAACATGCCCTATCAAGTGTTGTATCTGTCACACAACTTGTAAATCGTATAGTGACTGCAAATACACCTCAGACCTGCTTTGTTTCAAACTTATGAATGAATTGTCCTTAATCCCATTGTTTAACAGGGGGACGCAGATATGGACCTTGAAGTGGATGTAAACTCACATCAGGCATCTCCATTTGTCGATATATACCAGGCAGAGGTAATGTTCTCTCTCAACTTTAATACGGTAAAGAGTGTGGATAAGGTGTATTGTGCATTCCCCCAAGACATTAAAGTCCTCTCCTGATGGTGAATGCATGGTGCTGATGAGGCAGGTTCAGTGATTATAAAAACTGTTGGTTCTCTTGCACATTAGTTTTTATGACATGGTCTGAAATTTACTGTATAGATTTGGCAGTAAATTTGATTACTACAACAAACCTGCATGTTCTTTGTTACTGGACGTCTGTTATACTTTCCAGGTATACAGTTCATTTCTTCACTCTTATGGATGGAGCTCCTACCACTCAAATAAGGAAAATCAAAATGGTACAATGCACCAAGAGAAGTGCAGAGATGTTACACAGTGCACACTCACAATACAATTAAACTATCAACCTTAGTGTTGCCCATAATTCAGCACAGGAAAGTTCTAATGAATCACAATGACTACATTAATATATTTGTTCAATTCTATTATAACTGGTAAACCATTCTCTACAGATGGGAGCTACAAGTGTGCCTACAAAGTTTCTTAAATATGCATGGATGTTGGAAAGTAACAAATATGGTAAATAATATGTTTGACATTTATATTAAGGAAATAAACTGTTCCCTACTGCCTGATTAAATAATGCCATATATCTGCCTTTTTATTTTTTTAAAATGTTTGATAAAGCACTGCTGTCCATTTATGAACAGTAAATGTTCTGTACACTGTGCACTCTTTTTTCAGAAATTTACATTATTAATATAAATAAGTCACAATATTGCATCACACAATGTGGGCTGTTCTCTTTCTTTAGTATACATTTATATTTTTTAACATATATTTTTTGTTACTAACGTCTTGAAGTTTAGAACTGAATCTTCATAGGAAATTCCATAGCTTGACCAAAGCAATACAAGTGCTGAAATTTCTATCAGCTGTCACAATTGAACTGTTAGCACACTAACTTGACATTTAGAAGGTCCTGAGTAAACCTTGGTCCCAAAAGACCTGATGTTAATAGAGGTTCTTCATGTTTTCCTCACACCCTCAAAGGTAAATGCTGGAACTATATCCTACAACAGGCTCTGTGTGCACTGGTCACCTCTCCCAAGTCATGCATAATTTATAACCCTATTAATATTCAATGCTGTAACCAATGATGCAAAAGGAATATATTTGAATAAGTCATGACTTAGCTGTAAATAAAACATTTCTGAACCTGCTATAAAATATTTCACTTGTGCATGATTTTGTCATACAAATATGTATCCAGTGAAGTGTTCTCACTGGTTACAATTTATGTATTTGAAGCATATAATGTATATTGAGTCATCCACAGAGTGAAATCTGGTGCACAGCAAATTCTGGAAATAAGACTGTAGCCATTTCATACAGTATGTACCCATACAAGTAAGGTGTGAAGTTTCATGCTGGGACTCAGAACTGTCTCTGCTGTTTCCCCAGTCGTGTCTGTCGATTGCATTCATTATATTGCTCATGAAGCAGCAATTTGTCATACCTACCAATACACAGTTTTACAGGAGGCAGAAAAAACTTGACTTATCCTTAATAAATCAACACTTAAGCATGTTATGTTTTTACAAATACAAGGAGAAGCAGAGATCGTTAGTGGTTTTACTGCAAAAGAAATATTAAGTAAAATTTACAAACAATGACAAATAGAATTTTACAAATCTCTCATGAGAGGGGTATTCCTTTTCCTTCTGATTAATATTTCATCAAGGATGAGGTAACAGGGGAGTGGAGAAGACTACATAACGAGAAGTTTTATCATCTGTACTCCCACTACATATTATTGGGGTGATCAGATCAAGAAGAATGAGATGGAAAGGCATGTGGCACATATGGGAGACAGGACAAGTGCATGCAGGGTTTTGTTGGGGATACCTGAGGGAAAGAGACCACATGGAAGACAAAGGCATAGATGGGAGGACAATATTAAAATGGGTCTTCAATAAGTGGTTTGGGGAGCATGGACTGTATTGATCTGGCTCAGGATAGTGACAGGTGGTGAATGAAGCAACAAACCTTCAGGCTCCAAATGCAGGGAATTTCTTGACTAGCTGAGGACCTGTTAGCTTCTCAGTAAGGACTCTCCTCCATGGAGTTAGTTAACATTTCATCAGGTGACACTTTCTCATTTCAAATTAGCTGTTTAATAGTTCTTACATATTCCTAGCATTAAATTTATAAAACACTTCATGGGTAAGTGATGTCTGTCAACAAGTTCCATTACTCAATGGTTTTCAGTTATTTGATATTGGGGGCTGCATTAAAGATACATCAAAACTTCATTTTATCTCTTACTCATACATACCACTACAGTTTACCCCAAAATTTACATGGAGTTAAAACTGAACTTACTGGTTTTCTTATAAATGACTCATCATACAAAAATAAGTACATAGTATACAGTATGGACCTGAGTAGATCTATAGTTCTTGGTTGATCAGTATTTAACAAAAGACCAGGAGAAATAATATATAAACTTATGGACTCACGGTTTTTGTTGAGCCTTACAGTAATGCTTGTTTTTGAACACAACTGATGAACTTCTGTTATTACAGGAAAAAGAGCTGGCATATAAAGCAGTGTCCAACATAGCAGATGAAGAACTGAAGGACAAACAGAGACATGAAGTGGGTCTAGAGTGTGGGGACACTTTAAGGTGTATAGAACATCTGTACTTTTTTTGGAAAAACTGTAACTGAATTAAATGACAACTCATTTTTCAGTGTTTGGTGAGTTACACACTGCAAAAACCTCAACACTGACTTTGCAGATGACTAGAAAATTGAGTTCAGAGTTTTTTGCAGCAGTGTGGTTCAACATTCTGTTCTTCTAGGCTATGACACCCTTTCACTGGGTAATCAATTTTTGACATTTTGCAGGACTGTGAATTGCCTTCACCTTCAAGGGTTCAGAGTTCCAAGAACAATGCAGGAACCTATTACCTAGTGACAGTGTCATATATCCTGAAACAAAAAATCATTCTTAAAATTATTTAAAATGTGCTTCTGTTGCTGTTTACAAAATATGTTTCTGTTTTCAGGGAATTACCGGCATTTAACTGCAAGGTATGCAATCAAGGATTTATGCACAGAACAGACCTGAGATTACATTCACGTACTCACACAGGATGGGTGAATTTTACCAAAGCACATTTATCTCATAAGTCACACCTTATAGATCACTCATACTGTATTACAGGATCAAATACTCAGTTCTGTCATTTATGTAACAGAGAATTTACCAAACTTCAAGAACATTACCGTACCCACACAGGAGAAAAACCATATAAATGTGGACAGTGTGGCAGACAGTTCTCATTAAGGGGTTCTTTGAAACGACATTCATCTGTTCACACACGTGAAAAGCATTATCAATGTAATATCTGCTATAAATGGCTGAGTACTAAGCATTCTCTCAGGAACCACAAACTTCTGCATGAGAACAGACTTTTTGAGTGTCATGTGTGCCATGTTAAGTTCTCTAGATCAAAGAATTTTATTATACATTCACGCTTACACTGCACAGAGAAGCACTGCAACACCAGAAGTCTCTCACCTCACAACAAATTGCAGTACCTTGGAAAGAAATGTATACGTTGTGAGATATGTTATAAAAAATTTTCAAACAAGGGTAATCTATTTCAACATTACCGTATTCACAAAGTGGAAGGTCGTAACCAGCAGGAAGGGAAACCATTCAAGTGTGAAGTGTGTTGTAAGCAGTTCTCAACTGCAAGTACTTTGAGACGCCATTCCCATATGCATAGTTAAAGGAGATTATTGCACTGAACTTTCTGAAATATTTGTAATGTTTAGTAAAGCGAATTTTTGTTCCCATAACTGCATGCTGTACCTGATGCATGCCAACTTTTCAACATCAGGGTCTACATACATTTAAGAAGGGTTACTAACCTACAACAGTGATGAAAGATGAGGTAATAGCATGCTCTCAGGTATCCACATACTGTGAACAGGTGGACAATTTACTGGCCAGTAACTGGATTGTCTAGAGTTAATGATGTGTGGCAGGCTGATATGTGTAAGGCTGGGCTGTTAGTACACAGTGCCTCTTGAGGCTGAGACTACTACTGAAAAGTTGAAAACATACAAATCACCATGTTCTTATCCTAACAGAAATTATTCAAGTAGGAGTTAAACTGTTATATTCTTAGATCCACAAAGTTCTCAGTCCTATTTCGAATAAGGAAGGCTTACCAAACGGTGGAAGGAGTCTATTACTATACCAACCACAACTGCCAAAACAGTGGACTGTAGTTACTATCAAGAAATATCACTGATATCAAGTACACACATATTTTAAAGGATATTCATCAGCATGGATTTTGATCTTCTACTGATCATATATTCTGAAGTAATCAGATACTGTACTACAAAGGAAAATACACTGGGAAAGTATTCCAGTGATTAATGGCTGTAAGAAAGCCTATGGTTCAGTTACAAATGAAGCACTACACAGCTCTCTCACTGAATGTGGTATACACATGACAAGTAAAATATGTTTGAATGAAACCTGTAATAAAATTTGTAGAAAGCAATGTTTACAGATTCCTTATTCAAAAGGAGCTTGAAACAAGTACATGGAATTTAAACCCTGCTGCATTAATTTGTCTGAGGGTATACTATTAGGAAGATCCAAGAATACCACTGGTTGGAAAAGAATGGGATATATTGTCAGTTTCAGTTCTATGCTGACAAAGTTAAGCTGTTGGGAAAAATTACAGATAAGAAAAAAAAGCTTCGCTACACATTCCAGGGATCAGCCTATAAGTGAACATAGAAATTCACTTAATGTTATACATATTCCATGCAGTTGTCTTCTATACACCAGTGTTATTTTCAGCCACTTCACAAAGCTAGTGTTTGTGCTCCAACATGTGTCGGCTACCTACTGTAACCATCAGCAGGGAGCTACAATATTATAAAGACACAAGCAACATGTCATATGTTAGTAAGTAGTAAACATATGTACATGAGCATTATACAACAGCCAATTGATGTACAATATTACTAAAAATTCAGATTAAAATGCAAGTGAAGTATTGAAACATAAAATGTAAGAGTGCAAAAAAGTCATCTCCAAACATCTTGCAGTATTAGATGTCTCCTGTTTTTGACTGAACAGAGATCCAAGGTTTTGATACACGATGCGTACTCCATGAATGATCGTGCTACACTACTTGGATCGTTGATGATGATAGTATATCAGCTACATGAATGTCTGAGGTGAGAGTAACACTGGTAACATTTTAAAATAACTAGTATGTTTTGTTTTTATAATCAATCAAAATTATTAGTAAAGTTAAAAGGTACAGAAAGCCATACTCACTAATTTTGCTTTTACTGTTTAAACTATCACGAAGCAAAACAAGAATGAACATATAATATATTCAAAATATTACTGTATGTGAAGATAATGAAGGGTTTGCATATATGTTGTTGACTAAAGTGTTGCCTTGCATTAAAAAAAATATGCGCTTGAGGGAGGCAATCTCACCAAAACGGAACTTATTGCTACAATGAGATACTTAGCAACAGGCAGAAGCTTCGAGGATATGAAGTTTTCTATGAGAATATCTCCCCAATCATTAGGGGAATCATAATGGAAACTTGCGCAGTGATAATAAAGGGGTTGAATAACTGTATATTCAAGTAAGTGTACATTTATTATAAAACTGGTTTCATACAACACAATATTTCAAATCAGAATAACATTCAGAATGTTTGATTGTGGTGAAGTATTGTCAAGCTTTATGAACAATGATTATTGATACTTGTATTATCACTCTCATCATAGGAAAAAGTTTCCAACAAATTTTTAGCATTCGCAGGGTTTTGTGTTGTGTTTAGCGAGTAGCTCTGTACAGTACTGTTTGAAGACTGTGAATACTTGCCAAACTATTCAGTAGCGGACAGAGCCGGTGAAGTACCTGTGGAGAGTATTGGTGAAGTATTTGTGGAGAGAGAAGTCCACCTGGTCAACTTACCCATTTGTGCTTCCACCGATGTTTCTGTTATTACTCGATCGGCAAAAATAAGTTGATCTGGTGTCAATTTTTTCATTTTCGCAGTGTAACCTGCAGCCATAATCAAAAATTCATCATCTTTCTGCAAATGCGATGTTGCTACAGAAATAAGGTGTTCTGCTGAAACAGGAGCAGAGGGTTTCTTCATCCTCTTGCAAGGAGGCTGAGCAAAAGTTGCACTTAACTGAAAGGGGAAAAACATACCTTGTTACAAATAATGTTTTTTCACTGATTATTCGTTTTATGCTTATGTTTTAATGATTCCATTTACTTGATTAATTTTTAATTTAACATTTTAATGGTTTCGTTCATTTAACAGTTTTCATTTAATTTCATTAAAAATTCATTCACTTTCATTACAGTTCAGTCAATTCCCATACTGCCTTCAGCCATAAGATGTGTGCTCATTCTCTTGGCAGATTAAAAAAATAAACTCCATTCCAACTGATCCAAGCATTCTGCATTTCCTGCTATAACAACTGCCAGTAAAAATATTATCAAACACATTTTAAATGATTAAATTACTTTCAGATTCCATGTGATGAAGAAAAATGGAAAGAAATAGCTGAGGATTTTAACAGAAAGTGGCAAATTTCTGCACTGCTTAGGTGCCGTGAACGGGAAACATGTCCAAATAAAAAAACATCCAGGATCTGGGTCACGGTATTACAACTACAAGGGAACGTTTAGTATTACTGGCAATAGTTAACGCGAATTATGAAATTCTACTTGCTGATGTCGGAACAAATGGAAGAATTTCTGATGGCGGTGTAATTAGAAACACTAAATTTTATGACCTTAATAAGAATGCGCTCAAGATACCCCTTCCCTCACAGCCTCCAAATAGTGATATGACCGTGCCCTACATTTTTGTTGGAGATGAAGCTTTCCAGTTGCAAGAAAATTTCATGAAGCCCTACTCACTGTACTCAATACAGAACAATGCACTTACATTTACCAACATTCTTGGGCACGGAGGGTTATGGAGAATTTTTTTGGAATTTTGACATCACATTTTGGAATCTTTCAAAAACCAATCACCCTCTCACCAGAAAAGGCGAGCATTATTGTTTTAGCTTGTTGCTATTTGCATAATTTTTTAAAGAACAATGACTTTGTTTTACCATTAAAGATCAACAGTGCTGCTTCAACAAACAATGCTAAACAGATACGAGAAACTTATTGCTGTTATTTCAACAGTGAAGGAAAAGTAGAGTGGCAGGAAAATTTTTGTTAATAACTGTTATTGTGCTGACTATGTTGTATGCTATTTATGAACATTAATTAATAAACTAATGGTTAATTGGTAAATAAAGTTAATTGATTAACACTTAACTGTGCACTGATTGTTTTCATCCCCATCCCCTTCAACTGGCAGTCCACTTAACGGTTGACGAACGTTTGTCAGGCGCTTCCTGGTCAACAAGGAACAGCAGCTCATTGTAGTACCACACTGATGGGACGTGTAGATTGTCGGCTGAAGGTCCTGATCGTTTGGAGTTGTTTACTTTTTTCAGTTCCTTCCGAAAAGTTGAACGTAGATTATTAATTTTTTTTACAATATCTTGAGAAGTATTGGGCTCCAACACTTTCAATTTCTCAATTAGGTTGTCATATGCCGCTGCCTCTTTGACTCTGTTGCTATAATGCCTATTTTCTATGTCCTAAAGTTCAGGTAATGATCTGTACGCTTCAATGAATGCAAGGGTCGCCTCTATTTTATTCATTTTGGAAGGGTGAGTATGATCACTAGAAGCATACATAATGGCTAAAGACCACAAATGGCTCATGTCAAAGTAAGCTGGCTGATGATATCCAGCATAAGATGCAACATGTGAAATGAAACATTCAAGGACACATGGCAGGTATATGCTGGAAAATCTTCACATTAGCATACATAGATAACTAATATTGAATGGTAGCTTCTTAAATAAAGTTACATCATGTCAGTAAGAAACTTTTAATGCCTAACAATATAAAACTGTGACATTTTGCTTCATACAGCAAAAAATCATAACATCCACAAAGTCACCAACAAGCAACACAGTTTTTCTTACACAACACAAGGAATGTCTGAATTGTCACACCTGGCTTATAAAAAAAGTTTGAAATATCAAAATACCATGTACATGAATAGTAAACTCATAGACAGTGCAAAAACAAACTTTATTATTCCCAGATAAACTGGACTGACATTATTATAGCTGAACAGGAAATTTGCAGCTTTGTACTTGGGATTTTTTGAGACCTTAAGTTTTGCATGTGGTTATTGTGTACGTACCCTACATTGCCATACAGCAATTTAATTTGCTGTTTCACAAAGTGACTGTTCATTTATAGACATGTCATTAATGGAAGCATTTTATGGCAAAGAGTGAACTGATTGCATGTGAACACTTGGGGTAGGACTCCATATCCGTTGCAAGTTTATGAAACTGTTCATCTTCAAAAAAGAGTTAACCTAGGTGTCCAGAAGGTGACCAAATTTGCTATTTCAAAAAATGGTTTTCCTTTCATTGACACTTCATCAATAGAAGCTTTTTAGGGCAAAGAGTGAACTTGTCCCTTGTGTACACCTGAGACAAGCATGCCGTTAGTTGCCAAGTTAATAAAACTGCTCAACATCAACAGAAAGAGCTTATATGTTTTGAGGTTCAGTTCCTGATCAGTCCACTCTAGCATAACACAAACTTCTGCAGCAGGTAATGACTTGAGTTTATGTTTCATCATCTTCCCTTAACAGATAAGATCTAGCCTATTTTCTATTCAATTATTATTTGTTTATTTTTTGTCTGTGGCAACAGAGTTTCTCTTTAGATACTCCCCTCATCATTATCATTATTTCCATTTCTCAGGTCTTCCTCACAACAGAATGCTTCTCTGGCATGATTTTCACATCGTGCTCTCTTCAGAGTGGGTGTTACATACCATACACATATCTGTTTTCTCAGATGTTACTGTTGCTTCCACTGTACCAGCCATTATTTAAACTGACAAATCTGTCTCTGCTTCTGGAGATATTCTAGATCCATCATTTCCTCATTTAATATTCACACTCTCCTGTATTTCTTCAGGATGTCTTCAGTTACCAAACTTTTTATACCCTAATTAGCTAATGAGGGTGGCAACCTAACTTTATTTCATACCCAAACATTTTGTCCACACAGCAATTATACTTGGAATGTCTTAATTGGCACATTCTACTTAATAAAAATATAATTTAAAATTATAACCGAAATAAAGCCACTTTCAGTCTGTGATCCAAAATGGTTTTTACATACAACTGGCAGATTACAGCCTGAAGATGGCTTTATGAAAAAAGCTGTAACATGTTGCTGTTATAATTTTTAATTATTTTTTAATTGCATTTACATAATCAAGGTTGTGTTAGACTAAAATTATATATATTCTATTACTTACTGAAAACACAATGGGGATGCCTCACCTGGGGGAAAAAAAGCACATTCTTTATTTCTTTGGCTCTGGCATTGGCACAATTTATTGTGAAGTGTAACTATAACTACCTATCAACACTGTGTAACATCCAAGAAGAGTGAAGATCTCATTTACACTGTGGCAGAAGCCTGATATTACATATATTCCACAGAGCTTTCAATTCATTTATCACATCTATTAACAAATTCTCTGTTGGGGTAGTGTAGTCAGCAGTGGATAGGCTACATGCTGGACAATCTAGGGTTCAAATCCCTGCAGGGGCAAGAGATTTAGCTCTTCTCCAAAACATCTGGATCAGGCTCATATTTAATTGGTACTGGGGACTCTTTCATTAGAGGTAACGTAGCTGGAGTGAGGCTGACCACTGACCTCCATCTAGTGCTGAGGTTAAGAATAAGTGCAGCCATACCCAACTCCTCTAATACACCTTCATGGCATGTTTATGGTCACCTTTACCTTCACCTTAACAAATGCTCTACCATTATCAGACTAAGTAAATCAAGTGCACCTATATCAAACATGTAACATCTTTGTGCCAGCTGGCACTCTTCGGCTACCCTGACTGAGGTTTCTCTGTGCTTCTTCCTCAGTTGTAAGGCACATGCCTGGGTAAAACCTGCAAAGACGGGGCACGGCCCGCACTCTTCCAAAATTTTTGTGTTGTTCTATGTATTGTTTGTTTTGTGTCATTTTGTGTGTGTAAATGTGTACTATACTACTGCCACTGGGTGGCTACCCAATTCCAGTTAACAAATATATCTATCATAAAGTAGATGTTTAGCTACTGCCTCATCTCTGTCTGATGTTATTAGCCTTAATGGGACCAACTTAGTCAAATGTACGTGATGGACCACAATGTAAATTAAAATCATCAGCTTGCAAATGCATGCATCTCAATCAAGTCAACCTGGCATATAATCTTTATTTCAGAAAACACCACGGTTACTTACCACACATTTCTTGTGAGAAGCCGTCTTTTGATAAAGAACACAAAACTTCAGAAAGAAAAAGTATTTAAGTAACATTTTTAGGTTTTTTCTACAATAAGATTTTTATCATCTATATACGTACATCACATCTTTTCAATCATCTATACAAGGTATGAGATAGCCATGCTCCTGTTTTGTATTCTCCACTTGCTCGGTTATTTCACCAGTCATCACTCACCTAATACAATGAATTTTGGTCTTGCTTAGCACACAGAAAACTATTAAATATCTCATAGAATTTTCATTTTGCAGTGTTACAGTTGGATTACAAAACAGAAATACTGAACACAGGTTATGCAAGTGGCAAACGAAGACACAATGTCCTTCAGGTTTGATGAGCGCAAACAGTGTGTATGTTAAAGTGAAGGGCATTATTTCTATCCCAATTTTATAAAGTGAGTCCAAATAACCAAATGTTGTGTTGCTACCTTGGCATCCTGCAACTTAATCTGTTGGGTTAATTCACTACTGTGTTCTGCTACTACATATGTCTGGTAGATGCACAAATGCTGGACATGTTCTTTATATTATCTTAGTGGATCAACCTCTCTGTAATACTACACTTCTCTGGACACACATGGTATGCTGTCACTCTTGTAACCTGCAAGTCCAAAGCCATCCTTCACTGTCTTATTATGTTTGAACTCTCTTTAAGTGGGATATGGATTGTATGCTATGTTTCTAGGCATCTGGTAAATCTACATTGCAGTGTATGTTGTAATGGTATTGAGATCAACAAAACTGGTCTCTCCTGCATTGTCATCCAACATCTCTGATTCTCATCTGTAGAAATCTGCATTGCTGTAACTATTCCATTAAAGTGCTTCTCTCAGGTGTCAAAATTCATAAGGGAGACTTTCCATGTCACAGACTTGGTTGGCACAAGGAATGTAAAAAAACTCCATGTTTTGGTGATGCATGGTGGTGTGACTGCATTGAGACAGAGGTCCAAACTGGTAGGTTTCTTTTTGCATGTCTTTGATAGCTGTAAGGCTCTCTGGTCACCAGTATGTCCAGGAATGTCAGCAACCTGTTTGATCTGTGTTCATAGTGAAGTTATGTTCACATGATATGTTGAGATGTTGCACAACTTCTCAAAATTCTTTCATTCCACATGGCCACATGATAAAACACATCATCTACATTTTTGTATCAACATGTTCTCTAGGGCCCTTCTCTATGCCTTTTGTTCACAGCCTTCTGTGAAGGAATTCACCACAAGTGCAAGTAGTAACTCATAGCTATGCAATTCTTGTGGTCACAGAATTTTCCACTGAAGATAAATTATTTGGATGTTAATACCTAATAGAATAAATCCAATAAAAACCTTCAAACCAATGTTCTAACAACTTTAAGATCTTTGAGTGGTACTTTGGTAAAAAGGGGTCAGACAGGAATTAACATGGCCACATACTTTATGGCAGTATGTGTTATAACCATACAAAATCCGGTGAGTTCTACATATGACACCAAGTCCTGCCGTTGGTGCTAATGGCTCTGCCAAAACAGTGTGCTGGCATACCATTTGCCTCTGCAATGTGAAAGTTAGCACATTTTATTCAGGCATATTATGAAGCCTTATGGACATTCACTCAGAATCATCTGCATTTGGCCAAATATTAAAAAAGCAACAAAAATATGACTACACTCAAATAATTTCATTATAGTAGGTTTCAAACTTTGATAAACATGGAACCCCACAATGAGATTGAAAGGTACAAATGATATGGTCAAATAACAATGGATGAAGACTCATTGACAAGCTCAGTGTACTCTTGGTAGATCTCATGTTACAATGAAATGAGAGTCTACCTCTAGAAGTAACATGCAAGAAGACACACACACTGAGCATATCAGATGGTCTCTATGAAAGAAGAATGATTCAGGTGTTAGAGGGACAGCTGCTCATAGGTTAATGAAAAGAAATGATATGAATGATTGAGAGCAGGTGCATGAATGGATAGAAATATGCCCATTCATATGAGCTTCTGATATGCTGTCATGTGAACTGTGGATGGATGATGATGAATGTCAACTAATTCCACGGAACACGGTCCCCCTTGAGAAGTTAACAGTTGATCAGGTCATTCAAAAAAATTCCTTGCATATTGTGGAACCTAAGAGTTCATTACCATGTTCACAAAAGCCTGATATTTGTCTGTGCTCAGTCAGATGAATCAAGTCCACAGCCTCCAAATGTATCTGCTGTAATATTATTCTTGCTTCTAAACCTAGGTCTTCCAAGCACTACATATAAAAATGTTACCTCAAATTAAAAAAGAAGCACAAACTTGCACATATATTGAAATAAAAACAATCCTCCCTCTACCACCAAGTTCAAACTTGTGCTGGAGTCTGAATTTCTGTGAGAATAATGAAAATGGACAAAGACGTTTGATCTGAAATGTTGCTTCAATTATCAACTGTTAGAAGTGGATATATAGTATACGAGAGCATGTGTTAGCAATCTGTGTTTTAAAGGAAGCTATTGATACACCAATTTCTTTACCAATTGTGTATTCCCATTACAAAAATCTTCTGAAACAAACTGGCAAATTGTTTTGCTACTATAATCTCCTGGTGGTGACTCCATGTCTTCCACAAACACACTTTTCAACAGTGTATCGTACAGTGTCAAAAAGGAAGGTAACTGTGAAACATATATTATGAAGGTTGGCAAAGTAAAACCTCACAGTATAATCCCTGAATTTACATCAACAAACATGCAGTTTAGCCAGGATATTCTTCCTGAAGACCAAGATATAACCCTGGGTTCTACCACAGATGAAGCAGTACTAACCACAAAATATGCATCATCTAATAATATGTCCTCAACAATGGGAAAATATGAAAGCTTCTTTTATTGTAAGACTGTATGCTGAAGCTCAGTTCTCTACATACTGACATATACTATGTGCATCATTAACAAGTGTGAAAATGTGTGCACAGCACAGTTATCATAGTTCATATGTGACTCTAAAGATCGTAGCAACAATGCTAAAATTGACATGTAGTTACCGTTACACTTGTTTTCACAATTTGCTACAAGACGCAGAAAATGCAAAGTAGCTGGTGCACCACATTTCTACTTTTGGCACATGTAACTTAATTGACAAAAGGTCTAATTTTATTTTCCTATCTTGTGCCTGGGTCCAAATACGATGCACAGACAACTATGCACAGAAAAGGCATGTATATGTATATGCATGCAGTAACACAAAACAATTCATTCATTTTTGTAAAATTGACCAATATTAAATAATATGAAGATCTGTGCGATCACTTCCAAGTTGATATATGAGGATATACATGGCAGTTTTAACAAACGCTCTGCAGGAATGCAAAAGCACCTAAAAACCAAGAACAATGTCTTCCTTGTTATCATCAGAATGATGTGACACAACATGGTTCTTTAAAGCCTGCATATCAGCATATGTTTTGGGTCTCAAAGTACAAGCATAAGGCTTGTCCCGGCGGTGTGTAGCAATATGCCTCTGGAGATTGCCACGTAATGCAAACCTCTTTTGGCATACATCACACTCATATGGTCTATCTCCTGTGTGAAGTTTCTGATGGTTAATAAGTGAATGACGATGTCGAAACAGCTTACTGCATACATCACACTTGAAAGGCTTCTCTCCAGTATGAAGCGTTTGATGACTGGCCAATGCATGGCGCAAAGCGAATCCCTTACCACAAACAGTACACTGAAACGGTTTTTCTCTTGTATGTACTAACATATGTGTCTTTAAGTTCCCGGCATGATTGAAGCTCCTATTACAAATCTCACACACATGTGGCCTCAATCCACTGTGTATCATATAGTGAGTTTTTAATGTGCTCGCATGGAAGAATTTTTTCTTGCACAATTCACACTCATGGCTCTTCACTCCTCTATGTTTCACACCATGTAACCTCAGATTAGATGCCTGCAAGAAACTTTTCCCACATATTTCACACAAATAAGGTTTTCCATCTATGTGCACCAGTTTGTGTGTCTTCAGTAAATTTGGATGGTAGAAGCTCTGGCCACAAATATCACATGAAAATGTCCTTGGCTTGTGCTTATAAGAATGTTTCTGCAGACCGCCAGATGTCGGGAAAGAATTGCCACATACTGAACACTTATGTGACCTTTCACTTGGACAGTTCCCAGAGCTGGTTGGCAGTGCAGCAAACTGACTTGACAACGGCTGTGAACTGTAGCAAATGCCAAAACAGTCAATCATAATTCATAATAACAAAAATGTGGAAAACACAGTACACAAGGGAGAATACAACACCTGATAACATATACAAGGTATATCATGTAAAGGTGAAACTGATACAGATGGTGCTATTAAACCTTTGGTGCCAGAATTAAATGCCCTGCAAAATGTGCAGGAGACTGGAATGTAAATGATGGCTGCATATGAAGGCCACTAAATGGTCGTTGCCTATACAGGATGAACAATGTTTAAGCATCACAATGCACGACAGGTATACCTGATATTACACGACAAAGGGTTAAATGGTTACTGCTCATGCAATGAACATAACACTAGGAAGAGTTAGTTCATTATGAACTAGGGAATTATGTGATGTGACCCAAGCAAGCTGGTCTACAACTACAAGTTCATGGAATGATGATTAGATCAGATGAGTTTCACCAAATTTAAGATATCCTCCTGTCCACTAGGAACAAATAAATAAGTTTAAGAATGTCTCATAATTTTCACTTCAAATAACTGTCTCCAGCAGTCCATTCCAGTGTTACCAATACACATTCATTATGAAAATATAAAACTACATCTGAATATTATGTACAGGTTTATAAAATTATGTCTTGGACATCCAGCTCATAGTATAGCCACTGTACTAACTAGGTGTCAATAAAACTATGCATGGATTAAGAATTCTGACAAGGTTAGTAGTCAAATGATGTTTATATATGTATATAGCATGTGGTGTACAGTCTGTTCAGCTTGTTCAATCAGATAGCCATGAGAACCACAAAGCAGAAGCTACTACAGGTTTTTACAGCATACTACTCCAGAAAGAAAAACATACGTCATAAAATAAAATGCATAACCTTCCATGGTAAAAGGTTAATGTTTTTCATGGATGACAAGATAAGGAAAGTATTAAGCAAGAAAATTCACTTCCTGATGCATGCAAGGAAGGTGGAAAGTCAAATATTTTGCTCCTACATTGCTGGAAAATGACATGTTACCACTAAACCTTACTGCAAACACTTACAGGTGAAAGAAAGATAATATTTATCTCTGATAAAGAGATGTGGCAAGTACAGTGAAACCTGGACTTCTGAGGGGACCATTTAAAATGAATGTAAACTCAAGGAAAATACAAAATTAAGGAAATGAACATTTATGTAGCTAATTAAATTAAATACATTAAAATAATACTGTACTGCATTACACATGCAACCTAGCTGAATACAGTGTCTTAGATATGTAATTTACTCCTTCAACATGTCCATTACAGTAAGTTTCTGCTTCTTCACTTTCTGATGAACACTCTACATCTCGTTCTGAATACTACTGAGGGCAGCCATCATATTATTGATGACACTAAACCTCACACAGTCACTATAACAAAACGTAACCAAAAAGAAATGCCCTAAATAAAAGAGCTTCCAACTCACTTCACAGTCAATTGAAAAATCTACCATAGCTTCTATCTAAAATTGTTTATAACTACACAGACTTGGTGCCAGGACAATGCAGGCACAGAACATCTATAATGCAGGCCTCAGCTCTGCTGGCATGACCACTGACACCAAAGAATTTGTAGCACAATGGTATGGATCATCTAGTAAGCATCACAGTACAAAGGTAGTAAGTGTATGTAAAGACAAGAGAGGAAACAGGAAATTATAACCAGAAATCAGTTTTATTTCCTGATTCACAACTGAAAGTAATTAAAACAACAGCAACATGTGAACTTATGCTTAATTTGAATATTTAATCAAGGAACTTGGTAGAAAGAACAAATGTAAGTTGAAAGAATGTAAGCAGTTCCCCTATTGGAACTTTGGCTGGACCCATAACAATGTGCATAGAATGAAGGGAAACAGATTCATTGAACATAAAATCCACGTTTCACTGCAGCTGAAAGACCATTTACTTTCCAGATCAAGTGTGGAATGCCAAATAGTTTGAGCTTTATGGCTGGGGAACACATGATATGCATATTCCATGTTGCAACTAAATCTCAGTGCTGATGTCTAACATATGATATTAAATATAATTCAGTGGGAGGAGGTGCTTGTAGGATCAAGGCTACTTCTGTTTTTTACCACATCACAGCAGCCTACTGTGTTAAAAAGTTCTTTCCCAAGAGAACTGTGAATAATCACAATAAAACACAGGTGAGTGAAAAGTCCCAGTGCATCTGTGCCAGAAGGACGCTACATTGTGCTGGAAGTAGGGAAGTCCCATACAAAGCAACTTTAGATGGCATGTGTGACCTGTTGCCACACACCCCCTCCAACCCTGGACTCTCAGCCAATTGGGTATATACAGTCATTGTGACTTCCGCTCCAACATACATCCTACTTCTGACAGGTGGGCAGGGACTTTGTACTCACCTTGTATAACATTAAGTAACTGAGATAATTAAAACTATACCCACCTAACTGCATTCACATCCACATGATACTTCTCAAAGTCAGCTTCAGTGTCTGGTTCTACTTTGACTTCTACAGCTTCCTGATTATCAACCTAAAATATAAACTACCACAAATCAACACTAAATCTTATATGCTATGGACACAATAAGGATGAGTGGTGGCAGCTGCAACAACAACAACAACCAGTACAAGTTAAGCCTGTTTATGTTACTTCCAATCACATTCTCAACCTACAATATCACACTATGAATTTTGCATTACATGTACTGGTAATGACTAAAGAGGGTGACTATGCATCATCACGTTCCTGATGTGCGCCTAGTTTACATAGCCTAGTCTTTATGCATCTAGTAGTATTTGAGAGGGTTGTGTTGTATCATCTGATGTGATGAAATAACACTTGTTACCAACCTGACATTAAAAACCTTTCAGATTCACCAACCCTAAGCTCAGAGCATGGGTTTATCATGCTTTTCAGAAAGAAAAAGTCATAAATTAATCTGCAAAATATGATCTGGGTTTAGTGCAGTACTGAACAAATCCCAGGCACCTGGCCACCTGGGTGACTTAATTTTGTATGGTGGCATGTAGTATTTACAGCATTGTTATTGCAGTTCACCTCACTACATACAAAAATGTGTATCACTTCAAATGCATCAAGCAGAAAGGCCACATTATAGTGAGGTTTAAAAGTCACTCCAGAACTGTGGGTCCTCAGCATGGAACTGCTTTGTGTTACCATTCTGACACTGAGAATTTGGAGGTGGGTACTGGATTTATGGAAAATTTCTGAACCCATGGTTCAATATGACGCCTTATTTCATAGTAGGTTTTAGTCCCACTGCACAGTTCAGTACAAACTTATTTGTTAGATCAGTTTCACTTATCCAGTGGACAGACACAGTGGTGTAGTGGTGAAATGGTGAAGGAGGAGGAAGACGTAATCAACCACAATGTCACTTTGCTCATCAGAAGGGTCAATATGTATTTATGAATGTTTTAATATGGGCACATTGTGCTCTTGACAATTACATTTTCCATGTGATGAAGTTTGCTGCTCTAACACCATTCATACTACTAACTTCATGTAAACTCTCATTACCAAGTGTCAATTTAAAAATATCTTCTGTCCATAACCTTGCACTGAAATTTCCTAACAGAATTTGCATGTGCGTAATTTGGTACTTGATTGATTACCTACTCTACTGCCTAACGGAAACCATCTTTTGTGTTACAATTTTTAATACAAGTCAGGGCAGCATATTCAGAGCAATAATAATACACCAGCAACCTCTTAATAGAGGAACCTTATTTTATCTGACAAATATTGTTTCACTTATAGAACTTGGCTCATGCAGCAGCCTACTGATGCTCAGGTTATCGGAGACAGGATGTCACGTCTTTATTCATCATCTACAATTTCAACTGGAATCCCACTGGACAATCACAAATTTCTGTGTGATGCACGCTGATTTATTTATTTATCTATTTATTTATTTGAAATATATTCCATTGATCCTAATTGGAATAAACCTTAGGATATAGAAACTGTCAACAGATCATGAGAGTAAATGTATTACATAACACACATGTCTATTTACAATATAATCAAATTCATAACTTAATATTAATAAATGTCATAAGTACTGTCATAATAAGGCCTGAAATAATTGTAAGAATGTATATATATATATGTGTGTGTGTGTGTGTGTCAATCTGATTATGTGTAAAATATGCATAATATCAAAATAATTAATATAATTTATAAAATTGTAATTTGTTAATAACAATCATAATTAGTAATATATATATATATATATATATATTAGAATCACACTGCAGTGACACTTTTAACAAGTACCCAGATTGTTCCTTAATTTCCATTCAAAGTATTCATTACACGAGTAAAAAGATCCCGCAAGAGAAAACTTATTCAAGGCCAATTTAAATTTGTTTGTATAATTAAAAATTTCCTAATGTTTAGTGGTAAATTATCAAAAATGTTAATTCCAGAGTAATTTACTCCTTTTTGTGCTTTTGTCAGATTTATAGTTGGAGGATGTAAGTCAAAGTCTTGTCTAGTATTATTACTGTGTATTGCAAATTTGATTTGAAAGCATCTGTGTTCTTAACTACAAATGTTGATAATGAAAATGTATTGTGAGTAAAGTGGAAAAATATTCACTTTTTAAACAGTGGACAGCAAGTCTCTAGACACAGCATTCATAATAATAATTATTGTTCTTGTTTGTTTCTTAAAAATAGAACTGCTATAGGAAAAATTGCCCCAGAAAATTATTCCATATGACATGGTGGGGTGCACATACGAAAAATAAATTGTTCTTAAACTTTTTTGAGACATAACTGACTTAAAGGATCTGACAGAATAACCCACAGAGCTCAACCTAGGGGTTAGTTGTTCAATTTGTTTCTTCCATGATAAGGTGTTATCTATGGGTAATCCAAGATATTTTATGTTATAAATATTATTAACGTGAAATCTTCAAAATTTATGCTTATATCAATTCCTGTATTTCATTTTGCTGTAAAGTTTTATTAAGATTCAATGATAATGGATTGCAAAACGTAAGTTTATTTTATCAAATGGCACTACAAATTCTGTGGCATAATCAGTGGATTCAGAGTTAGAAAATATAACACTAGTGTCATCAGTGAACAAAGTTGGTTTAGATATATTATTTATTATGTATGGTAAATCATTAATGTATGATAGGAAAAACAGTGGAACGAGTGTTCCACCTTGTGGTACACCCTGATGGTCTTTGTCCCAATCAGAATAATTTTTGGAGAATTAACTTTTTTCATTACTCTGTGGTATCTGTCATTTAAACAGGATTTTACCATATCACCTGCCTTACCATTAATACAATACTCCAATTTTGCAACTAATATATCATATTTCACACAGTCAAATGCTTTTGTAAGATCATAGAATAGTCCTCCAATTAATAGTTTATTATGAAGAGCTGTTAAAATGTTTTTTGTTAAGTTGTGAGTAGCTAATTCAGTGGAGGAATTGGTTCTGAACCCGCACTATTCCTGTGCAAGAATATTACTATGTATATGGAATTTCAACATATTGTAAATGACTCTTTCAAAAATTGTGGAAAATGATGTAAGCAATGACACTGGTTTGTAATTTAACATTTCAGTCTTGTCACTTTTTTTAAAAATGGGACTTATACGAGACTATTTTAGACACACAGGAAATATACCTGAAGATAATACCTTATTACACACATAGGTTAGAGTGGATACTACAGGGTGCGGCAGAAATAGTGAACTAATTATAAATAAGAATAACATTTTACTGAGAGTAACTGATACCAATTTTAGCACGTCACAATTTACCATGGTGCTTTTTTTTTTTTTTTTTTTTTTTATTATTTTTTTTTTTTTTTTTTTTTTTTTTTTTTTTTTTCACCCCCC